>Ga0105046_10008721_pt1 | contig 15909 bp, 17 predicted proteins | sample MAT03_FD_78385 | JGI IMG/M metagenome (GOLD analysis project Ga0105046, IMG submission 78385) | Freshwater microbial communities from Lake Fryxell liftoff mats and glacier meltwater in Antarctica - MAT-03 (megahit assembly) | ecosystem: Environmental > Aquatic > Freshwater > Ice > Liftoff...
CCATCTTCATGACCACTCAGCCGGAAGCTCAGGCTCTTGAATCGGCGGGACGCTGGCCGACGACTGCGGCTGAGCCATAAGGCGCGCGGAAGATCAGGAACTGCCAAGCCGAACAACCGGACGCTAGCGCGTGGCGGCTGATTTTATGAGCCGCAGGGCGCTAGCCCCCGGTTTTCGACGGTAACCAGAAATCTGCCGCTCGCCTAAATGACCTTACAGGAAGACTACCGTCGTGTGGCACAGCCTGGCAAGGCTGTCAGGCAATTCGACACGGCTGCCCATTCAGGAAGCAGCTCGCAGAAAATGCCGATTCTCATTGTTGCATGGATCGCGGCCGAAATAGTGCACAGGTGCTGCAGGTCCGCCAATCATTTGCGCATCGCTGCTCAGACCGCTTGCGAGCTTCCACATTCAGATCGACACAATCACTACATGTGTCCAGCGAATGTGAAGATTTGAAGAACCGCCGTCCGTTGCTTCCAGGAACGCACATCGACTGGCGCGGTCTTTGCCTTTGGCTTCTGCATGAGTTCTTCACGGAACCCGATGACGGAACTTAACGCTGTGAATGAATCATAGCGGTATCGCTTGACTGCGGTGGCGGCTGATCGGTTGATGCCGCACGCACAATGCGTGCTTTGAGGAGTATTGAAATGACGACTGCGATTGCACTCACCATCAACGCGACAGTTCAGGAATTTCGCCGCTGGCAACTCTGGTTTCCCGCATTCATTGTGATCATCGCTGCCGTGTCACTCTATGACACGTACTTGATCATCCGCTTTGAAGAAGTCATCTACATGATGGAAAGCAATCCGATGGGACGCTGGTTGCTGGAGATGGCAGGAGGTCAGGTCGGTGTCTTCGTGCGCGTTAAACTGGCGGGCACGCTGCTGGTGTTATCGACGTTGATGTTCATGTGGAGATGGCGTGCGCCAATGTTGTTTCCCATCACAACATCAATTGCATCATATCAATCGTGTCTGATGATTTATCTGACCGTCCTGTAAGCACCCATGCACAAGTTATCGAGCATAATTCGTTTAACGGCGAGCCGTAGGTGTAGGCAATTTACCAGAAAACCGACGCCTTCGGTAGCCGTTAAACGAAGAAACTCATGCATGGGTGCTTAAGAGGCACGCAGAATGAGATTCGGAATTCCTGCGGCGCGGGACAATCAGCCGCGCTGTGCCTGGATGACAAAGCCAAGCACCATGAGACCTCCGAATGTCAGAATGGCGAGCAGACTGAAGATCGTGCCGAGGATCGCGAAGATCTTTTTTCGGTTCGCCTGAAACAATCCGACAGCTCCCAGAATGAATGCCAGAAACTGTGTCATCCCGGCACCGATCAATGCCACTCCCAGCAGCATCGTCGTGGGATCATCTTCGCTCATGCCGCCGGGCGATTGCAACTCCATATATCCCGCCACGCCAAACAGCGCAAACAGACTCACGCCCGAAAGCACGCTCAGCACAAATGATGCGATGCCGACGCCCGAATGTTTTCGTTCTGTCGGCGCGGACTGCTCTGAGTAAAACGCGGCTCCGTAAGGATTGTCCTGCATTGCGAATGGACTCCGGTAGATGGTTTGGGCCGATGTGGCGTAAGCTTCCAACTTGCGATTTATCTCAGACGGCAAGCGGGAAGCTTACCCCGCGTTCCGTAAGAATCTCACTCGATTCGGAAGCAGAGTGTAGAAATTCACGCACACCAGGGGAAATGCAAATTTCGTTTGATCTGAGTCATCAATTTAAGCCCGCGAAACGGCACTCGATTCGGCGAGTCAGGCGATGTGAGCAGGTCTGTCGCTGAATTCGCATGAATTCAGGAAAACTCTGAATTCTTGCGAATTCAGCTACAGAAAATTCTCATCGGTCGCTCGCCTTACAGCTCGGCGGGTCGCCCAACGGCGATATGCAAAAAGAGTGATCAGGGCGGGACGGGGAAACAGAATTCGTGACCACAAACCCCGCAATCCCTGGTAATGTTCAAATTCAATGTGTTCATGCACTTCTGTGAGGTCAGGGGTGATCCTGTTGAAACGATGCGTATGTTTCCAGAACTTCATGGGCCCCTTGGTCTGCGTATCGACGAATCCTGTCTGGCTGACGTCCGAATGTTCAGCGACCCAACGCACCGGCACCGGTCCCATCCATATCGTAAATTCACCGATGGAGCCATTCGCGAGCGGATCAAAGCGGTGAACCTGCATGATCATCAGCGGCGGCGTGAGCGCCTTCAGGATGCCGGTCTGGAAATGAAATGCTGAAACGGCGTCAAGCGGTGCCGCGACAGTAAAGCGAAAATCAAAAACGGGCATAGGCGATTATGGCCAGAAGGCTGCGAAAATCAGTCCAGTGATTAATCCGAAACAAACGCCATCAATGACATCCATCAACATCGGCCGGCGATGCGTTCCGAACCAGATTGAGTTTGGCACATGCCCGAAGGCATACGCCAGAATTCCTGCAGTGCCTGTGACCTGAAACACTTTCGAAAAGGTCGCCTCAGGTTCCAGTGCCAACGTTCCGAGATAGGCCACGAAAAAGCTCGTCACCAGATAAAAGACAAATGACTGCAGCAGATTGCGGCCCATGTTGACCTGCCGACTCCAGATATTCAGGGTCCCCCAGGGCCCCGAGAGAATCCGCTGTTTCTTGGTTTCATCCGCCATTGCTTCTTTGGTCCGGGCCATCGGGAAGATGTACTGCCCGGGTTTCAATCCCTGAGCCCGGATGAGATCGATCACGTTGCCTTCGTCGGGAATCTCACTCCAGTCCGGCGTGTGGTGCCCGATAACGACCCATGCCAGGAAACTGGCAAAGAACACTGCAATGCTGGACAGCAGAATGGGCAACCACAATGTCGCAAGTTCACTCATCACCAATCTCCTGTTAAGTCCGTTCACTCTCGGCCTTGGCGAGCACCGGATCTTAACCCGAAGCGTCAGCGAGGGATTGGCATTTGAAGCCCTCGCTGACGCTTCGGGTTAATGTCATTTTCGACCGCCGGAAGTATAACCATCCTCAAAGCAATCCTGCAGAATTTCGGCAATCTGCTTCACAGTTTCTGCAGAACTCAACAAGGCCGTGTGATGCAGTGAAATCAGGCGCTTGTGGAGTTGCGTCGCATTTGGCAGGTCGCCAACGGCTCGAAAACGCTGCCTGCTGTGGATCCTGTGCAGTCCACTAAAACCCGGATCAACAGGGATTCCTGCGCAGCGAACGGATTCACAAAAATATTTTCGCTGATTGTCGTGATCGCTCCGCGGGAGCATGAAAGCAGATTTGTAGAACGCCGGTTGATGGCTCACGGCTCTCGGGGCATTTACCAGATTCATTGCCGGGCAAATACCGCTGTTTCCGAGTGCATTCACCAATTCCAATAACCGCTGATTCCGATCTGCATTGCGCACGTCCAGTTTGAGAAGTTGCGGGAGTAATACGGCCGCCTGCATTTCCGACAGCGGATACGCTTCGTTGCCGCGCTGTGTGTACAATCGAATTCTCTGGGCCATCTGAGCATCTGACGTGAGCACCGCTCCGCCTCTTCCGGATGTCAACAGTTTGCTTCCGCCAAAACTCAACACGCCGACATTGCCAAACGTTCCCGCGCGGCGGCCTTCGAGCATCGCTCCCGGAGCCTGACAGGCATCCTCAATCACGACGACTCCTCGGTCCGCAGCGACGCGGCAAACTTCCCGCATTGGAACCAGATTTCCGTGGAGATGCGAGACGATGATGGCCCGCGTGCGATCAGTGATGGCCTCTGCAATCCGGTCAGGATCCGGGACGGGATAGTCCGCCACCGTATCGATCAGCACGGGCGTACAACCGGTCGTCAGCACGTTGACAAAATTTGCTTTGAAATCATACGCGGCCAGAATGACTTCATCCCCGGTCCCGACCGGTATCGCGCGCAAAGCCAGTTCAATCGCGCAGGTGCCGCTGCTGCAGAGAATCGAGTGACTCACACCGTGATATTCACACAGCGCGGCAACCAGTGTCTCACAGTGCGGCCCGTGATAACGGCCCCACGAACCGTCTTCCAGCATCCGTACAAAAACGTCGCGTGTCGCGACGTCCAGGATTGGCCATGAAGGGATGTTCAGGATGGGCGATGGTTCTGTAATGTGGATTCTCATATGAACGCAGGAGGAAAAGACGCCTTCGATGAAAGGTCAGGTTACCTCGGCGCGGGCTTCCCCCGCAACCGAATCTCTGATGCCGCATCAATGGCTTCGTCGCCATGTGCCGTCGTTTACGCCACGATGATCATTATTCTCGTGATTCTGCCGGTGTTCTTCCTTAAAGGCCTGCCGGGAGCCTTCTTCAGACCGCCGGCCATTGGTTACATCATTGCAATCCTCGCGTCACTGCTTGTTGCATTGATTGTCACCCCGGCATGGTATCTCTCATGGCTGAACGAACAGTGCGCGGACGTCACGCCGTTTGGGATGGAGCCTGCGCAAGGGCAGTCCGTCTGCAGCAGGTCTACGGGCCACTCTTCACCAGTCGAATCATTGACCGCAAAGGCTTGTCAGGTGACGTGGAGCAGCTGCGCAGGAAAGTCTCGCCTGACGATCCTGAAAAGCCACTTCAGCTTTTGGCGGAATACATCGAGGCCAACCGCGAAACGGAATCGGCGCCTCGAAGTCAGGTCGAAGCACGAGACGAGCTGCTGAATCACAGAGGAATATTGACGCAGAGGGCCACTGGTCGCAACTGTTCGCTTCCTGCACGGCACGTGAGAGAATTTGGCCAAAGAGGTTCTCGCCATTCTTCCTTTGTTCACAATCGCCGCCGACGCTGTGTTGTGTTACTCGCGTCGATGCTGTTGCTCTGCGTCTCAGGTTGTCGCAAGCGTGAAACCATCGCGGGCGTGGCGGATGTTGAATCAGCCGGTAATAACCATGGGCTGACACTGGACCAGGATCGACGAGAGCAGTTGGGGATTGTGCTCAGCCCAGTCCGGTCAGAGTCCGTTCGAGCGACGCAAAGTGCTGTCGGTTGGCTGGTCAACCGTCCGGGTATCGAGACCATTGTCAGGGCACCGGCTGCTGGCTTTGTTTTGCCCGACCCGAATTCGCGATGGCCTGAGTCCGGGGATAGCGTGACCGCCGACCAGGTGCTTGCTCAGTTGAATATCTTCCTGTCGCCACAGGAGATTTCCCAGTTGGTTTTGGCGAAGGAAGACAACGACATCCAGATGCAGCAGGCTCTGGTGACGATGGAGTTGTCTCAGGCACAACTGAAACTCGCAGCGAACGCACGCGATGCCGTGACGGGTGTACGAATCGATCAGTTGAAAGAGGCCTACGAGCGCGCGAAGGTGGCCAACAAAGAAGCTCAGGACAAGTTGCCCTTTCTGATTCGCGAACCATACGAGGAAGGGGCACTCGTCAAACCTGTCAGTGTGAAGTCTTCTGGAACCGGCCGAATTCTCCGGATTCATTTGAGTCCCGGACAGTATGTTCAGAGTGGAGATTCATTGTGGACAGTGGCGGGCTGGTCGACACTTTGGCTGCGAGTTCCGGTGTTTGAATCTGAGATGACTCGCATTGACCGCAAGGCGTCGGCCATCGGTCGAGGGGCCTCCAGCGATTCCAAAATTGCGATTGAACCTCTCGACATTCCAGTGGCGACGAATAGTGGAACTCGAACCGTCGATGTCTGTTACGCCGTCGGGAACCCGGAATGGAAATACCGAGTCGGACAGTCAATCCAGGTCGAACTGCCAACGTCGATGACGGAAGACGCGATGTTGATTCCTCGGTCTGCCGTGTTGTATGACGTCTTTGGTCAGGCATCGTGCTTCGCGGGTGAATCTGACGCGGATGAATTTCATCGACGCAGAATCGAGCTTGGGGCAATTCACCATGATGACGTGATCGTGATTCGAGGCCTTGATAAAGACGATGTTGCAGACGCTGCTGCCGGATACCGTTGAGCCTCCGCGTCTGATGCCATTGACCGCGTCCACCAGTCGGCTTGTGATGGTTGGTCTGACCGCCGATGAACAGACTTCTCAGATGGATCTGAGGACTCTGGCAGACTGGACACTCCGCCGTCGTCTTCAGGCCGTTCAGGGAGTTGCCCGTGTGGAAGTATTCGGCGGAGAAGTGCGGCCGTACGAGATTCAGGTTTCCGCCCATCAGCTTCAACAATTTGACGTGACGCTGGACGACGTCATTGCTGCGGGTCAGCAGTCGACTGGATTCGGCGGAGCCGGTTTTGTCGAAACCACCAATCAGAGGCTTCCGATTCGACAGCGCACCCGCATCGAAGGACCGCATGATCTGGGGGCGGTTCCGGTTGCGATCCGTGACGGAAGAAGTCTGTTATTGAGTGACGTTGCAACGGTCCGCATGGCCGCGGCGGATCGAGTTGGAAGCACAACCATTAATGGACTTCCGGGCGTTCTTCTGGTTGTTCACAAGCAGGCGGATTTCAACACGCTGAAGGTCACCGCAGCGGTTCAAACGGCTCTGGACGAAATGCGAACCGCCATGCCGCAAGGCGTCACGTTGCATCCGTTGCTGTTTCGGCAGGCCGCGTTTATCGAACGCGCGATGGGAAATCTGAATCATTCGCTGCTGCTTGGTTGCATTCTGGTGACCATCGTCCTGGTCCTGTTTCTAATGAACGCCAGAGTGCTTTTGATCAGCCTGATCGCAATACCTCTTTCACTTCTGACTGATCAGTGTTTGGCAGGCGAACGAGGCGAAGGCGGAACGCAGAAAAGCCGATGAGAGTCTGGCGCGGGAGTCACTCGTCCGGATTCAGGCAGAACAGAACTTTGTCATTTGCTCGTGATGCTCTGGAGGCGACGCCGAACCAAATTGCCGAGGATCCGCGGCTGCTGGAGAAAAACTTCCTGACACTTCGCAGGGAACTCCTGGCGACAGCCATTCCTTATTTCGAAAAACTGAGCAGCCAAAAATCAGACGACGCTAACCTGACCGCGGAAAGAGGAGCGACATACGGCCGACTGGCGAACCTGCGACTGGAACTCGGGGAACTTGATGCGGCTCAGGCCGATTTTCAGAACATGACCCGCGTTTTTGAAGAGCTGATGCAGGTATTCCCGGACAACCCTCTTTTCCTGGACCCAGCTTGCTTTCTCTTATTACGAGTGTGGAGTGACGTATGCGAGAATCGGCGATGTTCAGTCGGCTGAATCCCGATTTCGTCTGGCGCTGGAAATCGCCGAATCTCCCGGCTCCGTGGCTGGATCCGATTCAAACCGCCACGCCCGGGCGGCAATTCACTCGGGCCTTGGCCAATTGTTGCGGACGATCGGCAAAACTGACGTCGCCGACCGCGAATACAGTTCATCGCTCGCGCTCTGGCAGGAACTATGCACCGGAACGGAAGCAAAAGAGATCTACCGGAAGGGCTTGGCGCAGACTCTGAACTCGCTGGGTGTTCTCTGTGGAATGCAACAGCGAAACAACGACGCAGCCGACAACTTTGCGGCCGCAAGGACTGAGTACCAGAAACTGGCTGACGACCATCCGTCGAATCCCGCCTACCGGAAAGAAGTCGCAAGCAGCCTTGGCAACCTCGGTGTTATCCTGATGGATCAGGGAAAGAAAACGGAAGCCCTGTCAGCACTGAAAGAAAGTAACGAAGCCACCCGGATCCTTGCATCGCAATTTCCGGATGTTCCAGATTATCAGGCGGTCGCGGCAAGCGACAAGGCGATATCATGGGTGGAGAGCAATCGGCGAGCCGGGTTTGTACTGATGAAATACGGAATCGACCCGACAATACCACGGCCGAAAGATTCCTCACCGACTGGTGCAGTCGAGCCCGCTCATCGGGCATCAAAGTCCTGCTGACAACGGCCAATACTCTGCAGGGCTATCGAACCGGCATTCTCGATGGGTACGACTTCTCGATCTCCAGTGGACCTCTGGAAGGCATCCACAACGAAATCGGTGCCCTTCAGAGAATGGCCTACGACTAGAGAGATCCCGGCGCGGCTTCGCTCAGCCGCGCTGGGTTTTCCGTGGTCGCCCCTGGGACTATTTCGAGGGCTCTTTCTGCAACAGCATCGCCGTTGCCAGTCGCAGGACATCGTTGTCTTCGCGCGCCGACGATTCAAGAATGTCGAAGCGTTTTGCACCGACGCAGTATGCTGTGAACGAAAAGCCGGCAGGATCTTCCATCTGCTTCAGGAACGGGGTGGCGGCTTCCAGAGCCTTGCTCGTCCGATCCACGCGCTGACCGAGATCGGCGAGGACAAATGCGATCATTCGCTGGTCCGGTGCATCGGGTTCCTGTTTTAACCGGTCAACAAAGTATTGCATTGATTCATCAACCTCGACACCCGCCAGCGCGTTCAGGAAATGGCGATTCGCAATATAGTAGTCATCGAATGGCACGTCGCCGGGATATCGCAGTTGTTCCGCCAATTGAGCTCCATAGTCGCTCAATTCAATCGCCATCTGCAATTCCGGACAGTCGCGATCCAGATGCCGCGCAAAGCTGACGGTGGAATGCAGATGTGAGACGTCGATATGATAGCCGCCGTCAGCAAACAGGAACTCACGTCCCAGAATGAGTTCACGCAACGAAGCATTTGGCTTCAACAGCGGTTGTCGGCGTTCAACATCACGACGCACGTTGGCCTGCAGGTCGCTGTAGATGTTTCGCACCATCATGGCCGCTGCCTGACGGCGTTCGTCGGGTGTCATCTGGGGCATCACCTGGCCCATCGCGGTCACGGTGTTACAGGTTCCGTGTGTCCTGAGCAGCAGCTTTAGACCTTCCACGATGTGTGCGCCTTCGTACAGGGCAAGGTTCAGCAGTTCGTCCAGCCCCGGACCTGGTTCCTGCGATGCTTCGGCGACTTTTTTCGCGATTGCGGCCCGGACGAAATCTGTTTCATTGATCGTGCGGAAATATGCCCAGGCATCCGCCAGTTGACCGGCATCCAGAAACCGCTGGCCGACTTCACGAGCCGCCGCAGTGTAGGCGTCACGAAACGCAGCCTCGTGTTCTTCCGGGATGTTCCGCAGCGACGTTGGCTGCGTGATCGGCAACCCCAGTCGCTGCCGCACACGAATCAGCTTTGCATCGAATAGTCGATGAAAGTCGCTCTGATCAATCAACGTTTTCTCGGCGGCGTCCAGAATTGCATCGCTGGCGCTGAACGAAAAACCCGCTTGTTTGTTACGTTCAGATTCGAAAAGTTCAATCGCTGTCATTTGTAAAACTATTCTATGGAATGGGCCTGTTCTATTGGCCTCGTGACGTTGTTAACGAAGATGCGGTCTCAGAAATGCAAGGCGCGGAGCGACGTCGCCTATGTGCCGCACGTACCGCAACCACCGCTGGCCTGCACGACGCCTTCGGCGCTCACGGGTTGCACATGAATCACACCAAAGCCCCCCGCTGCCGCGAGTAGCGCCAGTCGAGTTGTTTCAGCACTGCGATCGTTGAGCACATACAGGATAAGACGATCATCGAGCGTGCGTTCAAGGTCAATCAGTTCCAACTGCAGCTTCCATTTTTCCGCTCGCCTGGACCAATCGGCGAAACTGTCTTCCGCTGCATTCTGGTCCTTTGCATTGCGGTCCAGATCGTCAGCTGTTGCCAGTCGAAGAAGTTCGCCGGTCGGCGTCGCGACTTCGCCTTCTGCGTTCTTCGCGTTTGGCGGCAGAGTCTGAAGCACAATCGCAAGTTCATGGCCTCGATCGGTCGAAACGACGACCGACGCGGTTCGTTCCGGCTTATCGCCCCAGGCAGCAAACCTTGCGACCTGAGGCACACGGCCATAACGAGCCAGGACCAGGAACTCTGGCGCGCGCTCTTCCAACTCCGGAACGCCTTCACAGGTCTCTTCGGTCGAGGCAATCATACTGCGTCCTTTTCCTAAGTCATTGAACCTTCACACATTGGGCATCATGGGCCCAGTGTAACATCCAATGCACCGAATGAATTTCCATGAATGGCGTCATTCTCAGGAAATTTCCGCGACCCGACGGCTTCGGTCAGGCGCCGCACCCGCGTCAAACAGCCGAGATACTGCTTAGCTACGCTTACCTTTGGAAACATGTAGCAGATGAGTCAAGTTTTGTGTGCGATGGCGGAACGATCGAATGTAAGATGGACATTCATTTCCGTCGCATGGTCAAGATCTCGGACATGAATGTCCAAGCTACAGGAATCGCAGCTACGGACCGACCTTTGGAGCCCTCGTCATGCGTCTGATTGCCTCGTCAGTGCTGTTAAGTCTGCTGTGGAGCCCGTCCGCAGTGACTGCCGATTCTGCTGATGGTTGCCTGGATCTCTACTTCATTGATGTCGAAGGCGGTGCTGCGACGTTGATCGTGACGCCGGCAGGCGAATCGGTGCTGATCGATTCCGGCTATCCTGATAATCATGGCCGGGATCTCGACCGGATCATCCACGTTGCAAAGGATCTCGCCCATCTGACACGGATTGACCATGCCGTCGTGTCCCACTGGCATCTGGATCACTACGGCAATCATGCGGCACTGGCAGCGAAATTCGGGATCGGCACATTCTGGGACCGCGGTATTCCGGACGAGCTGTCCGAAGATCCAGGTTATCAGGAACGGATTACCAGCTATCGAGCAGCCTCACAGAACGCCTCAAAAGCTCTGCATGTGGGAGACAAATTGCCGCTGAAGTCCGCCAGGACACCGCTGACAGTGCGCGTGCTCACATCGGGGCGAGAAGTCGTTACTGACGAAGGTGATGTGAATCCGTTTGTCGATCGTCACAAGGCTCAGCCGGATGATCCGACGGATAATTCTGCCAGCCTGAGTCTGCTGTATTCGTTTGGAAAATTTCGGTTTCTGACGTGCGGAGATTTAACGTGGAACACAGAAGCCAAACTGGTCACACCGCGGAATCCGGTCGGACATGTTGATCTGTTCATGGTGACACATCACGGACTGCCGGTGAGCAACAACCCGGCTATGGTGCTGGCGATTGATCCGGTCGTCGCCATCATGTGCAATGGTCCGAAGAAAGGCGGTGCAGAACAGACCATGGCAACTCTGCGAGAAGTCAAATCGCTGAAAAACTGGTTCCAACTGCATCGCAATGTGGAACTTGATGAAGCAAAACAGGCTCCTGCGGAATTCATTGCCAACAACGAGCAGACCGCCGACTGCAAGGGCGAATGGATCCTGACGAAAGTTGCCCCGGATGGATCATCGTACAGCGTGCAGATCGGTCCGCAGGGAAAGAAACACGAATACAAGACACGACAATAAGTCGCAGTCGATATGTCCGCCGCACATCACGCTGAAGCGCGACGGCGGGCTTTGGCATGCCTCAGTGTGCGGTACTTGAGCGTCAGAAAAACAGCCAGCATCTGCTGAGCGTCGCGGTATCGGTGGCGCGGTTTGACGTCAATCGCGCGGCGCATAAAATCGATGAAGTCCGGATGAATACGGCCACGGAGCCTGGAATAACCTTTTGCAGGCCATTCAAACGGCCACTCCGGCCATTCACCGGCCAGCAGTCGCCAGACAATCAGGCCGATGGAAAAAACATCCGAGCGAAACGATGGTTTGCCCATTGCCTGTTCGGGGGCCATGTATCCGATCGTGCCGGTGCCGCCGCCCTGAATGGTTTTCCGGGAGACTTTGGCGATTCCAAAATCGGCCAGCCGAATTCGATTGCCGGCAAACATGATGACGTTTTCCGGCTTGATGTCGCAATGAATCACATGGTGTCTGTGAGCCTCTGCAGTTGCCCGCATGATCTGCTCCGCCATGTCAAAAGCCGTATCCAGTGAAATCCGACGGGTCATGCGCTGCAGCAAAGTTTCTTCGCCCAGTGGAAATACCACGACCAGCCGGTCATCAATGATGCTCGCATCTTTGATCGGCAGAATGTTGTCATGTTCCAGCTGCGCGGTGGCACGTATCTCTTTCCGGAAATCTGCAAGTACGGCTTCGGTCGTGTACTGCGCGTGCGGCACCTTGATCGCCACGCGGATTCCCTGCACGGTGTCCATGGCCTGATAGACAGCGGCAAATCCACCTGAACCCAGGCGGCGCTCAATTCGGTATTTACCCAGCTTTTGCCGGATCTTCAGTTCGCCCGACACTTTGTGACCGCTGGACATGGCTTGGCGTTGCGTCCTGAAGGAGGAAGTTGAAACCGTCGAAGCAGAAAAACTCCTGCGTCGCAGAGGAAGAACTATGCTCCAGATTCGGCGAGCCGATACGATTGACAGGAATACCTTTTCCGCACGAAGGATAAAACCCGCAATTTCGACATCCCATGCCTGCCTTTGCCGGAACAATCGACAAGCAGGCAGATGTCAAACGCAGGAAAATCGCAAAGTGAATTCAAGCCCCGTCCGCCAGCGGTCGAGGATGCGATCCATTCAGCTCAACAGATCCTTTACGCAGTCACGCTCTTCTTTCAGTTCGTTCACGGTCGTGTTGATTTTTGATTGAGCGAACTCATTGTGCGTATGACCTTGCGCGATGGAAACCTTCTTTCCGTCGCTCACCAGCGGAAAACCGCTGATCAAGCCGGCTTCGATACCGTAGCTGCCATCGCTGCATAACGCGGCACTGAAACACGAGCCAGTTGCGGTTGGGCGAATGACACCCTTGACAGTGTCCAGGACTGCATTCGCCGCAGATGCGGCGCTGGATGCGCCTCGGGCCGCGATCACGGCAGCACCACGTTTCTGCACGGTTGAGATGAAATCCCCCTTCAGCCATGCGTGATCGGTGATGACATCGGTGGCGAGCTTGCCGTTGATCTTTGCATGATAGAAATCCGGATACTGCGTCGCCGAATGATTGCCCCAGATGCCGACGCTGGAAACGGCAGCCACAGGTACACCGGCTTTCTGAGCGAGTTGAGAAACGGCTCGATTCTGATCCAGCATCGTCATGGCGAACCAGCGATCTGCCGGAACGCCTTTCGCATTCTTCATCGCAATCAGGCAGTTTGTGTTGCAGGGATTTCCGACGACCAGGACTCGCACATCCGGAGCCGCTGCCGCTGCGATCGCGCGACCAGTGCTGGTGAAAATCGGGCCGTTAATGCGAATCAGATCTGCGCGTTCCATACCGGCTTTGCGCGGCACGCTGCCGACACACAACACCCAATTGCAGTCTTTGAAACCGTCTTCAAGGTGATCGCTGTCCGCCTTGACGACACCCGCCAGCGTTGGAAACGCACAGTCGTCAAGTTCCATGTGAACGCCATCGAGCGCCTTGAGAACCGGAGGCACTTCGACCAGATGCAGAATCACAGGCTGAGCGGGGCCAAAGACCTCACCAGATGCAATGCGATAGATCAGAGAATAGCCAATCTGACCCGCCGCACCTGTAACAGCAATACGAATCGGGGATGCCATGAACACGTCACCTTTCGAATAAGGAATCAATCTGTGGAGATTCTGGTGAAGTATAGCTTTGAGACCGTTCGGATTTCAAAACCAGGGGTCGAGATGTCAGTCAGAACACAGTATTCGGGAATGCCTGGCAGAATTGGTAAGTTGCCTGACGGTTTCTCAAACGGCTGAATTCGCCATGCCGGAGGTTTCAGGCAACCTGCCCGACAGGGCGAGGTGTACTTCGTATGCCGGAAGTTCCGGTCAAAACGTGCGAATCGGTGACAACAATTCTACGTTCACTCTGATGAACGTCCGATAGCTCCATCGGTCACCGGCGGGCTGAGAACATGCCTGCTCCAGCGAAATTTGCCGAACCGAGACCGGTGAACATCGACTTCCCGCTGCGAATGCATCTGCAGTGCGGAGCGGGAACAAAAAAATCCCATGTGGGATTGAGGGAATTCCTTCGGGCCGACTAGAGTCCTTGCCTCGAATCTGTCGCGTCCGTCGAGATTGCGGACGGCGGCATGGGAAATCCAAGCCTGAGTGATTCATCCCGGAGTTGTAGAGGATTGCCAATGTTCCTTAAAAATGCAGTGTTGCTGCTCGCCATTGGCCTGATGGTACTGACCGCTGGATGTACAAACACCTCGACATCGAACACTGCTCGAACGGCAAAAGAGCAAATGCTGTTGTCCAATGCAGTTGATCAGTCGCTGGATAAAGTGGACTTCACTCCGCTGTATGGTCAGAACGTCTTTGTCGATGACAAGTATCTCGAGTGTGTTGATAAGAGTTATGTGGTCGGTTCACTGCGACATCGAGTCATGCGGGCTGGCGGTGCTTTGGCGGCAACAGCCAATGATGCTGACGTGATCATGGAAGTTCGCAGCGGTGGTGTCGGCACAGACTCGACCGAGATGTTCCTTGGGGTTCCTTCACTCCCGCTGCCGGCCGGCATGCAGACTCCGGAAGTCCGATTGACCGAACGCAAGTCCCAGTACGGCTATTCAAAACTGGGTCTCGTGGTGTATGACGCAAAGACCAAAACCGTATTGGGCGATGGTGGTATGTCGATGGCCCAGTCCGACGACAACAACTGGTTCGTTTTGGGAATGGGCCCGTTCCAGGATGGTAGTTTGAAAGGCGACGTGGCTTCAGCACGCCGACTTCCGCATGGCATGAAAATGAACCGGATGCCGACACAGGTTGCATTCGAATCTCCCAACCACGCTGGTCCAGATGCCATTCACTTTGCCAGTGATGCGAAAGAAGTCAAACATCAGTAAGGCGAGTGGAAGATTGGGAACTACCAAGCCGAACAACCGGGCGCGAGCGCGTGGCGGCCGGTTTTATCAGCCGCAGGGCGCTAGCCCCCGGTTTTCGACGGTAACCAGAAATCTGGCGCTTGCCTGATTGCCTGCCTGGGACGCTGTCAGGCGTCATTGTGTGAGCAGAACAGAAAAGGTTTACTCCAACCAGCGTTTCTGGAGGTCACCGAAGGCGTCGATTCGTCGGTCCCGGAAGAAGGGCCAGTGAGTCCTTGCGGTGTTGATCAGCGACAGATCGCACGGCACAACAACGTTGGCCTCGCCATCGTGTGTGGCCTGAGCCACGACGTTGCCATAAGGATCGGCCAGGAAACTACCGCCCCAGAATTGAATCTCACCTTCGATACCCACACGATTCGGCGCGCCGACGAACAGGCCGTTCGCGATCGCATGGCTGCGCATCATCGTTTGCCATGCCGAGTATTGACTTGCTCCGTAAACTTCACGCTCGCCGGGTATCCAGCCGATGGCTGTTGGATAAAACAGCAGCTCGGCGCCCTGCATGGCCGTCAATCGAGCGGCTTCGGGATACCACTGATCCCAGCAGATACACACACCGACTTTTGCATACCGTGTCCTGAAGGCCAGAAATCCCAGATCGCCTGGCGTGAAGTAAAATTTCTCATAATACAACGGATCATCCGGAATATGCATTTTGCGGTACATCCCCGCAATGGAACCGTCCGCATCCAGCACGACAGCCGAATTGTGATACAAACCGGGTGCCCGCTTTTCAAACAGAGGCACGACGATCACTGCGCGGCATTCTTTGGCAATCTTCTGCAAAGCCTCGGTGGTCGGCCCAGGAATGGGTTCCGCCAGCTCAAATCGAGAATGCTCTTCCGCCTGGCACGGGTACTGTGTGTTGAACACTTCCTGCAGGCAAATGACCTGAGCGCCATCCTCAGCGGCCGCCCGGATCTTTTCAATCGAACGTTCCAGATTCTGCAGTGGATCGACCCCGCATGTCATCTGCACCAGACCTACCTGAACTTCAGACGTCTTCGTCATTGTTTTTCAGACCCATACCAAATCAGGACTTGCCAAGGGGCAATCGCCGGTGATGCCTGTTCCGATAAGACCTATATGTCGCGTAGGATCTATCGGCGATTCGCTTAGTAGTGTAAAGACCGCCCGGACACCAGGCAAATGGTGGGCCGGCACTCAATGGTAGTCGATTTGCGATTAAAGTAGCCGTCACTCTCTGAGTGACGAAAGCCAAAGACCG
>Ga0105046_10008724_pt1 | contig 15906 bp, 12 predicted proteins | sample MAT03_FD_78385 | JGI IMG/M metagenome (GOLD analysis project Ga0105046, IMG submission 78385) | Freshwater microbial communities from Lake Fryxell liftoff mats and glacier meltwater in Antarctica - MAT-03 (megahit assembly) | ecosystem: Environmental > Aquatic > Freshwater > Ice > Liftoff...
ACGCAGACATGGGTGAAGCGCGCGCTCGCAGCTGCGACGGATACGCCAGGGCGGAAAAGGCCGACGCCGTAGGTGATCGAGGTCGTGCCGATGCAGTCGAGCCGCAGGCCCGCGTCGACGGGATCGGGGAAGCCGAGACTCGCGTAAAAGGTGCATCCGGTCTCGACGACGAGCCCGATCAACTGACCATTTGCGACGTCGAGCGCTTCGCTGCGGATCAGCCAACCGTTCACGAGAGAGTCGACGTACTCGTAATAGACCGCGTTGTTCAAGTGACCGTAGACGTCGTTGTCGCGCCACCGGGTCGGAAACGTCGTGAAGTGCGGGTAGTCTGCACGGAGCGGTCTTGGCTTGGTCATTGCGTGGTCCTGGGACAGCGGACAAGGAGCGAAGCCGGGGTCCGGAATGTCGATGGCGTTCTGCCGGACGATGGGCATCGATCCGGTGCGGTGCGTGATGATCGGAGATAGCCCACACGTTCTCGTGAGCGGTCGCGCCTTCGGAATGGCGATAGCCCCGGTGTTGATCGGGCTGGCAAAAGCCAGGCATCTCCCCCAATTGGCTGATGCAATCCCGCCCAGCATCATGGGGTTGCCGTAATCGGTAGAATCGCCTGTCTGAGCGGGATCGGACCGTTTGGGTCAGTGTTTCTTGCGGAAGGCGTCGATGCTGACGACTTCGCCCTCAGGGGCCGGCTTGATCGGCGTCGGCGCAGGGGGCTCGGGCTCCACTTCGGGGGGGGCCACGCCCTCCTCGGGAGGGGCCTCGCCTTCGTCATGCGCGTCGAAGCGCAGGCCGAACTCGACCGACGGATCGACGAACGTCTTGATCGCCTCGTAAGGGATGACGATCGGTTCGGGCACGTTGCCGAAGTTGAGCGTCACCGTGAATCGGTCCTTCATGACGGCGAGATCGGCGTACCAATCCTGCATGACGATGGTCATTTCGCCGGGGTAGCGGTCCCTCAGCGACTTCGCCATGTCGACGCCGGGATGCGCCGTATCGAAGGTGATGAAGAAGTGATGCTTGCCCGGCAGCCCATCGCGCGCCACCTGCGCCAACACCTCCGCCATGAGCTGGCGCATGGCCCTGTGCATCAATTGGCCGTAGTTGATCCCCTTTGGCATGCAACAGGCGCTCCTTGATCGTTGGGCGACCTTAAACGATTCTCGGGGGCTGGGAAGATGCGGGCTGAGGATTTTTCGCGAGCCGGTGGATGAGGTCCCCCGGTCGGGGTCAATTCGCACTGATCGCAGAGATCAACCTTTAGTGATACATTATAAAAAAGCTCCAGATTCGAATTCTGGACCGAGCGTTCTTTGCCCAGTTTCTCAAATGTTCAGTGCACCCGGCTGGGCGGCGGCGCAACCGAGCAACGGTACCCGGAGCGGTCGATCGCCCGTCCGCCTCCAACGAATGCAACGCCTTATGGCCCGTTGATCGACTGTTTCTTCACGCCGAGCACACAGCCCGCCTCAAACCCGCGCGCCCGACCATAGAGCACGCGGAGCTTGGCGCTTTCGTGACGCGGGGGTAGGTAAGGTGCGTCGCGGTCGCCGGAACGAGCGGGCGGCGGTTCCCGGGGGATAACGGAATGACGAAGACACCGGTCGTGGGGTTCATCGGCGTAGGGCTGATGGGGTGGGGGATGGCGAAGAACGCCGTCGAGAAGGGCTACCCGCTGCGGGTCGTGGCGCATCGCAGGCGCGAGGCGGTGGACGATCTGGTGGGGCGGGGCGCGGTGGAATGCGCCTCCATCGCCGAGCTGGCCGCCGGGAGCGATGTGATCGTGATGTGCGTCACCGGCGCTCCCGAAGTCGAGGCTGCGGTTGCGGCGATCGTTCCGACGTCACGGCCGGGTTTGACGATCATCGACTGCTCGACCTCGGAGCCGGACGTTACCGAGCGTCTGGCGGCCGATCTCGCGACGCGGGGCATCACGCTGTTCGACGCGCCGCTGTCGCGCACGCCGGCGCACGCCTGGGCCGGTGAGCTTACGACCTATTGCGGCGGACCCGCGGATCTGATCGAAATCTGGCGGCCGCTGCTCGCGACCTGGGCGAACGTGATCATCCCGGTCGGCGGGCCGGTGGGCTCGGCGCATGCGATCAAGCTGATCAACAATTTGGTGGCGCTCGGGTATGCGGCGATCTGGTCGGAGTGCTATGGGCTGGTGCGCAAGATCGGCGCGGATCCGGCGGTATTTCGCGAGGTGGTGACCAACTCCGGGATGAATTGCGGCAATTTCCAGAATTTCTCCAAGTATCCGGTCGAAGGAGATCCGAACGGGCACAAGTTCACGTTGGAGAACGGCCTCAAGGATCTGACTTATTACAACCGGCTCGCCGCTCGCTGGGGGACATCGACGCTCATGTCGGACGGAGCGCTGGAGACCTTGCGGCAAGCGGTTCTAATGGGTTACGGCCAGCGCTTCATGCCCGAGATGAGCGACGTGATCGTGGCGCTGAACGACAAAGACTGAAGTGGTGGCCCCTGTCGCCGTCAGGTTCGCGGTCTGGGCGGCCACGAAGTCGCGGATCGTGGTCAATCGAACCCTGCGCGAGCGATCGCTTGGGTCATCCGGCGCATTCAGAACGCTTCCCAGTTTTGGTCTGAGGCGAGCGCGCCGTTACCGAGCGATCGTTTCGCCGGAGCGTGCGTCCTCCGAAAGGCCGCGATCGACGGTCCCCATCAAGTGGTTCATGCTCGCGGCGATGCGGTTGAGCATCTCGTGGTGGAAGTGCGCGTCGAGGCGGACGGCCCTGCGCCCGGCGAATCACATGTCATCGAGACAAGATAAGAATGTCCTTGCTTGACGGAATTGGCCCGACGCCAGCGGCGACTGGTGGAATAAGGGGATCGGACGCTGTGGCTTTTCAGGTTTTGCTAACCATTCGACGCGCACGTGGTGGCTTGCAATCTGGCGAGGAAACCGGTGACCGTGGTCGACAACGTTCTCTCCCGAAAGCTGACCCAGGGCGGCGTCGCGCGTTCGCCGCTACCGGATACTGACCTGATCGGCGAGACCCTGTCACGGATGGTCGAGGACCGACTCCGCCCCGTCGTGAAATCTGCGATCAGCGCGATGCCCCTCGAGATCCGGGTCGTCAAGCTGTTCGACGCGGTGCAGGATATCTCCGTCCCCTCGATGCTGGGCGTGGTCGAGGTCGAGGACGCCGACACCAACGGCCTTTTGTGCATAGATACCGATCTCGCCTATCACCTGATCGATCTGATGCTGGGCGGCGACGCCTCGGTGGCGCCGACGCCGACGGCGCGCACGTTCACCAGCATCGACATGGCGCTGTGCAAGCTGCATCTCGACGCGATCCTCGACGCGTTCGTCGCGGCCGTGGGTTCGGTGCTCGGGCGCCCGGTGAACAAGAAGATGCGGATCGGGGATCAGCGCCAGAACATCTCACAGCTTCGCTTCGCCCCGGACTACGTCGATGTGTTGGCATTCAACATCTCCCTCGACATCGGAGAGGCGGCCCGGACGGGGAATTTCTCGTTGCTGATGCCCCTCGCGACGCTCGATGTCGTTCGCGCTTCGGTGCAGGATGCGCGCGCCGACCAGGTGCGCCATCGGCCCGACGATCTGTGGCGGATCCAGATGCGCCGCGCTGCGGCCGGATCACCCGTGGTGGTGAACGCCGTGCTTCACCGCCAGCCGTTCACCGTCGCCGCGATCCAGCAGCTTCGGCCAGGCGACGTGATTGAGCTGCCCACTGGCGCGACGGACGAGATCCAGCTGACGATCGGGCAGCCGGCGGGCAAGACCTCGGTGATCGCGACGGGCCGCCTCGGCGCCTACAAGAACGCCAAAGTAGTGAAACTCGACATGCAGATCGACCTGCGGGTGCGCCAACATCTGAAGGCCGCTCTTTGACGCGAATGGCGCCCCGCGAGATCGACTGCGCTCCGCTGCGTCGGCCTGCGCCGCGTAATGGGCACGATACGGGGCGTCGGATGCATGCTCGATCTCCCCGGCGAGTGACCCCACGTCTAAACGCACTGCCCTGTCCGACAGCGGGTGCTCTCCCAGCAGCGGCGTCGCTGCAAAAAAAACCGCCGATCGGGGCAACCGGGCATTTGGTTTCACCGATGTCGGTTGGCGCTGACGCAGTTGTCGGTTTCGTCGGCGGTGACGCGGCGTTGCGACGTCGTGCAGAAGGACCGGCGCCGTGCCGCGTTGCAACGCGCTCCGCGTCTACAGGCCCGTCGATCACTCCGCGGCGAGGTTGATGAAGCCGCCAGACTGCCGGTTCCAGAACCGTGCGTACAGCCCGCCGCGGTCGAGCAGGGCGTTATGGCTGCCCTCTTCGACGATCCGGCCGGCATCGAGCACGACGATCCGGTCCATCCGCGCGATCGTCGACAGACGGTGCGCGATGGCGATGACAGTTTTGCCGCTCATCACAGTATCGAGCGTGTCCTGGATTGCGGCTTCGACCTCGCTGTCGAGGGCGCTGGTCGCCTCGTCGAGCACCAGCACCGGCGCGTTCTTCAGGATGACCCGCGCGAGCGCGACGCGCTGGCGTTGCCCGCCCGAGAGTTTCACCCCCCGTTCGCCCAGATGCGCCTTGTAGCCTTCGCGGCCCTTGAAGTCGCGCAGGCCGAGAATGAAATCATGCGCCTCGGCCCGCCTCGCCGCCGCGATCACCTCATCGTCGCTCGCTTCCCGCCGCCCGTAGCGGATGTTCGCCATGGCCGAGCGGTTGAACATCGCCGTTTCCTGCCGGACCATCCCGATTTGCGCGCGCAACGCGTCCTGCGTCATCTCCCGGATATTGACGCCGTCGAGCGTGATCCGCCCCCCCTCGACCTCGTAAAGCCTGAGCAGCAGCGATACGGCCGTCGTCTTGCCCGCGCCCGACCGTCCGACCAACGCCACCTTTTCGCCCGGCCGCACCCGCAGGTCGAAATCGGCCAGCGCCGCCTGCTTGCGGCCGTATCCGAACCGCACGTGTTCGAATCCCACGGCGCCGCGCGCGGCCTGGGGTGCAATCGCCTCCGGCGCGTCGGTGATCGAGTGCGGCGGCGTCAGCGTCCGGATGCCGTCTTCTATCTCGCCGATGTTCGAGAAGATCCCCATCGCCGTCATCGAAACCCAGCCCGACATCTGCGCGATCCGCGTCGCGATCAGTCCGGCCGTGGCGATATCCCCCGAACTCGCCGTCCCTTGCGTCCAGAACCACAACGACCCGCCGATCAGCATCACCGGCAGTACCCCCGCCAGCGCCATCAGCCAGAATCGGAAGCTCGCCGTCACCGCCCCGAAATGGATCGTCGCGCCGCGATAGCCCTCGAGCGCTCGCAGCGCCGCCTGGTCCTCGTGCAGCCCATGACTGAACAGCTTGACCGTCGCGATATTCGTGATCGTGTCGACGACCTGACCGGTCACCACCGCGCGCGCCGCCGCCCGGTCGGTCGACCGCAGGCGGATCTGCGGCAGATAATGCCGGATGAGCACCACATAACCCCCGATCCAGACGAGCATGGCCAGCGCGAGCCACAGGTTCACCGTAGCGATGAGCACGACCGCCCCGATGATCGCCGACAGGGCGAAACCGAGCGTATTCACCGTTTCCGACACGACCTCGGTTATCGCCCGCGCGGTCTGCTGCTGTTTCTGCGCGATCCGGCCGGCGAAATCATCGTCAAAGAACGACAGGCTCTGTCCGAGCGTGTGCCTGTTCACCCGTGAGAGGACCAGCGGATAGAGGTTCGGACCCAGCGTCACCGCGGTCAGCGCCGCCCCGAGCCCCATGAGGCCCGGACGCAGCACAAGAAAGAAGACCGCCGCGGCGAGCAATAGCGGCCACGTGTCGGCGAACAGCCCCGCCGCGCCGCGGCTCTCTGCGAGGTCGATCAGCCATCCGACGACGAAGGCGGCGCCGACCTCGCTCAATCCGACCGCGACCGACACTGCGAGCGTGATCCAGATCGCCGGAAACGCGCCGCGAAGCGCCCAGACCAAGAACGGCCCGAGTGTGGTGGGCGGCTGCCCGTCGGCGCGCTGAAACGCATCGATCAGTCCCGCGAAGCGGCGCGTCGCAGGGCCGTGGGGCGTTGTCGGCTTGACGGTCATCAGCTCTCCTTGCGGGGCAACCTAGCGCGGGCGTCCGTCCGCCGCCACCTCGGTCTGGCTCAAAAAGCGCGTTGCGGCCCCAACCTCGGATGCGTCCAGCGCATGGCCTCCGGGATGCCAGGCGATGTCCACGGGCGCGCCCTGCGCGCGAAACCACCCTGCCAGTTGCCGCGTCAGCGGTGGCGGGCAGATTGCATCCCGCTCGCCCGCCGTGATCAGGACGCGCGTGGTCACCGCACCCGGCGCCGGCTCCCAGCCGATCAGCGGAGGCATCAGCACCGCGTCGTCGAAAAGATCGCGCGATGCGAAGATCACACTCGCGAGAATGTTCGCGCCATTGGAGTAGCCGAGCCCGACCAACCGCGCTCCCGGATGCTCCGCGCGGTGCGCGGCCACGAAACCCGCCATCTTGGCCGTCGCGCGGGCGAGATCGGCCATGTCGTAGCGGCCTTCCGCCATGCGACGGAAAAATCGCGCCGCGCCGTGCTCATCCACGTCGCCGCGGGGTGAAATCAGCGTCGCGTCGGGCAGCAGGTCGCGGCCAAGACGCAAAAGGTGCGTCTCGTCGCCGCCGGTGCCGTGAAAGAGAAACGCCAGCGGCGCGTCGGGACGTCCCAGCGAGACCTAGTGGACATATGCGGACGTGGTCATGCGAGCGGCTCGAGGATGCGCTCGAGATCCTTGCGGCGATGCGCGTGCTGCTTTGGCAGCATCAGCTCCTCGCCAAGATGCGCCGGGTCCTCGTCACGCGCGAAGCCCGGCTCGTTCGTGGCGACTTCAAACAGCACACCGCCGGGCGTGCGGAAATAGATCGCCCAGAAATAGTCCCGGTCGATCACCGGCGTCACCTGATAGCCGGTGTCGGCGATGGCCTTTCGCACGTCAAGCTGCGCGGCGCGGTCCTCGACGGCGAAGGCGACGTGATGCACCGATCCCGCGCCGGGTGCGGCGCGTCGCATGTCGGAAACCGCCTCGATCTCGATGGCGTCCGCGCCGTTTCCACCTGCCTTGCGGTAGCGGGTCAGGGCGGCGTCGGCGCCCGTCGTCTCGAACCCCATGAAACGGATCAATTCGTCGGTGGCGCCGGGCTCCGACAGCCGGAGCGTCACGCCCTGAAAGCCGCGGATCGCGACGTCCTCGGGCACACCGTCGCCGGTCCAGGGCGTACGGTCGTCGTCGGTCGCGACCAGCGCGAACTCGTCGCCGTCCGGCCCGAGGAAATTCAGCCGCTCTTCACCGAACGCGGTCGAGGATCGTAGCCCGTCAACTCCGGCTTGCGCCAGCCGTCCGGCCCACCACGGCAGCGCGTCCTTCGGCACGGCGAAGCGGGTAAGGCCGACCTCGCCCGCGCCCTGCCGGCGGGCGCCGATGTCGGGGAAAGGAAAGTAGGTCATGACCGAGCCGGGCGTGCCGGCCGCGTCGCCGTAATAAAGATGATAGACCTCCGGCGCATCGAAGTTGACCGTCTTCTTCACCCGGCGCAGGCCGAGCAGCGTTGTGAAGAACGCGTTGTTCGATTTGGCCCCCGACGCCATCGACGTGACGTGGTGCAGCCCGTTGATCTGAGCGATCATGTCTCGGTCCTCAATGAAATGGTCAGGTGACAGATAGCGCTGCGACTGGCCTGCGGAAGCATTCGTCGCCGCGAAAGAGCGTTGCGATTCTCGCGACAATCAATCTGATCCGTAGAGATTGCGCGAGCAAAAGCGACTGACGGTGACCGCCGGACGCGACGGTGTCCTGCGCGAGGCGCACCACGGCTGCCCGATCGAGGCGCACAGATGTCGTGTAGCGCCACCTGTGCGAGCATGCAGGTCAAATTCCACGCGCGATACGCCACAATCTCTTGGAACCGTGAAACCCGTCGCCCGGCGAATCAGCATGCCGCCGATTGAAGCGGTTCGGGAGGGCTCGGCGCTGGCGTTCCGGCGGCTGGCTGGCTGGCGGGCGGGGGCGCAACGTGTGGGAGGCGATCGGCGAGGATGAGGGGCGGCGCCGTCTTGGACGCTCGCTGAAGCGTGCGGCTCAGGCCGTGGCCGCAGCCGCCGCTTCGGACGACGCGACGTCCGGCGCGGCGCGCGACCGCAGCTTGGCCTCGACATGGTCGCGCAGTAACGGGCTGGTTTCCATAAGCGCGAGAAAGCGGCGCTCGTCGAGGCAGACCAGCGTGGCATAGCTGATGGACTTGGCTTGCGAGCGGCGGGGCCTGCGCCCGAGGACGGCGAGTTCGCCAAAGATGTCGCCCCGGCCCAGACGCTCGATCCGGCCGCCGGTTTCGAGCTCGACGGCCCCCGAGGCGATGAAGAAGACCGCGTCGGCCCGATCGCCGCGGTGGATCAGCACGTCGCCGGGGGCGGCGAAGATCGGCGCCAGCGCCTCCGCCAGCGCGCCGACGGCGGCGTCGCCCATGCCCTGGAACAGCGGCGACTGGCGGATCAGTTCGCGCGTATGGAGCGCCATGTCGAGGGGGGGCCGCTGGTCGGCGATTTCGCGCGCTTCGTCGAGACCGCGCCGCAGGCTGCGATAAAGCTCGGGGCCGATAAGTCGGTCGGAGTAAAGGAGTTCGTACTCGAGTTCCTCGCGCCGCAGTGCGGTCTTGCGCAGGAACCGGCGCTCCAGCTGTTCGGCGTAACCTGGATATTGCAGCCGCAGCGCGTCGAGCGCCTGCACGACCTGCTCCTGACGGCGGGTCAGGATCTCGTGGATGAGGTCGCTGACTCGTCGGCCGAAGATGCGCAGGATCCGCCGGTCGGTGAATGGATGCAGCTCGGTCACGATGATACGGGTGTTGATCAGCAACTCGAAGCGGTCGGCGATCAGCCCTTGCAGCGGCGCATTGATCCCGAGGCGCCGTTGCAGGACCTGCGCGAAGCGAAAGCCGTTCGAGAAGGCCAGCGCGCCGTTGGAGGCGCGGTTGTATTCGGTGCGCCCGCCGGTGCGGGTGCGGTCGATCAGCCGGCTGGCGTCCGAGAGCATCCGGTCGACGATGGCCGGCGAGATCAGCCGCTCGCGGAACCGCTCCAGGATCAGATCCCGTTCCCGGCCGGCGAGCGTGACGAGGCCGAGCGTGATACGGTCGCGGTCGAGGATCGCCTCGCTTTCATCGGCCTGGCGCACGGCCGCCTCCAGCCGTGCGCCGAAGCTCTTGGCCTCCGAGCGGGCGGTGTCGCGGCTGATCTGGCACTCCGCTGCGGTCTCGGCCACTGCCTCGCGCACGTTCTGGAGCGCAACCGCGATGACCTGCTTGCGCAAAGCGCTGTCGAGGGGACTGAGCTTGTCGACGCCGAGGCGGCGGATAACGTTGCGCAGCGTCGTGCCCTGCACCAGCAGGGTAAAGAGCACGAAGCCGGTGGAAAGGACGGCGACGAAGCGCTGGGCGTCGCCGGGCAGGCCAGAGCCTTCGGTCACCGAGAGGGCGAGCGCGAGCGTGACGGATCCGCGCAGGCCGCCCCACATGATGACGAGCTTGTATGGCGTGCTGACTTTGGGACTGAGGCCCGCGACGCTGAGGAGCGGCAGGACGCCGAAAACGACGATCGCACGCGCGGCGAAGGCCGCGAGAATGACGACGAAGATCAGCCCCAGTTCGGGCCAGGTGACGTCGCCGAGCAGCCGCGGCACGAGCACCGCTGCGAGGACGAAGATCAACGTCCCGGACCAATAGGCGAGCTGGTCCCAGGTGGCGGTCAGATAGGACCAGTTCTCCGGTGGGATGCGGGCCGGGCCGAGAAAATTCAGCGTCAGGCCAGAAAACACCACCGCGATGACGCCCGACACGCCGAGGCCCTGTTCGGCGACGATGAAGACGAGATAGGGCAGGGCGAGCGTCACCGACATCTGGCCCATGCGGCTGTCCTCGACCGCGTCGAGGAGCCGGAGGCCGAGACGGGTCGCGACGTAGCCGAACGCGCAGCCTCCGAGCAGGGTGACGGCGAAATCCCCGGCGACATCGAGCAGACCTACCGGCTGCTCGGTGACGGCGAGCGCCAGAAACACCGTAAAGAGGCTGATCGCGGCCGCGTCGTTGAGCAGGCTCTCGCCCTCGATCAGCCGACCGAGGCGGCTCGGGGCGCTGATATCGCGAAAGATGCCGACCACAGCCGAGGGATCGGTCGTGGCGACGACCGCCGCGACGATCAGACAGATGACGAGCGGCTGCACGCCGAAGGCCGCGAGGGCGACGCCGATGACCAGCGTTGCGATGAAGACCGCGAGGACCGCCATGACCAGCACCGGCGCCCAGTCGTCGAGCAGGCGGCGCACCTCGATCGTCAACGCGGTCTGGAACAGGAGCGTCGGCAGAAAGACATAAAGAAAAACATCCGAGCCGATGGGGAGCAGCAGGATCGACAGGGCGAGCGGGTTGAAGGCGTCGGTGAGATCCGTCCGCAGCAGGAACGTGGCTCCGGCGCCGATCACGATCCCGACAACGGCGAGCACGACCGACAGCGGCAGCTTCGCACGCGCGGCAAGCGGCTGCATCATCGCGATGACGATCAGGAACAGCGCCAGAATGGACAGAAATACGATCAGGGTCATGCGGCTCCGGTAGACGCGGCGGATGGAGCGCCACCCGTAGCACGTCCGTTCGCGAGCGACACCCTTCGCGGCGCCGGCCAGCGATGCGCTCCTTCGCAGCGTACAATTAGGGACTTGTTTTCGAATGATAAAATTCTAAGCGCAACGTCTTCGTTCCGTGCTCCACGATTGCGGATGCGCCTTGTTTTCCCGCGACTCATGCGGCAAATTGTGATCCTGGTTGCTTTCGCGCCAATGATGCGCGTCGATACGCTTAAAATAGAAACGCCTGGTCAAATTCCGGGCTTCAGGGGGAAACTGCAGATGATGCTCCGAATGCTTCTTCTGGCGGGGAGCGCTTTTGCGGCGCTCCCGCTCGCCGCTGTCGCGGACACCTCCGGCAAGCGTATCGCGCTATCGAACAACTACGCCGGCAATTCCTGGCGTCAGGCGATGCTGACCAGCTGGGAGACCGTGACTGGTCCTGCCGTAGCCGACGGCGTCGTCGCTGCGGCCGACGCCTTCACCACCGCCGAGAATCAGCCGACCGAACAGGCAGCGCAGATCCAGAACATGATCCTGCAGGGCTACGATGCGATCGTGTTGAACGCAGCCTCGCCCACGGCGCTGAACGGCGCAGTCAAGGAAGCCTGCGACGCGGGGATCATCGTCGTCTCGTTCGACGGTATCGTCACCGAGCCATGCGCCTGGCGCATCGCGGTCGATTTCAAGAAGATGGGCGAGGTCCAGGTCGATTTCCTCGCTGCGAAGATCGCCGAGGGCGGCAATCTGCTGGAGATCCGGGGTCTTGCCGGCGTTTTCGTCGACGACGAGATCAGCGCGGGGATCCATGCGGGCGTCGCCAATCATCCGCAGTTCAAGATCGTCGGCTCGGTGCACGGCGACTGGGCGCAGGAAGTGGCGCAGAAGGCCGTCGCCGGCATTCTTCCGAGCCTGCCGGACGTCGTGGGCGTGGTGACGCAGGGCGGCGATGGATATGGCGCGGCGCAGGCCTTCGCCGCCGCGGGCCGCCCGACGCCGACGATCATCATGGGCAACCGGCAGGACGAATTGCTGTGGTGGTCCGAGCAGAAGGCCGCAAGCGGTTACGAGACGATGTCGGTCTCGATCGCGCCCGGAGTGTCGACGCTTGCGTTCTGGGTCGCCCAGCAGATCCTCGACGGCCGCGACGTGCCGAAGGATCTGGTGGTGCCGTTCCTGCAGATCGACCAGGGCGGGCTCGAGGCCGACCTCGCCGCGACGCAGGTCGGCGGCGTCGCCAATGTCGAGTACAGTCTCGAAGACGCGATCACGGTGGTCGAGGCCGCCGGCGCGACCTGACAGCCGGCATGAACGCAGCGACCGAAACGGTTCCGCTGATCGAACTCCGCGGGGCTGAAAAGTCGTATGGCGCCGTACGCGCGCTCACCGGCGCGGATCTGGCCATTCGCGCCGGGACATGCGTCGGCCTCGTCGGGCATAACGGAGCCGGTAAATCCACCCTCGTCGGTATCCTGAACGGCGGTGTCGCGCCGGATCGAGGCGCCATCGTGGTCGACGGCGTCGAGCGCACCGGCGCGCATTCGATCGCGGCCGCGCGGGCGGCGGGCTTGCGCTGCGTGTTTCAGGAGCTGTCGCTCTGCCCCAATCTGACGGTCGCGGAGAACGTGCGTATCCTGCATGCGGGTCTTGGGGGCTGGGGCTGGCGCAAGCGCGCGGGGCGACTGATCGTGGCGGAACTCGACGCGATCTTTCCTGATCACGCGATCGCGCCGGGGCGGGTCCTGGGCGATCTGTCGATTTCCGAGCGCCAGATGGTCGAGATAGCCATCGCCTTTCTCGATGTGGCGGCGCCGGTAAGGGCCGTCATCCTCGACGAGCCGACCTCGTCGCTCGACGGCAGTCGCGCTGCGGATTTGCTTGCCCATGTCCGACGCTTCGTGCGGCGCGGCGGGGCCGTGGTGTTTATCTCCCACATCCTCTCCGAAGTGCTCTCGGTCACCGACCGTACCGTGGTGATGAAGGATGGCCGGATCGTCGCCGATCGGCCGTCGACCGCCTTCGACGTATCGAGCCTCGTGCAGGCGATGGGCAGCGTCGCCCGGGAGAGCGCCGCGTCGCGCCCGTTGCGGTCCGGGGCGGACGCGCCGATCCTCGAAGGCCCGGGCGACTTTAAGGCGCGCGCCGGCGAGATCGTCGGCTTCGCCGGCCTCGCCGGCCATGGCCAGAGCGAGGCGTTGCGCGGTTTGTTTCGTCAGGGCAGTTCGGACTGGATCGCCGGCCACGTCACGCGCGCCGCTTTCGTCGCCGGGGATCGGCAGGTGGACGGCGTCTTCCCGCTCTGGTCGATCCTGTGGAACGCGACCGCGACGGTCTTGCCCCGTCTGGTTCGGCGCGGACTGATCGACCGACATGCCGAAGCGGCCTTCGGCCTCGAATGGCAGGCGCGGATCGGCATTCGCACGCCGGACATGGCCGCTCCGATCCTGTCGCTCTCGGGGGGCAACCAGCAGAAGGCGCTTTTCGCCCGGGCGCTTGGATCGAGTGCGCCGGTGGTCCTGATGGACGACCCGATGCGCGGGGTCGATGTCGGGACGAAGCAGGAGGTATATCTGCGGCTGCGCGCCGAGGCGGAGGCGGGCCGGACTTTCGTCTGGTACTCGACCGAAATGGACGAGATATCGTTGTGCGACAGGGTCTATGTCTTTCGCGATCGGGCCATCGTGGCGGAGTTCGCCGGCCCCGACGTGACCGAAGCCAACGTCCTGGCGGCGTCGTTCCGGAGTGCGGCGGCGTGAGGACCGATCTGCTGCGGGTGCTCGTCCCGGCGTTCTCGTTCGCGCTTCTGCTCGGCGTCGTGTTCTGGCTGCAGCCGCGGACGATGAGTTACCTTGGGCTGAACCTGCTCTTCAACCTCGCGGTGCCGATAGCGCTCGCCACCATCGCGCAGATGATCGTCATCGCGCTCGACGATCTCGATCTGTCGATCGGCGCCTTCGTGAGTTTCTGCGCGTGCGTGACGGCGACGTTTCTCAACGACGCGCCGCTGGTCGGGGCGGCGATCCTGCTGGGCGCCATTGGCGTCTATGCGCTGGTCGGGGCGGTGATCTGGCTGCGCGACCTGCCGTCCATCGTCGTTTCGCTCGGCATGAGCTTCGTGTGGTCCGGTCTCGCCGTGCTGATCCTGCCCTCGCCCGGCGGCGCGGCGCCCGAATGGGTGCGCGCGGTGATGACGGTGCGACCGCCGGTGCTTCCGATGGCGATCGTCGCAAGCCTCGCGATCGCCGCGGTCGCGCATCTGGTGGTGATGCGGTCGAGTTTCGGGACGGCGTTGCGCGGCGTCGGCGGCAATGCGCGGTCGATGCAGCGCGCCGGCTGGTCGGTGTTGTCGCTGCGCGCCGGCGCCTATGCGCTGGCCGGGCTGTTCGGGGTGATGGCGGGCGTCGCGCTGGTCGGGCTGACCACAGCGGCCGATGCGAACATCGCGCTGCGCTACACGCTGCTCACCATAGCGGGGGTGATCCTCGGCGGCGGCGAATTCAACGGGGGCAGGGTGTCGGCGATCGGGGCGGTGATCGGTGCGCTTACGCTGACGCTGGCGGCGAGTTTCCTCACGTTCCTGCGGCTCTCGAACGACTGGCAGATCGGGGCGCAGGGCGCGATCCTGATTCTGGTGCTGGCGGTGCGGCTGGTGCTGAACCGGCGCGAGAGCTACCGGTGAGCGGTGTGCCGCACCGGCCCTGGGTCTGGTCCTTCGGCGCGGCCGCCGCCGTCTTCGCCGCCACGCTTCTGGTGACCGGCGGGACAGGGGCCGCGGGGCTCGGCCAGGCGGCCCTGACCTTCGCCGCGTTCTCGGTGATCGTCGGCATCGGACAGATGTTCGTCATCACGCTCGGACCGGGGAACATCGACCTGTCGATCCCCGCAACGATGACGCTGGCAGGGACCGTGGCGCTGAAGGCGATGGACGGTGCTGCCGGGACGGAGCTCCTCGGCCTCGGAGCGGCGCTCGGCATTGGTCTCGGAGTGGGCCTCGGCAACTATGCGTTGATCAAGGCGCTGCGCATTCCGCCGATCATCGCGACGCTTTCGACGAGCTTCATCATCCAGTCAGCCGCGATCTGGACGAACCGCGGGTTGCGGATCAAGCCGCCCGACAGCCTCGCGGCCTTCGCCACCGGAGCGCCGCTCGGCGTGCCGAACGTGGCGCTGGTGGCGCTGGCTCTCGCCGCGATCGCCTGGCTGCTGCTCGAACGCAGCCTTTTCGGACGGCGGGTCGCGGCGATCGGACAGAACGAGCGCGCGGCCCGGTTCGCGGGCGTGCCGATCGACGGAGTGCGGCTCGCGACGTATGCACTGTGTGCGGTCTTGGCCGGGCTGGCCGGGTTTCTGCTCGCGTGCTTCTCGGGCGGGGCGGCGCTCAACATGGGGTCGGAGTATCTGCTGATGTCGATCGCCGTCGTCGTGATCGGCGGATCGAGCGTCGCGGGGGGCTCCTCGAACGTGCCTGGCGTCTGGGGCGCTTCGCTGTTCATGTTTCTGATCGTCTCGATGTTGAACACCTACGGGTTCGGCGCAGGAGTTCGGATGATCCTGACCGGGCTCATCATCATGACGGTCATCTTCGCGGCGGGCGGCGGGCGGGTGCGGAGGCGCTGACATCTCCTCAAAACCGCGCGAACTTCGCGATCAGGAGCGGGGCCGTCGCACTGGGCCGGGGCGGCCGCGTGACTCCGGGCGAGCCGCGGGGCCTCGTCGAAAGCTGGCAGGGCGCATCAGACGGCGTCAAAGCACCGGGAGGCGGAAGGTTCGCGTATCCATGTCGCGGCCGTGGTCAAGGCGGTCGTCGATCTCGGCGGCGGCGGCAATCATGCGACCGTAAACGAAGACGGTGAAGGCGGCGGTTTCGAGATCGCGCTCGGTCAGGACGCTGGACGTGCAGTCTTTGCAGAGGAGCGCAAGCAAGAGCGCCGCGATCACCGCATCGACGTTGGCGCAGAAAACATAGGGCGAGGCCCGCCCGAGGCTCCATGCAGCGTCCGGATCATCAATTTAATCGCAATGACTGCACTGATCGCGCCGAAAACGAATCCCCCGCGTTGGAGACGCGGGGGGTAGCAGGTCACGGTCTGGCGACGCGCGCCGGTGGGCTTCAGGCGGCTTCGGGGGCGCGCCTGCTCGCCATGAACTGGTCGAATTCGGCCTGGTCCTTGGCGGCGCGAAGCTGGTCGAGGAAGCTCGTGAACGCGGCGCGTTCTTCTTCCAGCCGCTTGATGGTTTCGGCGCGGTAGGTGTCG
>Ga0105046_10008728_pt1 | contig 15903 bp, 13 predicted proteins | sample MAT03_FD_78385 | JGI IMG/M metagenome (GOLD analysis project Ga0105046, IMG submission 78385) | Freshwater microbial communities from Lake Fryxell liftoff mats and glacier meltwater in Antarctica - MAT-03 (megahit assembly) | ecosystem: Environmental > Aquatic > Freshwater > Ice > Liftoff...
CTTCACCTTCTCCATCGATCGCGTTCTACGTCGTCGCTGCCGCGATGGCGATGACGGGGTGGATCGATCGCGAGCGAGGGACTTCGTCAGATCTCCGCGGAACTTGGCGGTCGTCGACACGCGGACAAGGCAGCGACCCGCATCGGCAGCGGCTCCGGCGTGGTGAAGGAATTCGGCGTGGAGATGGCCGTCCGTGGCAACGAGGCTTTCTTCAACTTCCTCTCCGACGAGCTGTTCGACTCCGCCGAAGAGGCAGTGGCCGACCAGGTCGACAACGAATACCTCCGCGACGGCATCCTCATGCTGGCGGGCGAGCGCGGCCGAACCTGACGAGCCTCCTGGGGAAGATGCGCAGGTATGGCTGGGCTGGGCGCCTCCTACGGGAAGCTGCGCGGGCGCATCGACGACGCCAGCTACTTCCTCGGGCGGGACGGGCGGCCCTACTTCGCTGGCGCTCGATCTCGGGCTGTGGGGCGTGGTGCCGGGCGCACCGCTGGTGATGTCGCTAAATCCCGGCGTCGCCCTGCCCATTCCGCTGGGACGGGTGATGGTCATCCGACCTTATGCCTCCTTCCGACTCGACTATCTCGCCATCGCGTTTGCCGGCGACATTGCCAGCGTGGGCGGCCAGCGTGGGCGGCCAGCGTGGGCGGCCAGCGTGGGCGGCCAGCGTGGGCGGCCAGCGGAACGGCCTATCCATCGCGCACGGTCCGGGGGGTGCGACGCATCCTCTGCCCGAGGACTCGCTATCACGTCTACTACGTTATCGATGACCAGCTCGATGCGGCGGTGGTCCTTGCCGTCTGGGGCGGCACGCGCGGGCGCGGCCCGACTCTCCAACGCACGTAGGGCTTGCACCCAGCTCGGTTGTCCCGTCGGCCTCATCTCGAGGAGATCTCCGGCTGTTCGATGACGACGGAATGAGACCGTTCCTGAGACCTGGTCGCTGCGCGACGAGGGCGGCGGGCTGATCGCCTCCTCGGCCGGCGCGCCCGCGACGGAGCTCGTCGTCATCGCAGTGGCCGACGAGCCCGCAACCGATGTCCTGGTGTCGCACGAGCGGATGACGGTGATCGACCTCGATGACGAAGCGTGAGCACGTACGACGTCGGCGACGTCGTTCTCTTTGGCGCACGCTTTCCTGGTCGCGTCCTCACCATCCGACCACGGTAAACGTGCGGTGCTCGTAGTCGTTGCTGCAGCGAGCGAAGGAAGCCTGGGTGCCGTCTTGCCTCGCCCGCTTGCGCCGTGCGAGGTAAACACGATACGCGCCGGATCGCGGAGGCTCGCATGCGCTGGATAGTGGTCGTCGTCCTCTTGTTGCACGGGTTGATCCACCTCCTTGGATTCGCGAAAGCGTTCGGCTTGGCCGAGGCGGCCCAGCTGTCACAGCCCATCGGGCGCTCGATGGGTCTGGTCTGGATCGGCGCCCCGGTGCTGATGGTCGTCGCCTCCGTGGCGTTCATCGCCGCCCCCCGGTGGTTTTGGGTCGTTGGCGGGTGCGCGCTCGTGCTTTCGCAGTCGGCGATCGTCGCCTCGTGGAGCGACGCCAAATTCGGCACGCTTGCCAACGTCCTCCTGTTGGCAGCCGTCGTCTTTCGCTTTGGGTCGCACGGGCCTCCCAGCCTCCGGCAAGAGTTCGCCGAGAACGTTCGCGCGGGTCTCGCGGTGGCCGCGGCGCCGCGCCTCGTACACGAAGGCGACCTGCGTGGGCTTCCCGAACCGGTGCGCAGGTACCTCCGGGTGACGGGCGCGGTGGGGCAGCCTCAGGTGGTGAACTTCCGCGCGACCTGGAGAGGCCGCATCCGCTCGAGCGCGTCGGACCCTTGGATGGATTTTCACGCCGAGCAGTACAACTTCTACTCGGGCACACCGTCGCGACTCTTCTTCATGGACGCCACGATGAAGGGCCTTCCCGTCGACGTGTTCCATCGTTTCGTAGGGGAAGCCGCGACCTTTCGCGTTCGATTGCTGTCGCTCGTCACCATGGTCAACGGGAAAGGGCCCGTGATGAATCGCGCGGAGACCGTGACGGTGTTCAACGACCTGTGCGTGTTCGCCCCTTCGATGCTCGTCGACCCCGCCATCCAGTGGCAGGAGGTCGACGCTCGCACCGCGCGCGCACGCTTTGCGCGCGGCGCAGAGACCATCGGCGCGGAGCTCACGTTCAACGACGCCGGCGAGCTCGTCGACTTCGCGTCGGATGACCGACCGAGCGCATCGGCAGACGGCAAGTCGTTCACTCCGCAGCGGTGGACGACTCCGCTCGGAAAGTACCGCTCGTTCGGAGCGCGACGCGTGTTCACGGTCGGCGAGGCGCGCTACGACGCCGCCAGTGGGAGCTACGCGTACGGTGAGTTCGAAGTCCTGACCATCGACTACAACGTTGGAGTGGAGGGCGTCGCGCGTGGGCAGGGGCCGAGCGCAGCCTCGGCCGCGACCGTGAGCATCCAACCGTAGCGCGATGGCGGCGGCGCGATTGACAGTCGCCCCCAGTGTCGGCCAGAAGCGGCAAAGCCCCTCGGTAAGGTGCAGGATCGCGCCCCAATCAGTCGTCCCCGTCTCGCGCCGGCGAGCGTGCACGGCTTGAATGGCCGCCTCGAGCTGGAAGCGCCCAAGGCTCCGACGTTGCCCGGCGACGGCGAGAGTTTCTTCGGCGCGGACGAACAGCGCGTGGTCCCACCGGGTGACGTCCTGTTCGTCCAGCGGCACGAAAACATCGTCGAAGGGGATGGTGAGTCCGAGCAGCTTCGCGGCGAAGACGGTTGCGGCAGGCCAAGTAGCACTTTAGTATCACTTGCATGCGTACCGAGCTCGTCACGACGCTGAAGCGCCGGGCCACAGAGCTGCTCTCCGACGTCGAGCGAGACAAGGAGCCGATCCTGATCACGCAGCACGGTTTGCCAAGCGCGTACCTCGTTGACGTCGAGACCTACGAACTGCAGCAGCAGCGCCTCGCCGTACTCGAGGGTATCGCGCGCGGCGAAGCAGCCGTGGCCGAGGGTCGCACGGCGACGCACGCTCAGGCCAAGGCGCGCCTGTCGCGATGGCTCAAGTAGTCTGGACGGAGCCGGCGCTGAGCGACCTCGACGCCATTGCCGATTTCATCGCGCTGGAGGATCGCGCGGCAGCGTCCGCGCTCGTAAAGCGCGTTTTTCGCCACGTCGAACAGCTCAAGGAGCACCCCGAGAGCGGCAGCAAGCCGAGCGAGCTGAAGCGGTCGCGCCATCGCCAGATCGTGGAGCCTCCATGCCGCGTGTTCTATCGATTCGACGGAGAGAGCGTCTTCATCCTGCACGTCATGCGCGCTGAACGCCTCCTGCGTCCGTCGCGGCTCGCCAGCGTCCCCGGTCGATCGCCTCCTCGGAAGCGATGAGGTTCCTTCACACCGTCGAGGGCACGCTGCTCCTGCCGACGTGGACTTTCTTGTGAGAGCTCGTTGGCCCGGGAGGCGCCGAGTTCGCAAGTCCCTTCGACATCGCGATTCAGGAAGCGTGCAGCTGCGTCATGCCCGGGGAGACCGAAGCCACGGGCGACCACAGCGAGCGCCTCGCTCACCTCTTCGACATACGCCAGCTCACCCTCGGCGGGATCGCCAATGAGCTGGTCCTCGAGGCCAGGAAGAGGGGCGTGCATTGGCTCGCGCGCACGCCGTTCACTGGCGGCTGCGAGGCTGGCTGGCTGGTCGACGTTCAAGGCGTGTGCGGTGCGTGTCTCGTGCGACCAATGGGGCGGCGCTCGGGGTTGGGTGGGCGGAGAAGTACTGGGCGAGAGGGGTTCGGGATGCGCGCGACGCAGGACGAAACGCCAGGCAGGCTTCATTGGGATATGCGCATCTCGCATTGGCCTGCGTGGGCCAATCTTAGCTAGGCGGGCAGAGAGAGGGCTTTCAACATGCGTCGGCGGGTCGTTCCTCACCTGCCACCAGCAGTGCTCGAGGGTCTCAAGACGCGCGAGCTTTCTGCCGTCTACTATCTGATCCAGCACCAGGGAGAACCCACAATCGGAGGGGGCCTATCAGTCGCCACATGCACAGGCAGCGGCTTCTTGGAGTGGCCCTTCGTGGTTGTCGACGGGCGAACATTCCTCCGCGGCTTCGACGTCACAGCGATTGTGCCGCCATCTACCGGGGCGACTCCAGCCGATGGGCGTATCCACCTCGAATACGAGGAAGAGTGGCACTCGTTCGCCGATCTCGAGGGGTCGGGATTGCCGCAGCGCCAGGACGACGGCTTTCTGGGCCTGTCACTCTATCTGGACGAGTGGGTTAAGCCTGCGGAGGTCTTCGAGTGGAAGGTGGACTCCCCAGCGCTTGCTGGACCGCCAGATCTCGCGCTCGCTCATTCCGTTGTCGTGATCGTTCGACCCAACGAGCTTCACGCCGCGCCATGGGCGCGCCAGCAGCCAGCCAGCCAGCCACCCACCGACCCGGCGGGGCGCGCCGCTTGCTCTCCCGCCGAAGGAACAGGTCCAGAACCGCTTCCGACACTACATATGCTACTACCCAACAGTCCGCTGTGCATGCTGAGCAGTCGGCCGAAGATGGCCACTGCTCAGCGGGTAATCGCAAGACCAAAGCCAGGAAATGGGCATAACGGCGCCGAGCCTGCCAGCAGCGAGTGTCTCAAGCGCGCCGCCGTCAGCTCATGCGTGCAGCTGGGCACAGTGATCTTCCAGCCATGACGACCCCAACCCCCCGGTGATCACAGGCATCCCTGTTGCGAGCGCGGCGATGGTCCTACGATTCCGGCAGCATGCCGGTGACGAGCAGGCGGAAAGCTGGCTTTTCTGGTTCCAAGTTGACAGGGCCCCGTCTAGCGTGGCCTGTGGCAGGCCGGCCGGCCTGCTACGTGAACATGGGTGAACATGGAGGTCTACCGAATGGCGACTATGCGCGAGCAGATCGAAGGCTACGTCAAGCGCGTACGCGAGCTTGCCGACCACGTACGCGGCAACGAGCAGGCGACGAAGCAGAGCCTAATCGGGCCCTTCTTCACGATGCTCGGTTACGATCTGACCGACCCGCGCGAGTGCGTGCCTGAGTACAAGGCCGACTTTGGGAAGGACAGGTCCTCCAAGCCGATCGACTGGGCCTTCCTGAACAACGGCAACTTCGCGTTTTTCGTCGAGGCCAAGGAGGTCGGAAAGCGACTATCGGGCTTCGACGAGCAGCTTGCCGACTACTTCGCGAAGGACCCAGGCGTAAAGCTGGGCATCCTCACGAATGGAGCCCAGTGGCGCTTCTTCACCGACATCGTCAATCCGAACGTCATGGACAAGGAGCCATTTGCCAGGTGGGACGTCAGCTCCGACGAGCCACCTCCGTTCGATGTTATCACTCTGCTCCAGAAGCCTCAGTTCAACTCGGAACTCATTCGCGCTTACGCCCAGCGTCAACGCGCGCAGAGTCTTCTTGTCGGCGAGCTGACCAGACTTCTCGAGCCCGCTCCGGAGCTCACGAAGCTTGCCATTGCGAACATCGAGACGCGAAACCTAACCCAGGCAGTTGTCGAGAGTTGGAAGCCGATAGTCGCTGGCGCCCTCAACGAGTGGGCGCGGCAACGGATGTTGACGGAGGTCCTTTCGGCGCCAAGTGTGTCACAGGACTCCAAGCCGGAGGCGGGCAAGGTCGAGACAACCGCAGAGGAACTTGAGGCGTTCGAGAAAGTGAAGAACCTCCTCGGACCCGACTGTCCAGTCTCTTACGAAGACTCCGTGGCGTACTTCAAGATCCATCTCGCCGAGAAGCGCACCTGGGTCTGCGCTCGCCTCCAACTCGGGCGCAAGCAGCCTACTCTCTGGGTCCCGATCCCCCTGGAGGACGCGGCGCGGCTCGCAGGAGGCCGCGCCGTTGGCACGCAGTCCGGCTGGTCCGTCGTCTCCCTCGAGAGCGCGTCCCGAATTGCTGATCTCGGCGATCTGCTGCGCGCGGCCTACCAGCACGTCAAGCAAGCGAGAACCGCGAACGTCGAAGACTAAGCACGTCCTCGCGAATGCGGGAGCAAACGCGGAGCACACGGCCCCCGCCGCCAGCACCCCACGCCCCCCCACTGCCCCTGCGCTCTCGCCCGCGCGGAGAGAGGGAGAGCGAGAGCGCAGGGCCAGAGAGCCCCACGCCCGCCCCACGCCCCCGCCCCGCCCCTGCGCCCTGGACTCCCGCTCTCACTCCCGCTCCCGCGCTCCCTCTCCCTACCGCCGCCCTACCGCCGCTTCCCCCCCTTAACATTCGCAACAGTCGGCACCGCTGCTGGCGCCGGCGCCGGCGCCGCCCCCCGCACAGTAATGATCCCACTCCCCGGCTTCTGCCTCGCAGTGGCCTCCAGCGACGCGAGCAGCACGACCGCCGCCGGGCTCCCGAGCGATCGCGTCGCCCCCAATTCACGCGCCGCCCCGGCTAGCGCGCGCGCAGTGTCTTCCTCGCCGAGCCCGACCAATACGAGCGCCTGTTCGCGCAGCTCGGTGGCGACGAAGTTGACGGTGGCGACGTCAGGACTCGCAATGGGCGACAGCACGCGCAGGAGGCGAGCGACCGGGGCGACGGATTGCGCTGGGGTGCGGCGGCGATCGTTGCGACCGATGGGCTGAGGCGCGAATTCGAGCCACAGTCCGTCGAGCTCGACGTGGGCGGCTTCGCGGTTTTCCCAGTGGCGGGACGATTGCACGTGGAGCGTGCGGACGTCGGCGAGCGACGACATGGCGAATTCGTCGGCTTCGCCGCGCAATGCAATCGATCGCACCAAGTCGAGCGCGCGGGGCTCGCGGGCGAGCAGATCGGAGGCGACGCCGCCGCGAGCGAGGAGCGCGCTGGGGATCACGAGTACATCGGGGCGATAGCCGCGGGCGAGCTGGGCTGCCCAGACGCGGGTGGCAAACGCGGTGGCGCGCACCATCAGGGCCGAACGCGCCTCGAGCGAGGCCCGCGTGGCGTCGAGCCATTCTTCGGGTCCGCGCTGCTGCGAGCGATCGGCCGCTGAAGAAGCCTGCTCCGACGCAAGCGCGACAATGGTCGCCTGGAAAGCGATCAGCAAGGCGACCGCGGGGCGCGCGTAGGGGATGCGCGCCTTGAGCAATCGAAACACGGCTTCGTGCAAGCCTACGGCTGCGGCAATGGCCATGCCGCCGAGAGCCAGCACGCGTAATGGCGTTGCGGCATCAAGGGCCGCGCCTTCGAGCACATGGGTCGGCAAGAGCGCGTCGCACCCGACCAGGACGCCGAGAGCCGCCGCTCCGGGTCGGCTTGCCCCGCGCAATGCCAGCACCAGCGCGCCGAGACCGGCGAGCGCCAGCGGCGTCCACCCCATCTCGGTGATCCATGCGCCGAGCGCGGTCTGCGACACGATCGCGGCCGCCTCGCTGGGGAGCGGAGCGAGGGTCGCGCCGAAGTCGAAGGCCCGGCCTTGCGCATACGGGCGGATCAGCGCCGGCGCCGAGGTGACGAGCCAGGTCGCGCCGGCAAGCGCTGCCGCCAGGACCGCGGCGCGTCGCGGCACTGGGGCCAAGCGCAACGAGGCGACGCGCGGCGACGCGACGCGCGGCGAGGCCAGCGGCGGCGAGGCGACGCGCTGCCGACCTCTCGAAGGTCGCGGTGCGCGGCGGGAGGCCCATTTCGCGCTCAGCCAGGCCGCCGCGCGATGGACGGTGAAGACGAGGACGATGGCCGCAAACGCGGCCGCCGCCGAGGTGACGCGCTCGGCGGCGGTGGCCCCGAGCAGGACGCCAGCACACGCGATGTCGCGGCCGCGCGCCGTGTCGCTCGACGCGTCGACCGCGCGCAGCGCCAGCGCGATCGCTCCGAGCGCGAGCGCCGTCGCGACCATCGCGCCACCAGTCACCGTCGCCTCCAGCTGGAAGCTCGGCCCGAGGCCGGCGCCGACCACGCCGATGCATGCAAACGACGCCGCGACCCACGGCGGCGCGGGCTGTGCGGACCCGGCCTGAACTGAGCCACGATTGGCCGCGCGCAGCAGGCGGTGGGCGATGTCGAAGGCGAAGTGGCAGGCGAACGCGAGCGCGATCACCGAGACCAGCGCCACCCGGAACGTCAGCGTGCCCAGCGGGAGCGCGGCGGCGATCTGCGCGAGGGCGGTGGAGACGCCTCCGCCCAGCCCCATCCCGACGAGGCCGATCTGCCGGAGGACCGACACATCCTCCCGCCACGCCGGATCATGAGCGAGCCGTCCGCGCGCCACGCCCGCGGGCAGCGCCGCCGCGACGAGGCCGCCCAGCCGCGCAGACCAGGCCAGGCTGGGCTCGTGGCGGACGTCGGCTGGCGCATGCGCCGGCGTCGGAATTCGGGACACGCCACCGTCCCTGCCAGGGTGGCCACGCTTCGGCCAACTTTGGAGCCAGGTCGGGCCAGGGGACGTGGCCGGCCCCGGAGCTGCGCGCGAGGCGTCCTCTCGACGTCTCTCCCTCTCCCCACTACAGAGACTTCTCCGCTCTTGTCCCTGTTTCTCCCCTTTTCGGAGGTCTTGCCGTGAGCCGTTTCATCGACGAGCTGAAGCGCACGCACCGCTGTGGCGAGCTGCGCGCGTCCGATGTGGGCCGTGAGGTCGTTCTGTTCGGCTGGGTCGCATCCCGCCGCGATCACGGTGGCTGCGTCTTCGTCGATCTCCGCGACCGCACCGGCTTCTCCCAGATCGTGTTCGATCCCGCCTACGCCCAGGAGACGCAGTGGAGCGAGCGCAAGCACACGCTGCCGGTCGCCCTCGACGAGGCGCTGCTCCTCGGCGCACACAAGCTCGCCGAGCAGGTCCGCACCGAGTGGGTCATTGGCATCCGCGGTGTCGTGGTGTCGCGCGGCGGCAACGTGAACCCGAAGATCGCAACGGGCGAGGTCGAGGTGATCGTCCTCGAGGCGACGGTCTTCAACAAGGCGGAGACGCCGGCCTTCGACATCGCCGACGGCATCGAGACGAGGGAGGAGCTGCGGCTCGAGAAGCGCTACCTCGATCTGCGTCGGCCCCAGCTGCAGCGCTCGCTGCGCCTGCGCCACGAGGTCAACCGCACCGTCCGCAACTACCTCTCCGACCAGGGCTGTCTCGAGCTCGAGACGCCGTTCCTCGTCAAGTACACGCCGGGCGGCGCGCGCAACTTCCTCGTGCCGGCGCGCCTCGCCCCGGGGAAGTTCTTCGCGCTCGCCGAGAGCCCCCAGCTCTACAAGCAGCTGTTCATGGTGGCGGGCTTCGACCGTTACTTCCAGATCGTCAAATGCTTCCGCGACGAGGACCTTCGCGTCGATCGTCAGCCGGAGTTCACCCAGATCGACGTCGAGCTGTCCTTCACCAACCAGGACGAGATCTTCGCCCTGATGGAGGGGCTCATCTTCGCGGTGTGGAAGGTCGCGCTCGGCCTCGATCTGACCGAGCTGTTCCCCAGCGGGCGCTTTCCGCAGATGCCGTTCTACGAGGCGATGGCGAAGTACGGCAGCGACAAGCCCGACCTTCGCTACGGCCTCGAGCACATCGATCTGACCGAGCTGGTCATCGACAAGAAGGGCGGCGGCGTGCCGCTGTGGGCCGAGCTCGCAGGCAAGTACGAGTCGGGCGCGCTCCGCGGCGACCTCATGCCCGAGATCGTCAAAGCCCTGGTCATCCCGGCGTCGGCCAACATGTCGCGCCCCCAGATCGAGGAGATGGAGAAGGGTCTGCGCGACATTCGCGGCTTCAAGGGTCTGGCCCGCGCCAAGATCGGCGAAAACGGCGAGTGGACCCAGTCGCCGTTCTCCAAGGTCATCACCGACGAAGCGCGTCTCGCGATCAACGCCGCGTGCGGCGCCAAGGCCGGCGACATCGTCTGCTTCTCCTTCGGCAAGGACTCGGTCGTCCACACGATCATGGCGCGCCTGCGCTCCGACGTGGCCAAGAAGATGGGCCTGATTCCGGAGTACGGGCACGGCGGAAAGTGGAGCTTCCTCTGGGTCGTGAACCCGCCGCTCTTCGAGTACGACGAGGACACCAAGACCTGGGCCGCGGCGCACCACGCCTTCACCCGCCCGGTCGACGACTCGGTCGCCCTGCTCGAGACCGATCCGGCCAAGGTGCTCTGCTACCGCTACGATCTGGTGCTCAACGGCTTCGAGATCGGCGGCGGCTCGGTGCGCCTGCACGACCCCGAGGTGCAAAAGCGAGTATTCGCGGTGCTCGGCATCGCGGAGGAAGAGGCGCAGCAGAAGTTCGGCTTCCTCCTCGACGCGCTCAAGAGCGGCGCGCCTCCCCACGGCGGCATCGCCATCGGCATGGATCGATTGACGATGCTCGTCACCGGCGCGCCGACGTTGCGCGACGTCATCCCCTTCCCCAAGACCAACCAGGGCACGGATCTGCTGACCGGCGCACCGGTCGTGGTGGATCCTGCCCAGCTCGCAGAGCTGGCGGTCAAGAGCACGGTCTGAAGGCGGTAGCGAGCGACGTGTTTCGCCCGCGCGCCACGCGTGCTGCCCGATCGCTCGCGATCGCTTTGTTGGCGATCGCGGGCGTCACCGCCTTCGCGGGCGGGTGCGATCCGCTGCATCCGCAGGCTTTCTTCGCCGCGCCGTGGAACGACGAGGAGGACTGCCTCGACGGCAACGCGGCAGTCGACGTCTACGACGACGAGGCGGAGCCCGTTTGCAGCGCCGACGCTTCCTGCGTCGCGGGGCCGGAGAACGACGGGCGCCTCTACGTGACGACCTGCCCCATCCCCATCGGGTGGACTCCGGTCGACGCTGCTGCCGACCCGCGTTGCACCGTGGCGCTCGACGCCTTTGCCCTCGGCAAGGACGGGCGGTGCGAGTGACGGCACCCCGCGATCGCGTCGTCGTCGTCGGCATGGGCGTGGTGACCTCCATCGGCACCTCGCGCGCGGATTTTGCGCGGGCGCTGCGCGAGGGCGCGAGCGGGATCGCCGAGGTCACGCTGTTCGACGTCTCCGATCAGAAGACGCGTCTGGCCGCCGAGGTGCGCGGCATCCGAGTCGCCGACGTCGCCTCGGCGCGCGCCAAGGAGACGACGTCGCGCAGCGACGCGCTGGCTATCGTGGCGGCCGACGAGGCGCTGCGCTCCGTCGGGCTGTCGGCGGGCGAGGTGGCGCGTGCCGGCGTGTTCGTTGGCACCACCACCGCTGGCATGCTGGAGAACGAAGCCCACCTCGCGGCCCTCCTCGTCGATCCGCGCGCGACCGATCCGCTCCGCTCGCTGCTTTCGCATCCGATCTCGGCGCCCGCCGATCGCGTCGCCGAGTCGCTCGGGCTGGGCGGGCCGCGGCGCACGGTGTGCAGCGCCTGCTCGTCGGGCGCGCACGCCATCGCGATGGCCCGCGACGCGATCCTTCGCGGCGACTGCGACGTCGCGCTCGCCGGCGGGACCGACGCGCTGTGTCGCCTCACCTACTCCGGCTTCAACGCGCTGGGCGCGCTCGACGGAGATCCATGTCGCCCGTTCGACGAAAGCCGGCGCGGGCTCAACCTCGGCGAAGCGGCGGCGTTCCTCGTGCTGGCGCGCGCCTCGTCGGCGATCGGCGCACGGGGCGAGATCGAGATCGCCGGCATCGGCAGCGTGAGCGAGGCGCATCACATCACCAACCCGCTGGCGAGTGGCGAAGGCGCCCGCCGCGCGATGGAGCTGGCGATCCGCGATGCCGGCATCGATCGTGCGCAGATCGGCTTCGTGAGCGCGCACGGCACCGGCACACCGCTCAATGATCGGATGGAGTGCAAAGCGATCACCGACGTGTTCGGCGCGCACGCCGGCAGCGTATGGGTCAGCTCGACCAAGTCGCAGGTGGGTCACACGTTGGGCGCCGCGGGCGCGGTCGAAGCGGTCGCCGCGATCCTCGCGATGGAGCAGGGCTTCGTGCCGCCGACCTTGCGCCTGCAGGCGATCGATCCGGCCTGCAGCGGCGTGCGTCACGTGGGCTCGTCGTCGCAGACCGCCCGCATCGACGCCTGCCTCTCCAGCTCGTTCGGCTTCGGAGGCGCCGACGTCAGCCTCTGCTTCGTCAAGCGCGGCGTCGCGCCCGACCGGGCGCGCACGGCACGGCGGAGCGTGGTCATCACCGGCGTCGGTGCGCGCCGCGCAGGCATGGGCCGCGAAAGCCTCGCTTCGCTGGAGGATCCGGCGGCGACGCCCGTCGCGCTCGCCGGCGCCGACCAGCTCGACCCAGCGCGGGCCCGCCGCCTGGATCGTCTCGCGCGCCTCGCCGCCGACGCCACCGAGCAGGCGCTGACCGAAGCAGGTTTCCCCTCCGACGCCGCATCACGAAGCCGCGCAGGCGCTGCGGTCGGCACGATGTGGGGCAGCCTCGATGCGTCCGCCGCGTTCATGAAGCGCGTGCTCGAGCTCGGCGCCACCAAGGCCATGCCGGCCGACTTTCCGAACCTGGTCCTGTCGAGCGCGGCGGGCCACGTCAGCATCTTTCACGGCCTCAAGGGCCCTGCGTGGACAGTGTCGGCCTTCGATGCGTCGGGCCTCGCCGCCGTCGCCAGTGCCGCCGAAGAAATCGGGACCGGCCGCGCCGACGCGATGGTCGCCGCCGCCGTCGAGGTCCAGAACATGGTCGTCGACCGCGTGCTCGAGGTCTTTCCGCAGGCGGAGGGACGCCCGCAACGAGCAGAGGGCGCGGCCGCGGTATGGCTCGAGGACGCGGAGCGGGCGAGCGCGCGTGGAGCGAAGTCGCTCGCTCGGGTCGCCTTCGCGGGGCAAGCGACGTGGTGCCCCGACGAAACAAAGATACCCACGCCGAAGGCCGAAGAAGGCGCCGGCGAAGGCGCGCGCAGCGGCTCCATCCGCGCGCTGCTGACGGCGCTGATGCCGCACCCGTCGCGCATTGCGCGCCCGCGGCTCTACGTCTCGCAACGGCAAGACGAGCTGGTCAAGCTCTCCGAGGTCGCCTTCGGCGGGCTCGAATCCATCGTCGACATCGAGCCGCGCGCCGGCGCGAACGAGACACACGGCGCGGTCGGGGTCGCCATGGCAGCGCTCGCGATCGCCCGCGGCGACGTGAGCCACGCGATCGTTTTGCAGGAGATCGACGGCGCGCTGTGGGGCGTCGCATTGACGAGCGATCGACAAGCGCTGCGAACCTGACGCGAGGGGTGCGCACGCCCGCCGCTCACATCTCCATCGCGTACTGCGCCAGCTCCACGATGAGCTCATCGGGCGGAAACCCCAGGGTGCGGTACCGCACCGGCTCGAGCGACGGGACCTCCTCCAGCAGGTCTCCAGCTAGCTTTGCGACCACCTCGAACGGCACGAGGAGCGGCTGTCGCTCGTCGATGAAGGTGAAGGCCATCAGATCGACCTCCGGCAGGAGCGCTTCGACGCCCTCGGCCCAGGTCGCATAGCAGAACACCATGCCGTCGCGGTCGACTGCGAAGTAGCTCGCGACGAAGAGCGGCGGGTCGCGGCCTTCGAACGCGGCGTCGAGCGCGATCTTCTGCGCGCCGTACTCCATGTCACCCAGCATCAGGTGACCGCGGCGAACCCGGTCGCGGATGGGGTGGTCCTCGATGAGCTCGAGCGGGCCGAGATCCCCGCTCGGCGTGAACACGTACAGGGCGGGCGAGACGCTGTGCGAGGACTCGGCGTAGATTCGCTCTGCGAGATCCGACATGCGGACCAAGGTCGGCGGCGAGAGGTCGACCGCGATGAGCAGCGTGTCGCGATCGGGAATGGCGCACACCAGCGTATCCACCGAAAAGGCTTCGCGCGCCTTGGTCAGCCAGGCCAAGGAGGCGAGCCGCGAGCTTTCGTAGGAGTCGCCGTTGGTGATGCGGTAAATCTTCGGCGGATCGCCTTCGCTTTCGTCGCCATCCGCAGGGCCGAGCTCGTGATCGAGGCGGACCTCGACGTTTTTCCGGGCGATGGCGAAGACGGTGTCGGCATCGGTGCCCCACTGCTCGACCAGGGAACTCGTGACGTAGGTCATGGCCTCGCCGAAATCGAGCACGACGCACTCGGCCAGCAGCGGAAGCGAGCGGCGCGCGAGGACGTCGTCGCCGCCCAGCGTGTGGAAGTAGCCGAGCGATCGGATGGCGACGAACAGGCGCGCCTGCGCATCTTCCCAGCTGGGCAGCTCGGTGGTCGGGGTGACCGGTTCGGGGGTGGCTTCTTCGGTCGTCACGCGCGCGAGCATACGTGCCGATCGGACCCGTCGCGACTAGTCTGGAGCGGCGTGAACCCCCGTCTCGGCTCGACCCTCGCACGCCTCGCGCTCCTCCTCGTCGCGGCCGGCACGGCGGCTGCATTCGCCGGCTGCACGCCACCTCCGCCACGAAACTGGCAGAGCGGCGGCGCCCTGCTGGTGATCCCCGAAGCGCAATGGGTGCTCGGCGAAGAGGCCGTGCAGCTCACGCGAAACGGCGACGTCATCGCCGACGGCGGCAGGATCATGTCGATCGATCCTGCAGGTCGCGTCTACGACGAGGACGGCGACCCCATCGGCGTCCTGGAGCGCGACGGCACCTTCATCGGTCCCGACGACGAGCCGCTGGGCATGGTCGGCTCGCAGCGCGCTTCGCTACCCGACGAGGGCTTCGCGTGGATCACCCTCGAGCCGAACGGGCGCGTCGTCCGCTATGACGAAGGGGGGTTGCGCTACCCATTCGGCGCCTGGTTCGGCTGCGGACAGGATCCGCGTTCGCGTCAGGCATGCACGTTGGTCAGCCACGCCATCGGGATGAAGATCCGTCGGCGCGGGCAGCAGGCCGGTCCTAGCTTCGGCATCGGTATCGGCGTGGGCATCCCCATTCGCTGATTCGTCGCGGAGTCTCTCCACCTCGCCGTCGCCGCGGAGCTTCGACCTCCCGGGCGGGGCGGTAGGTCACGGCTTGCCGACGCGCTTGACCTTGGCCTTGCTGGCGTCGCCACGCACCTCGCGCACCTCGATCGGTCGAGGCATCGTTCGCGCGCCGGCGAAGCTCCGCGCCGACGTCGTCCACAACGTGGCGCTGACCGAGCCGACTGCGGCGGTGAGCTCGGCGCGCCGCGTCTCTACCGCTGCCACATCGGAGGCCGCCTCGGCGCCGCCCGTCGCGCTCAGCGCAGCGTCGGCGATCGCGCCGGCGTCGTGTCCGAGCGCGCTCCACCAGGTCGGGCTCGGTTTGCCGGCGGCGTCCCAGCTCCGCATTGGCTCGGGCGGTTCACCTCGCACCGGCAACCATCCCGCCGTCGCAGCGAGCCCCGATGCCGTGGGCTCGCCCGCAGCGTCGAGACCCAGCGCGAAAAGGATCGATGGACCACGCGGCAGCGTGGCCTCGGCGGCCTGACGCGCACAGTCGGGCCCGCCATCGACGATCAGCGCGTCGGCGGAGGCGGCTCGCGTGAAGTCGAGCGTGGCCCCGCAGGGTTGGATCGCCACGATCGACGAGCCGGCCGGCGCATCGTCGGGGCGCACGTCGGCGGTCGTGGCGGAGAGGATCGCGACCCGACGACGGCCGGCCGCGGCCAGCGCCTCCATCAAGGCGATGCGCTCGCGTGCGCCCGCTTCGCCAAGCACGAACACGCGCCCGCCCGCGACGGGCGGCTCGGTCGGCGCGACCAGCAGGATCACCGGCAGTCGGATCGTCGCGGCGTAGCGCGCAACCGCATCGGCATCGGCGCGATCGAACCCGCCGATCACCACGCCCGCACCGTCGGAGGCGAGACGCGCCAGGGTGTCGGGGACTTGCGAAGGGTCGGTCTGCGCGTCGCGAACCAGCAGCGTGGAAGGGACCTGACCGGGCGCGGCCGTTGCGGTGGCCGAAGAGCCGAGCGGAGCGGGCGGCAACGTGAGGCCGAGCGCGTCGGCGATTCCGGTGGCCACCTCGAGACTGCGTCGTGAAAGCTCGGTGGTTCGCGTCGAGATCAGCAGGCCGACCGTCTTCGGTGCGTAGGTCGGACCGCTGGCGCGCGCGGCGATGGCGGCGAGCGGGTCGGCGTCGTCGCC
>Ga0105046_10008730_pt1 | contig 15902 bp, 17 predicted proteins | sample MAT03_FD_78385 | JGI IMG/M metagenome (GOLD analysis project Ga0105046, IMG submission 78385) | Freshwater microbial communities from Lake Fryxell liftoff mats and glacier meltwater in Antarctica - MAT-03 (megahit assembly) | ecosystem: Environmental > Aquatic > Freshwater > Ice > Liftoff...
GCGCCCTGGTTTGGGATGGGATGCAAGGCGCAAACCGCAGACATAGCCTGGGCTATGGCGAGGATTTGCAACGCCGCAGACCGCCCAAAGCAGGGATGCGGGCGCAGCGAGGGACTTGTTCAGCGTTGCCTTAGACAGGGATACCGTCAAGCCGCGCTGCTGCAAGTACTGGCGAATCGGGGGTGGCTGGGTCTGCCACCAGGATGTCGATCTTTCTGCAGAGCCAGTTGGCGCTCAATGCGAGCGCCCAGCTTGTTCGCCAGAGCCCAGCGGTCCGGGAACGGTTGTGCCAGCTCGATCAACAGATCAATATCGCCGCCACGCAACGCATGTTGGGTGCGCGCCCCGAAGAGCAGGACACGCGTCGTGGCTCCGGCCACCTCGGTGGTGGCGCGCCTGATGACATCGCGTTCGCGTTCGCTCAATCGCATGGCAAAAGAATATGTGTGAACGTTTTGGCCTCGGCCTTCGCCATGTTCGCTCGCTCTTGCCGATGCGCGCTGCTGTGGCCCGGCCAGGAACGCCTATTTCGGCGCCAACCGGATGGCCCCGTCCAACCTGATCACTTCGCCGTTGAGCATATCGTTCTCGAAGATATGCCGCACCAGCTTGGCGTAATCCTCAGGGGTGCCCAGGCGGCTGGGGAAGGGCACGCCGGCAGCCAGCGCGTCTTGCACTTCCTTGGGCATGCCAAAAAGCATCGGGGTGCCGAAGATGCCCGGGGCGATGGTCATGTTGCGGATGCCGTTGCGCGCCAAGTCGCGGGCAATCGGGAGCGTCATGCCGACGATGCCGCCTTTGCTGGCGGCGTAGGCCGCCTGGCCGATCTGGCCGTCGTAGGCCGCCACACTGGCGGTGCTGATCAGCACGCCGCGCTCGCCAGTGGCTTCAGGTGCGTTCTTCGACATCGCGGCAGCCGCCAGCCGGATCATGTTGAAGCTGCCGATCAAGTTGACGGTGATGGTCTTGCTGAACACGGCCAGCGGATGGGCGCCGTCCTTGCCGACGGTCTTGACAGCGGGTGCAATGCCGGCGCAATTGACCAATCCCATCAGCTTGCCCAGTGCCGCAGCAGCATCGACTGCAGCCTGCGCATCGGCTTCTTGGCTGACGTCGCAGCGCACGAAAACGCCGCCCAGCTCTTCGGCGATTTCTGCGCCACGCTCGGCTTGAACATCAGCCACGACGACCTGGCCGCCCAGCCCGGCCAACATTCGCGCCGTGCCTTCACCAAGCCCAGAGGCGCCGCCAGTGACGATGAAAACTTTGCCTGTGATGTCCATGGATGTTCCTTTAAGCTTGGTTTGGGTTTCGGTGGATGGTTTCTTTCGAGCGAGCAGATTTCAAAGTCGACGCGAAGCAATTGCATGCCGGCTTGTTGGGGTCCGGATTTGCTGAAATGGCGATTCAGCCTGCTCACCTCTTCGCCGCTGGCGCGTTGCCTTGGCATCACCGTGATCCTTTTGATCGCCTGCTGTTGGCGCAGGCCAAGGTGGAATCTGCTGTCCTGCTGACGGCTGATCGTGGCTTGAAGGCCTACGGCGCGTTTATTCGAACTGCCTGAACCGCCCGATGTCCAGTCACCGCGAGGGTAGCTTCAGCTAAGAGCTGCCATCACCCTTGAGGTGATTTCTTCGACCGTACCGACACCACTGACGCGGGCGCAGCGTGGTGCTGCAGCGTCGCCGCCGGCCGCCCAATCGGCGTAGTACTTTATCAGCGGGCGCGTCTGGTCGTGGTAGACGGCCAGCCGCTTGGCCACGGTTTCTTCTTTGTCGTCATCGCGCTGAATCAGCGGCTCGCGTGTGATGTCGTCCAACCCAGTTTCTTTGGGTGGGTTGTATTGCAGATGGTAACTGCGGCCGCTGGCCATGTGCACGCGCCGGCCGCTCATGCGTTCGATGATGGCGTCGTCCGGGACATCGATCTCGAGCACGGTATCGAGTTTGACGCCGGCGTTTTTCATGGCGTCGGCTTGCGGGATGGTGCGTGGGAACCCGTCAAAGAGGAAACCCTTGGCGCAATCGGGCTGTGCAAGCCGCTCTTTGACCAGGCCGATGATGGTGTCGTCGCTGACCAGGGCGCCGCTGTCCATCACCTTCTTGGCTGCCAAACCCATCTGCGTGCCGGCCTTGACGGCAGCACGCAACATGTCTCCCGTTGAGATCTGCGGGATGCCAAAGCGCTGGCAGATGAAGCTGGCTTGTGTGCCCTTGCCAGCGCCCGGTGCGCCCAGAAGAATCAGTCTCATCGGGATCCTTATGAATATTTGAAAACGAGAATAGCACGCTGCCCATGGCCTTGGCTGACGTGGGCCGGGCTTGTTCCAGCGCCGCCATCTGCCCGCAGCGAGGGAGTTTTTTTGGAGTCTGCTCTGGCGCGCTCAAGCCATGTTGTCGAGCGCTATCGCGCAGCGGCTGCGCCGGCGGCGAAGATCGCCCTGACCCGCGCGAGGTCGGCCTCGGTATCGACCCCTGGCCCGCCGCCGTGCGTGGCCACATGCACGGCAATGCGGTGGCCGTGCCATAACACCCGCAGTTGCTCCAGCGCCTCCAGTTGCTCCAGCGGCGCAGTGGGCAGGGCAGGGAAGCGCTTGAGAAAGCCGGCCCTGTAGGCGTACAGCCCCATGTGCCGCAACGGTGCTGGGCTGGGCAGTGCAGTGACGCCTGCGGCAGCAAAGCCATCGCGCCACCACGGCACAGGCGCGCGGCTGAAGTAGAGCGCCCGCCCAGCAGCGTCGAGCACCACTTTGACGACATTGGGGTTGAGGAACTCGGCCACATCGGTCAATGGATGTGCTGCTGTGCTCATCACGCAGTCGTCGTGCAAAGCCAGCAGCGCTGCGCAAGCGCTGATCAGCGCCGGGTCGATCAGCGGTTCGTCACCTTGCACGTTGACCACCAAGGCCTCGTCGGCCAGGCCCAAGAGCTCGCAGGCTTGAGCCAACCGGTCACTGCCGCTGGCATGGTGCTGATGGGTCAGCAGTGCCTGGACGCCATGGGCTGCGCAAGCATGCAGGATGCGGAGGTCGTCGGCTGCTACCACCACGCGTTGTGCGCCGCTGGCGGCAGCAAGCTCGGCCACCCGCACAACCATCGGTTTGCCTGCGATGTCGGCCAGTACCTTGTCCGGCAGCCGGGTCGAGCCCAGCCGTGCCGGGATCAGCACGGTGAAGTTCAAGCGCGCTCTTCGCTGTCTGCCAGCGGCAAGGCTTCGCTTTCCAGCATCACCGGGATGCCGTCGCGGATCGGGAATGCCAGCCGGTCGGCAAAACAGGCCAGGTCCAGCGGCCGCTGTTCGCCGTCGCGACGCAGTTGCAGCGGCCCCTTGCACAGCGGGCACACCAGCAGTGCGATCAATCGGTGGTCTAGGCTCATGGGTGATGTTCAGCGGTCAGCGGGCAACGGGCAACGGGCAACGGGCAGGGACCATGTTTGGGGCCGTGTCTGGGCAGGTAATCATTGGCGACCATCAGCTCCGGCGCCAGGACTTTAAAACCAGCACCAACTCGGCGACCAGTTCGGAGGGCAGCTGCAAGTCTAGCGGGACCACCCAAATCTGGGTACTGCCCTGGGTGCTGCCCATCGCTTGCGGCTTGAGCTTGACGGCGTCTTTTTCGGTGACCAGCACGTTCTTGCAACTTGCTGGCCAAGGCAGCCCGGCGCTGAAGTCACAGTGGTCAGGCAGCGCCAACTCCTGGATCTGCAAGCCCTCCCCCCGGAGCATGTCAAAGAACTTTTGCGGGGCAGCGATGCCCGCCGCGGCCAGCCAAACCGGGCCGAGCATCTTGTGCAACGGGACTACCGCGCTGTGGTCCTGCGCCCACCAGGCAGCCAGGGGCCAGGCTTCCCGCACATGGCGCTGGGCGCAGTAGCCAGGCAATGCTGTGCTGGGTTTGGCAGCGGCATACAGCACCCGGCGCCAGGTGGCAGGCTGCAGCGGCGGGCTGCGCAAGGGTTCACGCAGTGGGCCGGCCGGCAGCAGGCAGCCATTGCCCGCGCCGCGCTGGTCAAACACCACCCACTCGGCGCAGCGTTGCAGCGCGTGGTGTTGCAGGCCGTCGTCGCTGAGCAGCACGTCGACCTCAGGATGGCGGGCGCACAGTGCCCGGGCGACGCTGCCGCGCTCGCGCCCAACCCACACAGGCACACCGGTGCGGCGGCGGATCAGCAGCGGCTCGTCGCCAACGGCGGTTGCTGCGTCCTGCGGTTGCACGGCTCGGCCTGCTGATGCTGCCTGCTTTGTGCCTGAGTTGCCGCCTGGCTGACCGGCGTCTGACGGTCTCGCGTCTGACAGTCCGGCGTTTGACAGTCCGGCGTTTGACAGTCCACCGTCTGCCTCTCTACCGTCTGCTGCGCGGCCGCGCAGGTAACCCCGCGACAGCACCGCAGGGTGCCAACCCTCAGCCTGCAGCGCTTTTACCAGTGCGATGACGGTGGGTGTCTTGCCGGCGCCGCCGACGACCAGATTGCCGATGACCACCACAGGCACCGGCAGGTCGGGTGATCTGAGCACGTGGTGTCGGTAGGCCAGCCGGCGCAGGACGGTCAGGACGCCATACAACACAGCCACAGGCAGCAGCAACCAACTCAGCCACGAGCGCTGGGGCCGCCACCAATGCTCGAGCAGCAGCTGCTCGGCCCAGGCGGACCTACCTTGGCTGCTCATCGCTCATTGCTCAGCGCTGGGTCGCACCGCTCGGTTGTCGGTGAGGCTGTGGCTGCGGCTGTGGCTACGGCGACTGCGCCAAGCTGTCGATGGCAGTTTCCATGATGTGGGGCATCGCCCAGGATCATGAAGCGCTTTCAGGTCAACGCGGGGTTTCACCCGCGCCCTGCGCGGCAAAGGTCAGGCGCGACAAGCCGGCGCGGCGCGCAGCATCCAGCACGTTGATCACCGACTGGTGAGCAGCCAGAGCGTCTGCTGAAATGATGATGATGGCGTCGGGTTTGCCTGCAGAGGCGGCTGCCAGCTCGGCGCTGAGTACCTCGACGCTGCGCCCTTCAATGTTGCGCTTGTTGACCGCATAGCGGCCATCTGCTGCCACGGCCACGATGATCTCGGTGGGCCGCTGCACCAGCTTCTCGGCTTCGGCGGTCGGCAGGTTGACTTGCAACTCGGTGAAGCGCGAGTACGTGGTCGACAGCATCAAGAAGATCAGGATCACCAGCAAGACGTCGATGAACGGGATCAGGTTGATCTCGGGCTCTTCCATTCTGCGGCGGCTGAATCGCATGGGTTTCAGCCCGGCGTGCGCACTGCGAAGCGCATCAAGTGCGGCACCATGCGCTCGGCAGACAACTCCAGCCCCAGCTGGAACTCATCGACCCTGCCGCGGAAGTAGCGGTAGAACATCAAGGCAGGAATCGCGATCATCAGACCAAAAGCGGTGTTGTACAGCGCGATCGAGATGCCGTGCGACAGTTGCTGCGGGTTGCTGCTGCCCGTAGGCCCTTGCGAGGCGAAGATCTCGATCATGCCGATGATGGTGCCAAACAGGCCCAGCAGCGGCGCGGCTGATGCAATCGTGCCCAGCGCGTTGAGGTAGCGCTCCAGTCGGTGCAGCGCGATGCGACCGGCGCTCTCGAAAGCCTGGCGCAGGGCCGGCTCGGTGATGCGAGGCTCGCCAATCACCGCCCTCAAGCCGGCGGCCAGCACGCCACCCAGCACCGAGCTGTCAGCCAGCTTGTTGACCACGTCTGCGGCGGGCAGAGAGTTGCGCGTGACACCCAACACTTCATCCAGCAGTTGCGGGGGAGCGACCAGCGCCGGGCGCAGGTGATAAAGGCGCTCGATGATCAGAGCCAGCGCAACTACTGAACAAATGATCAGGGTCCAGATCGGCCAGCCGGCGGCTTGTATGATGGACAACAAGGATGTTCTCGCGTGGTTTCAGTGGTGGAGCCCGGGCATTGTTGCTCAGTCCCCTGGAGCCCCCCGGAATCGGTGGGCAACCCGCTGCAGGATGGGTTGCAATTATGGACGACGTCCCGCGTGCGTCCGTGATCCGCCAGTTGCAGCACGTTTCGCTGCTTCAGGCACTGCCGTCTGTGGCTTGGGGTGGGGAGGTCTTCATCTTGCCCATCAGGGAACGCTGGCGCGCCCCAAGTTTCCTCATCCCCGTCGGGAGGCCTGAAGCGAAGCGGCAGAGCAGCAGGTCTTGGGGGCGCTCCCAAGCCTGTGGATAAGCTTGTGGGCAACCTGGTGTAGAGCGTGGCACTCACCCAAAGGCCTCATGACAAAGCCCAGGCAAGATCAGCGTAGCGAGCAATTTTGTTGAATGAAATCAAGCCCATAGCCAGTAAACGCAACAGATTCTGCGTATGGCCGTGCCGTGACACCTGCATTGGCGTGCCTGTGGACTTCTGCGCTGGCTTCTGCAGCGGCCCCAGCCATGGATGAGCCAGGGGCTACCACGCCAGTGCGTGCCCCATGGGGCGTGGCGGCGCTGTTGCTGGCGACCTCGGATGCTTTGAGTGCACGCTTTGGTGCAGTGGCGGTGCGCGGCGAAATCTCGGGTTTTTCTCGAGCTGCCAGCGGGCACTGCTACTTTTCGCTGAAGGATGCCGACGGCGCGCCCGCGTTGTTGCGCTGTGCAATGTTCAGACGCGCCGCCGGTTTGCTGGACTTCGCGGCGGCTGACGGCCAGCAGGTCGAGCTGCGCGGCCGCCTGGGGGTCTACGACGCACGCGGTGAGTTGCAGATGGTGGTCGAGAGCATGCAGCGCCTGGGGGCCGGCACGCTGTTTGAAGAATTCCTGCGTCGGCGCGACCGCCTGGCTGCCCTGGGCTACTTTGAAGCCAGCCGCAAGCGGCCTGTGCTGGGCCACCCGAGGGCCCTGGGACTGATCACTTCGCTGGGTGCTGCCGCCTTGCATGACGTGCTGAGTGCGTTGCGCCGCCGTGCGCCTCAGGTGGCGGTGGTGATCTACCCCAGTGCCGTGCAGGGCGCGGAGGCGCCGGCGGCGCTGATCTCGGCGCTGCAACTGGCCAACGCCCGTGCCGAAGTCGACACCTTGCTGCTGGTGCGCGGCGGCGGCGCGCTGGAAGACCTGTGGGCCTTCAACGACGAGCGTCTGGTACGGGCAGTGGCGGCCAGCGCCATCCCCGTGGTGTGCGGCGTCGGCCACGAGACCGATGTCACGCTGTGCGACATGGTGGCCGATTTGCGCGCACCCACACCCACGGCGGCCGCTGAGCTGGCTGCGCCGGCCCAAGCCGATCTGCTGCAGGCCCTGCAAAGCCGCGTCACCGCTTTGCACAGGGCTTCATCGCGCCAGCTGCAGCAGCGCATCCAGACGCTGGACCATCTGGCCGGCCGCCTGGGCCGACCCGCGCTTGCGCTGGGGCAGCAGATGCGACAGCTCGGCCAACTGCAGCAGCGTTTGCAGCGGGCCCTGGTGCAGCATTCGGCGCGTCAAGCCATGAGCCAGCTACAAACGGCGCAGCGGCTGCGGCGCGCCCTGCAAACCCGGCTCAGCCAAGAGCAGATGCGCCTGCGCGCGGCCCAGGATCGTCTGCAAGCCCACGACCCCCGCCAGGTGCTGCGGCGTGGTTATGCCTGGGTGGAGACTGCGACAGGCGAGCCGGTGGTCTCGGCGCTCGGCTTGCACAGCGGGCAGGCGGTGCAGGCGGTTTGGTTGGATGGTCGCGCGCAGTTACAGGTACAACAGGTACAGGCCACGCAAGCGGATTCAAATTGAGGCTGGCCCCGCATCAGCCAGTCAGCAACGGCGCACGAGCCGAGCCAACGTCCGAGACTCTGAGTTCGACCTCAAGCCTTTGGGTGTTGCAGAGCGAAGCCCTGACACCCATTGCGGCAAGGCGGGCGACTGCTGGGCAGCCAGACGGCCCTGCCTACAATGATGCATTAGGGCAACGCTGAACAAGTCCCTCGCGGCGCCCGCATCCCTGATTTGGGCGGCCTGCGGCGTTGCAAATCCTCGCCATAGCCCGGGCTATGTCTGCGGTTTGCGCCTTGCATCCCACCCCAAACCAGGGCGCGGACACTCGCGGGGACTTGTTCAGCGTCGCCTTAAGTTGAACATTGCGATTTCTTCATCAAAAAGGACCTGACCATGGAACACACTTTGCCCGCACTGCCGTACGCCATCGACGCCCTGGCACCGCACTACAGCCGTGAGACGCTTGAGTTTCACCACGGCAAGCATCACAACGCCTACGTGGTGAACCTGAACAACCTGCAAAAAGGCACCGAATTTGAAAGCATGACGCTGGAAGACATCGTGCGCAAATCCTCGGGTGGCGTTTACAACAATGCAGCCCAGATCTGGAACCACACCTTCTTCTGGCATTGCATGAAGCCACAGGGCGGCGGCGAGCCAAGCGGCGCATTGGCAACAGCCATTCAGACCAAGTGGGGCAGCTACGCAGCTTTCCGCGAGGCTTTCATCAAGTCTGCAGTGGGCAACTTCGGCTCAGGCTGGACCTGGTTGGTCAAGAAGGCCGATGGCAGTGTGGACATCGTCAACACCGGTGCTGCCGGCACCCCGCTGACAGGCGGCGACAAAGCCTTGATGACCGTTGATGTGTGGGAACATGCCTACTACATCGACTACCGCAATGCGCGCCCCAAGTTTGTCGAGACCTTTCTGGACAAGCTGGTGAACTGGGAGTTTGCCCAGACGAATTTCGCCTGAGTTGCGGCCCTAGTCTCATGATCCGGGCAAAGTTGCGGGTCACGCAACACCCGTACCAGACCTGGGATTGACCCGCAGTCATCGACAAACGCCCCTTCCGGGGCTTTTTTCATGGCCCGAAAGGTTTGCCGCGCAGCTTGAAGCCCGGACCGATGCCTTTTTTGGCGAACCAGCCTTGCGGCATTTCCAGCGCAAAGCGCACCGGCTTGGCAGAGCAGTGCGACTGGTCTGATCGGGGCTGCATGTCTGCCAGGTTGACGATGGCGCCGTCGTCGTCGATGAAGGCAATCGTCAGTGGAACCAAGGTGTTGCGCATCCAGAAGCAGCGCACGCCGGGCTCTTCGTTGACAAACAACATGCCTTCGTTGCCAGGCATTTCGGTGCGAAACATCATGCCCATGGCTTGCTGGGCCGGCGTGACTGCCAGCTCAGCCTGAATCACATGCATGCCGGCGGTGATGCGCGTAACAGGCAAACGCGGTTGCGGCTGATTCTGTGCCCAGGTTGCAGACATTGACACTGCCAGCAGGCCGAACATGACGACACTGAGGCGCCAGACAGATGGCCAGTTGTTGATGCAGATCATGGTGGGAGCTGAATTGCTGGCCTAGATTATCTCTGCCAATGGATATATCCCGCCGAACCGCTGGTCCTATGCTTGCCAATGAGGCTTCCGAGGTTGCCTGGGTGACTCCAGCCGCTTCGGCTGTCCAGGCAGCCACAGCAGCGCCTGGTCTGAAGGTCGTCGACGACCCCATCGAACAAAGCGCGTTCACACGCTGGGTCAGCGGCCCTGCGGGCCAGAAGCTGGGTGAGTCGAGCTTTCAGCTCAGCGGTTTGGTCTGCGCGGCTTGCGGCGGCATCATCGAAGCAGCTTTGTACCGGCTGCCAGGCGTCAGCAGTGCCCAGGTGCACATTTCCAGCGACCGCGCCACCGTGCGCTGGGATCCGGCGCAGACCCAGGTCTCGGCCTTGATCGAAGCGGTGCGCCGTGCCGGCTACCAGGCGGTGCCCGACGCTGCAGCACCGGCCCGCGCGATGCGCAAAGCCGAGCACAGGCAAGCGCTGTGGCGGTTGTTTGTCGCTGGCCTTTGCGGCATGCAGGTGATGATGATGGCCACCCCCAGCTATGTGGCTGGCCCGGGTGACTTGGCGCCCGACCTGCGCCAGTTGCTGAACTGGGGCGGCTGGGTGTTGAGTCTGCCGGTGATGGTTTTTTCGGCTGGCCCGTTTTTCAAGGGTGCATGGCGCTCGCTGCGGCTGCGCCGCATCGGCATGGACGTGCCGGTCAGCCTGGGCCTGTTGATCACCTTTGTGGCGAGCACCGGTGCCACCTTTGACCCAGCAGGCATTTGGGGCCACGAGGTCTACTTTGACTCGTTGACGATGTTTGTCACCTTCCTGCTGGGCTCACGCTACCTGGAGATGCGTGCGCGCCACGACGCAGCACAAGAGCTCGAAGCCAGCCTGGCCCGGCTGCCCGAGGTGGCCTGGCGCGTCAACGCTGACGGCAGCCTGGAGGCCTTGAGCGTGCAGCGCTTGCGCGTGGGGGATTTGGTGCGGGTGCCGCTGGGCCAGGCCTTCCCGGCCGATGGCTGCATCGAGCAAGGCCAGACGCGGGCTGACGAATCCTTGCTCAGCGGCGAATCCTTGCCGGTACCCAAGCAACCGGGTGACCTGGGCATTGCCGGCAGCGTCAATCTGGGCGCGCCGGTGTTGCTGCGTGTGCAGCAGGTGGGTGCAGACACGCGTTTTGAAGCCATTGTCTCGATGATGCGCAGTGCGATGTCACAAAGGCCGGCTGCTGCACGGCTGGCCGACCGCTGGGCGCCGCCTTTTCTGTGGGCAGTTTTGCTGCTGGCCGCAGGGGGCGCTGCGGTTTGGAGCGTGATCGATCCCAGCAAAGCGCTGTGGGTGGCGGTGGCGGTGCTGATCGTCACTTGCCCTTGTGCTTTGTCATTGGCTGCCCCAGCGACACTGGTCGCAACTGCACGCGGGCTGGCGCGGCGTGGCGTGGTGCTGCAACGGCTGGACGCCCTGGAGCCGCTGGCCCACGCGCAGCAGTTTTTCTTTGACAAGACCGGCACGCTGACTGCCGACCGCATGCAGATGCGTGCCCTGCATCTGAGCGCTGCTGGCCGCAGCCTGTGGGGTGATGAACAGTCCGCTTTGCAAGCAGCGGCCTCGCTGGCTGCCTGGTCGACACACCCGCTGTCGCAAGCGCTGGTGCAAGCCGCCAAAGAGCGGGTGCAAGCCGCCAAAGAGCGGGTGCAAGCCGCCAAAGACGCAGCCGCCGAGCCACCGCACCCCGCTGCAGAAGCAGCGCCTGAGTTACCGGTCTGGCAGCAGGTGCAAGAGCACAGCGCGCAGGGCTTGAGCGCGATCGACGCACAAGGCCGCGAGTGGCGCTTGGGCCGTGCGGCCTGGGTGGGCGGTGCAGCCGTGGCCGAGGACAGCGGTCAAGACGCGCAGCTTCACTTCGGCCCGCAATCCGCGCCATCCGCCCCATCCGCATCCTCCGGCGGTGAAATTTGGGCCAGCTTCGAGCTGGAAGAAGTGCTGCGGCCCGGCGCTGCGCAGACCCTGCACCAATTGTTGGCCGAAGGCGCTGCAGTCAGTGTGCTGACCGGCGATACCTTGCAACGCGCCCAAGCGCTGACCACTGCCTTACAGGATGCAAACCAGGCCGCAAGCCAGACCACTTCAGCAGAGGCTGCTCAATCACAGCCCACGATCGCGGTGCTGGCCACCGCCACACCCGATCAAAAACTGCAAGCCGTCAAGGCGGCGCAAGCCAACGGCCAGCGCGTGGTGATGGTGGGGGATGGCATCAACGACGCACCCGTACTGGCGCAAGCCGATGTGTCGCTGGCCATGGGGCAGGGCGCCCTGGTCTCGCGCAGCCAGGCCGACGCGGTGATCAGCTCCAACCGTCTGGATGACCTGCTGCGCGCGCGGGCCAGCGCCCGCAAGGCGATGCGCATCGTGCGCCAGAACTTCATCTGGGCCGGCAGCTACAACGCCGTATGCATCCCGCTGGCACTGGTGGGTTGGTTGCCGCCCTGGGCCGCTGGCCTGGGCATGGCGCTGAGCTCGTTGGTGGTGATCGGCAACGCTTTGCGTGCAGCGCGCTAGAGCTTGTGCGCTAGAGCTTGTGCGCTCCACGCCCGCGCCCAAGCCTGCAGATTTTTGAGGAGTACTGAAGGATGGAAAGCCTGTATCTGTTGATCCCACTCTCAGCACTGCTGGTGCTGGTCATCCTGGGCGTGTTTGGCTGGGCCGTGCATCAAGGGCAGTTTGAAGACGTCGACGCCGAAGGTGAACGCATCCTGACAGCAGATTCACATCTTCTTGATACCGGTCAAGGCCCGCCTGAACGCGCGCAACAAGAATCCGACATCAGATCAAGCGAAGGAGCAGTTAAATGGCACAAGTAGGCACGGCTGCGGCCGCCGCCCCAGGCGGTGGTCCTGCAGTGAGAGCGGCAGGCCCTTTGTCCGACATCCTCGACGGCCAAGGCGTCTACAGCGACACGGTGGTGCGCTACTTTGCGCTGGCCGCCGTCGTGTGGGGCGTGGTGGGCATGCTGGTGGGCGTGATCATCGCCGCCCAGCTTACCTGGCCGCAGCTCAACTTCGGCATTCCGTTTCTCAGCTACGGCCGGCTGCGCCCGTTGCACACCAACGCGGTGATTTTTGCTTTCGGGGGCTGCGCCCTCATGGCCACCTCATTCCATGTGGTGCAACGGACCTGCCAGACGCGACTGTTCGCGCCTGGCTTGGCCATGTTCACCTTCGTGGGCTGGCAACTGGTCATCGTGGCGGCAGCCATCACCCTGCCACTGGGCATGACCCAGGGCAAAGAGTACGCCGAGCTCGAGTGGCCCATCGACCTCTTGATCACGGTGGTGTGGGTGTCGTACGCGATCGTCTTCTTCGGCACCATCGGCAGGCGCAAGGTGCGCCACATCTACGTGGCCAACTGGTTCTTCGGCGCATTCATCATCGCGGTGGCGTTGTTGCATGTGGTCAACAGCGCCGCTACGCCGGCCTCGCTGTGGAAGAGCTACTCGGCTTACGCGGGTGTGCAAGACGCGATGATCCAGTGGTGGTACGGCCACAACGCGGTGGGTTTCTTCTTGACCGCAGGCTTTCTGGGCATGATGTATTACTACATCCCCAAGCAGGCCGAGCGGCCGGTTTACAGCTACCGCTTGTCGATCGTGCACTTCTGGTCACTGATCTTCATCTACATGTGGGCCGGCCCGCACCACTTGCACTACACCGCTTTGCCCGATTGGGCGCAGAGCATTGGCATGGTGTTCTCGCTGGTCCTGCTGGCACCCAGTTGGGGCGGCATGATCAACGGCATCATGACGCTCAGCGGTGCTTGGCACAAGCTGCGGGATGACCCGATCCTGAAGTTTTTGATCGTCAGCTTGTCGTTCTACGGCATGAGCACCTTCGAGGGGCCGATGATGTCGATCAAGACCGTCAATGCGCTCAGCCACTACACCGACTGGACCATCGGCCACGTGCACAGCGGAGCCTTGGGCTGGGTCGGCTTCATCACCATGGGCTCGCTCTATTACCTGATTCCGCGCATGTACGGCCGCACTCAGATGTACAGCATGAAGGCCATCGAGACGCACTTCTGGATTGCCACCATCGGCGTCGTTTTGTACATCGCAGCGATGTGGATTGCCGGTGTGATGCAGGGCCTGATGTGGCGCGCAGTCAACCCCGACGGCACGCTGGTCTACACCTTTGTGGAGAGCGTCAAGGCCACCTTCCCGTACTACGTGGTGCGCTTGGCCGGCGGTTTGCTGTACTTCAGCGGCATGTTGATCATGGCCTGGAACGTGGTGATGACGGTCAGAGCGGGCAAGGCGGTGGATGCCCCGATCCCCGCTGTCAAGCTGGCACACGCTTGAACGCCAAGACAGGAGTAAACACACATGGCTGATTCCAAGAGTTCACACAAGCCCAGCGGTCACGAACGGGTCGAGACCAGCAACTTTCTGTTGATCGTGCTGATCCTGATCGCGCTGGCCATCGGCGGTCTGGTCGAGATCGTGCCGCTGTTTTTCCAGCGCTCGCTGACCACGCCGGTCGAAGGCCTGAAGCCTTACACCGCGCTGCAACTGGCCGGGCGCGACATCTACCTCCGCGAGGGTTGCTACAACTGCCACTCGCAAATGGTGCGTCCTTTCAGGGCAGAAGCACTGCGTTATGGCGCGGTGTCAACCGCGGGAGAGTTTGTCTACGACCACCCCTTCCAGTGGGGCAGCAAGCGCACTGGGCCCGACCTGCACCGCGTGGGCGGCAAGTACAACGACGAGTGGCACCGCCTGCACCTGATCAACCCGCGTGACCTGGTACCCGAATCCAACATGCCGGCCTACCCTTGGCTTGACACCGCAGAGTTGGATCCTGCCGACATGGCGCCCAAGATGCGAGCGCTGCGCAGGGTGGGCGTGCCCTACAGCGACGCGGAAATCGGCGAGGCCGCAGAGGCCGTCAAGGGCCGCACAGAGATGCAGGCGCTGATTGCCTATTTGCAAGTCTTGGGCACCGCCAAGCCCTGACCCCCTGAAGACCACGAAGGACTACCGCCATGGACGTCAACGACCTCCGAATCGCCGTGACCGTCAGCAGCCTGGTGCTGTTTTTGATACTGATGGCGCACACCTGGAGCCGCCGCCGCCGCGACGACCACGCAGAAGCCGCCATGCTGCCCTTTACCGGTGAGGCCAGAGAAACAGGCATTTCGCCAGCCGCGTTGCAGGAGCGCGCCCAGCCCAGCCCGTCTCAAGGAGACGCACTGTGAGCGACTTCATGCACAGCGGCTGGGCCTTGTACATCGCGGGCATGACGGCGATCAGCCTGATCGCCTGCTTGGCGTTGCTGTTGTTCGCCAGCCGCCGCAAGGTCATGGCCAAAGACAACACCACGGGCCACGTCTGGGACGAAGATCTGCGCGAGATGAACAACCCACTGCCGCGCTGGTGGATGTACCTGTTTGTGATCACGGTGGTGTTCTCTGCCGTCTATCTGGCCTTCTATCCAGGCATGGGCACTTTCAAAGGGACGCTGAACTGGACCAGCATGGGCCAGTTTGAAGCAGAGCAAGAAAAGGCCAGGGTCGCGATGGGCCCCGTTTACGCGCGCTACCAGACGATGGATGCTGCAGCGCTGGCCCGCGACACGCAAGCGATGGGCATCGGGCAGCGCCTTTTTCTCAACAACTGCGCCGGCTGCCACGGCTCGGATGGCCGTGGCAGCAAGGGCTTTCCCAACCTGGCTGACAAGGACTGGCTGGGTGGCAACACGCTGGATACCGTCAAGAAAACCATCGTCGAAGGTCGGGTCGGCATGATGCCCTCGATGGCTGCAGCAGTGGGCACGGCCGAGGACGTCAAGAACCTTGCCAACTACGTGCTCAGCCTTTCAGGCAGCGCGCACAACAACATTGCCGCCGAGTTGGGCAAATCCAAGTTCGCCACCTGCGCCGCCTGCCATGGGGCAGATGGCAAAGGCAATGCTTTGCTGGGCGCCCCCAATCTGACCGACAACATCTGGTTGCATGGGTGGGGCGAGAAGGCCATCGTCCAGGCGGTGACGGCTGGCATCAACAATGTGATGCCCCCGCAAGGGCGATTGCTGACGCCCGAACAGGTACACGTGCTGGGTGCTTATGTGCTGAGCCTCTCGCAATCAGCAACCGTAGCTTCGCAGTGAGTATTCACCCGGGCGTCGCGCGGTGGCGTCGGTTGGGGCGTCATGGCTGTGTCTAAGACCACGACGCCAGCGGTTGTCGGCGCCGACGACTCCAGCGAGCAGGTCGTCTCGCTGTACCGCGCGCAGACCAAGATTTATGCGCGTGCCGTCACCGGCTGGTTTGCCACCTGGCGCTGGGTGCTGGTGTGGGCCACGCAATTGCTTTTCTATGGCCTGCCCTGGTTGCATTGGGGCGAGCGCCAAGCGGTGCTGTTTGATCTGGAAGCCAGGCGCTTCTACATCTTCAACCTGGTGCTGTATCCGCAAGATTTCATCTTCTTGACAGCGCTGCTGATCATCTCGGCCTATTCGCTGTTCTTGTTCACCGCCGTGGCCGGGCGCTTGTGGTGCGGTTTTGCCTGCCCACAAACCGTCTATACCGAGATCTTCATGTGGGTCGAGCGCCACCTGGAAGGTGACCGCCCCAAGCGCATGAAGCTGGATGCCGGGCCCTGGAACCTCGA
>Ga0105046_10008732_pt1 | contig 15899 bp, 13 predicted proteins | sample MAT03_FD_78385 | JGI IMG/M metagenome (GOLD analysis project Ga0105046, IMG submission 78385) | Freshwater microbial communities from Lake Fryxell liftoff mats and glacier meltwater in Antarctica - MAT-03 (megahit assembly) | ecosystem: Environmental > Aquatic > Freshwater > Ice > Liftoff...
ACGCGGGCTTTCACGCCCTCCGACATCGAGATGAGCGGAGGCCAGGGGCGGACGGCGTGGCCGCCGACCTCTTCGCCGGGGATCTTGCGCGTGGCGTCGAAGCCGATCTTGTGGCCGGCGCCGAGGCGGGGTGCGGCGTGGTCGAGGATGTCGAGTGGGCCGTTGACGATCTCGATGTCGCGGCCGGGATCGACGTTGGCCGCGAGATGGAAGAGGACGGCGTCCTGGTCGTGGACGTCGACGTCCTCGTCGACGACGACGATGGCCTTGGTCCATGCCATCTGTCCCGCGCCCCAGATCGCGTGCATGACGCGGCGGGCGTGCAGGGGGTATTCCTTGCGGATGCGGACGAATGCGCAGGAGTGGAAGACGCCGAACATGGGGAGGTCGTAGTCGAGGATGTCGGGAACGATGGTGCGGAGGAGCGGCAGGAAGAGACGCTCGGTCGCCTTGCCGAGGTAGTAGTCCTCCTGGGGTGGGAGGCCCACGATGGTCGTCGGGTAGATGGGGCGGCGGCGGTGGGTGATGGCCGTCACCTCGAAGATGGGATAGCGGTCGGGCATCGAGTAGAAGCCGGTGTGGTCGCCGAAGGGGCCCTCGAAGACGGCGCCGGGGCCGAGGAGGCGCTGGAGGGCCTCGGCGGAGAGGGGGCCGCCGAGGCGGGCGGCCTCGACGCGGGGGTCGAAGCCGATCGATCCCGCCTCGTTGCTGACGAACCCCTCGATGACGATCTCGGCGTTGGCGGGGACGCTGAGGGGGACGGTGCGGCAGGGAACGAGCGGGATCCCGCCGCGGTTGAGGAAGCCGGCGAGGAGCATCTCGCTGATGCCGGGTGGCATGGGGGCGGTGGCGGCGTAGGGGAGGACGCTCTCGCCGCCGAGGGCGACGGCGACGGGCATGCGCTCGCCCTTGGCCTTCCACGATCGCCAGTGGCGGGCGCCGTCGTGGTGCAGGTGCCAGTGCATGGCGAGGTGGCGGCGGCCCAGGAGCTGGACGCGGTACATGCCGATGTTGCGGCTGGGCGGCTGAGGATTGCCGACGTCGTCGGCGTGGATGGTGTGGATGCCGCCGAGGGTGATGTAGCGGCCGCGGTGGTCGCGTTCCCACTCCGGCCCCGAGCCGAGGCCGGGGACGGCGTCGTTGATGCCGGCGGGATAGCCCAGGGCGGCATAGTCGCCGTCGTGCGGCCAGCAGCGGAGGAGCGGGAGGCGGGTCAGGTCGACGTCGCGGCCCTCGACTACGACGTCCTGGCACGGGCCGGAGCGGACGGTCTTCGGGGCGCTCTTGACGAGGTCGAGCAGTTCGGCGCCCTTGCGGAGTTTGGCCATGAGGGTCACGGGAGGCTCGGGCTTGACGAGCTTGCCGATCTTGTCGCCCAGGGCCTCGAAGCCGCCGGGGGTGTGCCCCTCTTCGACGCCCGGGCCGGCCTCGTGGCAGCCCAGGGCCATCTCGGTGCGGCGATAGCTGCCGTAGGCGTTGATGAGGACGGGGATGTCGGAGCCTTCGACGTTCTCGAAGAGCAGGGCGTGGCCGCCGGCCCCGTGGAAGCGAGGGTCGGTGGCGCGGGCGGCGGCGCTGGGGGCGTGCGGGGCGGGAGACTTGCTGACGCGGTCCGTGATCTCGGCGATCTCGAGGACGGGCGAGACGCGGGCGGCGACCCGCCGGAGCTCGCCCGCGGCGGCGAGGGCCGCGACAAAGTCCTGCAGGGTGTCATACATTGGTGGAAGACTATGGGAACGGAAGCAGAGAAGGCGGAGGTCGACGGGCCGCGCGGCGCGCGGTCGACGCTTTCGGCGGACTATCAGCGCGACTGGCCCGCGTACTTCGACGCCGTCGCCGACAAGCCGCCACGCGACACGCTGCTGCGGGCGCTCGACGCCTTCGATCGGGAACGCCCGGCGGATGCGGCTTCGGGGCGGCTCGCGGCGGTCGATCTCGGGTGCGGCGAGGGGCGGGACGCGCGGGAGATACTCCGGCGCGGCTGGCGGGTGGTGGCGGTCGACGGCAGCGCGGAGGGGATCGGTCGGGTAGGGGCGGGCGTGGCGCTGGCCGATTCGTCCCGGCTCCACACGCGGGTGGCGCGCTTCGAGGACGCGGACTTCCTCGTGGCGCTCCCGACGGCCGCGGACCTGATCAACGCCAGTTTCTCGCTCCCGTTCTGCCACCCCGACTCGTTCCCCTGCGTGTGGGCATGGATCGGACGGACGCTGGCGCGGGGCGGGCGATTCTGCGGGCAGCTCTTCGGGGACGAGGACGAATGGCGGGATGTCCGGCCCCGGAGCCACTTCACCCGGGTGCAGGTGGAGACGCTGCTGGCGCCGTTCGCCGTCGAGCACCTCGAAGAGGTGCGGAAAGAGGGCAACGACGCGACCGGTCTTCCCAAGTATCACCACGTGTTCCACATCGTCGCGCGTCGGGCCTGAGGGGTCGGCACGCGGCAGGGGGATCGGCATGAACGGTTCGGCGACGGCTGGAGAATGGGCGGTCGACCTCACGGACGTAGCGAAGACGTACCGGGGCGGGGTCGAGGCCCTGCGGGGAGTCTCGGTGCGGGTCCGTCGAGGCGAGGTCTTCGGCCTGCTGGGTCCCAACGGCGCGGGAAAGAGCACGCTCGTCAAGATCCTCATGACCGTCATCCGCCCGACGCGGGCCACGGGCACGTTCCTCGGCCTTCCCGTCGGACACAAGCCGACGCTCGCGCGGGTGGGGTACCTGCCGGAGCATCACCGATTCCCCGACTACCTCACCGGGCGTCAGGTCATCGACTTCTACGGCGCCCTCGCGGGCACGCCACGGCGCGAGCGCAAGGCGCGGGCGTCGGAGCTGCTCGACACCGTCGGCATGACGGCGTGGGCCGACAAGCGGGTAAAGGGGTATTCAAAGGGGATGCGTCAGCGCGTGGGGATCGCCCAGGCGCTCGTCAACGACCCCGAGCTCGTCGTGCTCGACGAGCCCACCGATGGGGTTGACCCCGTGGGCCGGAGGGACATCCGGGCCATCATGACCCGGATGCGCGACGCGGGCAAGACCGTGCTCGTCAACTCCCACCTGCTGAGCGAGCTCGAGATGGTCTCGGACCGCGTGAGCATCATGGTGCAGGGGAAGGTGGCGGCGGAAGGGACGATCGACGATCTGACCTTGGACAAGAAGCAGTACGAGCTCGAGCTCGTCGAGGAACACGCCGAGCGCGCTCGGTCGCACCTGCTCGCCGCGTTGGACGGGGCGGGCCGGCTGCCGGACGTGAACGAGCGGCCGGCCGGCTCGGGGATCCTGCACGCGACGCTGCGATCCGGCGAGGCCGTCGAACTGCACGCCCGAACGCTCCGGGTCCGGACCACGGATGCGGCGGTGATGCAGCCGATGATCGACGCGCTCCGTAGCCGCGGCGCGACCGTCGCGTCCCTCCGGCTGATCCGGCCCTCTCTTGAGGACCTGTTCATGGCCGCGGTGACCGACCCCACGACCGGAGCGGCCTTCGCGCCCGGCGCGGCGATGAAGCGGAAGGAGCCCCGTCCGTGACGCAGACTTTCGCCATGCTCGTGGACGCGTACCGGGAGCTCAACTCGCGCAAGCTCTTCTGGGTTTCGCTGGGGCTCTCCGTGCTCGTCGTGCTGGCCTTCGGCGCCTTGGGCGTGTCGGAGACGGGGTTCAGCATCCTGTGGTGGGACTTCCGGCATCGGTTCATCAACACGAACCTGCTGCCGCCGGAGTTCTTCTACAAGTTCCTCTTCTTCTCGTTCGGGATCAAGTTCTGGCTCGCCTGGCTCGCGTCGATCCTCGCGCTCATCTCGACGGCGGGGATCATCCCCGACTTCGTCTCGGGCGGCTCGGTCGAGCTTTCGCTCTCCAAGCCCATCGGACGCCTGCGGCTGTTCCTGACCAAGTACGCGACCGGGCTGCTCTTCGCCACGCTCCAGGTCGCGGTCTTCTCGCTGGCCGCGTTCATCCTGATCGGTGTCCGAGGAAAGTCGTGGGAGCCGGGGCTCTTCTTGGCCGTGCCCATCGTCGTCTGCTTCTTCAGTTACCTGTACGCCTTGTGCGCGCTCGTTGGGCTTGTCACCCGATCCACGATCGCCGCCCTGCTCACGACCCTCCTGTTCTGGTTCCTGCTCTTCGCCGTCAACGTCACCGACGGCCTCTTCGTGCAGCAGCGCGAACGGGCCGTCCTCCAGCGCGAGTCGCTCGTGGGACGCATCGAGCGGGCCGAGCGCGGCACCGGCGCTCAACTCGAAAAGACCGAGCGCGACCGGCTCCTCGCCGCGGGCGAGACGCCCCCCGAGGCCGACCCGTCCGCGCCACGCCCCGCGGCGGAACTGGACGCGGCGAATCCGATCCTCGCGATGTACCGGACCCGGCTTGTCGAAGCGGAGAAGGACTCGAAGACCTGGGCCTACTGGGCACGGGTGATCATGATCGCCAAGACCGTGCTGCCCAAGACCGCCGAGACGGTCCAGCTCCTCGAGCGCCGACTGATCAGCGGAGAGGAGATGGATCGCTTCGTCCGCGCGGTCGACGACCGGCCATCGCGCATCGGCGAGGATGACGACGTGCCCATCGACAACCGCGAGGTGCAGCGCCGGGCCGTGGCGGCGCTCAAGACCCGCCCCATCTGGTGGGTGCTGGGCACCTCGCTCGCCTTCGAGGCGCTGGTCCTGGGCATCGCGTCGTGGATCTTCTGCCGGCGCGACTTCTGACGCGCGTCACGCCTTCCGCCCCCCGGCGGACGACCCCTTCATGACCGCCCGAGCTCCGCACCCCGGTCGCGTGCCGCGCGGATCGCAGCCGCGATGTGCCCGCCGACCCCCGCGGCGTCGAGCACGCCGATCGCGGCCGCCGTCGTCCCGCCGCGGCTCGTGACCGCCGCCCGCAGGTCTCCCGGCTCCGCCGCCCGCTCGGCCAGCAACGCGGCGGCCCCCGTCACGGTCCCGCGCACCATGAGGAGGGCCGCGGAGCGGTCGAAGCCCAGCCCCACCGCGGCCTCAACCATCGCCTCCGCGAGATAGAACACGTACGCCGGGCCGGACCCCGCGACGCCCGTGAACGCGTCCATCATCGCTTCATCGATGGCGATCACCTCCCCCACCGCTCCGAAGAGCCGCTCCGCGAACGCCTCGTCCCCCTCGGCCGCGCCCGCACCCCGCGCCACGGCGGTCACGCCCAGCCCGACGCTCACCGGCAGGTTGGGCATCGCGCGAACGACCCGGGCGGCGTCCCCGAACGCCGCCCGCACCTTCGCGCTGGGCGTGCCCGCCAGGATGGAGATCACGATCCGCGGGGCGCCCGCCATCGTCGGCGCCAGTTCCGCCGCGGCGGCCGCGAGCATCTGCGGCTTGACGGCCAGCAGCACCTGCCCCTCCGCGCTCCCCCGATCCGCGACGCGGAGCCAGCCGAGCGCATCCGGCGCGGTCGCGCACGCCGGGATCCCCGCGGCGGCGAGCGCCGCCCGCCTCGCGTCGTCGGGCTCGGCAACCATCAGCAGGCCCCGGTCGAGCGCGCCCGACGCCACGCCCCCGCGCGCCAGGGCGCCGCCCATGTGGCCCCCGCCGATGATCGCCAGGGGGACGGCGGGAACGGGCGCGGGTGTCGTCATGGCCTATTGTTGCCCGCGATGGCGACGTTCTATCAGCTCGACTTCGAGAAGCCGCTTGTGCAACTCGAAGCCCGGATCGAGGAGGCCGAGGCACGGCTTCGCTCCGAGGTGGGGGACGGCGTCGGCGGTGCCGGCCCCGCGGTCGAGGCCATCAAGGCAGAGATCGACGCCCTCCGCGCCGAGCAGGCGCCGCTGCTGGACAAGCTCTACGCGAACCTGACGCCGTGGAACACCGTGCGCGTCGCGAGGCATCCGCACCGGCCGCAGACCCGCGAGTACATCGCCATGATCTGCCGCGACTTCGCGGAACTGCACGGGGACCGGCGCTACGGCGACGACCCCGCGATCGTGACGGGCCTCGCCCGGATCGGCCCGCTCAAGGTGATGCTGGTGGGCCACCAGAAGGGCAAGCAGACGTCCGAGAAGATCGCGTGCCACTTCGGCTGCGCGCACCCCGAGGGATACCGCAAGGCCCTGGCCAAGATGAAGCTCGCCGAGAAGTACGGCATCCCCATAGTGACCCTGGTGGACACGCCGGGGGCCTATCCCGGCCTAGGCGCCGAGCAGCGCGGGCAGGCTGAGGCGATCGCCGTCAACATGCTGGAGATGAGCCGTCTCCGAACCCCGATCGTCAGCGTCGTGATCGGCGAGGGGGGCTCGGGCGGGGCGCTGGGCATCGCCGTCGCCGACCGCGTCGCGATGCTCGAGTACGCGTGGTATTCGGTCATCAGCCCCGAGGGGTGCGCGGCGATCCTCTGGAAGGAAGCCAACGAGCAGACGAACACCTCCGCCGCCCGCGCCCTCAAGTTGACCGCCGCGGACAACCTCGAGCTGGGGATCATCGACGAGATCATCGACGAGCCCCCGGGAGCGGCGCACCGCGACCCCCGGACCACCGCCGCCAACTTGCAGGAGTGGATCGTGGCGAGGGTGCAGGAACTCCGGGCGATGGATGTTGAGACCCTGCTCGAGGAGCGCTATCAGCGGTACCGTCGCATGGGATCGTTCCTGGAAACCGCCACGGACGACGTCGCGAGCGGACCCGTCACGGCGTAACGAGGGGAACCGGGGTTCACCCGGTGCCGTTCGGTATCCTTTTGACAAGTTGTCTCGATCCGCCTAACTTTCGCACCCTCTGGGTCTGTTTCAGGACCTTCGCCCGCCGGGCGAATCGAACACCGATCACGCCGCGCGAGGTGTCAGTGGCCAAGAAAGCACCCGCCAAGACCGCCAAGACCCCTGCCAAGACTCCCGTCAAGGCGCCCGCGAAGCCCGTGAGCAAGCCGCCCGCGAAGGCCGTCGCCCCCGTCAAGGGCTCCAAGCCTTCTCCGAAGCCCGCGCCCAAGGGCAAGCCCGAGCCCGCCGCCAAGGCCAAACCGGCGGCTCCCGCCGCTGCGAAGGCCGGCAAGACGCCCGACAACGGCGTCGCGTCCAAGTCCAAGGGGGCCGCTCCGAAGGTGGCCGCGAAGCCGGCGCCCGAGGCGAAGACCCCCGCTCCCGCGCCCGCCGCGACCGCGGTCGATCCCAAGAAGCCGCTCCGCAAGGGCATCACCATCGTCTCGCAGAAGCCGATGCGCAAGCCCAAGACCCCCGCGTCGACCGTCTCGTCGATGCCCGCGGGGCTGGGTCGCCTGCTCGATCCCAAGGGTCCGGCCCGCAAGCCGTTGATCCCGTCGGGCCCCAAGGCCTCGTCGCAGCGTCCCCTGGGTCAGCACGGCGGCGGCGGCGTCGACGTTCCCCGCCCCACGGCCAAGACCCCCTTCAACAAGAAGGAGCTCGAGCGCTACCGCCAGCTCCTCTTGAACAAGCGCGCCGAGCTCGCCGGGGACGTCTCGGGCCTCGAGAACGAGGCCCTGCGCGGCGAGGGCGGGTCGCTCGCGAGCATGCCCTCCCACCCCGCCGACGCGGGCTCGGAGTCCTACGATCAGACGCTCTCCCTCGACCTCGCCGCGGCCGACCGCAAACTCATCCGCGAGATCGACGACGCCCTGCAGCGCATCATGGACGGCACCTTCGGAATCTGCGAGCTGACCGGGAAGCCCATCAAGCTCGAGCGTCTCGAGGAGCTTCCGTGGGCCCGCCACTCCATCGAGGCCGCCCGCGAGCTCGAGCGGCAGTCGATGCGGTCGTGACCGCTCCGACCCCCGACGTCCCCGTCCCTCCGAGCCCCGACGACGCCCCGCGCTCCGCCGCGACCGAGACGGCCCCCGGCGTTCCCACGTGGCGCTCGCCCGGCGCCTGGGTAACCCTCATCGTCGTCACCGGGGTGGGCTTGGCGATCGACCTGGCCTCGAAGTGGCTCGCGTTCCGGCACGTCGCCGGGGCGCCGGTGCGCGTCGACCGGGCCGACGTGCTCGCGGCGGGCACCGATCTCGGAAGGCTCCTCCCGCTCCACGACCCCGTGGAGGTCATCCCCCGCGTCCTCGACTTCACCCTCGTCCTCAACCCCGGCGCGGTCTTCGGGATGGGGGCGGGCAAGCGCGGCTTCTTCATCGTCTTCACCGGCCTGGCGCTGGTCTTCGGCCTCGCGCTCTTCGGGTTCTGGACCCGCGCGCGGGACCGGATGTCGCACGCCGCGGTCGGCCTGCTCTTGGCGGGGGGGCTGGGAAACCTCTACGACCGATGGATCTTTGCGTGCGTCCGCGACTTCATCCACCCGCTGCCGCGGGTCTACCTGCCCTTCGGGTGGTCGTTCCCGTGGGGGGGTCGCGAGGTGTGGCCCTACGTGTCGAACGTGGCCGACCTCTTCCTGATCGTCGCGATCCTCGTGCTCGTGGGCAAGACGGCCCGGTCGGGCGAGATCGAGGAGCGGTCTCGCCGCGCGGTCGAGACCGCGACCGGGACGCGCCCGGCGGGACGGTCCTGACCTACGCCGCGGGCGAGGCTCCCGCCGCCCGGGCCCGCACGCCGTCGATCACGTCCCGCACCTCGCCGGCCATGCGGCTGTTGGGGAACTCGTCGATGATCCGTTCGCCGATCCGCGCGGCCTCGCGCCAGCGTCGGTCCTGCACCGCCAGCTTGAACTGCGCCCCGAGGTTCTCGCGGGCCTTGCCGATGACCCCGCGCGCCAGTTCCCGCAGCGGCTCGGCCTGCTGCGGGGTCAGGTAGTTGTCCAGCTCCTTGAGCAGCGCCAGCGCATCATCCACGCGACCCTCCTGCGCGGCGACCAGGAACCGACGCTCCAGGTCCGCCTTGTGGGCCTCCTGCGCGGACTGCACCCGGACCCGCAGGCCCTCGACGCGCGGAGAGTACGGGAAGAGCCGCTGGATCCGCGCGGCGTCGGCGTACGCGGCCTCCCATCGCCGCTGGATGATCAGCCCGTCTAGGTACGCCACCGCCTCCGTCACCTCGCGGTCGAGCGTCTCGGACCGCGCCTGCTCGATCCGGCGCCGGAATTCCTCGGCGTCGGCGCGATAGCCAAAGCCCTCTGCGAGTTCCTTGACGAGCACCATCGCCGCGTCCCAGTTGCGATTGGCGACGTCCTCCTCGATCGCCCGCCGCAGCAGGTCGCGCTCCCCCTGCCGGTTGAGCACGCGCCGGGCGTCGTTCGAGAGGGCCGCGTGATCGCTCATGTCGCGGACGCAGCGGTACAGCTCGTCCACCCGGACGTTCAGCTGACGCAGCGCCCGGCCCTGGGGGGAGAGCGCCGTGACGAACGCCACCGGCGCGAGCGTGAGCACGGCCAGGACGCCGGTGATCCCCACCGCCTCGTGCCGCCCGGTCACCACCAACGCCACGCTCAGGCCCAGCGCGAGCGCGTAGAGGATCACGAGGATGGGCACGACGACGCCGGTCGTCGATGAACGCCGCGGGGCGGCCGGGCCGGGGGGGATGACGCTGTCCTGGCTCATGCGATCTCCACTCAAGGACGCTCGCGGCGTCGGCCTCCGTCGGCTCAGCTCCCCGGCGTCGGGTCCCCGCAGTTTCGCGTCACGGGCACGAGGCAGAGGAACCGCAGGCCCCCCTCGGCAACGGGCGTCGCCCCCGCGGCCTTGAACTGGTGCTCTTCGTTGGCGGGCACCAGGATGACGTCCCCGGCGCGAACCGGCCGTTCCGAGCCCTCGAGCAGAACGGTCCCGCCCCCCGAGACGACGAAGACCTGGTGCTCATAGTCATGGCTGTGGCGGGGGGTCCAGCCGCCGGGCTCGACCTTGAACTGACGCAGCGCGAACGTGGGCGCCCCGTGCTCGCGGCCGCACATGATCGCCATGCGGGCGCCGCTGACGCCGGGGATGGTGACCGGCTGCAGCGGCGCATCGTCGATGTTCCGGATGTGCATGGCGCTCCTCCTTCGTTTCTCTGGCGGCGTTCCGCGGGACGACATCTCCCCGCCTTCATAGAGTATGAGGATGATCCCGCCTACGCCGGCCGCCGCCCCCGACGACCGCCCGGTCGCCGAGGCCTTCATCCTGGGGCCCTACGCCACGAACTGCTATCTCGTCCGCGGCCCCCGCCCCGGCGGCTGCTGGATCGCGGACGCCGGGTTCGATCCCGATCCGCTGATCGAACGCCTCCGCGAGCTGGGGCTACGCCCAGAGGCGATCGTGCTCACCCACGCCCATCTGGATCACATCGCCGGGGTCGACGACGTGCTCGCCGCGTTTCCCGGCACCCCGGTGATGATCCACGAGGCGGAACGGGCGTGGCCGGGTGATCCCGAACGCAACCTCAGCGCGTTCGCCGGAATGCCCATCACCTGCGCCGGGCCCGACCGCACCCTCGCCGACGGCGAGACGCTCGACCTCGCCGGGGCCCGGTGGGGCGTCCTGCACACGCCGGGACACTCCCCCGGCGGCATCGCCCTTCATCACGCCCCGTCGGGCGTGGTCATCTCGGGCGACGCCCTCTTCCGCGGCTCGATCGGCCGCACCGACTTCCCGGGGTGCGACTTCGACGAGCTCGAGCGCTCGATCCGCGCCAGGCTCTACACGCTGCCGGGAAGCACGAGGGTCCTGCCCGGACACGGCGCGGAAACGACGATCGACCACGAGCGGCGGACGAACCCGTTCGTCCGCCCGACCTGAGGCCACGGCCTCAGAGCGCCGAGGGAAGCCCGAAGCACCGGCGCCACGCGCTCACCTGCCCCATGTGGATCATCATGTGGTTGTTGAGCAGGAAACCGATGAGCGCCCCCGTCAGCGGGAAGCTCTCCCGGGCCTTCTCGTCCGGCGTCGGCCGCAGGAGCACGTCATCGCCCAGCGTGGCCACGCCGGCGATGGCCGCATCGACGCCCTTAAAGAACTGGGCCGTCACGACGTCGAACCGGGGATAGATCGATCCGGTGGGGTCGTCCAGGCAGGGGACGCCGGCCTTGAAGATGGCCTCCCACGACTCCGGTGCCTCCACCCCGGCGGCGTCCAGGCCCGCGACCTTGAGGATGCGGGCCGAGTAGAGGGAGAGATGCCCGTAGACGAACGTCGGGTGGTTGGTGTCGATCACCGCCGCGGCGGCCGCGGTCTCGAAACGGGGCCTCCGCGCGGCCTGCTCGGGCCTGATCCCGGCGATGAGCTTCTCGGCGTACATCCGGGTGCGCCTGGCCCCGGTCAGGATGTTGTCAACGTGCTGACCCATTCGTCGGTCCCTCCTTCAAGGAAAATGCGGCTGTGAAATCATACGCCGAGCGGATTGCACGTCCGGATTTGCCGCCGCGCGCCGGGCAAAGACCCGCCCGGCGGCAGCTTTCGCCCAAAGTCCCCACCCCGACAGGTCGAATGAGGAGGTGGCGCGGGGCGCGAGGCCCGGGGCCGGCGGGCGACACCTACGGGGGGTCACCCCCTGAACGGGCGAATCTGTACGGGCCGAACAACGACTTCCTGAGAGGTTCTTCCATGACGAACAATCACCGTCGGCAGCGGGTGCGTGGGACGCGGTCGGTCAGCGGCGGTCGGGCGGCGGTCGTCGCCGCGGCCCTCGTGCAGCTGGCTGGCACCGCGACGGCCCTGGGCCAGGTCTCCCCTTCGCCGGCGCCCTCCCAGCCCGCGGCCCCGGCGCCGCGGCCCGCGTCGCCGGACTCGCAGGTGCGCGTCGACGACAACCTGATGGTTGACCTGCACGTCAACGACGAGGACCTGGGCAACGTCCTCGAGATGCTCTCGATCCAGAGCCAGCGGAACATCCTGGCGAGCAAGAACGTCTCGGCCCGCGTCACCGCCAACCTCTACGGCGTGACCTTTTACCAGGCCCTCGAGGCCATCCTGAACGTGAACGGCTACGGCTTCATCGAGGACAACAACTTCATCTACATCTACACCCTCGAGGAGATCAAGCAGCTCACCGAGGAGAGCCGCGTGCGGGTCTCCAAGGTCCTGCCGCTCAACTACCTCAACTCCAACGACGCGGCGGAGTTCGTGAAGCCCCTCCTCAGCGAGGGCGGCCAGATCAAGACCAACGGCAAGGTCGGCAACTTCCCGGCGTTCGCGGAGGTCCCCATCGGCGCCGAGGAGTACGCGAGCAGCTCGATGCTCGTCGTCTACGACTATGCCGAGCACGTGGATGAGATCGAGGCGCTCCTCGCCCAGATCGACACCCGCCCCGCGCAGGTGCTGGTCGAGGCGACCATCCTGCAGACCACACTCAACGAGGCCAACGCCTTCGGCGTCGACTTCTCCGTCATCGCCGACATCGACTTCGCCGACTTCGTCGGTGTCGGCGGCCCGCTCCAGGCGGCCAACGCCCTCATCGGCGGCCGGAACACCACGGGCGGCACCGGCACCTTCCCCGGCGACGGCGAGGGGCGGGCGGTCTCGACCAGCGTGGGAAACACCCAGGGGGCCGGCGGGCTCAAGGTCGGCGTGGTCAGCAACGACGTCGCCATCTTCCTCCGCGTCCTGGACGAGGTCACCGACACGACGATCCTGAGCAACCCCAAGATCCTCGCCCTCAACCGCCAGCCCAGCCGCGTGCTCGTGGGCCGCAAGGTCGGCTATCTCAGCACGACCTCGACCGACACCGCGACCACCCAGACCGTGGAGTTCCTCGACACGGGCACGCAGCTCTACTTCCGCCCCTTCGTCACCAACGAGGGGATGATCCGGATGGAGCTCAAGCCCCAGGTCAGCGAGGCCGTCATCCGCGAGACCAACGACGCCACCGGCGTGGCCGTGACGATCCCCGACGAGATCACCAACGAGCTCGTCACCAACGTCATGGTCCGCGACGGCCAGACCATCGTGCTCGGCGGACTCTTCCGCGAGAGCACCGAGAGCACCCGCCGCCAGGTCCCCTTCCTGGGCGACATCCCCGTCATCGGCGCCGCGTTCCGCGGCAATGAGGACGAGACCCAGCGCAACGAGATCATCTTCCTCATCACGCCCACCATCGTGAACGACCAGACCCTCGCCCTGCAGGGCGAGCGGGGCACGAACTACATCGAGCGCATCCGCGCCGGCAGCCGCGAGGGGGTCCTCCCCTGGAGCCGCGACAAGCTCACCAGCATGATGAACGTGGAGGCCGAGCGCCTCGCCCAGAGCGGCCAGACCGAGAAGGCCCTCTGGAAGGTACAGCGCTCCCTCTCCCTCAACAGCAACCAGCCCGAGGTCATCGGCCTCCGCGAACGCCTGACCGGCGACAAGGCCAACTGGCCCACCCGCAGCTTCCTCGACCGCGTCCTCCACGGCGAGTCCGACCGGGTCTACCGCGACGGCGTCAGCGCCGCCCCCGCCGCGGCTCCCGCGGGTCCCGCCGCCGTCGAGGGCGTTCCGTCCGCCGCGGCCACCTTCACTCCCGCCGCCAATCTCCCGGAGGTCCAGCCCTTCCGCCCCGCTGCCACCTTTGCCGAGAACGAGCCCTCTGTGATCGGCGAGCTCCGGCCCGTCGCCGCCGAGGCCACGGCCGCGGCGGTCGCAGAGCCCACCACGATCCACCTCCCGCAGATGGCCGCCGAGAGCGAGCCGTTCCGCTTCGCCCCCCTGGGCGAGGAGTTCGCCACCGACGAGACGGCCTCCTCCGACCCCGTCTACCCCAACCCGGCCGACGCGTTCAACACCGGCAACACCATCGCCGGCGTCAGGCCCACCGACATCAACGCAAACGCCACGTTCCCTCAGAACACCCAGAGCGTCCCCGCGGTCGGCCAGATCCAGACCCAGCCCGACCCCGCCGTCACCAACCCCTACTCCTTCACCCACGCGGACGGGGCCGCTCCCGACGCGGGCAGCGCCTGGCTGGGCCGCAAGAGCTTCGCGTCCAACTTCTGGGGCTTCCTCCGCGGCGGGAGCGCCTCCGAGGCAGGCAAGACGATCACCAACGCGTCGGACGCCGCCCCCGCGGCGATCGACCCCTCCGGAAAGTGATCACTCCCGAATCGCCCGCACGACCGGCACGATCCTCAAGCCCGCACCTCCACCGTCCGATCACTCCGCCACCGCCCCGCGTTGGGGCCACGAGGATCACCCAGATGCCGACTTCCTTCAGCCGTCCGACCCTCTCCCTTCACTCGCGAGCCCTGGGGCACGGTCGGGTCGTCGCGGGGGCCGCGGCCGTCGCGTTGACGCTGATCGCTGGGGGTTGCGGCGGCGGTCACGGCAAGTACACGAAGGCGCACATGTCGGGCGCCAAGGCCAAGATGGCCGCCCTCAAGTCGGGGACCGAGTTCCAGATGGCCCAGCAGGCGTTCCTGGGGGGCGACCTCCACAAGGCCCTCAAGCACGGCGACTACTCCATCTCCCTCAACGAGAAGGTGGCCAAGTCGCACGTGCTTCGGGGCCGCGTGCTGATGGAGATGGGCGACCTCGAGGGGTCGGCGGCCGCGCTCGCCAAGGCGGCTGAGCTCGAGCCCGACAACGTCGATTCCGAGTACTACCGTGGCATCCTGGCCGAGCGGATCGACCAGCACCCCGAGGCCCTGGCGCGGTACAGCCGCGCCGCCGAGCTCGACGGAGCCAACCCGCAGTACGCCATCGCCGCGGCCGAGATGATGATCGAGCTGGGGCGCGTCGACGAGGCGGAGGGATATCTCACCACGCGGACGGCGAGCTTCCAGCACAACGCCGGCGTCCGCCAGGCACTCGGGCACATCGCGCTGATGAAGGAGCAACCCGATCGCGCCGCCACGCTCTTCAACGAGGCCCGGCTGCTCGCCCCGGACGACAAGAACATCATCGAGGACCTCGTCCGCGCCCAGGTGGCGACGGGCAAGTTCGTCGAGGCCGAGTACAACCTCGGCCGCCTCCTGCAGGCACCCGGGGCCAAGGGACGGCGCGACCTCCTGCACACCCGAGCCCGCTGCCTCGTCCAGCTCGACCGCCCGGTCGACGCCCGCGACGTGATGGCCGAACTGGTCAAGGGCGCCGAGGGCGCCTCCGACGTCGAGGCCTGGATCGGCTTCGGCCAGGCGTCATACGTCCTGCGGGATGCGCCCCGCGTCAAGCAGGCCGCGTCCCGCGCGATCGCGCTGGCGCCCACCCGCCCCGAGGGGTACGTCCTGCGGGCCCTCAACCAGCGCCAGACCGGCGACCTCCGCGGCGCCGCCGACAACCTCCTCAAGGCGCTCTCGCTTCGGGAGGCGCCCGAGACGCACGTCATGCTCGGCGTGGTCCAGCGGTCGATGAACCGCCCGGCCGAGGCGCGAGTCAGCTTCGGCAAGGCCCTCGCCCTCGATCCCACCGACGCATCGGCGCGGCAGATGCTCGCGGCGCTCGACGCGCCCGCGGTCGCCGCGGCCGCGGCGGAGTGAGGCCAGCGTTTCTGGCACCGGCCCTCATCCGAGCGGACGCAAGTCGATCAGGTCGGCCTCGACTGTCACGCGGCCGTTCCACCGGTTGATCTTGGGTGCTATCAGCGCGTCGATGGTCGCCCCCGGCGGGACGCTCGAGATCCGCTCGGCCCAGTTCCATCCCGTCAGTCGCAGGACCGCGCCGCCAAGCCCCGCGCGGGCGTCCGATACCCGCACGCATAGATGCTTGTTCCCGTTCCCGAACGTCTCGGGCCGCTGCGCCACGCGGACTCCCTCGAGGACCAGCCGCACATCCGGGTTGGACCGGCCGAAAGGCCCCAGGCGGCGGAGCTGCGTGACGGCGTCGATGCCGAGCTCGCCCACCGACACGGGGCCGTCGTGCCCGCACGTGCCGATCAGCGCCTCGGGCGGGATGGCCTCGTTGGCGACCGCGATGAACGCGTCCGCGAAGGCGTCGAGCCCCGACGCGGGGAGCTTGAGCCCCGCCGCCATGTCGTGGCCGCCGAAAGTGGTGAGGTGGGCCGCGCACCGCTGCAGGCCGGCGTGCAGATTGAAGCGGTCGATGGAGCGGCCCGAGCCGTGGCAGACCCCGTCGTGCCGCGCGAGGAGGATGGCGGGCCGGTGGAACCGCTCGAC
>Ga0105046_10008733_pt1 | contig 15899 bp, 19 predicted proteins | sample MAT03_FD_78385 | JGI IMG/M metagenome (GOLD analysis project Ga0105046, IMG submission 78385) | Freshwater microbial communities from Lake Fryxell liftoff mats and glacier meltwater in Antarctica - MAT-03 (megahit assembly) | ecosystem: Environmental > Aquatic > Freshwater > Ice > Liftoff...
AACTTAGTCATTTTAGGTCAACCATTTTTTCATCAGACAACACTATTTTTCTGCGAATAGTGGGGCTATTTAAAGAAAAATAGGGGCCGTATGATGGAACAAAGGGTGGCATCAAATGACTAAATTATTGGTGCCGCGTTCCTAACAGTGCAGAAAACAGACTTTCTGCGCTGTCTCATCTTTTAAATTACTTGATCGGTTGCATCACCCGGGCCACCGGGTACATCCGGTGCGTCGGCTCATACCAGGGCGACTGGCAATAAACCCAGTCCAGTTGAACGGAAGCGTTGCCCGCAAATTCCGGATCGGCAGCGCGTTTTTTATCCAGTTCGGCCTGCACAGCAGGGTTTTCCTTCAAGAATTGCGCTGCCAAATCCTCGAAAACGTAGGCAGAGAAATATTCCTTTTGCATGAGGATCGGCTCAAAGAAATTCCAGGCAAACCAGGAATCCGGGGCGTTGGGCTCTAACGTTTCCAGGAGGTAGCGGTTGGCGATCTGATCGGTGGAGATCACAAAATCACCTTTACTAAACGTCCGCTTCATCACTCTTTTCTCCAACTTTACGTTGCTATGGTAATAGTGTCCTTCCCAGGCATTGCGGGTTTTGAAATCGCCGATAAAGTAGGTTTCGGTCTCCACTTCTATTTCTTTTTCCAGTTGTCGCATCGCTACGCCGTTGATTTTCAGGCGTTCGATCACCTGTTCCCAAGCCTGCGGAATAATGTAGGCCGCCGGTTTTTCCACCACAACGGAAGGTTGGAAGTAGTTGTAATACGGAATGGTTTTTTCAAACGGTTCCGTGCGATCGTACCACAAGCGCGGCAAGCCGCTCACGTCAGAAGGTTTGTATTTTGCGGCGTAGCCCTTAAACTGGATACTGTCGTGCTTTTTTTGATCCATCGTATAGTCCAGCACGAATTCCTGCTTTGAACGGGTTTGTTCCCAGGCGGCGGCACGAATACGAGCAATTTCTGCATGGTGTTCAGCGATGAATTTGATCACAACATCCATGAATTCGTAGGTGCTCCATACGCGGTCTTTGAACGGCTTAAGCATGTGGGTTTCGGGCATGAAGCCGATGGTGTTCCATAAAGCCGCATAACCCGTAGAGTAGCGACCGTAATCACAAAAACCGGTGATCCCGGAATCAGGTGTCTCGGCAGGCGAGTCCACGTAGGGGATCATTTCCCATTTCCGTTTTTTCATGTCGTTGTAAAGTGCAGGCAACATGGTCTCCTGCAAAAACTGGCCGAGCGGCGCTTCCAGTTTGTTGTGCTGGGTAGCGATCAGGGTCATCGTGTACTGATAATCCGCGCCGTTGGAAGTGTGGTTGTCCACAAAAATATCGGGCAGCCAGGTCGTAAAAATCTGGTTGAAGGTGCGGGCGTTGCGGGAATCACATTTTACAAAATCCCGGTTGAGGTCGTAGTTGCGGGCATTGCCGCGGAAGCCATAGGATTCAGGGCCTTCCTGATTGGCGCGGCTATAGGAGTTTCGATTCAGGCAGCCGTCTACATTGTACACTGGGATGACAACCAACACCAGGTGTTGAAGTGCTTTTTGCAATTCCGGTTGGCTCAGGTAGGCGCGCAACAGCAGGATAGTCGCATCAATACCTTCCGGTTCGCCGGGGTGTATCCCATTGTTGATCAATAAAATACGTTTGCCGGACTGCCGGACTTTCACCGGATCGAACTCACCGACGGTATTCAGCACCGCCACATGGAGCGGCTCACCGCTGTCGGTGCCTCCGACCTTGCTCAGGTGGAAAATATCAGGATGCGCTGCCGCCATTTTTTCATAACAGGCGATCGCCTCGTGGTAAGTGAGCGTGCGGTTGTCGTCGGTTTCGAAGGGGATGGTGAAGTTGGACATAGTGTGGGTAGGATGAGTTTTTTTCGTGCAGGATGCGCAGAGGAGTAAAAATGGTAGGAGATAGCGCATAGACAGGTTATTTCGTCAATGGAGTCTTCAACAATCCCTTCGACCGCAACAACGTCCGAAGCCGTTCCAGGTCGCTCTGGCTCACGGCTGATTTAAGCACTGCATTGGCGATCCTGTTGTTTTGAAAAAGCAACAACCATTCATTGGTCTCTTCCGCCTTGATAAAGCCGGTCCATTGCATGGTAGATTCCGAATTTTCAGTAGACAGTTTCACTTCTGTATCTGCAAACAGGTATCGCATGGGATGTGGCGCCGGGAACTGCTGTTTGGAAAGCAACAGTCTCGGCATAAAATAGAGCAGTGCGAACCAGAATAACACCATCATGATCAGGGTCGGCAAATACCTGCCAAAAGCCGATCCGGAAAAGTCGCCGCCGGAAATCACCAGCAGGACTGCCGCGATGCCAACCAGGATCAATCCGAAAATTTTTAACCGCCTTTGCTTGAAGGAATACCGCAACATTTCTCGTGTGACGCTGCGGTAACGCTCAGGCGTGAACTCAAATTCGACTTGAATGGGATGTTCCATATTGTTTGTTTGTAATAATTGAAATCAACAGAGTCAAACCTAACTCATAACTCATAACTCCCTTCACCGCACCTTCGCATTCTTCAAAATTTTAGAAAAATACGTCGGAAAAAACCGTTTCACATAAATGCCCAGCACTTCTTTGCCTCCAAAGTAAGCCTCCTCCGTACCCCGCTCGATCGCGCGCAGTATTTTCTGGGCCAAGACTTCCGGCAGCATGCCTTTGGCTTGTGCATCGTCCATCACACCCAGACTGGAGCCGTCGCCGGTGAGGGCATTTACGCTGACATTGGTCTTGATAAAACCCGGACAGATCAGCGTGACTTTGATGGGCGTATGGCCAAGTTCGGCGCGAAGGCTGTCAAAAAAGCCGTGCAACGCATGTTTCGCAGCCGCATAGGAAGTGCGGTAGGGCGACCCGAATATTCCGGTCAAACTGGTGACGGTGACAATATGCCCCAGTTGGTGGGTCAACATAGCAGGCAGTACGGCCTTGGTGAGCGCAATAGTGCCGAAGTAGTTGACATTCATCAACTTTTTGTCCACCTCCAGCGAGGTATCGAGTGCCAGGGCACGTTGCGAGATGCCGCCGTTGTTGACCAGAATATCTATTTTGCCTACCTGACGCAGGACCTTTTCTACTACACCGGGGATCGCATCGTGCTGGGCCAGATCAAGCGGCTGCACAAGCACCGTGGCGGCACCTGCTTCGGTTGCCGCCACGGCGACCCGATGCAGTTCCTGTTCGTTGCGGGCCGAAAGAATCAAGTGCGCGCCGCGCCCGGCAAAAGCCAATGCCAATGCCTCCCCAATACCGGAAGATGCACCGGTGATCCAGACTCGTTTATTTTTGAAAAATACCACTTTATTTGAGCGATGAAGTATGAACGATAAACGATGAGCAATTCACCTGCGCTCGCAAAGGTAAAAATGCCAGAGCATTCGGATGCCTACACTGCGCCAGGGCCGCCAATGCTCGGTACCAGCGATCAACTCATCGTGGGCCGGACGCTGGGGCAAACCTTTCAGCACTTTGAATGCTTCGAGCAAAGCGATGTCGCCTTTGGGCAGAATATCAGGACGCAGCAAACATTCAGACAGGTAGATATGCGCCGTCCAGTCGCCAATACCTTTCAATTGTTTCATCCGGATACTCACGGCCTCGTCTGAAAGCCCGGCAAGTTGCTCCAGATCAAAATCACCCGACTGTATCGCCTCGGCCAGCAAGCGGGCATAGCGTATTTTTTGTCGGCTGAAGCCAATACTCCGCAAATCTTCATCGCTGATTTTCAAGAATTTATCCACGCCTACCGTACCCATGGCTGCCTGTAATTTTGCAAACGCGGCATTAGCAGAAGCCAGAGAAACTTGCTGCTCCAGGATGATGTGTACCAGCGTGGAAAAACTTGGTTCCCGCGACCAAAGCGGTGGATAGCCATATTTTTTGAGCACCCTGTCCAAGGTCTCATCCTGTTCGGCCAGCCAATGGCTCGCTTCCCGCAGGTTTGTTTCGTTTAATGTGCCTATCATTGCCCAAAATTTGTTTCGCAAAAAAAATGGCTTCGCATAAAACTGCCGCCCTCACCAACAGTCAACAGTCAACAGTCAACAGTCAACAGTCAACGGTCAACAGTCAATTCAAAATGGCTTCGCATAAAATTGTCACCCTCACCCTCAATCCGGCCCTCGACAAAAGTACTTCCACCGACCGATTGGTGCCGGAACAGAAATTGCGCTGTAACCAACTGCGCCTCGACGCGGGCGGCGGCGGCATCAACGTGTCCAAAGCCATCGCAAAACTCGGCGGCGAAAGTACGGCGGTCTTTCCGGCGGGCGGGCACAATGGGAAAGTACTGGAGGAATTGTTGCGTGAGGCGGGTGTGCAGACATCGGTACTCGAGGTGGCCAACGACACCCGGGAGAACTTTTCAGTCACCGAATCCAGCACCAATATTCAGTATCGCTTTACCCTTCCTGGCTTGCAAATTACGCTAAAACAGGCCAATGAATGCTTGGATCTGATTAAAAAAATCAAACCAGACTACCTCGTTGCGAGTGGCAGCCTGCCACCCGGATTGCCCGAGACTTACTACGAGCGCGTGGCCGCTTTCGCCAAAAAGATCGGCTGCCGTTTTATACTGGACACTTCGGGGGCAGCGCTTCAAGCCGCCGCCGATGAGGGCCTTTACCTCCTGAAACCCAATTTAGGCGAACTCAGCGCATTGGTCGGGACGGAAAAACTGGCCATGGATCAAGTGGATGACGCAGCCCTGACCATCATCCAGCAAGGCAAATGCGAAGTGGTGGTGGTATCGCTTGGCCCTCAGGGCGCCTTGCTCGTCACCCGCGATGGTTTCGAGCATATTCCGGCGCCTACCGTGCCCAAACAAAGTACCGTCGGAGCAGGCGACAGCATGGTGGCCGGCATGGTGTGGGCCTTGAATGAAGGCAAAAATTTTCGGGAGATGGCCCAATGGGGCGTGGCCTGCGGATCGGCTGCTACGATGAACCAGGGCACCGAATTGTTTCATGCCGCCGATGCAAAGCGGCTCTACAAATGGATTCAGACCTATGGAGAGCGCTATCGGTTCAGCGACTTTTAGTTGTGCTCCCGAATATGGTTTGGTGTTTTGCCGTATTTTCAAAAATGATTTTACAAAAGGCCTGTTTTGCCACTCAATCACCTCATTTTCAAAATCGAATTGAAAATGTTAACAAAAAAAACACATCGTTCTAACTTTGCGGCACAGAAATAAAACTCACTGATGGTCAATCTCATCCTGTTCGGCCCTCCCGGTTCGGGCAAAGGCACCCAAGCCGCCAAGTTGGTAGAAAAATACGATCTCGTTCATATCAGCACAGGTGACCTGTTCAGATATGAGATTGGCAACAACACTCCCTTGGGACTGGAAGCCAAAGCATTCATATCGAAAGGCGAACTGGTGCCTGACTCCGTCACCATCGGGATGCTCCGCAACAAAGTTGAAGCACATCCCAACGCCCATGGTTTCATCTTTGACGGGTTCCCGCGCACCATCCCGCAAGCCGAGGCCCTGGACGCGCTGCTGGAAAGTTTGGATCGTACCATATCTGGTCTGATCGCTCTCCATGTGGCGGACGACGAGATTGTTCATCGCCTTCTGCTCCGGGGTACTACTTCCGGGCGCCCCGACGACGGCGATGTAAGCATTATCCGCAACCGCATCGCTGTGTACAAAAACGAGACCTCGCATGTGTTTGACTACTATGCTGAAAAGGGTAAAAGTCACAGTGTCAATGGAATAGGGTCTATTCCCGAAATTTTTGGGCGGCTGACCTCGGTGATTGACAAGTTATAGAGCCAACCGGCCAACTGCTTCATCTCTGGTTTTTCAGCACGATTATTTTGTTTAAAGCACAGATTCCGGCAGAACGCGCTACTTTTGAGCGGTCAAAAGAACCAGCGACCGACACCTGACTCATGGCACTTCCGTCCAATCCCTGGCAGGCTTTGTGGGGGCGATTGCCCGCCCCGTTGCAGAATAAATACTACCTCACGCTGGTGGTGTTCTTCTTCATTTTGGTTTTCCTGGACCGGCACAGCCTCTGGACCCAGTGGCGGCTTTACCGTGCGCAGCAGCGCATGGAACAAGACAAGGCCTTTTATCAGGAAAAAATAAAAGAGGCGCGGGATGAAGCAGAAGATTTTGAATTGACCAAGGAAAAGTTTGCCCGCGAACACTACTACATGAAAAAGCGGGATGAGGATGTTTTCATTATCAAAGAAGAGAAGTAAAACACAGTAATATGCAACTCACCAATCGCTCCAAAAACGTTGTCAACAAGGAAATGACGTTCAAAGAACGCATTTACCTGCCCGCAATTCTGGGCGGGATGTGGATCACGTTGAAGCACTTTTTCCGCAAAAAAGCCACGGTAGCGTATCCGGAAGTAAAACGCCCGTTTGCACCCGTCTATCGCGGCTGGCACGTTCTGAAACGCGACGAACAAGGCCGGGAAAACTGCACCGCCTGCGGGTTGTGCGCAGTGGCTTGTCCTGCAGAAGCCATCACGATGGAAGCCGCCGAGCGCGAGCGCGGCGAAGAACATCTCTACCGGGAGGAGAGATATGCGGCGGTGTATGAAATCAATATGCTGCGCTGTATTTTCTGTGGACTCTGCGAAGAAGCCTGTCCGAAAGAAGCCATTTTCCTCACCGACCGCATCGTACCAAGCGACTATGTGCGCCAGAATTTCGTCTTCGGAAAAGACTTGCTGGTGGAAGGCGTGGAACCCGAAAAACGGATTGATGTGACCAAACGGCAAAAACACCTGACCGAGAAAGTTATGAGTTAAGTGGTATGAGTGATGCGCTCATAGCCTCCCTTGTTTTGTCAAGCAACTCATACCTTATAACTCATAACTGGAAAAAAATGACCCAGTACATTTTCCTGACCCTTGCGGTCATCTCGATTGTCACCGCGCTGCTGATGGTGTTTTCCAAAAGCCCGGTATATAGCGTTTTGTATTTGATCCTCACCTTTTTCGCCATTGCCGGGCAGTATATTCTGCTCAATGCGCAGTTTCTTGCGGTGGTACATATCATCGTCTATGCAGGTGCCATCATGGTGCTCTTCCTGTTCGTACTTATGTTGCTCAACCTGAATGCCGATACCGAGCCACAGAAGTCCAATATGTGGAAACTCAGTGCGGGGATTGCTTCCGGATTGTTGCTGGTGACGCTGGTGGGCGCGCTGCGCGGCAGTATTCAGATCGCTGCGCCTGCCCAATCCAACCCGCAGGTGGGATTGGTAGAGAATCTCGGAAAGGTGTTGTTCACGGACTTCGTGGTACCGTTTGAGATTGCAGGGATTTTGTTCTTGGCGGCGATGGTGGGGGCTGTGCTGGTGGGGAAACGGGATTTGAAAGTTTGAAAACTAAACTCCCACAGCACGAACATGGACTTCAAATACAGCTGCTTCCTCAGTTACCGGCACGGCGACAAAACGATGGCTACCTTCGCGGGCCAGATCGTGGACGCGCTGGGCGATGAGCTCAGTATGTTGCTGGATGACTACGCTGCGCTGCCGAAAAGCTATCCCCAAGGTATTGGTGGACAGGGTGCCAGAGAATTTCAGTTCTTACGCGCTTTGGACGAAGAACATCCGCCGCTACCCGAAATTCAAACCCCTGATGAGGGCATCGCCAGAAAAATAAAAACCCATTGCGACCTATTTAAACAAGATGCCGACTGGTGCGGGGAGTGCTCGGAGTTCAAACTTTTGGACACCAAAGCCGCGCGCCCTCAATTAGCTGCTTTCATCCGAAAACTAACCGACGGCGCACCCTACGAACCCGAACTTGAACGCTCCTGATATGGCTTCGACCACACAAAAAGACGGCAACGTCATCACTTTTTACTCCTACAAAGGCGGAACGGGGCGCACCATGGCGCTCTCGAACGTAGCTGTTTTGCTGGCGCAGTCAGGGAAAAAAGTGCTGATGATTGACTGGGATTTGGAAGCTCCGGGGCTGACCAAATATTTCAAGCCCTACCTGCCAAAAGGCTTTGACGACCTGCCAGGGGTGATTGATTTTTTTGAACTGGCCGACCAATCGCTGCCCAAGATTCCTTTCGACAGCGACGCAGAATCCCAGATGGACACTTTTTTCAAAAACACCAGCACGTTCACACAACCACTGAAGGCTCCGGGCGCTGGCTCCAACCTGTTCATCATGAAAGCCGGGCGGGACAAGCAGGAGCAGTACGCCGATCAAGTCGGGGAGTTCGACTGGTTCCAGTTTTTCAAAAAAATCCCTTCTTTTTTCACTAAATGGCTGCTCCACTACAAAGAAGAGGTGAGCGACTTGTTCCGCAACTTGTACGACCTGCCGGAAATTAGCATGGAGCACTACGCCAACCGCATTCAGATCCGGCACGCATCGAGCTTCGCTTACGAAGAGAAACTGGCGGTCGTCGTGGAGGAGAAAACACAAGACCGCAACTCGCTCTCGGTGGTCTATCGGGATTTTGTCAACTTGCTGATTGGGGAGGCGCCGGTTTGGATGTTTGGGGCGAATGGCAAACACGCTCCCCTGAAAGTTTTTATTTCCTATGAAGACAGCGACACAAATTTTGAGCATGAACTTAGGCGGCACCTTTCTCTGATGGAAAAGGCAGGCAAGATTTCCCTGATTGGCTTGCCGGGGGATGCCATGACCGCAATGATCCAGCAGGCCGACATCATACTACCTTTGATTAGTGTAGATGCATTGGCATCAGACAACTTTTGGGAGATGCAATTGGCGGCGGCAATGGCCAGACATAAAAATGGCTCGGCTTTAGTCGTCCCAGTGATTTTAAGGGCTTGTGCCTGGGAAGAGACCTCGTTATCTGCCCTGCGAGTAACGCCCAAAGATGGACTGCCTGTGAATAATTGGCGCAACCGGGATGATGCATATAAAGACATTGCTTCAACGCTATCGGGCATCGTAGAAGAACGAAATCAGACTCACATCAACTGAACCCTCGGATTTGAAAGGCCCAACCATGACCTGCATCTTTTGTAAAATCATCCAAGGCGAAGTGCCCGCCAGCAAAGTGTACGAAGACGACGACCTGATCGCTTTCATGGACTTGTTCCCCATCCACGAAGGCCATGTGCTGGTGGCGCGGTTGGAGCGGAGCGTGTGGAAGAGCGGGCTGCATTGCGGAGGCACCAACATCCTGCAAAGCAATGGGAAAGCCGCCGGGCAAGATGTGCCTCATGTTCATTTTCACATCGTGCCGAGACCCCCCGACGACGGCTTCCGATTCAAGTACACCGCCCTGAAACCCAGTAGAGCTGAACTGGACCAAACGGCGCAGACGATTCGGCAAAGCCTTGAAAACCAACTGATGATCATCTAAAAAAGACATTGGCCATGCAATTAGAAATGCTCACGCTCCATGAAATCTATGCCTTGCACCCCAACGAGTGGGTACTGCTGGGCGACCCGGACATCCAAGATGCAGAGGTGCTGAGCGGCGCGGTGCTGTTCCACAGCCCCGACAAGCGGGCTGTGCTGGACTTTGCGCAGCGCGTGATTGGGCAGTATGGGATGGTGAAAATCGTGTTCGCAGGCGAGATGCAGAAGGTGTCGCGCTTGGGCATTTTCAAAGTAACAGAGAACTGATGAACTACAAGTTCAACTTGGCATCGGAGGACGACTTGATCGTAGTGACTACCTACATCAAGATTCGCGGCAAATCGCTCTACTATCCGCTCTCTTTGGTTTTGGATACAGGGGCCAGCCATACGGTAATTGACTTGAACATGATTTTGGTGGCTGGATACGACAAAGGGCTTCGACTCGACAAAAATGTGAAGGTGCAGACAGCGAACAAGATTATTGATGCGGACAAATTCATTTTGGATGAAATCAGGGTGATTGACCGGGTGATAAAGGATTTTGAAATCACCACTTACGACTTCTTGGCCCAAGACGATGTGCTGAATTATGACGGCGTTTTGGGTTTGGATTTCTTCCGAGACACGCAACTGACCATTGATTTTAAAACCTCAGAACTAAACATACACTTGTAGCCATGCTCGACGCCATCCGCTCCATCCCCATTGACTACTACGTTTTCTACGCCACCCTGCTGTTCGTCATCGGCGTCTTCGGGGTGCTGGTGCGCCGCAACGCCATCGTCGTGCTGATGTGCATCGAACTGATGCTCAACGCCGTGAACCTGCTGCTGGCCGCTTTTTCCACCTACCTCTCCGATGCGCAGGGGCAGATCATGGTGTTCTTCATCATGGTCGTCGCGGCGGCGGAGGCGGCGGTCGGTCTGGGCATCCTAGTGATGATTTACCGGAACACGAAGAGCACTGATATTTCACTGCTGGATAAATTACGAAACTGATGATAGTTATGAGTTATGAGTTATGAGTTATGAGTTATGAGTTGTTGAACACCTTGGTCAATAACTCATAACTCATAACTCATAACTCATAACTCATAACTCAAAAACGAGTTATGAATCAACTTATACCGCTCATCCCCTTTCTCCCCCTCATCGGCTTCGCCGTCAACGGCCTTTTCGGCAGCCGCCTGAGCAAAAACGCCGTCGGCATCATCGGCTCCGGCACCCTGCTGGCCTCGTTTGTGCTGAGCCTGATGTGTTTCAACCAAGTCGCCGCCTCCGGGCCGATCCACTCGGTGCTGTACAACTTCTTCACGGTAGACAGCCTCTCGGTCAATTTCGGCTTTCTGGTGGACCAACTCTCGGTCTGGATGATGCTGATCGTCACTGGTGTGGGTTTTCTGATCCATGTGTACAGCATCGGCTATATGCACGACGACGACGGGTTCTGGAAGTTTTTTGCTTACCTCAATCTGTTCATTTTTTCCATGTTGCTGCTCGTTATGGGCGACAACTTCCTCATGCTGTTCTTCGGCTGGGAAGGCGTGGGATTGTGTTCCTACCTGCTGATCGGATTTTGGTACACGAATAAAGAATACGGAAAAGCCGCTCGCAAAGCGTTCATTATGAACCGCATCGGCGACCTGGGCCTGCTGTTGGGCATCTTTCTGATCTTCAAACTGTTCGGCAGTGTCAACTATACCGACATTTTTAACAGCCTTGCTACGGTCCGCCTGGAACCGGGTGCGGTGACCCTGATTTGCCTTCTGTTGTTCATCGGTGCGATGGGCAAAAGCGCTCAAATCCCGCTTTACACCTGGCTGCCCGATGCGATGGCGGGACCGACACCGGTATCCGCGCTCATTCACGCCGCTACGATGGTAACGGCGGGCGTGTATTTGATCGCACGTTGCAACCCACTGTACACGCTTTCGCCCGATGCCATGCATTTCGTGGCTGTAGTCGGACTGATTACCTGCATTTTCGCTGCGGTGATTGGCCTGCGTCAAAACGATATTAAAAAAGTACTGGCTTACTCCACAGTCTCGCAATTGGGCCTGATGTTCGTCGCGCTCGGCATGGGTGCTTATGCCAGTGCTATTTTCCACGTCACCACCCACGCCTTTTTCAAAGCCCTGCTCTTCCTCGCAGCGGGCAGCGTGATCCACGGCATGGGCGGCGAGCAGGATATCCGCAAAATGGGTGGCTTGCGGAAAGCCATGCCCATTACCTTCTGGGTCTTTTTGATTGGCACAATGGCCATTGCGGGCTTCCCCTTCTTGAGCGGATTTTTCTCCAAAGACGAGATTTTTGCCTTCACTTACGCACACGGCGGCCCCCTCTGGTGGGGACTGGTCGGATTGGGTGCGATGTTGACGGCGATCTATATGTGTCGCCTGCTTTATGTCACATTCTTCGGTGAATTCCGCGGTACACATGAGCAGCAGCACCACCTCCATGAAAGTCCGGCCGTGATGACGGTGCCGTTGATCATTCTGGCAGTACTGTCTATTTTAGGTGGCTTCCTGAACACCCCGCATTTCCTGCACCTCGGCAACGAGCAATGGCTGGCGCACTGGTTCTCGTCGGTGATCCCGCTCAACGAGATGCACCTGGAAGCCAGCACCGAATGGTCGCTGATGCTCTTTACAACCGGACTGGCTGTTGTTGTCATCACAGCGCTGTACTTCGTGTATGGCAAAAAATCGAACTTGCCGGTTACGGATGAAGCCCAAACCGGTCTGACGCGATTGATCGCGCATAAGTTTTATGTAGATGAGATATATGACTTCCTCTTTGTGCGTCCGCTGGAGAAACTGTCCAAAATTTTCCACTACTACGTTGACATTCAGGGCATTGACGGTTTGGTGAACGGCGTGGGCGCAGGCGTTCAGCGAGTGGGGGCCGAATTTCGGAAACTCCAGAATGGCAATATTGAATACTACCTGCTTGGCATGGTAGTGGGCGCGTTGCTGTTGATGTTGACATTGTTTGTTTAAATCATTTGACCTGAACTAATGCCACAACTCAACACCGCACAACTCAAATCCTGGCTCTTCGATGTCCGCCTCTGGATCCTCGTCCTGCTCCTCCTCCGCCTGGAGAACATTGACCTGGCGCCCTTCGACGAGCACAACTGGAGACAAACGATGACACTGGGCGTGGCACGCAACTATGCCGAGGTAGATGGCAATTTCTTTCACCCGCGCACCATCATTTGCGACAGCCGGGGCGGGATTTTTGCGCAGGAGTTTCCGCTGTTCAACTACTGTGTGTTTTTGTTGTGGGAAGTATTTGGAGCGCATAACTGGTGTTTTCGGTTATTCAATCTGGTGGTCGCGACGATCGGTTTGTGGGCTTTTGCCAACATTGCCCGGCGCCTGGCCAATGAAAAAGCGGCTTTGTTTGCAACCGTAATGTTCGGCGTATCCGTCGCATTTGTCTATGCCCGAAAAGGAATGCCCGATGTGTTTGCTGTGTCTCTGGCATTGGTGGGCGTTTACTGGGGCTGGCGGTTTTTGGAAGAAAAGAAGACGCAGCAGTTGGTGCTGTTTGGCGTGTTTGCAGCCTTGGGAATGTTGTGTAAGATGCCGGCTGCCTGTATCATGGCCCTCCTGACCGCCGCTTTCTGGAATGAATCGGTGGATAAGACTGCCAGAGCGCAATTGGTCAAAGTTGGAGCGGTAGCAGTAGCCGCCATGGCAGCGTGGTACTTCCTCTGGGTGCCGTGGACAGATCGGATACATGGATTCCCATTGTTTTTCCCCACCAGCCTTGCAGAGGGCTGGCGGCAATTGGTGGAAATGAAGGCTGATACGATCGCGCGGTTTTATCCGATCGCCCTGACCAGCCGGATTGCGTTTTTATTCTGCCTGCTTGGACTGGGTATCGCAATTTGGAGAAAAAACAAGCCGATTTTGTTGACTTTTGCGGCTTCGTCGGTGCTGTTGTTCGGCTTGATGTTGAAAGCGGGCGGCACATTTTCGGGCCACGTGTACTACATCATCCCGTTTGTGCCGATGATGGCGTTGCTGGCCGGATATGGACTGAGTGAATCGGTGCGCAATCCGTGGATACAACTGGTCATCCTCCTGGCGATTACCACAGAGGCGGTGTACAAACATAAATACGACTTCTTCATCCCCTGGGAAGACCAGAAGTTTGTAAAGTTGGAAAAGATGGTGGATCAATACGTTCCGAAAGACTCCCGGATTTTGGTGAACAACCACGAAGGTTCGCCAGTCATGATGTACGCCGCCCACCGGCGCGGCTGGACGGTGACGGACCGGATGAAAGACTCAGCCTGGGTAGCCGGAGAATCCACGGTCGGAATGAATTATCTGGTGATTGAACGTTCGCGCTGGCGCGACTCCCTGCCTTTCCCAAAACTATACGAAGACAACGAGTTTCAGATTTACAAAACAAAGAAAGACTGACGGATGTCCCTGCTTTTTGTACTCATACCTTTTATTACTGCCACGATTCTTCTGCTCGCACGGCTTCCGAGAGCGCGCACGATTGCATTGGTGGCTACGCTCTCTAACCTGGCAGTGACCCTGACCTGTCTTACCTGTGATTACAGTCAGGGTATGAACTGCATATACTCCGTGCCATGGGTAGCATCGGCAGGGATCTCGTTCAGTCTTGGCATGGACGGCATCACGCTGATCATGCTGGTGCTCACCAACCTGCTCGCCCCCTTGATTGTGCTCAGCAGTTGGGGCCGAACTTACGACAATGAGCCCCGGTATTACGGACTGGTACTGTTGATGCTCGGCGCACTCAACGGGGTGTTTTTAGCGCAGGATGGACTGTTGTTCTACATTTTTTATGAATTGGCGCTGATCCCGATCTATTTTATCTGTGCCATCTGGGGAGGAGAAAACCGCATTCGCATCACGCTCAAGTTCTTCATTTACACCTTCGTCGGTTCGCTGTTCATGCTCCTGTCGCTGTTGTGGGTCTACCTGCAAACGCCCGGTACCCACTCGTTTGCCTGGGAGGAACTGACCCGCGTACAACTCCCCGATAGCACGGCCAATTGGGTCATGCTCGGCTTTTTTCTCGCTTTTGCGGTGAAAATGCCCGTATTCCCTTTCCATACCTGGCAGCCTGACACATACGTGGCCGCGCCGACTGGTGGTACGATGCTGCTTTCCGGCATTATGCTGAAAATGGGCGTCTACGGAGTCATCCGCTGGATGGTGCCGCTCGCCCCGGAAGCGATGCATACCCTGGCGCCGACGTTCATGGTATTGGCGGTGATCGGCATCGTGTACGCCAGCCTCATTGCTGTGAAGCAAAGCGATTTAAAGCGGCTCATCGCTTATTCATCCATCGCACACGTGGGCCTCATCGCTGCCGGAGCAATGGCATGGAACAAAGCGGGCATGCAGGGCAGCCTGATCCAAATGCTCAACCATGGCATCAACGTAGTGGGGTTGTTTTTTGTCTGCGACCTTATCGAGCGCCGCATCGGCACACGTTCCCTGGCTGACATGGGTGGCATCGCGAAGTCCGCGCCGAAGTTTGCTGCGCTGTTTATGATCATTATGCTCGGCTCAGTGGCCGTGCCGCTCACCAATGGTTTTCCAGGGGAGTTTCTGTTGCTCAATGGTGTGTGGACGTACAATTTCTGGATGGGTGCTGTGGCGGGTTTGACCATTATTTTCGGAGCCGTGTATATGCTGCGGGCTTATGGACTGGTCATGTTTGGCGAAACCAACCGCGATACTGCCAACTTCGCTGATGTGGATGGCCGGGAACAGTTGGTGCTAGGCGTGATCGCCGCACTGGTACTGGTACTGGGCTTTTTCCCGGGCTCGATCCTGAATTTGACGGATGGAAGTGTGACCCGGATTTTGGGGGCGGTGCAACTTTGAGAAAAGATAACTCTGCAACGATGAATCAGGAATTGGGTTATCAGGAAGAGAAAATCAAACCCATGCACTCAACGACTATGATGACATGCCGTTAACAACCTCCTGAAAGTGCTGCACCAACCTTAACTTTGACCAAAAACTCGCACCATGAGCGCAACAATTGAATTGAAGTACAGCATGGTAGAGATGATCACCCAACTGGAAGACGATGCCAGTGTGGAAGAACTCTACCACATTATACTGGAGTTTCTCCAGGAAAAACGCAACCTCGCAGACTTGTGGGATGACCTCTCGCCAGAGCAACGAACTGACGTAGAGCAAGCACACAAAGAGAGTTTTGACCCCGCCAACTGGATACCTCACGAGGAGGTCATGAAAAAATACGAGCGATGGTTGAATCAGTAATCTGGACACAAAAAGCATCTCAACGGCTGGATGAGATCATCAATTATTTGGAGCGCGAGGAATCGGTACAGGCTATATCCAATCTGTTAAAAAGGATGAATAATCACCTTAGGAACGCGGCACCACTAACTTAGTCATTTGATGCCACCCTTTGTTCCATCATACGGCCGCTATTTTTCTTTAAATAGCCCCACTATTCGCAGAAAAATAGTGTTGTCTGATGAAAAAATGGTTGACCTAAAATGACTA
>Ga0105046_10008735_pt1 | contig 15897 bp, 12 predicted proteins | sample MAT03_FD_78385 | JGI IMG/M metagenome (GOLD analysis project Ga0105046, IMG submission 78385) | Freshwater microbial communities from Lake Fryxell liftoff mats and glacier meltwater in Antarctica - MAT-03 (megahit assembly) | ecosystem: Environmental > Aquatic > Freshwater > Ice > Liftoff...
AACCATTATCACTTCATTGTTTCTGCGGATTTCAACAATACTTTTTAAATAAGATTTTAGTGCTTCGGTGCTTTTTTCCGCTTTCCATTCTTGAAAAGTTCCTAGTAATGCATTAACAAGAATAACAATAAAAATAAAAAAACTATCTTTTACTTCACCAACGAAAAGCGCCAAGATTCCGGCGAAAATTAACACATAAATGAGTGGGTTCAATAACTGCCTAAAAAAAAACTGGAAAATAGAAGGTGGTTTCTTTTCAGGAAGAACATTTCTGCCAAATTCTTCTTGTCTTATTTTGGCTTCATCTGAATTTAATCCTTGAATTCTTGTGCCAAGTTTATCTAAAGCATTTTTAGAGGATATGCTATCCCAGGTAAAAATATTCTTCATAAGTGAGTTAGTGAAATTTATAGATTATTTAAAAGGTTTTTTTTGTTGGGAGCTTGCAAGAATATTAAAGTTGTTCTTTAAGTACAATAACATAAGTGGTACTATGGTGGAATAGCTAAAACTAAAGCAACCCAGACTTCCCTGAAAGATTCCTGCAGGAATAAGATATGAAGAATAAGTTGCGGTATCTAGAAAGTTGCTGTATTCCACCACTCGCCATTCCAACTCTGAGCGATAGTAATATAGAGAAAATAAAAACTTTATAGCTCCTTTCTCTTTTAACTCCGCTACAATAACCCCGACAGTCCACTTGTACTATTCTTTTTCGTTTTGAGTTCTGCCATAGTAAAATAAAAAAAAGATAATTCTCCATAATTATATACTCGTTGAATATGAAAATTAATATAATTGAATCAAACGGCATTCAGTTTGCTGAAATCGTCAATGAAAAACACGAAATCAAAACGCCTCAGGACGGGCTTGATATTGTTGGGAATAGTATTTACAAAGGTTCTTATAAAATTATTATCCACGAAGTTGGTCTTACCCCCGAATTTTTTGACCTGAAAAGCGGGCTTGCGGGTGAAATACTTCAGAAGTTTTCCAATTACAATTGTGAGTTGGCGATTATTGGCGATTTTGCTAGATATCCTGGGCAGGCTTTGGAAGATTTTATTCGTGAGAGTAATGATAAGGGGCAGATTAATTTTGTGAGTTCGATGGAAGAAGCTGAGCAGGCTCTCTTAAAGAGTGGGAACAACTAATTGCTATTCTTCATTAGAAGCTGACGGTTCACTATTGTTGTTGAGGGTAATTGTACCAATCTGTGACATCGATTTGTGGAGTAGTTTTTCCTTCTTCAACGGTAAATTGAATTGGGCTGTGATCTTTACATTCAACTTTGATACCGCATTTTACATATTCAGAATAATAAGCTTTGTATCCTTCCAAATCTGATGCCGTATTTTTGGTATTTTCTAAAATTGCATATGCAAAGTAGTTACCAGGTGGGACACTAAGTGTGTATCCGAAACCATAGGTATATTTTTTGTTGGCAATGCGTTTATTGGTGCAAGTGATAAGTTCTTTTTGGGGATTTTCAATGCATACTTTCATTGGTGGAATTGATTCACTTGGGTAGCTTAAAGATCCTTCAATATTGCCTACTTTCATAGGTTGAGCCACGTTCTCATCATTTTTAGCTGGTTGTAAAAAGTTGTCTGTGTCAAGATTCAAGTTACTCATAACACCGTTCACATCAACAATATAAGATCCTTTTTTTAGGCTCTGAAGTTGGAGAGGAATATTTTGTTCAAACGGTACGAGAGCTTGCGTACAAATTTCTCCTGTTTCCACGACAGGAAGTGTAATTTTAAATTTGTTGCCCTCCATTTTCTGATCTGAAGCGTCAAGTTTTTGACATCCATTGGTTAAATTTCCTTTTATATTTGCTGTTGCTTGAACAGGAAATGATTCTAAAATCTGTATTTGTACCGAATTCACTTGGGCTAATTTTTGAGGAGGAGTTGGGGAGGAAGTTGCACATCCTGCCAAAGAAAAAACTGAAAGGAATGCTACGGAACTGATTTTGAGTACTTGAAATTTCATAAGGTGAAGACGAAAGAATGTTTTCATCTTTTATAATGGAGAAAAGGGGAAATTGTTACAAGTGATTTTAGATATATGGACGTTATGTGCGCAAGACTTTATCTAGCTTCCTGAGGTTTTTTGCTTTATCAGTTACTTGTTGTAATCGTGTTTTTCCATAGTATTAGTATTAAATACCTTCACGATATACCTGGTATGATAATTGATGTACTGAAGAAATTCCCATTGAAAACATGGTAACTTTCAATTCAAATTTCAACTGTTCAATTAATTGCTGTGGATTTTCTGCCATTAAAAATGGTTTCGCTAAACCGCCCATTTTTGCACCTAAATAAAGTGCTTTTGCTACATCGAGGCCATTTTTAATTCCGCCGGATGCTAAAAGGTTTATACCTTTAATTGCTGAACATTCCTGAAGTGATTTAACGGTTGATATTCCAAGTGTTGCAAATAGTTCGCCTTGAGTTTCATTTTTGTATCTCAGTGCTTCTACTAAGGCCCAATTAGTTCCGCCATGTCCTGCCACATCAATATATTTTACGCCGGCACTTTGAAGTATTGATGCCGTTTTTGCAGAAATTCCGGTTCCAACTTCTTTCACAATAATTGGGAAATCAACTTTTTTTACCACTTTTGCAATTTTATCCATAAGTCCTTCAAAATTGGTATTTCCGCCATCTTGTAAAACTTCTTGCAAAGGATTCAAATGCAAAATCAATGCGTCAGCTTTTAAGGTGTCTACAATTCGTGAACATTCTTCGTAAGTCCAGCCATAATTGAGTTGTACAGCACCAATGTTTGCTAAGAGCGGAACGTCAGGCATCAGGGATTTTACGTTAAAACTTTCCAAAGTTTCCGGTTTTTCTAAAATTATCCGACAAGATCCTAGCGCTAAAGGAATTTTACCTGTTTGGGCAGCTTGAGCTAATTTTTGATTAATAGCTTTTCCCTCTGTTAATCCTCCAGTCATGGAAGAAATGAAAACCGGTAGTGCTACTTTAAAACCTAAGAATTCAGTTTCGGTAGAAATTTTTTCAAAATTTATTTCTGGTAAAGCCAAATAGGGTAGAATGAAGTCATCAAATCCGGAATTTCCGCGGCTCACATTTTCTTCAAGGCAAATTTTTAAATGGTCTTCTTTGCGCTTAGTAATGTCCATGAAATTCGGCTTACAATAGGATATTGATTAGAATATACTGGAAGAGTTGCTGAAATAAAATACTTTACCAATTGTGCTGATGAATTTTAATACTTATTTTGAGGAGGAAATTGATAGATTTTGTGAGAGATTTGATGGGAAATTAGATTATCTTCAAAAATATTTGTTGATTCCAGGAAAGCAATTTCGTCCCCAGTTGTACCTTGATTTCATTGAAAACTTTCGACCACTTCAGCGAAGTGATTTTGAAATAGCGGTAGGGATTGAATTTTTGCATCTGTTTTTTTTGGTGCATGATGATTTGATGGATGGTGATGAATTACGCCGTGACCATGAAACAATACATTTTTATTATCGGAAATTTTTTGGGGAATTAAAGGCGAATGGAGTAAGTATTATTGTTGGTGATTTGCTTTTTTGCCGAGCTTTAGAGCTTATGCATAAAAATTTTACTTCATCTGGTTCATCGCAGGTAACTTTTTATGTGACGGGAAAAACAGCACATGGCCAACTCCAAGAATATCTTTTGAAACCGGAAAATATGAGTGAAGCCAATGAGTCTGAGTTGATAACTTTTTATAAAGAAAAAACTGCTTTGTACTCAGTTTTTTTACCTATGGCTCTGGGGTTTTATGAAGGTGGAGTGAAGCTTGATTTTAACATAAAAGATCTGGAAGAATTGTCGGCGAATTTGGGAGTTGCTTTTCAACTTCGTGATGATTTAATTGAATTTACTGGTGAAAAAAAGCGCAATAGTAATAATCTTTCTGCCGATGTGATGAGAGGGAAAATTACTCCGATGCTTTTAAAAATTTTGGAAAATGCTGATATCGATACTAAAAAAAGATGGTTTCAAGAGTGGACAAACAGTGAACTGAGCGTGCAAAGTCACGATGAAATTTTAGCATTTGGAGAAAAATTTCAGGTGGTAGCTTCTACTGAGGCATTTATTCAGATTCACCTTCAAAAGGCTTTCAAGTTGAGTAAAGAAATGAAAATTGATCATTTGCCAAGCCTCCAAAACCTTTTTACTTTGATGAAAATACAATTATGATTTTCTTTCGGTTACTCAAGATTTCACGTCCCAAATTTTGGCATTATGTTGCAGGTCCTTTTTTGTTAGGCAGTATTTTTATCGTTGAACAAAATCCTATACTTATATTTCCGGCGCTTGCGGGGTTCTTTTGGTTTTTATTCTTTGGTAATTTATTTGTTTACGGAATTAATGATTTGTATGATCAAGATACCGATGTTTTCAATGAGAAGAAAAATGAAGTTGATGAAGTTTTGTTGCAAGATAAAGAGCAAAAGATGTTAAAAATTAGTCTGGTGGTTTCAGTGTTGAGTGGAGGATTTTTTTTATTTATTTCTTGGTTCAGCGCCGTGAATTGGCTGCTTTTTATGTTTTTTTCTTGGCAATATAGTGGAACTCCTATTCGCGCAAAATCTAAGCCGTTTTTGGACGGGATTTTTAATGTACTGTACATTTTACCAGCTGGAGTTGCACTTGGTCTTGGGAGCCAAACTTTACCGATATCATTGTTCATTGCTGGAACTTTATGGTGTATGGCAATGCATGCATTTTCGGCTATTCCAGACATTGTTCCAGATAAAAAAGCTGGGCTTCAAACCACAGCTACTTTTTTGGGATGGCGCAATACTTTGTTGTACTGCTTGGGTTGTTATCTCATTATTTTTTATGTTCTTCCCGGGGTTTTCTTGAAATTACTTTTGCTTCCGTATTTGGTAATTGTTGGTATTTTATATTTTAAAAATGCTGATTCAGTGCGCAAATTTTATCCTTATTTTCCTTGGCTTAATTTGTTGGTTGGAGCGGGTTTGTTTTTTTATATTGTTTCAATAGTTTCCGGCTTTTAAGAATGGCTTTGGGGAAAGAAAGAAAAGTTTTTTTGAAATTTCTGGACCATAATTGTTCTGGAGATTTAGCAATTCTTTCAAGCACATCAAGATACACGTAGGTTGCTATTACTACGGCTAGTCGGGAATTTTGTGGAATGTAATGAACGTTTTTTAGCACATGTTCGTATTGTTCCTTGACTCTGGTAATTTCAAATTTGAGTAAGTTGATAAACTTGGTGGAAGAATTATTCTGAAAATCTTTTTCAGTGATTTTAAATTGTAGTAAATCTTCTTGAGGCACATAAATTCTGCCTCTTTCAAAATCTTCTTTGATGTCGCGAAGGAAGTTGGTGAGTTGCATGGCTCGTCCGAGCATTTTGGCAGCTTCCTGCCCCTGCGGAGTTCCCCCCATAAGTACATTCATCATTAAACCTACCACTTCAGCGCTGCCGTAAATGTATTTCAAAAGACCGTCGTAATTTTTGTATCGGTCTATGGTTAGATCCATTGCCATAGAATGAAAAAATGCTTCAATCCAAGACTTTTCGAACTTAAAAGTAAGCGCAAGTTCAATAAAAGAATTGATGATAATCGTTTTTTCATCAATTCTTTTACCAGTGGTGTGCTGGCCATTTTTTTCTTGGTTTTTCCATTGATGCCAAAAAGCTTTTTGAAAAGCTTCCAGTGTGGTTCGTGGTTCGGCAATGGGATTGTCGACAATTTCGTCTACTATTCGTAAGAAACTATAGAGAACCCAAACTTTTTCACGAACTTCCATGGGGAAAAAGCTGGTGGAATAATAATAGGTAATACTGAATTTTTTCTGAATTTTACGGAAAAAATCCCGTTGGTTTTCTGGCGAGTACTTTATTGAATCCATGGGATTATTTGGTCAGAGTTTTTTTGAGAATTTGGCTGCTCAGCAAACACATTGGTACGCCAATTCCCGGATGTGTACCTGCGCCAACATAATAAAGGTTTTTTACTTTTTTGCTTTGTTGTTTTGGGCGGAAATATGCAGTTTGAAGTAAGTTATGTCCAAGCCCCAAAGCTGTTCCTTTATAGCTGTAATATCGGTCTTTAAAGTCTTGTACGGTGAAAACTTTTTGGTACACAATGTTTTTGCGAATATCTTTCAAGCCAAATTTTTGTTCGAGAAGTTGGAGGGATTTTTCAGTCATAGCTTCAATATTAACTTCAATATCTGCGGCAATTGGAGTTAAAAGGAAAATATTTTCAGATCCTTTCGGAGCAACGTTTGAATCAGTATATGATGGTGCGCAAACGTAAGTTGAAGAATCTTCTGAGATTTTTTTATTTTTGAAAATGTCATTGAAATTTTGTTCCCAATCTTTGCAGAAATATAAATTGTGATGCCGAAGTTCAGGATATTTTTTATTGAGTCCCAAATATATAATAAAAGCGGAAGGAGCATAGGTTTTCTTCTCCCAATATTTAGGTGGATAGGTTTGGAATTTTGGCTCAAGTAGCTGGTTTTCTGTGAAAGTGTAGTCTGCATTTGAAATCACAATGTCGGCTTTTAAGAATGTGCCATCTTTTAATTTTACGCCGGTAGCTTCTCCGTCAATTACCTCAATTTTTACTACTTCTTTTCCAGTATGAATTTTTGCCCCAAAACTTTCAGCAATTTTCTTGATAGAACGTGTGATTTCAAACATACCGCCTTCTGGATACCAGACGCCCAAGTTAAAATCTACGTGGTTCATAATGTTATAAAGTGCTGGTGTTTTAAACGGTGAACTTCCTAAAAATACGAGTGAATACTCAAGGATTTTTTTGATTTTTGGGTGCTTGAAATACCGTTCAATGTAGTGATCCATTGATTCGAAAACGTGAAGTTTGTTTCCTTCAATGGCAAGCCGGAGTGTGAGGAAATCAGTAATTTTTTGGTATGATTTTGGCAAAAATTCCTGAACGGCAATGTTGTATTGGTACGCTGAGATTTCCATGTATTTTTCAAATTTTTTACCTGCTCCTGGTTCTAGTTTCTCGAAATATTTTTTAATTTGTTCATATCCTGTAACGTCTAAAATTTCTCCATCGTCGAAAATAATGCGGTAGCCTGGATCAAGTCTTTGCAGTTTTAAATGTTTTTCTACACTGGTACCGAGTTCTTTGTAAAATGCTTCGAAAATGTCTGGCATTAAATACCAGGAAGGTCCAAGATCAAAGGTAAATCCGTCTACTTTTAACTGGGAACAGCGTCCTCCTAAATCATTGTTTTTTTCTAAAACGGTCACTTGAAATCCTTCTTTTGCTAACAACGCAGCTGAAGAAAGTCCGCCGACACCACTTCCGATTATTATAACTTTTTTCATGGTTCAATGATGGTGAAAAATTAAGCTTTTATTTTGAGTAATTGGGCAGAAAGTACAATGCCAATTATAGCAGGAAAAAAGGAAAAAGTGGTGAAGAAGCTATGCAAAAGTTCAAGAGAAAAAGGCGATTGCAGGAAGAATTTAAAAGTCCAGGCACTTGTCCAAAACAAAATCATCCAGCCGGCGCTTAATCCGAGTAATTTTGAAGATTTTCCTTTGAGAAAAGCATTAAGAATCAGCATTCCTAAAAACCCAGAAATTATCCATCCTACAAAATTGCTCCATGGAACACCAAAATATATTCCTGGGTTTTGATAAGCCCAAAGTTGAAAAAGTACGGCAGCTGGATCAATGATCAGGTCGAAAATAAGAAGGAAAAGTGTCCCTAGAACAACGAGAGAGAAGGGTGAAGAAATTTTATGTTTTTTTGTGAAATGAGCGCTCAGGGTGTAGGCGCCCAAAACTAAAGGAATCCAAGCAAATGGAAGGTTTGCAGGAACTATCGCGAATAATTTTAAGCCAAGTGCTTCAGAATAATGGAAATTTCCATAAGGAAATCCAGTGATGATTCCAAAGCTTTCAATGGAAAAAGCAAGCACACTTAACGTTATGATAATGCCAAGAAAAGTTTGAAGAGAAGTCAGCTTTTTTAAAACCATAAAACTTGGAATGGCCATGAGGATTGGCATAAACATCGATACCAATTGGTGTTCTGGTTGAAGACCGAAATTTGCAACAAAAAAACCGCTGATAATAAATATAAGACCAGCGACCCCATTGACTATGGGCGTAAACAAATGATGGTAATTTTTCATATTGCTTTTCGAAGTGATTCTACTGCTTGTTCAGGCATTATATCTATAAAATACTTCAGCCAAGGGGTTATTTTTATGCTAGAATTTTGAATTTCATCAACTTTTTTCCATTCTAATCCACTTAATTCATCTTCCGCGATTTTAAACTGTAATTCTTCTTCATTCGGTAGTAGTAAGTAAACTACGGAGAATATTGGTTTTTCTTGAGAAGGATGGAAAGTTTTGTGATATGGCACTTCGAGGGAGGTATCAAATCTGTGTACTCCAGCGACATATGCGTAGGTTGAATATTGGAATTGGTCTTGTAATTTTACTTGTGATTTTCCGGAATTTCCTAGGTATGCTTTTAATTCTTTCAAATTAAGAATGATGCCGATTTCTTCTTGAGTTTCACGAACGATTGTTGCCAAATCAGCGAAATTGCTATCTTTTTCAAAGTCTTCTTCCATGCAATGGCCTCCAGCACTTAAACAGTGGTGATTTGGGAATTGCTTTTTATTTGACGCTCTTCGCTGCACTAAAGCTTCTGAAATACGATTTTTGTTGGTTTGACGCAATAAGACAATTCCGCCGTGCATATGTGGGATTTCCTGTTGATGAAGTTGTTCTATTGGTTCATTTGAAACCTGAATGTTTCCTTCTTCATAGACTAATCCCTTACTTTCTTGATCACTGGCCATACCTAATGTGAAAATGTGTGTTAATGATTAATATCAGAAACTTTGGGGTATGGGCAAGGTTTTTTATGCTTGATTTGACTTTACATTTGGATTTCCCGCAGACTAATGAAGAGTAAATATATAATGTATGAAGAAAATAAAATGATTCCCGAGAAACGGTCGATTTCTTTCCGCACATAGCCAATAATAAAGAGCAAAATGCTGATGGCAATCATCGTAGTAATGTCCATCATCATAGTTGGGGAGAGTTCTAATGGCGTTAAAGTTGCAATAATGCCCAAGATGAAAAATATATTCATGGTATTACTCCCAATAATGTTTCCAATGGCAATTTCGGTTTTGTTTTTTCTGATAGCCATAATGGTTGTAACTGCTTCTGGGAGCGATGTTCCCATGGCTACAATGGTAAGCCCGATTGCACTTTGGCTGATACCAAGTAACCCCGCTAAGCTTATTGCATTATCTACTACTAATTTTCCCCCGCCAATTACGGCTAATAATCCTCCAGCAATTTTCGTGGTAAGTTGGAGAATTGTTTCTTTTGAATAGGTTTTTTCTTTTTCTTCGATTTCAGCTTCCATGACTTGGCTACTTTTGAAATTACCAAAAATATAAACAAGGAATATAACAAAAAATGCGAGTAAAATTAGTCCATCACCCATAGAGAGACGGTTGAATGTGACATGATGGTTTTGGAAGATTTGGTCAAAACCTAAGATAAATAATACAATTCCTGAAAGAATGATAAAGGGAATTTCTCGTTTGATGAGTGATGCGGGTTGAATTTTAATTGATTTAATTATTCCAGAAATGCCAAGTACGAGAGCGATATTGGCGATGTTGCTCCCGACAATATTTCCAATCACCAATTCTCCACTATTGGAAAATCCTGCAAAAAGGCTTACAATAAGCTCTGGAAGACTGGTTCCAATTGCTACCAGGGTGATGCCAATGAAAAAATCAGAAATTTTGAGCCTTCTCGCAATTCCTGCACTTCCATCTACAAAGACGTCTGCACCTTTAATTAAAATCGCTAATCCGAGGAAAAAGATGAAGATTATCCAAAAAAGTTCCATTCGTTAACAAAAATTAAGTAATTTTTAGATTATACCATGAAATTGATGTTTTTGTTTAACAAAATTATTTAAATATCCCTGAAAAAAGTTTAGTGTAAAGCCCTATGGAACATATATTTCGCGATCAAGTTATTGAAGATAATGTTGGTGCTGCTAATTTTGAGCAGGGGCAACAATATTTCCGTGGTGGAAGGGTTATGAATATCATGCAGGAAGGTAGAAATCTTCATGCGCGGGTTTTTGGCAGTGCTGGGGCAATTTATGTTGTGAATATTCTTTTAGATGTTGGTGGCATTGGAAATTCTTATTGTAGTTGCCCAATGCAGTCCGAATGCAAACATGTGGCGGCGCTTTATTTAGCGGGGAAAAGCAAATTTGTTTCGCAGAATTTGGCTCCAATATTTTCTGTAACGCCTAAGGCTCCAATGTGGGCTTCAGCTCTTTTGAAATTAGTTGATGATGAGAATGAAGAGAAAACAGATGAACTTATAATTGCTTTCAAATTTCGTGAATTTGGGGGATTTGGGAATAAAGAACCGAGTTTTGAGCTTTGTGTACGTCCTAAATTATTGAATGCAGTAACTGGGAAAACAACTTTTGTTGGTGTGGGCTGGACGAATTATTTAGCGTCTGCGGTTTTGTCCACGCAACAGGAAGTTTATTTGCGACGTTTGTATGGCTCCATTATGACGTATCATGGACGTCAGGATTGGATTGCGCTTCAGAAAGAAAAGGTCGCGTTTTTTTGGCCGGTCATTCGTGAACATGCGAGTTATAATGTGAAACTGCTCAATAATTCCGGGAAAGTTGAACAACCAGTACGTGTGGATCCACGGATTTTAAAAATGGTTTTGGAAGTGAGTAATGATGGGGAAGGTGTGAAAATTCAAAAGAAATTTTATTTGGGTGAAGATGGGCCGCTGCCTGCTTCTCGCTATATTTTAATTGGCAGCCCGGCCGTTTTTGCCTTGGTTTTTGACCAAGATTTAAAAGATTTTCGTGATAAAATGTCTCAGCCGTTTTCCCTTCACGGAGTTTTGATGACCAAAAATGGTCGAGATGCGCGATTTTTTGAAGATATTTTTGTGCCAGTGGTAGATTTGGAACTTTTTATGAAAAAGTATTTACCTGATTTGTCCAGAAATTTTGAATTACGCAATGTTTCGACCAAAATAAAAATCCCGCAGGTGGGTGTTCCACAATTGATTGTTCGTGTTGATGCAAAGGGAAAAGCGGGGATTGGCATTGGCTTGAAATGGCATTATGAAGGTGAGGAAATTGATTTTTCATTCGAGTCTAAAGTTGCGATTGAACATCAAAGTTCCGGCGATATTGTTTTGCGTTCCAAGGACAAAGAAAAAGAATTGGTTACTCAATTTATTTCGGCAATGCGAAGTGTTCCGTCATTTATCAGTGGATTGGATTTTGATGGTTCATTAAATTTGCAAAAATTTGAAGCGGCGCTTTTTTTGAATCGAGTAATTCCTGGTTTGCGAAACCAAAAGAATATCATCATTCAACTTATTGATGGATTGCCAAATTTTGAGTTGTATGAAAAAGCTCCTGAAGTTCAATTGAGTGTTGAGGAGAATAAGGATGGAAGTGGGATTGATTGGTTTGATTTGAATATTGTGATTGATATTGAAGGCGAAAAAATTTCGTTCCAAGAAGTGTTCGAGGCTTTGACGAAAAAAGAGGAATTTATTTTCTTGGAAAGTGGACGGTATGTTCCATTGGCAAGTGAAGCTTTTGACACTTTGAAACAGCTGATTCTTGAAGCGGACGGCTTGGCGGATCATCAGAAAAATGGTTTAAAAGTGAGTCGTTTTCATGCGGGACTTTGGAATGATCTTTCTAAACATGGTGTCATTCAAAAGCAAGCGGAGCGTTGGAAACAATCAATGGATGGCCTTTTACATTTTAAGGGTTTTGAAAAATCTGTGCCGTCGAAAAAATTAAAAGTTACTTTGCGGCATTATCAAGAAGAAGGATTTTTATGGCTGAAATTTTTGCGTGATCAACAATTAGGAGGAGTTTTGGGTGATGATATGGGGCTTGGGAAAACGATTCAGGCCTTAGCACTCATGGATCATGTTCATAGTCAGCGCAAAAAAACTGAAAAGAAAAAACAATTTTTGGTCATTGCTCCAACCAGTGTTGCAGAAAACTGGGATATGGAACTTCAAAAATTTGCACCGCATTTGAAACGTGTAATTTTCCGTCGGGGCGACCGTAGTTCCCATCATCAAAATTTAAAAGATTCTGACGTTGCTGTAATTTCTTATGCTTTGCTGGTTCGTGATTTTGAACTTTTGAAAGATGTTGATTTTGATACGATTATTTTGGATGAAGCGCAGTTTGTGAAAAATTATCAATCAAAAGCCTACAGTCTTATTCGTAAGCTGAAAAGCGAAGTGAAAATTGCACTCACGGGTACGCCAATGGAAAATAATTTGATGGAACTTTGGTCGATTTTTTCGATTGTTTCACCGGGACTTTTTGGGAATCCAGACCATTTCCGTGAACATTATCGCAACCCGATTGAGAAAAATGATGACAAGTTTGCGCTTGAACGTTTGCGTTCCCGCATCCGGCCGTTTTTGTTACGGCGTAAAAAAGAATCAGTGGTTCAGGATTTGCCACCAAAAATTGAGCAAACGATTTTTATGGAAATGAATGCCAAACATCGCAAAGTGTACGATTTGCATTTGCAGCGTGAAAGAAAAAAGGTTTTAGGTCTGTTGAACGATGGCGGTTTGAAAAGTAATCGGTTTGCCGTTTTGGCAGCGCTGACCAAAATGCGGCAAATGTGCTTATATCCAGGTTTAGTTGATCCAGATTATTCAACGATTCCCTCTACGAAGTTGGAAGCGCTTGAAGAGCATTTGGAAACGTTGGTTGCGGAGGGTAGAAAAGTTTTGATCTTCAGTCAATTTACCAAGTTTTTAGGGCAGGTACGTTTCATGTTAGACAAAATGAAAGCAAAATATTTGTACCTCGATGGAGGAACAAAAAACCGTATGAGCCTCATCCAAAATTTTCAAAGCGAAACCGGCCCCCCAATTTTTTTAATTAGCATTAAAGCCGGTGGTTTTGGTTTAAATCTTACGGCAGCGGACTATTGCATTCTGCTCGACCCATGGTGGAATCCAGCAGTGGAAAGCCAGGCGATTGACCGTACGCATCGCATTGGCCAGCACAAACAGGTGTTTGTTTACCGGATGATTTTGAAGGACAGTATTGAGGAAAAAGTTTTGAAACTTCAGGATCGGAAGCGGCAACTTTTCAAAAATATTTTGGAAGATGGTGACAAATTTGGTTCGTTGATTACGGAGGATGATATTCGGGGGATTTTTGAGTAGGGGATGATTGTGGTTTTTATTTTATCTTTACAAGATATGTTTCTTCGCGAAATATAGTATAATGATTATTCTAATGTGGATTTTACTCAATATCCGTTTTCTTTGCCGGTATTTAACAAACCAGATTTTTTGTTAAAGTTTCCCACTCCCGTCACTTTTTTGGTTGGCGAAAATGGCTCCGGTAAATCGACACTTTTAGAAGCGATCGCTTTGGCTAATAATTTTAACCCGTCTGGTGGAAGCCGAAATAACTTTTATGAGAGCGTAAAGACTGAGTCATCCTTGGCTAATGAATTGAAATTAATTTGGAATAAAAAAGTGAATCAGGGCTTTTTTATGCGGGCAGAAACGTTTTTTAATTTTGCGTCCGAATTGGATAAATTGAAAAAGGGCTTTGCGGGAGGAAACTCATATGATCCATATGGCGTAAAATCTCTCCATCAACAATCTCATGGCGAATCATTTCTTGCGCTTTTCAATAATCGTTTAAATCAAGGCTTATTCATTTTTGATGAGCCAGAAGCTGCGCTTTCACCCAAAAGACAACTTTCCTTTTTGGCAATTTTGGATGAGCGCGTAAAGTCAGGCGATTGTCAGTTTATCATCGCTACGCATTCACCGATTTTAATGAGCTATCCAGGTGCGGTTATTTATGAATTTCAGGATGGGGCTATGAAGAAAGTTGATTACCGTGAAACCTAACATTATAAGTTTACGAAGGATTTTTTGGATGAGCCGGAGGCTTTTCATCGGCATCTTTTTGGATGAGGATTGATTCACGTTATTTGCATGTGTTGATACTGGCGGTGTCAATTGCTTTGTGTAAACTGTAGGGATTGCTTATCTTGATACCATGAAATATTACGCATTCTTTCGCGGCATCAACATTGGTGATTGAGAAAAAGTTTGGGAAAAGTGTGACGACGCGGAATTGGTATATGGTGAAGAAGATGATGGTAATTTAATTCGTAGCGAAACCCACCCCCAATTTAGTAAAAGTTTAGGCTGTGATGGCTTGGAAGTTTGATGGGGTATTGGTTTTAGTGAAACGTGAAATGAATTATGTTGATGTGCGCGTTCGTTATGCGATGTTGGCGTGTGGGGAGGGCGGGGGTTAGTTGATTTGATGGAACGAGTTGAGCTTTTGGCTGAAGAAATGATGCCGACTATAGAAGGCCAGGCATTGGAATCATTATCGGCTTTGTTGTGCCAAGTTGGTGGAAATCTACAGTAGTTTCATGAATAAGTTCGTTTTCCATTCGTTCTTTGGCAAATGAAAAATGGGGGAGGAACTTGATAATTTGTTCGGCGTCGCGGAGGGCGTTGTGAAGACATACGCTGGCGCCTGGGGAAGGAGTCATGTTGAAAATAATATTTTCGCCGATGATTTTACCTTCACCAAGTAACAGTTCGCGAGTGTTGATGTTCACACGCTGGAGTCGCATTCCGCCATAGCCTTTTGCTCGGTGTAAATCTTTTGCTTGCACCGTCGGAACGATTTTTTGGATTTGTTTTACAAAAAGTCGTTTGCCGAAAAATGGTAATTCATAGAGCAAATTTTTGGCGAGGAAAATGCTACGAATTGGTTCGAAGAGGATGGATGCAAAACTGATCCAGGTTTTGAAGTGTTGAAGCCCGGAAGCTGTGAGATAGCTTTTCATCGTGGAGAACTTTCCACTTTCTAAGACTGGAAAAAAGCATGCTGTTGGTCCCCAGCGTGTTTGGCCTAGAACGTGCAAATCTGGGTCACCATGGACTGCTGCGAATGGCAAGCGTGGCTCTTGGACTGTGTAAACTTTGCCGCGTAAAAATTCTTTGGTGAAATAAAAAGTTCCGGCTACTGGTATCAGTGAAAATTCTTCTCCGTACCCTAAGGATTTGGCAAAACCTAAACTATAAGCGTCGGTGTCAACAATTACAACTGCGGCTTTTAAATTTCCTTGTGCGGTTTCAATCGTGTAACCGTCTTTATTTTTTGTAATATGTTGAACTTCTCTTCCCATAAAAACTTCTAACATTTTTTTGGTATTTTTTTGTGCTTCTTGTATGAACGATTGTGAAAGGACGCTAAAATCTACAGCATATCCTTTACCATTGAATAAGCCAATAACTGGCTCTTGAGGATTTCTACCCTCCATAATTTTTGGCTCGACTTTTGCGATTTCTTTGGCAGTTAATTTTTCTAATTCAGGGAAAATACTTTGAATTTCCGTGAAACGTTTCTCTAATTGGTGTACTTCTTTTTCTCCTACAGCCAAAACCATCTTCTGCATTTGCGTCATAATTCCTGCTTGATTTTTGGTGGGCAAATTTTGGACATATTTTGCTACCATCATGGCGGCTGGTTTTACTTCGCGGACTTTTTCTATGGAATAATTTGTTTCAATATCGCCAACGTGGAGAGTTTGGCTGTTGTTTTTGGAATTGGAATTTACTTGGCCAACGGTAGAATATTTTTCAACCAAAGCAATTTTCCTAATATTGGTGTAGCGGGAAAGTGTATAGAAAAGTGCCGTTCCGCTTGCGCCTCCGCCAATAATAACGACGTCAAATTCAGGTGAATGTTTGGACATGTTTTTGTGTAACGATTTTTTATTAAAAATTTTTC
>Ga0105046_10008736_pt1 | contig 15896 bp, 13 predicted proteins | sample MAT03_FD_78385 | JGI IMG/M metagenome (GOLD analysis project Ga0105046, IMG submission 78385) | Freshwater microbial communities from Lake Fryxell liftoff mats and glacier meltwater in Antarctica - MAT-03 (megahit assembly) | ecosystem: Environmental > Aquatic > Freshwater > Ice > Liftoff...
AATTGTAAAAAATAGGCTTAATTTGAGTAGAAAAATTTACGATAGAGGTAAGGAAAATATGAAGAATTTTCTAGTGGTAAGCGGTTTTTTTTGTGCCTTTTTTTCTATAACATCGAGTCTTGCTATGGAAGAACAGGTATGTAAGGGAGTTGTTAGCATACCAAATGCTGGGCAAGTGACAATTAAATCAGGCGATCGAATTGTTTTTAAAAGAATTATAGAGCATCGAGAAGAGTTTGGCCAAGAAGAATTACCTCCTCAGTCATTAGGGTGCAAAGTTTTTGATGCTTTGTGGCCTGGGATAGCTTGTATTGGTACAATGGTAGCTCTGGGTTTAGGAGAAATATTTACCATAAGTGCGCTACATGCTTATGAACAAAAGGATAATCCAGATAACTCAACGAGTATAATTGCAGGTACAACCGTTGGCTTGGGTATTTGTTCTCTCGGAGTTTGTACGTATGGTTGTGGTGTTGCTCTAAAAAAAATGATTGCAGACGTTAGTGCAAAAAAAAACAAACAAAAAATGCATTTTTTGACGGGGGATGGTGAATTGCCAGTTTAGACTATCTCTTTGTTGTTGATTCGATTCTTTTTTCATAAAATGTTATAGTAAACTAGAGAAAATTTTATACCTTTGTTCTGTGGAGAATGTCATGATTAACAGTAGAAAAATTGCAGCAGTTTTGTTTTTTTCTTTTTCGATTTTTGGTGTAAATGCAAGTGGGGTGCAAACAGGCAAGCGCGCTGTTGTGGTATCATTTCAACATGTTATGGCAAACCAACAAAAAACTGAAATGTTCAAAAAAATAGGGCAATTATTTTCCAAACAAACGTGGCGGGAAATGCCACGAGGTGTGCAAATTTTGGCTGTAAGTTTATATAAGCATATGACCGATAAAGTTTCGTTGAAAGAAATTTTTGAACAGAATCCTTATTTAGCAAAATACGAAAAAGAAATTTATGAATTAGTGTCGCTTGATGTGCCAAATCAAGTGATGATTGATCTTCTTAAAAAATTAAAAGATGAAGGTGTTGTCTTAGTCTTGGCGACTAACAAGTCCGAAGAAGTTATGGCACTTTTACAAAATATGTATCCTGAAATGTTTGCATTGTTTGATAGTTATTATTTTGGTTCTTATGAACATGGCTATAAGCCTTCAAATGAGTTTTTTGTTGGATTACGCAATATCATTAATAAGCTTGCAAACATCACCATTAAGCAAGAATATGTGTATGTTGATGCCAATAAAAAAAATTGTGATGCAGCTCAGTTTGCTGATTATAATGTTCGTCCGATTTGGTTTTTGTCAGCTGACAAATTAGAAAAAAATCTTGTTGCTTTGGGTTATTTGCCAGAGCAACGATCATAAGTTTTTAAAAGACCTAAAAAACGGTATATGAAGCCCCAGAAGTTATTCTGGGGCTTTTGTAATAAAAAAAGGATTTTCACTATGATGAAATTTTTTGCTCGATTGTTTTTTGTTTTATTTTTAGTGGTTCAAACAAGTGTATGTTTTGATGAAATGAGTCAATCAAGAGCTGTAATTGTTGATGAAACAATTGTTTTTCATACTAAGCGATGGAAAAAACCACGAGAAGCGTTTGTTTTTTTGGTGAAACATCAACGTGAATTTCCTATGATGTTACGCGTTGCACTTGTACTTTCGTATAAAAAGTTACGAGGACAAAAATTATCGGTGCCTGTTGTGTTGAAAGAATTTAGAGAATTGCAACGATACAAAGATGAAATTTATAATTTCATAGCTTTGGAAGATCCTTGTGATGAAGTAGTTGAACTTCTGAAACTTCTTAAATTACAAGGCATAAAAATTGTTTTCACAACAACTATGATGAAGGAAAGTTTGGATTATAACAAAGAATTGTATAGAGAGATTTTTGAACTTTTTGACCAGATAGTTTTTGTTCCTGCAATTCAAAAGAGTAAATCTGATAAAGAGTATTATTTTCTGCTTGCCAATTTGATCGATAGTGATTGTGTTCTTTTGGTTGATACAAAAAAAGAGTGTGTGGATTTAGCAAATCAAAAAGAATTAAACATGCAAGGGCTGCTGTTTTCTTCCGCAGAGCATCTTGAAAAAAATCTTATTGAAAATAACTATTTAACATTGAAAGGTTTTTTATGAAAAAATATTTTTTAGTAATAAGTATGAGTTTGTGCTGTTTTTCTTTTGTTTGTGCTGAGAAACCTGATGAGATATATCAAAGACTTACCTCAAAGCGATTTGAAAAACTAGAAGCTTTTGAGGCGGAACTTGAAAAATATGGCCTTACCGAGCTTGATGCAGAATGCCTTAAAGGTGAAGAAGAAGCATGTTTTGTTTTAGAGAAATTAGAAAAAGAGCTAACAACATTCATTCAAGCTGCAAAAGAAATTGAACGTTTACAGAAAGAACAAGAAACTCCGTTAACTTTTGATGATTTCCCTCATTTTGTTGATAAATACGCACCTGGTTTTAGTAACTCTTATAAAGAGTATTCCATAAAAATGTATGCAAAAGAGTTGCTAAAAGCCAAAGAGCATGAAATGAACAAGCTCAGAAAAATGGAATGCAAAACAACGGCAGATGTTGAGGGAATGAAGCAATACCTTGAATGCGGCAAGAAAAAAATGGGAAAGAAGTATAAGCGGCTACAAGAAAAATATCCTAATGATCCTATCAAGGTGGACGATTCAGAAATCACTCAAAACAGATTAGGATCTCCTTATTATCCGCGTACCTCAGATCGTAGTTGGCTTTCTAATCTACGTTTTCACAAAAGATCATGCACTAAATATGGTTACACACGATCGTGTGTAGAGTTGCAAAAAATGCGTAAAAAATAGGCCATTTCAAAAAAAATATTTATGGTATAATGGAAATAGAGGTTATATCAAAATTATGGTTTAGGAAGGTTATTCCTGTGAAGAATAAAAAATTAATAGTATTGCTATTTGTTTCTATCTGTGTTTTTAACAGGGTCAATGGCATGGAATTTGTATTAGATGTTGTAAAAAACGAAGTTTTGCCTGCAGCATTAATTATGGGGACCGGGGCTGCGTTGGGTGCCATACATAGCAGCTTAAGTTGGCAAATATATGAAGGTCGCTCTTTTGATTGGAAAAAAATGCAAAAGAAGGCGCCAAAAGTGGTGCATTGTGGGCTCTTCCTGTTGTAGGATCAACTTTGCTTGGATCGAGATCATCGCGATTAGATTTTTCAATAAAAAATTGCATAGCATTTAGTGGTATAGGGTGTTTGCCTTTTTATCTTTCAGCTATACTTAGCTGGTCGTATAAAAACGAAGCGGCGTTAAATATGGCCACAGCTGAACCCCTTCAAAGCAAGCCGAGAACAGATATAGAACAACGAGTAATAAAAAGTCATGGAAAAGCAATCAAACGGAAAATATTTTTTGCTAATGGTGCAGCTTGTACATGGTTAAGTGCAGCGATAATAGCAATTCGTATCAAAAAGATATTAGACGGTTAGAAAGTCCAATGTAAAGTATGATAACTATATTGAAAGAATTAAAAGAACAAGGTTATCTACTCATTTTAGCATCTAATCTTGAACCCGATGTTTTTGAATATAATTTAAAGAAATGTCCTGAATTTTTAGATTTTTTTGATTTTCACTTTTTATCAACCGTTGAAAATTCTCCAGCAGAAAATACTGAATATATAACAAAGCCTAATCAACAGTATTTTGTGGATTTGCGCAAAAAAGTGAATGAATATGTATCTGATGATGTAGAAATTATTTTCATTGATGATCGCCAAGAAAATATTGAAGCTGCAAATAAAAGTAATCTTACTATTAGAGGGTTTTTGCCACAAGAATTTGAATTAGAGTTCCAGAGGTATCCTTCAAAGAAATTATGCTGAAGCATACTGATAAAGAGTTGTTTTAAATGGTTATGGAAGTTATAAAAGGTGGTTTATGGTTTTTAAAAATTTTTTAATGTGTTTAGTAATACTTTTTGCTATGCAATCGAGCGGGATTCTTCGTGGTCAAGATGACGCTATAAAAATTATTGCTTTTGATTGGCATGATGTCATTGCTGAAAAGCAAATAATTGAAACGAGCGTTGAAGCTGCGAAATTGTGGTGGAATAATATAGCTGACACTCCATTGATGTTGAGATCAGGTTTGGGTATTGCCTTTACTGTGTTAAAAAATACTCTTAAAAAAAATGGTAAAAAACTATCGGTTGGGATGATCTTGCTAGAGTATCCTGAGTTGGAAAAATATAGAGAAAATCTTTATTATTTTTCAACATTAGAAAAGCCGATTCAAGGTATGCCTGAATTGATTAAAAAATTGAAAGAAAAAGATGTTAAGGTTGTACTTGCTTCTAATATGAATGAAGATTCATTGGAATATAGCAAGAGAACAAGGCCAGAGCTGTTTGATTTGTTTGATGCCTACTATGTTTGTAATGAGAAACATGGCGAGAAGCCCAATGAAAAATTTTATCATGGCTTACGAAAAAAAATGAACAAGAGATTCTGGATTGATCTTGCCAAAGAGATATTATTTATTGACGATAAAAAACAAAATGTTGACGGTGCGTTTAAAGCTGATGTTAATATTAAGGCGCTTCATTTTAAAAATATAAAACAATTGTTATCAGATTTAGTTAAGGCTGGTTATTTAGAAGAACACGATGCGCATGGACTATTGAGTTATGATAATACTTATAAAAAGGTTAGAACAGAAGTATGATCAAAAAGTATAAAAATTAAAAAAAATTTCATGGACAAAAAGAAAATTATCCTAGAGCTTATCCCCAAAATTACCTAAATTACTAAATTATGTATGTTCTATTTCATAATTAAACTGGCACTTTAAAGAATTAACATTTTAAGCATCAGCGTCATCCTGAGCCGATAGCCGTAGGGATCCAGTCTATTAAATGAAAATCTAATTAGCCAGGATTCCACGTCCTCGTTTTACTCGGACTCTGAATGACATTTTTTTGCCTTTGCACATTTTCTTTATGATATTTTTTAATTTTCGGATAAGCTTCTAATAAAATAAATTTTTTTGTGCTTAAAAACTAATTCCCCATGTTGTCCAAGTTGTAATAATATATTTATTTCCTAGAATCTTTGGTTTTTGATCAAAACTATATGAAAGAGCTGTTGCAACTGAAGCATTATAGTTTTTCAATAAAAATTTTCGTTTGTAACCTGCGTAAAAACTATGGCGAATATAGCTGTTTCTCTTGATGAGATTGGGAACATCTGGTGTTACGTGTGCGCCAAAATCAAACTCTGTATTATACCCAGTTTCAAATCGATTTACTGGCCCATCAAAATGAAAAGTTATTAATAAATCTATTAAATTTCCTGAGCTGAATTTGTATTGATTTGTTTCAAAATTATTTTTTCGGGGGAAAAAATGAATATAACGAGCAATAAGCCGAATGGTATTGTGCGGATACTCATTTAAATAAATAAAACCACCACTCAATTGGCTTCCTAAGCCAACTTGTCCAATGCCAAACTGTGGTTCGAGGGCGCTATGATCCGCGTGTAATGGTATCCCTAATAAACCCGAAAGCGTTAATTTTGATTTTTTGTTTGGTTCGAAACTGTATCCTCCCATAAACAAAAGATCATCCATTTGAGTTCTAGAAAACCTAAAATCTTCAAATTTAACGCTGAATTTCGAGGCGGCAAAATCTATGCGCGCATAAAAAGGATCTCTAACATGAATCAGATTTGAATAGATTACATTATAGAGTTGTGTTTCTCCGTAATATTTTTTACGAAATTGTTCCATGGGAAAGGTAATGCCAAAAATGGTGTATGGTTTTGCAGATTCTTCAAAATGTTTTTTTTTTGTTTCGGCTATACGAACGTTATACACAGCTGATACGTTACCTAAGGAAATGTGAAAAAAACATAAAAAAAATGAGCTTCGCAAGAAAGAAAAAAGTTTGGTTTTAAGGTGATGCTTCATGGGTCTACGCTTTACAATGTTCTTATTAACTTTACAACGATTTTTGATTGAGCATACTACATTTTTTTCTTTGCGTATAAATAAAAAATATCAAAATAATAGCCATAATATTGAAATCAGTGTTCAGAATTTTTTATAATAAAAAATAAGAAAACTTAGTAATAAAAAAAGGAGGAAACTAATGGCTTTTAATTTTCGTTCACTATCTGATGTGCAAAAAGGTATTATTTGCATGGTTGCGGGTGTTTTGGTACTTTTTTATGCGTTCAATTTTTTTCAAAAATGGTTGAATTTATTGGTAATCGGCGGTGCAGTAGGGCTTATTTTTTATGGCTTTATTAAAATTGGTGGCATGGAAAAAATTAAAAAATTAACAGGCAAAAAGAAACATTAATTCTTTTGCGGGTTTTAGATTATTTATTCTTTTATTGATCGTCCATTTCCGGTAATAATAAGACGCGTTGGTGTTGCGATATTAATACCTTCTTTTTGCAAGGCTATAACTAATGTTAAGCGAACGGTGCTTGCGACATCCCATATTTCTAATGTTTTATTACTGCTTAAAAAACCACGGAGTAAAAATTCGTAACCGTTATCGCCAAAATTTTCGAGGCGAATTATTGGTTTTGGACTTTTGAGTAAATCTGGATTTGCATCAAGAACTTTTTCGATAATTGATTTAACAACTATTGGATCAGCAGTATATGGAATTGTGAGAAGTATATCATCAAAGGCAATAAATCCTCGAGAATAATTCCAATTAAATATTGTTTCATTAATGATTGTTGCATTGGGAACAATAACGGTATAACTGTTTTTGGTGCGAATGATAACTGATCGTGGTGTGATGTGTCGTACGATTCCTAAATTGTTTTTCACCATCACCAAATCACCGATTTTAACAGGGCGCTGCACGAGAATAATGAAATAAGAAATAAAATCACTGATAGGTTCTTTAACAATATACCCAATACTCGCTATGACTAAACCAATCGCGATAAGTAAGTTGCCTAAATTTGCCCATTGAAAGCCAAGAAAAATAGCAGCAATAACAATCAAATAACGTGCTAAACTAGAAACAGTGTTTTGAATACCAATATCAACAGGTAAGAGCTGGAAGATTCGATTTAAGACAAAGCGATTTACTGCAAAGGCAAGTAAAAATCCTGCACAAATAAAAATAATGAGCGATAAAATAGTAAGTGGCGTAAGCCAAATATGTTGGCCGGTGATTGCATCAAAACTTGTTGGGTAGAGCGGATAGTTGAGAATGTATGAAATTTCTTGCCATGAGGTCGATTTGCCCCAAATGCGCAAGCTAAGAATGAGGCCGATAATGCTAAAAACAATGAATAATCCTACCACAAAAAGTCCATACCATGTTTTTGCATAGACAAAACGTTCTTTTATGGTGTCTTCATCGGTTGCAAAAAATACTTTTGAGGCTTTCTTTTTAAAGTAATCTTGCCCAACCAGCAAAATTTTAATAAGAAGCATGGTGCCAATAACGCCCCAAACAACATAAGAAACAAGGTTGCCATAACCACCAACATAGGAATCACTGATGATCATGAGAATAATAATAAAAATTAATAACGGGTAATAATAATTATTAATGAATTCTGCAAGAGCTTGCCAAATGGCGCCACGTGTTGGTATAAAGCTGATAATTTCATCTTTTCCAATTGAGAATATGATGAGCGTTCTTATTACAATAGAATAGGTTGCGAGTAAAATCGTTGGGAATTCAGAAGCATGATACGTTGCTAAAATGAATGCTTCTCTAAAGAATAATAAAATAACCGTTAAGTAGCCAAACCATGAAAACACAAAAGAGAATCTTTTCTGGAATTGTTGTCCAAATAACAAAGAGTTATGTTCTTTGTTAAAGGAAATGATGTAAGCAATAAATCGATTGATAAGATAAATAAAATAAACGATAGAAAGTAAATAGAACATTACTTGCAAAAACAGGTCAATAATTACATCAAAATATATAAGCGAGAATAAAGCAAACCAGCAAAAAATAGAAAGAAAATAATCATTAATGAAGCTTAAAATGACGCCTGCAGTTCGTGATGCTAACAAAAGCCAGCGTTTGGTTGGGGTAAGACGCATAAAATAATTGCTTGCCGGTGGAAGATATTTTTTACCCATGAAATAAATAAAAATGAGGGCTAAGATCTTCAGTATAAATAAAATGAAATCAATGAGATGATTACCAACGTGTCCCGTGATTTTAGCGAAGTTGGTAATATCAAAATTAGAGATATATAACGATCCCAGGGTGACGATATCTTTAAAGAATAATGACGTATCGTTACCTATGTTTTTTATGCCCTTCCAGGAGATAGCATATTCTGATCGTTGCCAAATGCTTTTGCTTTCTAAGGTGGAAATGATACTAACCAATTCTTGGCTTGTGCTTCGAATAATTGTTAGGTTTGAGGTATAGATTTTAAGTAATTTATTACTTTCTTCTATTTGTTCTTCAATAGTTTTTTCTGCTAAGGTTAAACGAGCAATACTCGCATTATAAATGGGTAAATTGCCTCTGAATAGTTTGGTTCGCTGGTTTTTCAGATCGGAAATTATGAGTTTAATATTGCTCAGGGATTTATTATGTTCAGTAAGCGCATTTTGAATCATTACCATTTTTTCTCGAACGGCACCTTCATCGCGTGATAATTCTGTGAACAGTGATTGGTAGCGTTTTAACTCTTGATCAATTTCGTCAGTGGTTTTAAATTGGCGGCGGGTTATTTTAAACCAAGAAGTGAGAATATCAACTTCTATTTCTTTACGTTTAAAAGCAATTTTTTCATTTTCAATATTTGCTTTTAGTGTTTCAATTCTGCTTTCCAGTAAGGTTATTTGTGCGTTCTTTAGACCAAGTTCAGCAACCGCCGTGTAACCATCGATAGTTTTTGGAATAATGCTCCAATCACTCAAGCCTAACGAGTTGCTATCGACTTTCGTGAGATTCTTTTTTATTGCTTCCATTTCTCTGATGAGATCATCGCGATAGGTGGTTACTTTTTTTATGGCATCATAAAATCCATCACGTAAATTTAATGATTCTTTCTTTTGAAATTCTAATTTTTCTTTGGCAACTTTTATGTCTTTGGGTTCAATTCTTAATGATTCTTTAACACGGGCAAAATGAGCTTTTAATAATTTTAATTTTTCCGATTCAAGAGCAATTGACGTATCAAAATAAGCTATTTTTCTAGTAGCTTCTTGGACTTTAAGCTCGGCTAATTGCTTTTCAAAGCGATAAAATGTCTCTTCAACATCTAATAATTTGCCTTCTTGTTTAAAATCTAGCTCAGGATTTTCATTTGATGTAAGCGGCACGGTTGATTTTGAACTGAATTCTTCCTGTTTTTTCTTTCGTTCTTGATATTCTTTGTTAAGAATGTTGATTTTGCGTTTACGGTTATCAAGGTCAACGAGAGCTTCATTTTTTTGCTCGATTAATCGTTTTACTTTGTCGTCTTGTGCTACAATTCTTCTGGATAGTTCTTGTAATTCTTCAAAGGTGTAAAAAGAATGTAGTTTTAAGTCTAATGATTTGAATTCTGGATCTTTTAAGAAGTCTTCAAGCAAGCTGATATGTTGTCCAATTATAGTCAGCAATTCTTTTGATGAAAATTGTAAGGTAAATAATGTTTGATAAGTTTCATTCAGAATTGATAAAATTCTGTTTAAAAAGCCCGTTTCAGTTGCCGGAGAATCTTTAATGAGTTGTTTTGTTTGATTAATTTGTGCGGTTGTTTGATCAAGATTAGTTTGAGTTTTTTCCAAAAAATCTTTTTGATTGTTTTGCAGTTCAGCTTTATCAGTTTGTAAATATTTAAGCTGCTCATCCTTTTCTGCAACACCAAGGGGAGTGAAACGTACCTTTGCTTGTGTTGGCTCATTTGTTTTTATTGATGATTTAAAATAATCAAAAAGGCCGCCTTGTATATTCGCCGTTTGAACAACTATGAGCATTATGATAATGAGTTGGTTATATATTTTCATTAGACACCATTATATTTTTTTCATGTGAAATTGTTTTAAATTGATTTTTATTGGGATGCATTGCAATACATTGCAATAACCACGATTCAAGCACTTTGTGATGTATCTCGTCAAGTTTTTCTTTAAAGAATATATCTAATTTTTGAGAAGCTAAATAATTAAAATAATTTCTTTCAAATGGTATATGTTCAGGGTACATGCCAAGAGAAATAAAAAAACGAAATAAGATAAGTTGTTTGTTAAAAGTATGATGTGCAGCATTAAAGAGATACAGAATAAGATCGAATGTATCAGGAGCTGCGGCGCCGTGAGGCAAAAAATAGTAACTTAGTTCTAATATGTGATGAAAAAATACAAGATCATGTTTGGCCAATTCAAAAGGGATGGAAACAATATCAAGGTCATGTATTTTGCATGGTGATGGATAGAGAGTGATATGGTATTGAATTATGGTGCCATTATTGAGTTGCTGGGCATGGTTAAACCGCATGTTGTTAATACATGCTTCAATACGTCCGTGATCTTTATCAAAAAGACTAATCTTTTGTTTGTAAGGATAATAATTACGTAAAACGATACCGCAACTTTTTAGCATATTAGTTAATCAAAGTGATATTTTTGTGAAATTTAACTTCTTATAATGCTTATCCTAACTTACATTTCTCTACGTTGCTAGAAAAATTTTAGTTTGTTTTATCCAGTGTAGAAAGTGAGAGTTTTTTGTCGCCCTAAAAGCATTTATTTGAAAATATAATAAAAATATTGATTTGTTTGCAATTCAAACAGTATTATTTAATTAGCATGTTATTCTATGTATTAGAAATAATTAAGTAAGTATGAATTTTTGTCAAAGAAAGGTTTTTTATGAAAAATGTATCTATGAAAGCAATTTTTTTGAGCTTAATAATAACCATGAGCGTTGTTTCTTTGCTTGAATGTGGTCATGGCGGGGGTCATGGCGGTGGTATGAGACGTGGCGGTGGTCGTAGTTTTGGCGGCGGTAGAAGCCGTAGTGGTTACAATTATGGTGGTGGTAATCGTCATTGGGGCAATCAAAATTATTATGGTCGCAGAAGAGGCTATGGTGCTGGCGGCGTTATTTTGGGTGCAGAGTTAGGAGCCATGGGCTTGGGAGCTGGGCTCAATGATGATGGTTATTATTATAATCAAAATGAAGATCCAAGATACTATGACGTTATCGATGAAGAGCGCTGGAATTAAAAAAAATTAAGAAGTAAATTTTGTTTTATTAAGCTCTCCCTTCAAGTAGAGGATGCTCGATGCTTGTGCATTGGCATCCTTTACTTTTTTCTTCTATTTTATAACCCTAAATCACGTAAAAAAGCTTCATTGTTAGGATTTCTACCCAAAAAATCAAATAATAATTCATTGGGGTCTTTGCTACCTCCTTTGCTCAGAACGTTGTCAACGTAATGTGCGCCAATTTTTGGATTAAGTAGGCCGTGTTGTTTTATCGTTGCAAATAAATCGAGAGCAAATACTTTTGACCATAAATATCCATAATAACGAGCTCCATAACCGGTTAAATGGCCAAATGATGTTTGGAAATGATCATTGCTATCAAATTGATGGTGCAAGCGAATTTTTTCATGCAATGCTTGCATTATTGCTTGCGTATCTTTTTGTGCGCCAGGTTTGAAATATTCAAGCGCTATGAGCGAAATAAATATTTGTCTTGTGACCCAAGTTCCCGAACTTAAGTTTTTCAATGCTACTAACTTTTCAATTGTTTCAGGTGATAATGGAGCGCCGGTTTTATAATGATGACTAAGATTGCGTAAAATATCTTTATCAAATAACCATTCTTCCAACATTTGAGAAGGGAGTTCAACAAAATCATGTTTTGTGTGGGTTCCTGATTGTGATGCTAATCGAGTTGCACCTAAAATGGCATGAAGCGCATGGCCAAATTCATGAAAAAAGGTGGAAACATCGCTTCTGGATAAGAGCGATGGTTTATTGGCAGAAGCTCTAGGGAAGTTCGTCACAACAATGACCACTGAAGGTTTAACGTCTTTTTTTTCAGAAAGTAATGCTGGAACTATGGTTATTTGGCAAGCATGGCCATATTTAAAAGGCCGTGGGTAAAGATCAAGAAGAATATAACCAAGTAACGTTTTATCACGATATACTTCAAGCGCAGTTACTTCTTCATGCCATAAACCGGTAGCATTAATTTGTTTGAACGTAATGCCAAAAAATGTTTCATAAATTTTGAGCAACCCGTCAACGGTGTTTTTCATTGGAAAATATTCAGCAATGGCAGAATCATCGATATTGTAGTTCTTTTTTTTGTATTCTTGCGTTATATAATCTTTGTCCCAAGGTTGAATTGTGCCTTCAGGAGAAAGTTCAACACTTTCTGGTAATTCTTTTGTTAATAATTTAAATTCCAATGATTCTTTTTGTGAAGCTTTTTGCCAAAGATCAAAAAGAAATTTCTCTACTATTTCTGGTGATTTTGCCATTTCGCCAGCTAAGGTGAGATGTGCATAACTTGGTGTTTGTAATCGTTGAGCAAGCTCATCGCGTAGAGCAATTATTTTTTCTAAAATTTCGATATTGGCCGGATAAGCTTTATTTGAGAATGCTCTAAAAAGTTTTTTTCGTGTATTCGCGTTATGGCATTGATCCATAATTTTATAGTAGGTAGGATAATCAACACCAAGAATTATTTTGCCGTCCTCAGTTTTTTTGCGGGCATCAATAAAATCTTGATCAATACCATCTAATTCTTCTAGATCAACCGTGATTGTTGTTGCATCGTCATTGATATTTTTATCAAATTGAGTGCATAAGCTGCTTAATTCTTTTTGCAATTGGCCAACGACTGCGCGTTTATCATCGGGTAGACCAACGCCATTGCGGATGAACTCTTCTAATGTTTCTTGTTCAAAATATTGTTCTTCTGGTTCTAGTTTTTCTGTTATTGAACGGGTTTGAGCGTGATGGGAGAGCACTTGAAAAAGATCTTTGTTTTGCGTGAATAAATCAACAGCGACTTCTTGGAGTTTCATTAATTCTTTTTGTGCAGCGTCTCTGAGCTCAGCTGAGGGGCTGAGCATAAGTAAGCTTTCAATGATTTGTGTTGTTCTTGCAAAAGTGTCCGTTGCCTGATCATATCTGCGAACGGTGTTATCAAAGGTTAATTCTTGTAGAGGGAGATTCACGAGAGATTGAATTTGAGTTTTTACATCGGCGAGAGTTTTTTGTGCCAGGTGTTGAATTTCATCGACTGTTTTAGGAAATAAGGCGACAACATCTTCAATTGATTGAATGTTGGGCATTTCGTGGCAATAGGGGGTATTTTTTGTATGGATATTTGGACAAAATAGTGACATAAGCATAAGTACTTTCATAGTAATATTCATAATTTTTTCTTTCGTAGTAGTATATTCGTATATTTTTTATAACCCAAGATCTTTAAAAAATGCATCTGAGTTAGGTGTTCTTCCTAGGAAGTCGATTAATAACAGTTCAGGATCTTTACTGCCACCTTTACTCAGAATAGTATCAGCATATTTTTTACCCATTTCAGGATTTAGCAGTCCAGCTTTTTTTATTTGTTCAAAAAGATCGAGCGCAAAAACTTTTGACCATACATAACTATAATAGCGTGCTCCATAACTTGTTAAATGGTGGAATGCAGCTTGCATATGATCATTAGCCCCATGGAACGTATGTCTATCAAGTTTCTTTTGTAATGCATCAAGGATTTTTTGTGAATCTTTTTGATCACCCGGACCAAATAATTTGAGCGCAAGATATGCATACAGTATTTGGATCGTTAACCAGCTGCCATTGCTGAGATTTTTTAACGTAATAATTTTATCAATCGTATCTGCTGATAATTTTTCTCCGGTGAGATAATGACTGCTCAGATTAGAAAGAATATCTTTATCAAATAACCATTCTTCAAGCATTTGTGAAGGAAGTTCAACAAAATCGGTCTTAACACTCGTGCCTGACTGTGTTTCTAGCTGAGTGGCGCCAAATAAGGCATGCAGTGCGTGCCCAAATTCATGGAAAAAAGTGCTGACATCGCTGCGCAACAGAAGTGATGGTTTAGTTGCTGTTGATTTTGGAAAGTTTGCGACAACAAGGCTGAGTGCGGGTTTAACAGTGCCTTCTTTGGTGCGTAGTGTTGGGATAATTGTAGCATTAAAAGCGCCAGCTCGTTTATTTTCGCGAGGATATAAATCAAGAATGAGGTAGCCCAGCAGTGTTTTATCTTTATAAACTTCTAGAAGTTTTAACTCGTTATCCCAGAGGCCACTTAACGGAAGTTCTTTGAATATAAGACCAAAAAATTGTTGATAGATGCTAAAGAGGCCTTCAATAGTTTTTTCCATAGGGAAATATTCAGCAACTTTAAACGGATCAAGGTCGTAGTTTTTTTTGGTGTACCAGGTGGAAACAAATTGAACATCCCACGCATTCATGGTGCCATCGGCGTTTAAACTCACAGAAGGGGGTAACTCTTTTGTTAATTCAGCAAATTCCAGCGATGTTTTTTTGAGTGATTTTTCTAACAATTCTTCAAGGAATGATTCAACAGCTTCAGGAGTTTTTGCCATTTCGCTTGCAAGATTGAGGTGAGAGAAGCTTTGAAATCCTACCATTTGAGCAAGTTCATTTCTTTTGGCAATAATTGCATCGAGTACCTTTATATTAGCCGGGTATGCACGATTAACATAGGCTTCGTACATTTTTTTTCGTGTTTGCTGATCTTCCGCCTGTTTCATTATTTGTTGATATGAAGGGTAATCAACACCAACACTATATAATCCTTCAGGAGTTTTTTTGAGATTTGCGATGAATTCTTCACCCAGTCCCTTTAACCCTTCAAGGGGAACTTCAATGGTGCTTGTATCATCAGTGACATTTTTATCAAAAAGAGCGGTAAGATCGGCGAGTTCTTTTGCTAGCTTTGCTACTTGAGCTCGTTTTTCATCGGGTAAATTTATACCATCTCGTTTATATGATTCAAGCGTTTGTTGTATAAAATATTTTTGAGCATCGGTTAAATTTTCATTATTGGCTGTATGATTTTCATATGCTGATAATTTATTATAAAGATCTTTATTTTGACTTATAAGATCAATAAAAAATTCTTGTAAAGTAATGCTTTCCTTTTCTGCTGTTGTTCGTAGAGCATCTTTGGGATTAAGCAAAGATAAAACTTCAAAAAGGCTTAGTGCTCGGGTGATGATGCCAACAGCTTTATCAAAAACACCAAAAGTGGTTTCAAATGAAATGTCTTCTTGAGGTGTTTTTAGAATGGTTGAAATTACATGTTGAGTGTCTGTTTGTGCTTCAGTTGCAATTTGGCTAATTTCATTGCTTGTTCTGGGAAAATAATTGATTATATCTTGCACTGATTCAATAGAACTAGGACGTTTTGTGGCTTGTTGTTCCAGGCATCCTGAGACTATAACCGTTAAACATAAAAGAGTTATCAATCTTTTTTTCATGATTTTCCTTCTTTATACTGATTTTTTATACAGGTTTATTTTCTTGTATTAATTGAACATTGTTGTGGGCTTTAGACAGTTCGCCTTGAGTAAAGAGCAGTTTGCTCTGTTTTGGAAGGTTACTCGTAGGTTTTTTTGAGCGTTTGGAACGTCTTCTTTATTCATTGCGTGTGAACGTATACAAGAAATGCGCATAAGAAAAATGAATATCCTGTTCATAAATAACTCCTTAAATTAATGTGATAAGTATTGATGCAAAAGTAGTGAGTCACTAGAGTACATAATTAACGTGAATTCGATCTAAGCGGTAGATAATTTTGCGGCAGATTTGCTTGATAGAGTGGGCTTTTTTTCTCGCATTTGATAAGCAGTTAAAGAAGTGAAAATATGGAGAAAAAAGCCC
>Ga0105046_10008739_pt1 | contig 15892 bp, 14 predicted proteins | sample MAT03_FD_78385 | JGI IMG/M metagenome (GOLD analysis project Ga0105046, IMG submission 78385) | Freshwater microbial communities from Lake Fryxell liftoff mats and glacier meltwater in Antarctica - MAT-03 (megahit assembly) | ecosystem: Environmental > Aquatic > Freshwater > Ice > Liftoff...
CCCTCTTTTATAGGCTTCAACGGTTTTTGGGATAACTTTTGGGCAAAAGGTGTCTCAAACCCTTCAATGGTAAGCTGTGTTAAACTCTGAAATGGCTGCTTGGATGCACGGGTTTTGGTGGCTAGAGGCATATTTGCTTGCACTTAAGCCGCAAAACTAACCCTCAATTTGTTAAAATTCAATTGATTATCACTTTTTCAGCAGGCCTTAGTTATGCCCGTATTTTTCAAACATAAATATGAAATCCGGATTGCTCATTGAGTCGTTCCGAACACCAGGTTCGCCCATCATCATGGACAATAAACCAGATTGGTGGATAACCAAGGATGGAATAAAAGTTGCCAACATAACACTGAAAAGCAGGCCAACTCCAAAGATTACGGCCATATTTCCGCCTTTCAATTGTTCTTCTGATAAGCCGAGAAAAACGGACTTTTTATACACTACAGATTCAGATTTTTTAGGATCGCCCGCCAAACCGGGTACTTTGACACTTGAAACCTTGTCTTTTTTGGAGAATATTGCCCAATCGCCAGAAAGATTGATCGTTTGTTGAGCGTTTAAGGAAATTGAACAAACAAAGACCAATAGTTGCCATTTCAAGCAATCGAAAAGCTTCATATATCCCTATCTAATAGAAGCTTAAAGCTTTCCAAAAGTGGCGTCAAATCCATGTTAGTAATTCGCCTGGCCGAGACTAAAGTTTCAAATCTATCTTTCACGAAAGTTTCATCATTTACTGAAAGTGAGTTGAACCTTGTCCATTCAGAAGCATGAAAATATTGCTTACCTCCACAAGAAATGGCGACATGATGGATTTTTTTTCCTTCTCTTTGAAAATAGAGCAAATCGCCTGGTTCAAATTCCGGATCATTCTTTTCAAAATCTATCGCATTTCCAATTTCGGCTTGCTGCCAGGCATCTCGGGGAAAAGAAAAGCCCATTTGGTGGAAAATACTCTGAACCAGGCCGCTACAGTCTAAACCTGAAAAAGTATTTCCTCCCCAAACATATGGAATGCCCAAGAAATGAGCTGCATACTTTGCAAATGCTGAAGGTGCAAACAAAGGTGGATTCGAAATATTTTTAGCAATTCTGCCGTAAAATTTTGATTCAAAATTGCCTGGATATGTAAAGCATCCTGGCTGTAATTTCATTTCATTTAGCACGAATGTGGCGTTTGAATTTTCAGTCCCAAAAATTTCTAAGCCAGATTCCAGCAAAGAAATTGCTGTTTCACTTTCTACAAAAATCAATTGTGCAAATCTTGTAAACCCTTGATAACCATGCTCAGTTTCAATTTTACACCATTCGTGGTCATTTTCTAAAACAAGAACCAACTCTCCAAATACCAATTGTGAAATCAACTCAGAGGCATTTCCTGGCTCTGGTCTCAACTGGGCATAAATCGTTTTACAAAAAGCAAGCATCGTTGCGAATTAAACTAAAATAAAAAAGCGAAGAGGACTTCTTCGCTTTCAAAAATTCAATTAAATCAATTTACTCTGCTGCAGTTTTTTCAACAGGAGCTAAACCCTTCTTCTTTTTCTTGCTCACTGCATCTTTGACATCTGCTTTTGCTTTAGACTTTACTTTCAAATGCTTAGCAAACTTTTTTGTCATTTTTTCTGCAGCCTTTTCAATAGACTTTGATATTTTACTGGCAGATTTTTCATCAATCGACCCGAGAGAAATGTTGATGCTAGTGATCAACATACCTTTGATTTCTTTTTTTAGCGCCTTTTTCATGCTAGGTTTCAATTTTGTACAATGATATAAAAATGAATTTACATTTTGTATCTAATGTTTTGAAAAAATAGTAAAAATTTAAAACCAAGATAAGAAGAATATCTCGTGATCGTTTTCTGGCAAAAAATGAAATTAAGCTGTTCTTTGGTAGTTTTACAGCTTCAAAATAACTTGTGAAAATAGAATCAGAAACGTTTACAAAGCATTACGCAGAATTGGTAAGGGAACAAATTTCATCCAATCCATATTTTACTTTGGTGGGAGAAATTGCAGATCGCTTGCATCTAGAAACTTATCTGATAGGTGGTTATGTTAGAGACTTGGTGTTAAAAAGACAAAGCAAAGACGCCGATTTCGTTACCATTGGCGATTGCATTCCATTGGCAGAAGCGATTGCAAAATCACTTGGACCAGAAGCTCACTTCGGCTATTTTAAAAATTTTGGAACGGCTCAGGTCAAGTTTAAAGATTGGATTCTGGAATTTGTTTCTGCCCGAAAAGAATCCTATCAAATCAATTCCAGAAAGCCTGATGTTGAATCTGGAACCTTGGAAGACGATCAGGATAGACGAGATTTAACAATAAATGCCCTCGCAATTGGTCTGAATAAGGAAAACTTCGGTATATGGCTTGATCCATTCAATGGCTTAGAAGATTTAAGGAATATGACGGTCAGAACGCCATTGGCGCCTGAAATTACTTTTTCTGACGATCCTCTTCGAATGATGCGTGCCATCCGGTTTGCTGCCCAACTTGAATTTGACATCGAGGCAAGCACTTTTGAAGGCATTGACAAAATGAAAGATCGTCTTTCTATAATCTCGGCAGAAAGAATTTCAGACGAATTGAATAAAATAATTCTTTGCCAAAAACCTTCTTACGGGTTTAAGCTCCTGTATTACAGCGGTATTTTATCAATTATTTTACCCGAAATGGTTGCGTTGGCCGGGGTAGAAAACAAAGAAGGGAGATCTCACAAGGACAATTTTTTCCACACATTAGAAGTGCTGGACAATGTAGCAGAGAAGAGCAATGACCTTTGGCTTAGATGGGCTGCCATTTTGCATGATATTGCCAAACCGCTCACAAAACGCTATTCACCCAAAGATGGCTGGACTTTTCATGGGCATGAAGAAAAAGGGGCGAGAATGGTTCCTAAATTATTTGCCCGATTGAAACTGCCTTTAAACGAGCACATGAGATTTGTAGAAAAACTTGTTCGCTTGCATTTGAGGCCCATTTCTTTAACCAATGAGGCAGTTACAGATTCTGCGGTTCGGCGATTGATGTTCGAAGCTGGCACTGATCTTGAGTCACTTATGATTTTATGCCGGGCCGATGTCACTACAAAAAATCCAAACAAGGCAAAGCGCTATCTTCAGAATTTTGATAAGGTAGAAGAGAAAATGATTTTGGTTGAAGAAGCAGATAAACTTCGAAGTTTTCAGCCTTTGCTGACGGGAGAACTTATCATTTCGGTTTTCGATTTAAAACCCAGCAAAGAAATTGGCAATATCAAAGAAGAACTTAGAGAAGCAATTTTGGAAGGTCAGATTAGAAACACGATGCCTGAATGTTTGTTTTTAAGCATCCAAATAGCCGCAAAACTTGGGATAAGTCCAAGGCAAGGATTTGATGGTGAGCTCTTTCTAAAACAAAATGATATGATTAACTCTTAACATTCTAACAATTGAAATTTAGATGATCATTGATTCGTCAAACTAATTCTGGAGTTCAAGCCCAAAGCTTAGCACCACCCACAATGCCTTCTTTGTTGCTTATAATCCTTACATTTTCATCCAACTGAAAGCTTAGTTTTTTGGCATTGCCTCCGCTAATGAAAAGTTGATCATAATTGACCACTGTTCGAAAAATATGCAGGACCTTTTCCATTCGTTTGTTCCAACGTAGTTCGCCTATTTCCTTAAGCGCAAGATTTCCAATATAGGCATCAAAATCCTTGCTTTTGGTTGCTGGCAAATGGGCAAGCTCCAAATGTGGAAGCAAAATGCCATTGTTCAAAATGGCTGTTCCAAAACCAGTTCCAAGCGTCATAATCATTTCAAGACCTTTGCCTTTGGCAATACCAAGTCCTTGTAAATCAGCATCATTAACAACTCTTGCAGGTTTCCCTAAGGTTGCAGAAAGTCTTTCGTTGATGTTGATCAGCTTCCAGGATTCACTATCCAAATTAGGTGCGGTATGCACAATGCCATCCCGAACATAACCTGGAAAACCAGCAGAAACGAAATCGAAACCCTGGAAATTATTCGCCAAAGTTTTGATAACCTGGAGCACATTTTCCGGATCTGCCGGATGTGGTGTATTCAGCTTTTTATAATCCATCAAAATCTTTCCATCCTGGTTTATCAGGCATGCCTTAACGCCTGATCCTCCTATATCTATGGATAGAATCTTCTTTTGGTCTTGTGGTGAATTCATTGATTTAGGTCCTTAATGTTTGAAAAACTTATTAAAATTTCTATTTATAAAGTAGGCAAACCGCCTTTGCTTCAATACCCTTCATGTCGCCGGCAAATCCCATTCTTTCAGCGGTGGTTGCTTTGATCGAAACTTCATTTTCTTCTATTTCCAAAATGGAAGCAATCTTTTTTTGCATCTGGGGTACAAATTGGGCAATTTTTGGATGTTGGAGAATCAAAGCGCAATCTACATTTCCAACTTTCCATCCTTTATTTTTGACAAGTTCAAATGAACGTTGCAATAAAATTTTGCTATCAATTCCCTTAAATTGATTGTCTGTATCGGCAAAATGAATGCCAATATCACCCAAAGAAAGCGCACCTAAAAGCGAATCGCAAATGGCGTGAAGCAAAACATCGGCATCTGAATGACCCAAAGCACCCAATCGAGAAGGTATAAGAATTCCACCAAGCCACAATTGGCGACCTTCCACCAACTGATGTACATCGTAGCCCAAACCGACTTTAATTGCAGGCTTCATCAGTTTGAGGATAAAGATTTGTAAATCAATGTGTTCTCTCGTTCAGGTGAAATCAATTTTTTAAACGTAGCTTCTAAATCTGATTTACGCACACTGCTAATTTTGTCCAATTCCTGTTCAAATCCATCTGGATTGCCAAGCAAGGTAAAGTAGGCCAGATTTAATGCCCTATGTAGCAATTCAACATCGGCTCCCGCAAGTGCAGTTTCAGATTGATTTTTCACTTTCTGCAATTCAACCTCACTTAGACCAGAACGTTGCAATTCTCTAATTTCTTGCATCAATCTGGTTTCAGCCTCTTCAATTGAAATCCCTTCGTTGATTTTGCCTTCAATAATCAGCAAACCAGGATCAGTACTCCCAGTCACATAGGCATTTATATTGTGAAAAATCCGGTCTTCTTTCACAAGCTTATTTACCAGACGAGAGGACTTTCCATGCCCCAACACATCGGCTAAAATGTTGGCTACATAAAACTCCTCATCCATTCTACCCGACATGTGATATGCCTTATAAATGGCTGACATTGGTACAGTTGCTTCAACCTCCTTTCTTCTGCCCGACCTTTGAATTGGTTCTACAGGCAGGTTTTTGACGGCTTGATCGCCTTTTGGAATAGGGCCAAACCACTTTTCTGCTAAATTCTTTACTTCTGTTTCATCAACATTTCCTCCAACCACCAAAATGGCATTGTTTGGTCTGTAGAATTTGAAGAAAAATGCTTTAACATCTTCTATTTCAGCATTTTCAATATGTTCAATATTAAGACCAATTGTTGGCCATTTGTAAGGGTGCTCTTTGTAGGCCAGATCTCGAAGATGATGCATGGCATCCCCATAGGGTTGGTTTAAGTATCGCTGCTTAAACTCCTCTATGACAACACCTTTCTGAACATCCAATGACTTCTGCCCAAAGGCCAGACTCAACATCCGATCGCTTTCCAGCCAAAACGCGGTTTCTAAATTCTCCTTTGGAATCTGAATATAATAATTGGTGATATCTGGATTTGTAAATGCATTGTTTTCTCCACCAACCCTTTGCAATGGTTCATCATAATCAGAAATATTGACTGATCCTCCAAACATAAGATGCTCGAAAAGATGGGCAAAACCGGTTCGGTCAGGATTTTCATCCCTTGAGCCTACGTTATACATTATGTTCACTACCGCCATTGGATTGGTCTTGTCTGGTAAAACCATAACCCGTAGGCCGTTTTCTAAGAAAAATGAAGAATATTTTGCCATAATTTGAGTCTGCAACTAAATTCAATATTGCCGAATGCAAAAATGAAAACTGGAAATAAATATGATTTAGAATGGCTATTCAGAATATTGTAGGTTAAAATCAGAAAACACAACTGGCTTTCAACTTGTTTATTTTCAATACTTTACAACTCATTTTACTTCTTTTACAATAACAGAATCTTTGAAACAAAATCAAGGTTTGTTTGAATATTTTCCCTTCTAATTCACTATTGAATTATGAGACTGTGTCAACAATTTCTTTTCCGGCAAAACACAAAACAAAAGGGCGGCAACCAATGGCAACAGATTGACATTGAGTGTTTGCGGAATCAAAAACCAAAAAATAAGAACTGCGGAAATATAGTAGAGGAGTGCATTTCGAATTGGTTTTGGAAAAGATTTTGCGATTAAAAAATATAAGCCAATCAACATAAATAATGGATTGGCCCACATTAAGTTGTAGTTCCAGGCAGCTGCCTTGTGATTGGTAAAAAGCCAAATGCAAAGCTCCACCAAACCCAAAATACCAACAAAAAAGAATAAAAAGCCTGCCCAAATTTTGTTTAGTAGGGGAAACTTCGGGCCCTTAAAAAACAGAAAAACAGACACCAACAATAGAATTGAAAAGAAGAAAGCTGGTGACAGAAAAAATGAATCTGAGCCGAAGAAAATCTCAGACTGGTAAATATTAGAGCTTTCAATCACCAAAGGAAAGTTCAAAAGGCCTCGGTGAATCTTAGCACGACTCAACTCATTATATACCCCATCTGGCAAAAACTGAATGTCTTTACCTTGCATGGGCAAATCGATAAGAGACCCTAATCCCAAATCTATACCGAGCCTACCCCAAGGCTGAAACACTGTGTACTGATGTATTAATTGTCTGAAACTAACTTTGCCTTCGGGCTTAGCTTGTTCCCAAACAACAGCTCCGTTTAAAGCTGAATCCAACAAATCAATGATTTTTGTAGAGCAATTTCTATAAAAATAATCATAAAAGTACTCGCGATTTTCTGGTCTTAAGTTCCGATTCAAATAATCTACAACAGCTTGCTTTTGCATAGAATCAAGATTTAAAACCTGCTCATTTACAGATCTTTTATAATGGTGATATTGAAACATGAAGTCTTCAAAACTATTTACACCCAGCATATAGCGCATAGACCCCTTTGCAAAATTTCCATAAAAATTTTCTTGGTTAAAATCGAATACGCCATAGTTAAACACCAGATCTAAACCCCGTAAACGATCTGAAATTCGAATTGCACTATGTCCAAATGCCTCATAAAGTTCAGGTCCTGCACCACAGGTTAAGAGAGAAATTTTTGCCTTCCCGCCAATGATAGGGCTACTCCCACTGATTTCTTGAGCCCACAAACCTGTTGAAAATAAGAGCAGAAATAAGACAATTGTCTGTTTAGAATTTTTCATATTTGGGACGAAAGAAGTATTTTTGTATTTAATCTAAACATAAAACAAACATGATGATTTTTGGGTTTTAGAATGTACGTTTTTAAGGATTCTTAAGAATACTTTAGCGTCCGCTTATTGTTTTATATATTTCTATTTGTGAATATTTTACACTTTCAAACTTGCAGGATACAAATATAAAGATTGTGGCCTCACCAGATGATTTGAATCTAATGATTCAAAAGCTCGATGATGTATCCAAATTGCTCAAGCTCAATGACTCAATATGGGCAAATAGACATATTGGGGCTGGCCAATATTACAATCTTGCAAAAGAGGCGCTGGTTTTGGCAATAAAAAATCAGAATTCCATTTCGATTTCAGATTTGGCCATGGCCTATCTTAATGTTGGAAATACAGCATGGAGCAGGTCTGAACCTACGCTTGCCTACGAGGCATTGTTCAAAGCCCAAAGATTATTTAAAAGCATTGTTGAAAAGGGGAAAGCTGGATTTGCAGAAGCCATTATTGCCAATCTACATAGCCAAAAAGGAGAATATGAGGAAGCTTTTTCAATCATTTATAAAATAATTGATGAGCTAAAAGATCTGAATGAATTAGAAGTAATTGGGCTTTCTGAGTTATCTGCCGGAAGTTTTCATTATGACTTAGAGTCTTACAACGAATCATTTGAATACTTTCGTAAAAGCTGCCAGAGCTTTGAAAAAATAGGCGATCAAATAGGCATTGCAAGAGCAACCAACAACGCGGGCATGTCATTATTTATGATTGGTAAGCATGCTGAAGGTCTTGAATATTGCAAAAGAGCACTTCAAATTTATGACAATTTAGATCTTGACCAAGGTCGGGCAAAAGCCAAAAGAGATATAGGAAAAATACTTGGTAGCCAAGGAAATTTCGAAGCGGCACTTTCGTATTTTGAAGAAAGCTTGGTATTAAGAGAGAATTCTCTTCGCTTGAAGGCTAGTAGTGTTGATGGCGTGATTACTTGCCTTATCGACATTGGAACGGTGTATTCACAAAGTGGGCGAATTGCGGAAGCAAAAAAATCACTGTTAAGAGCACTTTCATTGTCTGAAAGCAACAGTTCTAATCCTAAAATTATCAAGATTCATAAAAAGCTTTCAGAAGTTTTTAAGAAAGATGGGGATTTGGAGTTGGCTCTTCATCACCTTGAACTATTTCATGACCTTAAAAAGGACATGCTTGGCCAGGAAACGGCCAATAAGATCAAGATGATGCAAACCAGATATGCACTTGATCTATCACAAAAGGAAATTGAACTTGAGAAGAGCAAACACGATGAGTTAACATTGGCTTATGATAAAATTAACTTCATCAACAAAAATATTACCGATAGTCTGAAGTATGCCAAAAGAATTCAAAATTCATTTATCCCATCCCGACAAAAATTTAAGATAACCTATCCGGGTTCGTTCATTCTGAATATACCTAAAGATATTGTTTCCGGAGACTTCTATTGGACTACCCAGAAAAATGGATTTCACCTTTTGGCAGTTGCTGACTGCTCTGGTCATGGTGTACCAGGTGCTTTCATGAGTATGGTGGGAATTTCCTTGCTCAATCAAATTGTAAACGAAAGGGGTGTATTGCAACCTGGAAAGATTCTTAACCAAATCAACTTAGCGCTCATCAACAACCTCAACCAAAGTTTCGAAGACGGGAACAGCGAAAGCATTGACATGAGCATTTGCGTGTTTGATCCCAATTTTACTCAAATAGTTTTTGCAGGTGCAAAACGACCTTTATACTATCTCAAAGAGGGTCAGATTGAAGAAATAAAAGGAACGCCATCTAGTCTGGGCTTCGATCCATATACTGATTTTAGTGAAAAAACAACAAGGCTAGATTTAGAGCAAATTGATCAGATCTTTTTGGCAACAGATGGATATTCAGATCAGTTTAGCGGGGCAAATGGCAAAAAACTCATGGTGAGCAAACTTAAAGAATTGCTGAAAGCCCAATCTTCCAAAAATCCTGAGGAGCAAGAGAACTTTTTGAAAGACTACTTTTTTACATGGAAGGGAAAAGAACCACAAACGGATGATGTTTTAATTGTTGGAATTAAACTCAACTCGTAAAGTCTTCATTATTGCTAACTTACATAGCTGTTATTGACTGACAGCTATGTTTCAATCACAACAGATTGTTGAATGATTTAGGTTTAAGAAAACACACTTATTTAGTTCACTACTAAAGATGCTTTTCTAACAAAATCATATTGCTTTTTTAATAAAAATCCCCAACAGAATAGTCTAGTATTCAGAATGATAATAAAATTTTATACAGCATAAACGGTACAAAACATTTCAAATATAAAGGCAAGGTTTGGGCCCTACAATCCCCCTATTGAAATACCGTAGAAAAAACCGTAGTCTAAGATCTTGGCATTTTAAGTAAAAAAGGTATTTTTGAGTTCATTATTAACACAACTTTCATTAGATGCAAATTGCGTTTATATCTCAGTGCATTACTTTTTATAATACGCTCAGTTCAAGTTTAAACCAAGTTTATCCTGATCTTTCTTTCTTCCATTTTAGAACTCCAGAAATGTATCAGGAAAAAAGGCAACCCACTTTTAGTCACCTTATCATTAAATTAAATAATGACAAGAAGAATAAGAAATTTCTATCTATCGTAAAGGCACAAAACCCTGATATAGTTATCATTGGCCTTACTACTGACGAAAATGTGAAGCCAAGAGGAAGTGAAAAAACAGTATTCAATTATCTGTTTACGGATATGGAAATTTCAGAAAAACTAAATGTCTTTTTTCATAACCACTTCAAAAAAGCATCTTCCTTTGAAAATCCAGAAGCCTTAGAAATCGAGATCCTGAATCAAAAATATATAGGCCTACCTTCAATACTTGCTGAGTGCTTATATCTGATTTCAATTGACAAAACGGCTCCACAAATCGCATCAGATTTAAACAAATCGACCAGAACAATTGAGGGCTACATTATAGAACTGAGAAAAAAAATGGGCATAAACTCAAAAGAGGAACTTGCTGCAGCTTATTCTAAAATTTTCAGAGATGCAACAAAACCAAATCTGGCATTTAAAAAAGTCTCCAAATATTTGCCTGGTCCAGAAAAGCCAGTTTACAAATCGCTCGCAAAATCATTATAAGTACCGGTTGATGATCCGACGCAAATTGTAATTTAAGGTAGCTTTAGAATCAGATTATGCCAATGCCAAAAACATCTTCTTTTCTGCCTTTCCCATCAATCATTTCCTAAGCTCAACTGCCTTACTTTCTGGCACTAAGGATATAAATTCCAAAAAAAATAATCTCCTTATCAATCCAGAAAACTTCCAAAAATTACGATGATTATTTACCCTTCGGCATGTAGCAACGCACATAATCCACCCAGAGCATAGCTGGTAAATTGGTGTCGTCCAATCCTTTCTCTGCGCCCCAGCCTCCATATGCCATATTTAAAATTACATGCAATGGAATATCAAAAGGCCATGTTTTTGTATCTCCTTTTCCATCATTTTTAAACTCGCCATATTGAAGGTCATCCACAAAAAACTTAACTTCAGTCGAACTAACCTCTACAGAATATACATGAAAAGCAGAATCAAAATCCATTACGGGAGTTTTAAACTGAATTTCGGATTTAATGCTGTGGTGATATGCCCTGGTATGCACGCTTCCGTGAATGGTTCCGGGCTTCCAGCCAACATGCTCCATTATGTCGATTTCGCCATTATCTGGCCAACTTTGTTTACCATAAGGCTCATAGCTTGGCAGTAGCCAAATGGCAGGCCAAACACCTTTTCCTCCAGTAAATTTGGCCCTGATCTCCCACCGTCCATAAGTATTTGTAGCTTTGATTTTGGTGCTGATGCGGGCCGAAGTATAGCGGTTTGTATCGAAATTTTCCTTTCTGCATTCGATCGTTAATATTCCATTTTCCTGGCGAATATTTTCAATCTTTCTCTCTGTATAATATTGAAGCTCACGGTTTCCCCAACCATGTCCTCCCACAGCGTAGTTCCAAATATTGTCATTGGGAAGGCCTTTTCCAGAAAATTCATCGCCCCAAACCAACTGCCACTTGGCCCTATGTTGGGCTTCAGTTAGAGGCTTGTTTTGAATGGGTTTAAATTCAATTTTGGTTTGGGCAAAAGATGCCAAATATGGAAAGGCAATGATGCCAAATTGCAGTATTTTCCGGTCAATTATTTTCATTTTTCAAAGTAAAAAATATCGCTTAAACTTTCAGCTGGCCCATCTTTGAGGCTGAAGCTCATATTAAAAAGAAGTGTAAATCAACAATAGAATTCAACTATTTGAAAATCATAATTGTAAACTGAAACAAAAAATCGAGAATATTGCTCCTGTTAACCAAGCTAATTTCAAAAAAGGTTTCATGCATAAAGGCCCCTTCCTTTTTTTTGTATTCGTATTTTACTTTGGGTTTTGTTGGGCAAATAAATCCCATGCACAGCTTAAAATAGACGATGCCATTGGAATCAATGAAGCCATCAACCGGCTTGTGGGCCAAGGTGTTAAAGTATCAAATATCAGAGTAAACTGCCCATCCAGTTCTGGAAGACCTTTTGGATATTTCACCGACAACAGCGGCACACTTGGCATTGAAGATGGCTTGATTATGACTTCCGGTTCGGCCATCAATGCGATAGGACCTAACAATTCCGGAACCAAAAGCCAATCCAACAAAAACGAAAAGCAAGATCCTGATCTGGCACAGATTATTGCTTCAGGCGAAAAGCAATTTGATGCCTGTATCATTGAATTTGACGTTGAAGTTTTTGCAGATACTTTAATTTTCGATTATGTTTTTGGGTCCGAAGAATACCTTGAGTTTATCAAAGATTATCATGATGTTTTTGGGTTTTTCATTTCAGGTCCAGGCATTTCTGGCAAACTAAATCTTGCTACGCTTCCAGGAGGATTTGATCCTGTTTCTGTAAAAAACATCAACAACGCCACAAACAGTCAACTCTATATCGACAACGGAACTGGCTCTACACCATTTGAAAGCTTGTTTTTGCAATACGATGGGTTCACTAAAAGATTGGAATCGAAGGTGGCTGTTCAGGTTTGTCAAAAATATAGTTTGAAGCTCGCCATTTGCGACATCAAAGATGACATTTATGATGCCGGCATTTTCATAGCAGGAAAAAGCCTGAGAACGAAGGCTCCAAAACTGAGTTTGAGATATGAACATCCAAAATTTAAGACTGCAATTGAGGGCTGCAATGGCGTTTTTGTAAAGGTGACAAGGCAAAGCAAAATCAACGAAGCAATCACTTTTATATTGAAATATGGTGGATCTGCAAGTAATAATCTTGATTATGGAAACGTTCCAGATTCGATACAATTTATTCCCGGACAAGTTGATTATGAATATTTTATACCGATTCTGACCGATCAAGAATTGGATGACAGAGAAACAATTCTTGTAGATTTAATCAACCCTTGTCCCGGCCTTCCGCAAGTAGATCAGCTCTCAATTCCAATTCGTGAAACATTTGAATACAACCAAATGGATGAGAAAATTTGCTTCAAGGATTCGATTCAATTGAATAAAAAGCCATCTGAGGATTTCAAGTATTCCTGGGCCCCTGCCTTAGGTTTAAGTTGCATTGAATGTCCAAGTCCTTGGGCCAAGGCGGAAGCCACAAGAAAATATTGGAGCAAAGCAGTGGATATAAAAAGCGGATGCTTTGCCACAGATTCATTAGAAGTGAAAGTAGAACCAATTCCTACGGCCAATTTTTCATTCGAAACTAATGACAACTACACCAATCTTGATGTATTTTTCAAAAACCAATCCATCAATGCAGACAAATTTTCATGGTCTTTTGGAGATGGTGGCCTAAGCCAGGAAAGAGAACCTTTATACCAATACACTGTAGGTTTTGACCAAGATACGGTCTATTATCCCATCACATTGACAGCTCAAAATACGGAGGCAGGCTGTGTTGATACTGCCAAAAACTTTGTTAAAATTGGTGATCCATTTTTTATTCCAAATCTCATTACAGCCAACAAGGACAACTTCAACGATTCATTTTTTATTCGGGGAATTCGAGCAGGAAAATGGAGTCTAATCTTATTTAACCGATGGGGCTTAAAGATTTACGAAACAGACACATATGATTTAAATTGGCAAGGCGAAAGTGTAAGTTCCGGTGTTTACTTTTATAAAATTCAGAATCAACCTGGCGACAGAATCTTTACGGGTTGGGTAAGTGTTTTAAAGTAAAAAGCCTGATAGAAAAAAAGATCAAAGTCAGTATTTTTAGATACAGTTTTAGGTGCAAATGAATTTACATATTTCTCCAACGTTCTTGGCCATGACAGTTAAAACCTCTGTTTTTAAAGCCCCCAAAAAAAAAGACACCAAATTAGGTGTCCTTTTCAAATTTTTAAAAGAATCATTGGGGTATGGACGATTGGATTTGATTGGTATTGATCAACTTTGCGTATGGAATCTGCCCTACATGAATTGTATCCCGATGAAAGAAATCATTCAAATACGCTTCAAGTCCTTTTCTTTTATCTGGATGGCCTAAAAAAACCAAGGCAAATAGAAGTAACATTTTTGCAAAAAAAGATGTCTCAGGGGCGGATTTAGATTGCATAATTTTGCCAAATTGTTGGATTAGATACCTTCGTTTTGGAAATGGTAACCACTAAAAACAGTCTTATTTCATATTTATTCTAAAGATTGTATAAGTTCCAATAAATTAAGGACTTGAGTTCAAAAATTTATTTTTCCAAAATTGCCTTGTAATGTTACCCTTTGAAATTACATGAATTACATACTTTCGCTCAACTGGCTCGACTTTGAATTTGGTCAGAATTCTATCCGGGAATATCTCTGGGTTGTTCTCACAATTTGTCTTTCACTGATCCTTCGACGCTTTTTTTCAGTTGTCCTTTCAAAGATCATATTTAAGCTCATCAGGCGCAAAGAGCGGTCTGCAACCATTCAATCTTTTGTGACATTGCTGTCCAAACCAGTTGGCTGGATTGTTACCCTACTTATTGTTTATCTGTGCATTACCAGTTTAGATTTGCCAGAATCATGGCATTTGGCACCTTTGGAGAAACCTGGAATTCTTTTGATTTCCTATAAAATCTATCTCATTTCAATCATAGTTTCATTTACTTTTTTAGGACTTCGGCTAATTGATTTTTTCGCCCTTGAATTTCTCTTGAAAGAAGACGTAGGGAAAAACTATCTCTCAGACAAGCAGTTGCTTCCATTTTTAAAGGAGCTTGCCAAGATTTTTCTGGTCATCATTTCGTTCTTTTTTGGTCTGGGTTTTGTCTTTGAACTGAATGTGGCAAACCTTGTGGCTGGTCTAGGTCTTGGTGGACTTGCCTTTGCTTTGGCTGCCAAAGAATCGCTGGAAAACCTTTTTGCCTCATTTACCATTTTTCTTGATAAACCGTTTGTTGTCGGTGATCTGGTAACTATAGAAAACATTACTGGACATATTGAGAAAGTGGGCTTTCGAAGTACCAGGATCAGAACATTGGAAAAAAGTGTAGTTTCTCTTCCAAATAAGTTGTTGATTGACAATCCATTGGACAATCTGATGCTTAGGACACACAGGAGAGCAGATTCCAATCTGCTTTTGGAATATCAAACCCCAAAAGAAAATCTTGAACGCTTCCTTGAAAAAATAAGAACCTACTTTGCGCAACACCCACGCTGCAACGAAGAAAGCATGGTTCGTTTTGTAGAATATGGCGACAACGGATACATTATCAGAATGTTATACTTTGTAGATTCAAAAGAATTCAATGAATTTTGCGCCATAAAAGAAGAAATTAATCTGAAGGTTATTGACCTGGCCAAAGAAGCAGGCTGCAATTTTGCCTTTCCAACACGAACCATTCTTGTTAAACCTCATTCAGACAATAATTTACTTTAAGTGCTCCAAATAATAGATGCTTGAAAGGCAGTATTCAAGTTTATTTTTATAAATTTTTAGCCGATTTTCGATAGCTGAATTGTTCAATTAAGCCTACCTTTGGGCTTCTCCAAATTGTAAATTTGACTAATTTCAAATGAGCGACCCCGTCAAACACGAATGCGGTGTGGCCTTAATCAGGCTAAAAAAACCACTACAGCACTACATCGACCATTATGGAAACCCCGCCTGGGCAGTCCAAAAGCTATATCTATTGATGGAAAAGCAACACAATCGTGGCCAGGATGGAGCGGGTGTGGCCAATATCAAATTGGATATGGAACCAGGCAAGGCCTATCTCCATAGGCTGAGAACGATTGAAAGCAATCCTATTTCTTATATTTTTTCTAAAATTCATAAAAAATTCAGGAAGGCACAGGAATCCAACAAAGCCCTTTTTAAAAATGAAAAGTGGCTCAAGGACAATGTTCAATGGAGTGGCGAACTTTGGCTGGGACACCTTCGATATGGAACGCATGGCGAAAATTCAATTGAAAAATGCCATCCGATGGTCCGC
>Ga0105046_10008744_pt1 | contig 15889 bp, 11 predicted proteins | sample MAT03_FD_78385 | JGI IMG/M metagenome (GOLD analysis project Ga0105046, IMG submission 78385) | Freshwater microbial communities from Lake Fryxell liftoff mats and glacier meltwater in Antarctica - MAT-03 (megahit assembly) | ecosystem: Environmental > Aquatic > Freshwater > Ice > Liftoff...
AAAGCCCAATTGCTGAGTGCTTTGCGCAACAATGTTTCAAAACTGCGTAAAAAACTACCGGGTAGAAAACACAAAATAGCAGAGAACAACGTTTATGATGAAAGCCAACTTGGTATTTAACCCACCATATTCCCCCCCAACCATGGAAAAAAATAAGATCACCGATATGCTCATTTCAGGCGCCCTCTTAGGTGGAGCCGCTTATTATATTTTTTACACCGAACGCGGTCAACGCTGGCGCGATCACCTTGGCGAATTGGCCGCCGACACGATGGACGAGTGGCTATCCTCCCTTGAAGGTAAACTCGAAGAAGCCGAAAGAATGGTCCTTGACGGTGAAAAAAAATAGGTTGTCTTGTGACAACCTATTTTTTTCCAAATTGCCTCATTCCGATTTCATCCAATGAATGGCCGAAACGCTGCCGTTGGTAAATACGACCTGTAGGGTGTACAAACCTGTCGGCAGTAACTGCACAAGAATGGGCTGTGCCAATTGATCGGGCGTTAATTCCAACGCCCATTGTCCACGAACGTCAACCATCCGGACATAAGCCGGTTGTAAGTTGCTGTTCCACGACACGTTGATGAGATCAGGAGCCGGATTTGGCCACAATTTCAATCGAATATCTTCTTTGCCGGGTTCTGAACTGGCCACCGTGTTGTCTACCACCACCGGTGCTACCACCAGGGAACAACCATTTCCATCGGTTGCCATGAGTTGGTAGGTACCTGCGCCAAGGCCCGTAAGATCCTCGCTGCTGGCGAAGGCCAAACCATTTTTAGTCCAGGCATAGGTAAATGAGCCTGTTCCTCCCGAAATGGTAACATCAATGCTGCCTGTTTGACTGCTGTTTACATCGTTTTGTACATTTTCGATGTTCGAAATAATCGCTGCAGGATTAAATATTTCAAAACTGGCTTGTGCAAAACATCCGGAGGCATCGTTGATCGAAATACTGTACGTACCGGCAGATAGGTTGCTTACAGTAGGGGTCGTAGCCCCATTGCTCCATAGGTACACGTAAGGCGCTGTACCGCTGCTGACCACCGCATTGGCCTGTCCGTCTGATCCGTTAAAACAGGATATCGGTTGAAAAGTCGCACTGGTTGTTAGGGAGCAATTAAACGCATTAACGTTCACCGTTTGCACTGCCATACAACCATTGTTATCGGATATGGTAACCGTGTAGGCGCCAGGTGGCAAACTGTCGATGTTTGCCGTCGTTTCTCCATTGTTCCAGATGTAGAAAAATGGTTGGGTACCGCCCGTAGGCGATGCGGTTGCTGTACCGTCGTTGGCGTCAAGCGCGGTTTCGCTTGTGGCCGCGGCATTGGCGCTCAAAACCGATGGTTCTGATAGCTGTACACTGATCACAAAAGAACAATTGGTCGCGTCGGTTATGGAAGCGGTATAGGTTCCCGGAGAAAGGTTGGCAATGGCAGCCGTGGTATCACCGTTGCTCCATAAAATCACAAGTGGGAGCGAACCCCCCGACGTATTCAAAGAAGCCGCTCCGTTTGCTGCGCCGTTGCAAGTAACCTGAGAAACACTGATGGTGGATGTGAGTGTGCAATTGAAAGCGTTTACATTGACCATTTGGCTCACCGTGCATCCGTTGTTGTCGGTAATGGTTACGGTATAAGCTCCTGGAGTTAGATTGAAGATTTGCGCTGTGCTATCGCTGTTGCTCCAGGCATAGCTGAACGGCTGCGAACCACCTGTTGGCGAAGCGGTGGCTGTACCGTCGTTGCTGCCCTGCGAAGTTTCGCCCGTTGCCGTAGCGTTGGCAAAAAGCGCATCGGGCTGGCCGATGTTTACAACGAGAGATGCAGTACAACCCTCATCGTCGGTTGTTGTGACGGTGTAGTTGCCGGCTAAAAGTTGGGAAACGGTTAAGGTGGTATCGCCAGTGTTCCAGAGGTAGGCCAGCGTTCCTAATCCGCCACCGCCCAAAACACTTGCTGAGCCATTGTTTTCGCCAAAACAGGCCACATTGGTGCTGTTTTGCAGGGATAAGGTTACAGCAGCCGATTCCAGAACGGTCGTAGAAGCCGTTTGAGTACAGCCATTCATGGTGTTGGTTACCAGTAAAACATACGTTCCAGCTTCGTTTATCAAAGGGGTTTGGGTATTGGCACCGGAAACGATGTTACCATTGGCGGTTGTCCATGCGTACGTAATCGAGGGCCCTTGAGAAGAAGCTGAACCATCAAGTTGCAATTGTGTAACCGAACAATTCAGGTTCGAGGGTGTAGCAATACTGGATATCGGTAATGTCTGATTCTGGGTAACAACTGCAGTTGCCGACGAAGTACAGCTGTTCGAAGTATTGGTAACAAGCAGGTTGTATGTTCCCGCAGTATTTACAATCGGCATTAAGGTGGTTCCACCTGAAACGATGTTCCCATTGGAAGTACTCCAAGCATAAATAAACTGCGGCCCGCTCGACGATCCGCTTGCATTGAGCGTTACTGTCGGAGTGCTGCAAGAAACAGTTCCAGGCGGAGCGATGGTTGCTGTAGGCGGGTTTGTCGTACCCGTTACAGTAGCCGTGGCTGTAGTTGTACAACTGTTGTTATCCGTTACCGTTACCGTATATGTTCCACCCGATGAAACCACGATTTGGTTGCCCGACACGTTGTTCGACCAAACGTAACCATATCCTGGTGTTCCACCACTTGCGGAAGCCGTTAGTACAACATTCGGGTTGGTGCAGGATATCGTTCCATTGGCCGACGCAGAGGCCATAATTTGGGTTGGTTGTGTGATCGTTGCAATTGCAGTAATTGTACCGCTTCCTTGTGATCCGGTAACTGTTACCGAATAGTTTCCTGCGGCCAGATTGTTGGCTGTTTGTGCTGTTTGTCCATTGTTCCACAAAAAGCTGTAAGGCATCAATCCGCCCGATACGGACACCGTGGCACTGCCGTTGTTGCCACCGAAGCAACTTACATTATCCGTGTCGTTGATGCTTGCGGCAAGCGGCGGAGAACCAGAAAATGGGTAAGTTGTTGAAAATGCAAAGGCGATATCACCCGAAACGTTGCCGCTGTTGTTGCAAAAATTACCGATGTAGTAAAATTTTATCGAGTTTCCGGTCACACTGCCTGGCGATTGCCAGGTAAATGCCCAGGTCGCTGGTCCGCCTCCCGTAAAATTTTTGGCACCCCTCTGCTCAAGGTATTCGCGACTACCGGCAAATTCAGTTCCGGATTGTGTATTGCTGGCAGTTAAGTTGCCGCAGTTCACATTGTTGGCATCCACAGCTACCAGTTGGTAACCTCCGCGTATGGGGCTGCCGGAGGTTGGTGTAAGTGTAATCATAAGTGGATAGGTTGTATTGGGTTCAACCGTTGCAGGCATGCCTTCCACTGCTACTGTGCCGGTGAAAGAACCGCCTGAATGACAATTGTTGCAACTTCCATCAAATGGAGCTCCTGTACGCCCGGTTGGTGGGTTGGAGCTGTTCGCAAGCCATGTTAATACAGATAGCATCAAACCTACGATGGGCAACAAGCGCGAGCGTTTAACTGTTTTCATAAAAGACCAAGATGATTGGGTTGAACCGAATTTGTTTGAATAATTACCTTACAAAAAGCAAATTTGGACATTGTCTTTGATATTTGTTGTACCAACAAACAATTGGCCAAAATTAAACAAAGACATAAAGTCTAATTATCAAAAAACACACCTTTTTTCGGCAACATTGCTGCTTGATTCATGGTCGTGGATAGGTTTTAAACAATCTCTTAAGACGTCGTGAAGTTTTTTGTCTAAAAAAGCGAATTTTCGCTAAATATTTTCATTTTTGCATCTTCGGGAGCAACACCCGCAGTTAACTTGTGTTTCATACCAACAACTTTAACCATATTATGCTCAAACGAATTCACAAAGTCGCCGTGCTCGGCTCTGGCCTTATGGGTACCGGCATCGCAGCACATCTGGCCGGATGCGGACTTGAGGTACTGATGCTCGACATCCTACCTCCCGACCTAAGCGAAGCCGATGCCCAAAAACCTTCCGCCCGCAACCGCATCGGCAACGCGGCGTTGCAAACCGCTCTGAAGTCCAAACCAGCCCCTTTTTACGACAACAACTTTGCCTCCCGCATAACCGTGGGCAATTTTGAAGACGATATGTCCAAAATCGCTACGGCAGACTGGATTGTGGAAGTGGTGGTAGAAAGGCTTGACATCAAAAAACAAGTTTTTGAAAAAGTAGATCAACTACGACGCAAAGGCACGTTGGTTACCTCCAATACTTCGGGCATTCCCATCAATCTGATGGCCGAGGGCCGCAGCGAAGATTTCCGCAAACACTTTTGTGGAACACACTTTTTCAATCCCGCGCGTTACATGCGCCTACTTGAAATCATACCTACCGCAGATACGAGCTCCGAAGTTGTTGATTTTTTCATGCACTTCGGCGACAAAATACTGGGCAAACAAACGGTGCTTTGCAAAGACACGCCCGCTTTCATCGCCAACCGTGTTGGTGTTTATGCCATGGCCAAAATTTTCCAACTCACCCACGAACTCGGATTGAGCATCGATACCGTAGATGCGCTTACAGGCCCTGCCATCGGCCGACCCAAAACAGGCACCTTCCGTCTTGCCGATCTGGTGGGCATGGATACTGCCGTACACGTGATCAACGGTATGCGTGAAAACTGTCCAAACGACGAACAAATAGGCGCATTTGAAATCCCGAAATACCTTAAGTTTCTGATAGACAATAAGTTCTATGGAAACAAGTCGGGAAAAGGATTTTACCATAAGACAGCTGAAAAGGATGGCAAAGGCCGTCCTGTAGTGCATGCCCTAAACCTTGAAACCTTGGAGTACGGCATTTCTCAAAAAGAAAAACTGCCCGTACTCGATACCCTGAAACAAGTCGACGAATTGCCGCAACGTATTCGTGCGGTTTTCAAAGCCACGGATAAAGGGGCCGAACTGCTGCAACGCTCCTTCCTTGGTTTGTTCGCTTACGTAAGCAACCGTGTGCCTGAAATCAGCGATACGCCTTATGCCATTGACGATGCTCTGCGCGCCGGATTTGCCTGGGATGTTGGTCCTTTCCAATATTGGGACATGGCAGGTGTTCAGGCAGGCGTGGAAGCCTCTGAAAGCAGGGGCGAAACCATTGCTCCGTGGGTAAAAGACATGCTTGCCTCCGGTTACACCACCTTTTACCGTTCGCAAAACGGCATTAGGCAGTACTACGATCCGCGTACGAAAAATTACCAAAACCTACCCGGTGGCGCCGATTTCATCGTATTGGATGCCTATCGGGAACAAAAACCTGTGTACGAAAACTCAGAAGTTGTTTTGCACGACATCGGCGATGGCGTTTTGTGTCTTGAATTCCGCTCCAAAATGAATGCCATTGGAGAAGGCATTCTCCGGGGCATCAACGACAGCATACAGATAGCTGAGGAACAGGGTTGGAAGGGACTGGTCATCGGCAACAATGCCCAGCATTTCACCGTGGGCGCCAACCTGATGATGATTGCCATGATGGCTTACCAGCAGGAATGGGACGAACTGAACCAGGCCATATCTGTTTTCCAGAACACGTCCATGCGCCTTCGGTATTCTTCGGTACCTATTGTTATGGCAACCCAGGGATACGTTTTCGGCGGTGGTTGCGAATTCAGCATGCACGCTGATGCCGTGATGGCATCCGCTGAAAGCTACATTGGCCTTGTGGAAGTGGGTGTGGGTCTCATTCCTGGCGGCGGCGGCACCAAGGAGTTTGCCGTGCGCCTTTCCGACGACATCAGCCGCGAAGGCGATGTTCAAATCCCAAGCCTGATCGAACGGTTCAAAACCATAGCCACGGCTCAAGTTGCTACTTCCGCCCATGAAGCGTTCAAATTTGGCTATCTCAAACATGATAAAGACCACGTGGTGCCCAATACAGCCCGCAACATCGCTGAAGCCAAATCCAAAGTGATTGAATTGGCTGATGGTTACGTACAACCCATCCAGCGCAAAGACGTCTATGTGCTTGGCCGCACTGGACTGGGTGCCTTGTACATAGCAGCGCATACGCTCCAATTGGGCAATTACGCCAGCGCGCACGACGTCAAAATCGCCAAAAAAGTAGCGTTTGTATTGTGCGGTGGCGACCTTACCAGTCCGCAAACCGTATCAGAACAATACCTACTCGACATTGAGCGTGAAGCCTTCCTTTCTTTGTGTGGTGAGCAAAAAACCCTCGAAAGGATACAGTTTATGCTCGAAAACGGCAAACCATTGCGAAACTAACCATGACTTGTCCCAAGTTTTCAAGGGACTTGGATCAAAGGAGCTACAGGATGTATCCAGCGAATCCATTTTTACATTCAATCAAAAAAATACCATGTCACAAGAAGCATACATCACCGCAGGTTTACGAACCGCTGTCGGTAAAGCAGGAAAGGGCGTATTCAAAGGCACGCGCCCCGACGACCTCGCCATTGAGGTTATTCAGCAACTCATCAAAAATACGCCCGGGCTCGACCCGGCTATGGTCGACGACGTCATTGTAGGCTGCGCCAATCCGGAAGGAGAACAGGGCCTTCAAATAGGCCGTTTGATATCGGTGCGCGCATTGGGCAAAGATGTGCCGGGCATGACCGTAAACCGTTATTGCGCATCAGGCCTGGAAACCATAAGTATTGCTGTTGCTAAAATTCGCGCTGGTATGGGCGAATGTTACATTGCAGGGGGCATCGAAAGCATGAGCCAGATCCCAATGACGGGTTACAAACTGGCGCCCAACTACAACATTGCCTTAAACACACCCGATTACCTTGTGGGCATGGGTCTTACCGCCGAAGCTGTAGCCAAAAAATATGGTATTACCCGTGAAGCATCCGATGCTTTTTCGTTGCGCAGCCACCAACTTGCCGCAGCAGCCATTGATGCCGGGAAGTTTAAAAATGAGATCGTTCCTTTTACGGTGAAAGAAGTTTGGGTAGAAAACGACAAACGCCACGAACGTGATTTTGTGGTAAACACCGACGAGGGTGTTCGCCGCGACACGTCGTTGGAAGGACTGGCTAAATTGCGTCCCGTTTTCGCCCAAGGTGGCATTGTGACGGCAGGTAACAGTTCGCAAACTTCCGATGCGGCGGCATTTGTTTTGGTCATGAGCGAAAACTTTATGAAAAACCTGGGTTTAAAGCCCATTGCACGCCTTGCAGCTTGTTCCGTAGCTGGTGTAGAACCATTGTACATGGGCATAGGACCGGTAAAAGCCATTCCCAAAGCCCTTAAACAAGCAGGTCTTACCCTGAATGACATCCAGCAAATAGAGCTCAATGAGGCCTTTGCTGCGCAATCATTGGCTGTAGTTCAGGAAATAGGGATCAACCCAGAAATCCTCAATGTAAACGGCGGTGCCATTGCTTTGGGGCACCCACTGGGATGCAGCGGGGCCAAACTGTCGATCCAACTGCTTAATGAAATGCGCCGCCGCGACCAGCGTTACGGCATGGTGACTGCTTGTGTTGGTGGTGGTCAGGGCATTGCCGGTATTTGGGAACGACTGAATTAAACAACACAGCGGTCACAGCGTAAAAAAGAGGCCACATAGGATGTATTTCACAACGTTTTCCAACGTTTTAAAGATGCACCTCTGTGACCTTCTTTTTTTACGCTGTGACCTCTGTGACTTACTTTTACACCATGAAACAAACCATTGTATTCCTCATTCTCGCATGTACAGCCCCGCTCACGGCACAGGAGTTCATTCTTGAAAAACTGCCCGAATTCATCAACTCCCCCTACAATGAGATATCACCGGTACCCAGTCGCGACGGACAAACCCTGTTTTTTACCCGCATCGCTTATCCCAATTCCAACCCAACCTTGTTCATAGACAGTATTGACCAGCACGAAACCCTCTCCCCACAGGAGTACGCTTCCACCCTAAAAAGCGTTTACAAACAGATTGCCGGAGGATATGTAGCCGACCCTGTTCTATCCGCTTTCAACCAGGATGTGTGGATGGCAACGGGCGATTCCTTGGGTTTTACTGTAGTTTCACACCCACCCTTTCCCCTCAACAACGCCCTCCCCAACAGCTTGGTGGCCATTACACCCGATCCCAATGCCTTTTATGTTATCAACCGTTTTGAGCGCAATGGCAACATGGATCGTGGTTTTTCCATCATCCGGCGGGTAGATTCAACCTGGAGCTTTCCAGAACCTGTGGACATCAAGGATTTTTACACCATTACTTCCGATGTAAGTTTGACCATGAGTTTCGACGGCGAGGTGCTTATCCTATCTGCCACACGTTTCGACTCAAGGGACATGGACTTGTACGTATGCTTCCGGGAGGGTGAAAACAAATGGAGTGCCCCCAAAAATATGGGTTCGGTACTCAATTCTTCCCAACGCGAAATCACACCTTTTCTTTCGGAGGACAACATGACCCTGTACTTTTCCTCCAACCGTTGGGAGTCGCGCGGCGGAAACGACATCTTTGTAAGCAAACGACTCGATGAAACCTGGCAAAACTGGACCATCCCGCAACGTCTAATCGAACCCATCAACTCTGGAAAAGATGAAAGTCAACCCTATTTCAACATGACATCGGGTTTCCTCTATTTTGCTTCACGCCGCGACGGCAACCAAAGCGACATCTTCCGCGTTCAAATAGCGCCGCCACAAGCCACTGAAATCACCGTGAAAGGCCGGGTGCTCAATGCTAAAACCCGTGAACTGATCACCGATGCCAACGTGTATTACAACAACGCCAAAGGTGGCACTCCAAATGTACTCCACACCGACAATGGCGTTTTTACGCTTAAAATTCCAAAAGGTGTACCCTTCCTACTTAAACCCGAAAAACCTGCTTTTGCTGGTAAAACGGACACCATCCTGTTCCGTCGAGACTATTACTTCTTTCGCGAATTCTACGTCGAACTCCTGCTAACCCCTCTGGAAGCAGGCGCTAAAATTGAATTACAACCCATTTTCTTCCAACAATCCAAAGCCATCATCCTCGAATCATCCTATCCTGAACTCGAACGCCTGGCCGCTGTGATGCACCAAAATTCCAAACTTCGCATCCGGATTGAAGGCCATACCGACAATGTGGGCAAAGCGGAGGATCTTATGCAACTTTCCAAAGAACGCGCAGATGCGATACGAACCTTCCTTATGGAAAAAAACATCGAAGGCAACCGGATTGATGTTGTAGGCCATGGTCCTAAATACCCGCTATCCGACAACAGCTCCGACCAAGAACGGGCCAAAAACCGTCGCGTGGAATTCATCATCACCAAAATTTAAACCCCATGTTCCACGTGGAACAACCAGCCTGCCATGCAATTTTTCAGCACCAACAATACCAATCTTCGTGTAAGTTTTGAAGAAGCTTTATTTCAGGGACTGCCGGCAGACAATGGATTGTTCATGCCCGTAAATATTTCTGCCTTGCCTGACTCCTTTTTCCGTGAGCTTCCACACCTTAGCTTTCAGGAGTCAGCATTCCTTGTTGCTCGAAACTTATTGAAAGGAGCCATACCGGACCACCACTTGCAACACATCATCAGCGATGCCATCAACTTCCCCGCTCCGCTCATTACCCTAAATGAACATGAACACATCCTGGAGCTTTTCCATGGACCGTCACTTGCTTTCAAAGATTTTGGCGCACGATTCATGGCTGGTTGTATGGCTTATTTTCGGAAAAAAGATCTGTGTATTCTCGTTGCTACCTCCGGCGATACAGGGGGCGCAGTAGCAGCAGGTTTTTACAAAACACCGGGTATCCGTGTAATCATCCTCTACCCTTCTGGTAAGGTAAGCGCATTGCAGGAAAAACAACTCACAACCCATGGGGACAACATACAGGCAATTGAGGTGAAAGGAAATTTTGATGATTGCCAGGCATTGGTCAAACAAGCATTCCTTGATCCTGATCTTCGCTCAAAAATTGAACTCAGCTCGGCCAACAGCATCAATATTGCACGGTTGATACCACAATCCTTTTATTTCTTTGAAGCCTACCGGCAGCTTACCAATTCACACCCGCCATTAGCCTTTGCTGTTCCTTCGGGCAATTTCGGCAACCTTACAGCTGGCATCCTGGCCAAACGTATGGGCCTTCCCGTAAAGCATTTTATTGCAGCAACCAACAGCAACGATGTTGTCCCGGAATATTTACACAGCGGAAACTTCGTACCTCGTCCATCCAAGTCTACTTTATCCAACGCTATGGATGTGGGCAACCCATCCAATTTTGTACGCATGAAAGACCTCTATGGTTCCACGTGGAACATGATGCGTGAGGACATCAAAGGTTATGCCTTCACCGATGCAGAAACAGAAAATGCCATGCGGCAAGTGGAACAAGATTTTGGGTATGTAATGGATCCACATACCGCCATTGGGCATTTGTCCCTTCAAACCTATCTACACATTTACCCTGATCATCAGGGAATAGTTTTATCTACGGCACATCCCGCTAAATTCCTTCCGGATGTAGAACGTATTCTTGGCCACAGCATTGAAGTACCTGAGCGATTGGCAGCACTTGAGCATTTGGAAAAAAAATCGGTGATCATGGAGGTGCAATACAACACCTTTAAATCCTGGCTATTGGATAACGTAAGGGGTGGATACGCTTTTTAGAACCTCAGATTTAAACGGATTTAAGTACTACTTCCTTTAAGAACGCTTCAAGGATATCGTTGAATTCCTCAGGTTTTTCCATCATGGGTGCATGCCCACATTCATCAATAAAATAAAGCTTGGAATCACTGATCAGTTCGTGGAACTTTTCACCTACAAAAGGAGGTGTTACGCCATCCTGTTTTCCCCAGATGAGTAAAGTAGGCGCCTTGATCTTGTGCAACTTATCCCCTAGGTTGTGGCGAACGGCGGACTTGGCCGTTGCTACCACACGGATCGCCTTGACTCGGTCGTTGACGATTCCAAACACTTCGTCAACCAACTCTTTGGTTGCAACTTCCGGGTTGAAAAAAGTTTCGGCCGTTTTGTTTTTGATGTATTCGTAATCACCCCGTTTGGGAAAAGCCGTTCCGAAAGCACTTTCAAACAAGCCTGAACTTCCAGTGAGGGTAATGGACGCAACGTGCTCTGGATTGTTCAAAGCAAACAACAGTGCCACATGACCGCCCAGTGAATTGCCAAGCAGGTGAATTTTATCGTACGATTTGTACTTAACAAACTTTACCACGAAATCTACCAGTCCCATAACCGAGACTTCAAATATGGGCATTTCGTAGATTGGGAGGATGGGAACTACCACGCGGTATTCCTTTGAAAAGCGGTTGATGATGCTCTCAAAATTACTTAGAGCACCGAACAGGCCGTGCAGCAGTAACAGCGTTTCAGCATCTTCACGGCCCGACTCGATGTAACGGAAACCTTGTTCTTCTTTGATGGATACGTTCATGCTTTGCTTGATTCTGTAGATGACTTTGGCAAAAATAGGAAAATCCACAACATAACCACCCACACCGTTCAGGCATAACCTGGTTTTTCGTCACACCAGAGCAGAAAATTAAAAATGCCTTCATTTTTACGAAACCTTTTGCTCTGTACCATGTACTTGGTAGGTTACATACAACAGTACACTCAACAACACAACCGCTCCTGCCTGGTGCAAAACTCCCAGAGTTACAGGTATGCTGCCCTGACATTGCAACAAGGTAACAATTCCAAGAATGACTTGTACCAACAAGCTTAAAACCAACAATCGATTGCCGATGCGAAGTCTTGAGGATTGCTGGTGCCGCGACATTTTCCATACAGCATACAACACCAGCGCCGTAAGCAAATACGCAGTATTGCGGTGCAAAAACTGGATAAGCGCCGGCACAAACGGATTGATGTCGTAGTGGGTAAAACTATCCACAGACCACAAACTACCGTCGAGCAACATGCCTGGTAAAAAAACGCCCCCCTGATCGGGCCAGGTAGGGTAAAACAATCCGGCCTTGGTACCCGACATCATGGCGCCCAAACCTATCTGAACAAAAGCCAACAGTACCAGTCCATTGAAATAGCGTTTCCAGGTACCTGCCGCAAAAGCTACTACTCTTGGCTTGTAAGCGATAAAAATGGTTTGCAGGAGGTAGCTGAAAATGACGAGCCCCATCACCAAGTGCAAGGTTAGGTTGTAGGCATTCACCCAGGGCCTCGAGCGCAGTCCGCTGGCAACCATGATCCATCCAAAAAAACCCTCAAGTGCGGCAAGCAACACCACAATGGGCAACCGGCGCATCAAACGCCTGGAAAACATACCCCGCCACCAAAACCAACCAAAAGGAATGATGAACACAAAAAACATGAGACGGGCCCATAAACGGTGGAAATACTCCCAAAAAAATATGAATTTAAAGTCAGACATGGCCATGCCCTGGTTGATCTTCTGGTATTGCGGCGTAGTCTTGTACAAATCAAACGCTTCTTCCCATGCAGCATCGTTCAGAGGTGGCAACGTGCCTGTAACAACCTCCCATCGGGTGATGCTGAGTCCGCTGCCCGTAAGTCGCGTTACACCGCCAATAACGATTTGCATGAACACCATAAACAAACCAACAATGAGCCAAATTTTAACGATGCCTGCAATGCGCTCATCTTCGACGTAGCGGATCCGGCTTGTATTTTCAGTAGTAGACATAGGTCAACGATGATTTTTCCTATTTTTAAAAACTTGAAACAAAATTAAAGCCGTTTGGATTTACGTTTTCAACTTTTAGCTGGTGACTTATATGATTTTAATGATTTTAAATAAAAAATTGACCCCCATCATCAGGGGCGTTGGTATGTTGAAAACCGTATAACTGCACATGGTATATTTGATTTCACCAGCAGTTACCCGCTTTATCCACAGGTTGCCAACCATGAAGCTGCTTTTGAATCAAGGGTTTAGTGGTTTATCCACGGCTGTGTCAGGAACTTTGTGGAATCACACCTTGGTCGTTTCAACAACAGGGTGGGTGTTGGTAGTGTTTAACTTGTGGTAGGTTTATCCACAATTTTTAGGAGCAAAACCACTTCTTGCGGAAATTACCCCGTGATGTGTTGGCGGCGGTTGATAAAACGGTATGTTATCCACAGGTAAAGTTTGGTAACTGTATTTGTTAATCACTTAAAAATGAGTTGTTTATAAAAATGCTTATGGTGTATGTTTGTAAGTATTTAAAACAGCTTGTTTGTTTGTAAAACATCTTCATTGTTAGCACTTTACGTTTTCCACAACCATTTTTTGGCAATAAAATTTCCTTGTTTTTATTTTAAAAAGAACAATCATCTGAATTTTATCAAACAAAAACGCATCAAACCATGTGTGGAAGGTATTCTCTGGCCCCAAAGAAAAAAAAGACCGAAACATCGCTCGAAGATATGCCTCTGCCCGCCGAAGTGCAGGAGCATTTCAATATTGCGCCTACGCACGAAGCGGCTGTGTTGACTGCCGGAGGTTGGAAAAAAATGCAATGGGGGTTGGTGCCGCATTGGAGCGCCGACGGTGTGAACCAGGGAAAACTAATCAATGCGCGTTCAGAAACGGTTTTTCAAAAACCTTCGTTCCGCGAAGCCATCCACCAACGACGTTGTGTAGTGCCAGCCGACAGTTTTTACGAGTGGCGTCGTGAACCCGGCGGACGAAAAATTCCTTACCGAATTTTGGCTGCGGGAGGTAGTATGTTGTTCATGGCGGGCATTTGGGAAACCTGGCACGGCCAAAAAAATACTTTTTCCATACTCACCACCGCCGCCAATGCCGATGTTGCTGTATTGCACGACCGCATGCCTGTTTTTTTGCCCGATAAGGCGTCCAGAGAAAAATGGTTGGATGCAAAAAGCACTGAAATGGAATTGTCTGCTCTGATGCTACCGCTCCCCACAGGTTATTTAACCATGTACCGCATATCCGAACGCATCAACGCACCCGGTCCGGATGACGCAAGTTTGCATGAACCGGTACAAGAAAATCCGACATTGTTTTGAGAAAAAAACAGAACTTCTTAGGGTTCCAAAATTTCCGCTTTGGGTTCGGCCTCGATTTCTTTTTGGAAAACTTTCCTCAAATGAGTGGGCAAAATTCGGAACCGTTGACCGAGCCATTTTTCTAGGGTAATCGCCAACAAGGCATAGCCTTCGGTGACACCGGGCGCCGGTACCACCACGATGACAAAAAAAGGAAGGAAGCGCGGAATGTCGCGCAGTTGTGCATGGGCTTCCTTTAATTCCTGAGCGGAAGGCATTTTACTGCTGTTGATGAAAAGCAGCTTTCCTCCCCCTTGCCTCAGGTAAGTATGGAGCATTTTTTTGGTTTCAATACCTTCCATCACAAAAGCCCAAAGGAGCAGTCGTGGAAACCTTACGATTTGTCGAAGGCGTGTTTTGGTAGGCTTTATGTTTATGTTCATTTGTCGAAGGCGTGGTACAAAGGTATGGGAGTTGGGATTAACGGGGCAAAATTCTTGCCATGTATGCAATCTTCCTTGTTAGCTCATGCAAATGGCTCTTTATTCTGCCTGTTTCGTGTTTCTACCCTATTATACGTAGATATGTTCAAAGGATACATGTAGCTCCTACCCAATCTGGTATATTTTAAGGTAAAAAACGAAAAAAAATCATTTTGGCACGGCTTCCAGCTCGAATTGGCAAGGTTTATGGATAATGTAGATTACAACTGCATTAAAAATAACGAACATGAAAAAGGCACTCATTCTTCCAGCTCTCCTGCTCCTCTGCGCTACCCTCTTCGCGCAAACACCGAGCTTCCAGGATTTTCTGGCTCAGTTTCCAAAAGCTGAACTGCCTTACAACATCAACGTTGAAGACATGCAAGCTCCTGCAGCTGCTGGTCGCCTCAACTGGGACTTTTACGCTTTCCTTCCTGAGTTGGAGCACAGTGCAGAATTCTTCGCCATGCCAGTTTATCCCGAGCCTGTTGCCATGTTCGAAACTGAAAAATACTTCGCCGTGGTTTACAACGTAGCACGCGGCATCCGCAAAGACAAAAGCTACAGCATGTCGGTGTTTAGCAAAAAAGGCGACCACATCGCGACCAACTTCGTAGCCAGCAATGTAAACGGTAAAGTAACCACCGTAAACATCGACGCCAACTTACAGGCAGTTGCCAAAATGAACTCGAACAGCCAAAACATCAACCTCCTGGTTCCTGGCAATCCCGACCAACTCGAGTGGAGCGTTGTTCCAACGATCCGCCAGGTTAGCAGCGGAGTTGCTACTTCTTCCAAATAAACCCGAGTTTTTCAAAAGGGGTCTGAAATTTCAAGATTGATTGTGTGATTCAATAGGGTTTACACCCCAAGATTAACGAATAGGTTATGTTTCCCGACACATACGAGCCATCCGATCTAATCCCGGATGGCTTAATTTTTTATGGCTTGATGATTTTTCCCGTTGCAATCGTTTTTTCCCCAACCAATTCTACACGGTAAATGCCGGTTGCCAGTGACGAAATGTTGATGTCGAATAAAACGGAGTTTTGCTTGGTTTGCGAAAGCACCAGTTTTCCGGAAGCATCGTATACCAGCAGACGGTTAAAAAATGCTCCTTCACCACCGGAAATCATTACGCGGTCGGTTGCCGGGTTGGGAACGATGGTTGGTGTTGAAATTTCGGGCTGCGAAGTACTGACAATTGCTTCTTCAACGATGTTGTTTGCAGAAATCAACCACAAATCAGGATCCAAAGTGACTTCTGAGAATTCGAAAGGCACAGGGACGAAGAAGAGCTGGTAATTTTGGGTTAATGGGATGCGTGCGTCGAAAGTCTGGCTGCCGTTGGAAAAGCGCAAGGGCAATTCCATTTCAAAAAAATCGACAGATGGATGCGATTGGAATTGTACCACCTCAACTACCGCCGCCGTATCGTTTGTCGTCCA
>Ga0105046_10008745_pt1 | contig 15888 bp, 13 predicted proteins | sample MAT03_FD_78385 | JGI IMG/M metagenome (GOLD analysis project Ga0105046, IMG submission 78385) | Freshwater microbial communities from Lake Fryxell liftoff mats and glacier meltwater in Antarctica - MAT-03 (megahit assembly) | ecosystem: Environmental > Aquatic > Freshwater > Ice > Liftoff...
CCGATACCGTCGCGATCCCGGCAGCGCGCGTGCTCACGTCCAGGAGGACGCTGCGCGCGACGCGCCACCGGCCTCGCTCGGTCTCGACGCGTTGTCATCGGCTTGGCCAGGCGCCCTCCTACTTCGGAGAACCTGGTCTGAGTTTCCCAGCGCCCTCCCAGGCGTTTTTCGAGCCGGCTCGAAGCCTAGGCCGCCAGGAGTGTGTCGGGCAAACGTCGCGAGCAGACCCGATAGCAAGGCAACGCAGCCAGCGGGGCGCGCAGCAGGCTGACCGACACACTCCTGGCGGGCCGCGCATCCTCCCACGCGCCGCGGCTTCCGACACGCGGCGACAGAGCTCTTGAGCGCGTGCGCGTAAAGGCGACGCGGCCATCGCGATAGTGAAGAGTGATGCGACCGGCTTGCTTCCTTCCGCTCACCCTCGTTGCTGCGGTCACCACTGGCTGCGCCACCGCGCTGCCTGCGGACGCCATCGCGAAAGACACGGGCTCACCGGGTGCCGCCCAGGTCCGGCCCGCGGCAGGTCCGGCGAGCATCGGTGCGCCGACGCAGCCGTGCTCGGGCGACGGATGGTGCTGGGACGAGGCCACGTCGCAGGGCAACGATCTCCTCGGCGTCTGGGCGGCGAGCCCGCGCGACGTGTGGGCCGTTGGCGACCACGGAACGGTGCTGCACTTCGACGGAGCCCGCTGGAACGCCGTCCCCTTCCCGGACCAGGGCGATCTCATCGCCGTGACCGGCAGCGGCCCGGGGAGCCGCCGTGTGTGGGTCGGCGGCCGCGAGCTCCTGCACTACGACGGCCAGACGTGGCGATCCGAGGACCTCGGCGCCGCAGAGAGCATGTCGTCGCTGGCGTACGCGCGGGACGGGGCTGCGATCGCGGCGAGCGGTCGAGGCGCAGTCGTCACGCATCCTCCGCGCTGAGGCGCAGGCTCGCCGCTACTCGCATACGACGCGCTGCCCGGCCGTGCTCGACCACGACCCACCACGACGCCTCTTGGCCGCCGCCTTCGCACGCGAAAGAAATCGCGCGCCGAGCTCCCGTGGTCATCTCCGTTCCCGTTTGCCGACGAAAGCGGCGCGAGGGCGTCGCTCCCGCGCCACTGCGTCGGTTGGTGCGCAACGCGATGTCGCCGGGTGACTGCGAGCGTCGATTGCACCCGGGATCGCACGTCGAATCCTCGACACCATCCATCCGCAGCCTCGGCACGCGCGTCGCTTCGTGGCCCCGTCATGCACCTGCCACCAAAGCTCGAAAAGGCGACGGCGCTGCGAAGCGCCGCGGTCGGAGCGGCCGCCACGCTCCTGGATCTCGCCGTGCTCGCCACGCTTGTCCACCTCGCCAGCGCCGCGCCGCGCATCGCGAGCCCGATCGCGCTCCTTGCGGGGGTCGCGATCCAGTTCGTCGGAAACAAGGTCTTCGCGTTCGCGGATCGATCGGGTCGATGGGGCACGCAGGCCGCTGCGTTCCTCGCGGTGGAGACCGGAGCCTTTGCGCTCAATGCGATCGGATTCGATCTCGTCGTCGCAAGGACCCATCTGCCGCCCTTGTTCGTCCGGATCGTCGTGTCGATGGCGGTTTACTTCCTCTTCTGTCTGCCGCTCTGGTCGCGCGTGTTCCGGCCCGAGGAGGCACTTCGTACCTCCCTTGGTCCGGCACCTCGATGCCACGCGACCGCGCAAGGGGACGTGGCGTGAGCGCGCTGCCGAGTCTCGCGCTCGCCATGCTGATCCTGTCCGCGGTCTGGACGCTCGGCGGGCTCGTCGCGCTCGCCGCGACGACTCGCCACTCGCGCCGCGCGTGCGCCGCCTCGACGCGGTCGTCGTCCTCTGCGCTGCCGCCGGTGACGATCCTCAAGCCGCTCGCCGGTGCGGATCCTGCGCTGGAGCGCAATCTCGAGAGCTTCTTTCTGCAGGATCATCCCGACTTCGAGATTGTCTTCGGCGTCGAGGACGCGCGCGACCCGGCCCTGGCGGTGGCGCGCCGCCTCGCCCTTCGCTACCCCGCGGTGAGAGCCCGGTTCGTCGTGCACGGCGCGCGCGGCGGCGAAAATCCCAAGGTCCGCAACCTTCGCGGGATGTGGGGCCATGCGACCAGCGATCTCGTCCTCGTCAGCGACAGCAACGTACGCGCCGCCCCCCACGTCGTGCGCGAGCTCGCCCTCATCGCCGGCGCTGACCCACACGTCGGTATCGTCACGAACGTGATCATCGGCTCTGGCGAAACGTCCCTCGCCGGGGCGCTCGAGGCCGTGCAACTGTGCGGCTTCGTCGCGGGCGGCGCGGCGCTCCCGACCCAACTCGGCGATGCGGTCGTTGTCGGCAAGTCGATGCTCTTTTCACGCCGCGTTCTCGATTCGCTGGGAGGCCTCGAGCGCGTCGCCGACGTGCTTGCCGAGGATCACATCCTCGGCAAGACGTTCCAGCACGCCGGCTACGCGGTGAAGGTCGCACCCACGCCAATCGACAACACGATCGGCGATGTTGCGCTTCGAGACGTCTTCGAGCGCCACGTGCGCTGGGCGCTGATCCGCTTTCGCCTTCGCCCGCTCGCGTATCCCCTCGAGATCATCTCGAGCCCGCTCGCGCTGCTCCCGATGGTCCTGCTCGCGATGCCGCCGTGGATCGCCTTCGCCACTTGTCTCGCGCTTGCGTGGACCCGCGACGTCGGCGGCTGGCTCCTGCTGCGCGGCTGGCGCGGCATCCACCGGCCGTTGCTGATCGCGCCATGGCGCGATCTCTTCGCGCTCGTGGTCTGGATCGTCGCGCCCTTCCGCCGGCACGTCACCTGGCGGGGAAACCGCGTGCGCGTCGGCGCCGGTACACTCCTCTTTCGGGCGAAGGTCGTGTGATGCGCCCTCGTCGGGCCCGACCGGCAGGCGACTTTGCGGGCTTCAGGCCGCAGCCGACGATCAGCCCGCGCGTGCCGCACCCAGATCGCGTTTCGCCTGCAACTTCGTCCGAGCAAACTCGGCCAGATAGTCGTCCGTGTATTTCGGCTCACCGTCCGAGGTCTTCGTCTCCGCCTCAGTGCAATGGGCGACGATATGCTCGAGCATGGCGACGCGCTCATGTCTATTTGCAATCTTCCATCGCCATTTCAACGCGTCTAAGTTGTCTGGCTCAAGCTCGTTCACGACGGCGAAACACGCCGCTTCGAGCGCGCGATTCGCGTCGGTCCGGGTGGGGTCACCCGCGGTTACCCGCCTCGCGCGCGTCGCGCCAGGGGATCTTCTCTTCGTTGTTCTCGCGGGCCCGCTCGCCGAGGAGCTTCTTCCCCAGTGAAATCACTCTAAACTGCTCCTTCAGGAGGTAAGGCGAAAGGCGAGTCTGATCTGATCTGATCTGAGGCTGAGGCCTCAAGCCTTCCGTCGCATAGTCGATAGTCTGCCGTCGAGAATTACGCTCCCTGATTTTAGCTCGGAGAGCAGGAGCTCGACTCCCTGGGCGCAACTCGACCACCACCTCGCCCGCGATGACCGAGCCGAGGATGTGGGCAACGCCAGCGACGCGTTCGTGTTAGGGCGAGGCGGTCATGATCGCCATCCAGGACCTCGAGAAGACCTTCGGGGATCGCGTGCTTTTCGAGCAGGTGAACCTGCAGCTCAACGCCGGCTGTCGATATGGCGTCGTCGGGGCCAACGGCGGCGGCAAGTCGACTTTCCTTCGCATCTTGATGCGCGAGGAGCAGGAGTCCTCCGGGTCGGTCGGCGTGCCCAAGAGCGCCCGGCTCGGCATGCTCCGTCAGGACCGTTTCCTCGACGACGCCGAGCCGGTCATTCGTGTCGCCATGCGCGGCGACGAGGTGGCGTTCGCAGCCCTCGACGAGCTCGAGCGTCTCTGCCGGATGGACGACCCCGATCCCGAGCGCCTCGGCACGTGCGACGAGATCCTCCACGCGACCGGCGGGTATGGGCTCGAGGCGCAGGCTGCGCAGATCCTCGTGGGGCTCGGCGTCGAAGAGTCGGCGCTCCGCGAGCCCCTCGGTCGCCTCTCCGGCGGCTACAAGCTGCGGGTCTTGTTGGCGCAGGCCCTCGTGGGGCGGCCCGATGCGCTCTTCCTCGACGAGCCGACCAACCACCTCGACATCGTCAGCATCCGCTGGCTCGAGAAGTTCCTGATGACGTTCCGTGGATGCGCAGTCGTGGTCAGCCACGACCATCGCTTCTTGAACGAGGTGGCGACGCACATCCTGGACGTCGATTACGGCACCATTCAGCAGTACCCTGGCAATTACGACGCTTTCCTCGCCGCCAAGGTCGAGACGCGCGATCGCAAGGAGGCCGAGGTTGCTCGCGTCGAGCGCGCCATCGAGGACAAGAAGCTGTCACTCGAGCGCTTCAAGGCCAAGGCCACCAAGGCGAGGCAAGCCAACAGCCGCTTGAAGCAGCTCGAGCGGGTCGAGATCGAGCGACTCCAGCCGAGCTCGCGCCGCTACCCCAAGTTCGGCTTTGCCATGGAGCGGCCGAGCGGCAAGGACGTCCTCGAGATCGCCGGCCTCCACAAGTCGTTCGACGACAGGCATGTCCTCACCGACGTCTCGCTCACCATCCGTCGGGGGGAACGCGTCGCGATCATCGGCGCCAACGGTCTCGGCAAATCGACCTTGCTCAAGATCGCTGTGGGCCGTCTCGACGCCGATTCCGGCGAGGCTTCGTGGGGTCATGAAGCCTCGGTCGGCTACTTCGCCCAGGATCATCGCGAGCTCATCGAGCACCCGGAGCAAAGCGTGCACGATTACCTCTGGAGCCACTGCCAGCAAGAGACGACAGGTTTCGTCCGCGGGGTGCTGGGGCGCCTGCTCTTTTCGCGCGACGAGGTTGACAAGAAGGTCGGCAAGCTCAGCGGCGGCGAGAGCGCGCGACTGGTTTTCGCCAAGCTCACCATCATGAAGCCCAATGTGCTGGTGCTTGACGAGCCGACCAATCATCTGGACCTCGAGTCGATCGAGGCGCTCTCGGACGCGCTCGCGGAATACGAAGGAACGCAGATCTTCGTCTCGCACGATCGCTGGTTCGTCTCGAGGCTCGCGACGCGAATCGTCGAGCTGCACCGCAATGGGGTGCGCGACTTCATCGGCACATACGATGAATACCTCGATCGACAAGGGCAAGATCACCTCGCCGTGCGCGATGGCCGTGGGCGGACGTCGCAGAATCCGCCCCCCGCCGCGCCATTGCACCATGTCGCAAGCGCGCCTGCGATGGCTACGGCGCCTCTGGTGGCAGCGGAAGCAAAGCCGCCGCGCGAGGCAGCCGCCGCCGGGCGGGCCGACCCGCCGAGGCCCGCGCCCGCGCCCACGCCGAAGCCGAAGCCGAAGCCGAAGCCTTCGTCAGAATTGGGCCCGACGCCGCCGATCAAGCGCCGCCGCAGCCTGCGTAGCGGCTCGACCCGCGCCGCGGACTGAGCGGCTGCTGTTCAGCCAAACCTCCCGGGGCTTTGGTGAGGGCACGCCCACCATCCGGTCATGAGGCGCGGATCGGAGAATCCAGTGATCGGCGCGATGCCGGTCTACTTCTTCAGGCCGTCGAGCACCTCGAGCGCGAGGTCGTACTTGCCGAGTGGTGGCATGAGGTAGGCGCCCTGCACGCGGTCGCGGACCGAGAACAACATCTCGCGCGCGATCGCGACGCCCTCTTTCCGCGCCTCGGGACCGGGCGTCACCTTGCGCATGCGCTCGCGGATCGTCTCCGGGATCTGCATGCCAGGCACCTCGTTGTGGAGGAACTCGGCGTTCTTGAAGCTGACCAGGGGCAGCACACCCACCAGCACCGGCACCTTCAGGTGCGCGATGCGCGCGAGCACCTTGTCCAACAGGTCAGCGTGGAAGATCGGCTGCGTCATCACCAGATCGGCGCCCGCGGCGACCTTGCGCTCGAGGCGCTCGATCTCCTTGTCGAGGTCCTGTGCGCCCGGCTCGAGCCCGGTCGCGCAGAGGAATGCCGTCTTGCCGCCGCGCAACGGCTTGCCGGCCGGATCGACGCCACGGTTCATCTGGCTTGCCATGTGGAGCAGGCCGATCGAATCGAGATCGTAGACCGCGGTCGCTTCGGGGTAGTCGCCGACCTTCGGCGGATCGCCGGTGATTACGACGAGGTTGCGGATGCCGACGGCATGCGCGCCGAGAAGGTGCGCCATCTGTCCGATGACGTTCCGGTCTCGACCACACACGTGGAGGATGGGCTCGACCCCCATCGTCTGGACCAGCAGACTACAGAAAGCCAGATTCGACATGCGGGCCGTCGCGCGCGGGCCGTCGGCGACGTTGACTGTGTCCACCCCGGCATCGATGAGCATGCGCGTCGCGGCGAGCGCGCTCTCGCAGGAGACGCCGGGCTCGGGGTTCACCTCGACCGAGACGATGAACTTGCCTGCAGCGATCTTGGCGGCAAGGGTGGAGCGCTCGGCGAGCGGCGTGGGCGCCTCGCCGTGTTGCACGCCCTGGATGGCGTAGGCGCGCGCCGGCTCCACCGCGATCTCACCTCCACGCATCATGCGCGCGCTCTTGGCCATCCAGCGGATGTGCTCCGGAGTCGTGCCGCAGCATCCCCCCACGATCTTGGCGCCCGCCTGGATCATGCGCCGCGCGTACACGTCGAAGTACTCCGGCGTCGACATGTAGAGCAGCCGCCCGTCCACGTTGCGCGGCAGGCCCGCGTTGGGCTGGGCGAACAGCGGCAAGCCCACGTGGCGCATGCGCTCGATCATCGCGAGCGCGAGCTGCGGGCCGTCGCCGCAGTTGACACCGATCACGTCGGCGCCCACGTCGCGCAGCCGCGCCGCGACCTCCTCCGGAGGCGTGCCGTCCGCCACCGTCCCTTCGCTGTCGAAGGTGACCATGGCTACCAGAGGAAGGTTGGAGGCCGCGCGCTTGGCTGCACGCACCGCGACCTCGATCTCGTCGAGATGGCGAAAGGTCTCGGCAATCAGCAGATCACAGCCACCTTCGGCGAGGGCCTCGGCCTGCTCGGCGAACGTGGTCATCGCATCCTGCAGCTCGTGAGCGCGCTCGGCGCCCGGCACCACTCCGGTCGGCCCGACCGAGCCGGCTACGTATGCCCGATCTCCGACCACCTCGCGCACCAGACGCGCGCCGGCGGTGTTGAACCGCTTCACCTCGCCGACGAGACCGAAGCGTTCCAGGCGGAAGCTGTTGCCGCCGAAGGTGTTGGTCTGAACGATCTGCGCGCCCGCATCGAGGTACTCGGCGTGGATCTTCGCGACGAGGTCGGCGCGGGTGACGTTCAGTTGCTCGAAGCACTGGGTGACGAAGACGCCGCGCTCGTAGAGCAACGTGCCCATCGCCCCATCGGCGACGAGGATCGAGGAGCGGACGGCATCGAGGAACGGCGCTGCGGGCCGAGAGGACGGCGACATATCGGGCGCATCCTAGTCGCCGCACCCCGCTGGGGCACGCCTCGTCGGGGGCTCCTCAGAACCGGCCGTACATCGACCAGCCGGCGAAGCCGGGACCGACCAGCGGCGTCGCAGCGACCTCGGCGCCATCGCCTTCCTCAACTTCGTCGCCCTCCTCACCCTGTTCTGTGAGGAGGATCACGGTGGCGACACCGGCAGCCGCCGCGCCCGCGCCGAGGAGGGCCCAGCCGACGATCTGCCGCGTGTTGATGGAGTCGCGCTCGGAGCCGATCTCGGCCTGCTCGCTCTTCGAGTACGCGCCACCGTCTGCTCGCAGACACGGATCGCGATCGACCGAGACCTTGCCGCTGTCGTCGAAGCAGCGCTCATCGAGGGCCGAGTCGTCCGCGATCGACGTGATGAGAAGCGGGATGCCGACGCCGATCGCGATGGCCCCGGCGCCGTAGAGGCCGATCGGCAACCACGGCAACGGCTCCCCCGTGACCTCCACCGCGCCCGCGCTCGCGTCGGGGGTGCTAGGCGTCGCGGGCTCGCGGAGCGATCGCAGGGTGATGGTCAGCGCGCGCGTCTGACCTTCGCGGAGATCGAAGGTCTCATCGAACGACTCGTAGCCAGCGGCCGCTGCCGTGACCCGGTGTCTGCCAGGGTCCACGGGTCGCATGGCGACGCCCGAAGGCACCTCTTTGTCGTCGACTTTCACGACGGTGTCGGCCGGCGCGTCGACCAGGCGCACCTCGACCCGCGGGATGCGCTTGGCCAGAACGGCCGCGACCTGTGCCGCGACCTCGAGCGCCTGAGGCTCGCCTTGCGCCAGCTCCTTGGCGCGCTCGTAGTCGCGCATGGCCGCCACGAGCTTGCCCAGCTTTTCGTTGCAGCGTCCGATGCGCAGGCGCACCGCGGGGGTCTCCTTGACGGCGACGACCTCTTCGAAGCGCTCGATTGCGGTCATGCAATCGCCGCGGGTCTCGGCGTCGGCCCCCTCGGCAAAGGCTTTGCGGGCACGCTCCAACGCATCGGCGGGCTGGGCCTGCACCGCCTCGACAGAGGTTGACATCGCGCTCGCGGCGACAAGGGCAAAGAGGATGGATCGAAGTGGCCTCAAAGGAATCGAGAAGACGCGAAAAACCCCGCCAAAGCAAGGCTAGCGCCTTCGATCGCCCGCGGGCTGCGCTCGCTCGACGGGAGCTTCGCGACGCGTCGGCGCTCCCATCATCGGCCCTCGAGCGGGGTGGTCGACCGGGCCCGCGCTCCCCATCGTCGCCGGCTGCACCACCTTCCCCATCACCGACGACGGCTCCCTCACCGGCTCGGCGTGACGCGGTGCCGCCTCCAACTGGCCGACCGTGTGTCGCTCGCCGGCGCCCGTCGTCCACGAGGCGAGGCTGGCGCCGGCGAGCGCCACAGCACCGCCACCCGCCGCCAGGACGACGAGGCGCCGCACGTTTTTTTTCCTCGAGCCGACCGGGCAGTCGGCGGTGAGCACCGTGCCGTCGGCACGCCGGTACATCCGCACGCAGACCTCGCCCCTGCGGCCCTGAACCAGTGCGGTCGCTTCGTCCCGACGCATGCCGGACAGGTTGTAGACGTTCTTGTTGCACGACCCGCAGAAGCGGACGCGGTCGTCGCCCTTCATCTGTTCCCAGTCGGCCTTGCACGGGCTGGCGATCCGAAGTCGCTCGAGGTCCATGGCCGGGCCGCGGAGGTCGTCGAGGCGCCTGCGCATCGCCTCGAGCTCGCGGTCGAGCTCTGCCTCCCTCGCCTCGACGTCGCGCAGCTCGTTCGCGCGCGCACGCAGCTGCTCCTGTTCGCCCTGCAGCATGTCGATCCGCTCGCGGAGGGGCGCTTCGTCGTCGCGGTAGGCGTTGGACACGGAAGCCTTGAACGCACGACGCCCCAGAAAGTTCTCCCGATCGTCTCGATCGGTCGTCTCCACGGGTGCCTTCGCAGGAACGTCGACCGGAGCGAGCTCGCACACGATGTAGGCACGGCGATTCCAGCCACCGGGACAGCGCAGAGTGAGGCCTGCCGACCGAGCTGCGAACCCACACATACGAAGAGCGTGGCGGCCCTTGACCCCCGTGCCGGCCGCGCGTGACGATCGCGGCAGCGGCGAGGCACGGCGCCCCGCTCGCGCCTCGAGAACTCGTGAACAAGGGCGACACCGTCGTCGGTCGATACCGTCTCGAGGAGAAGCTCGGGATGGGAGGCATGGGCACGGTCTGGTCGGCCGAGCACACCCAGACCGGACGCTCGTTCGCGCTCAAGATCATGCATCCGACCGTCGCCACGTCGGACGACTCGCGCGAGCGTTTCCTCAAGGAAGCGAAGGCCTCGGCCCGGATCAATCACCCCAACGTCATCGACGTTCTCGACGTGGGCGAGCTCCCCGACGGCGGGCTCTTCATGGCGATGGAGCTGCTCGAAGGCCTCGCGCTGTCCGATGCGCTGCGCCTCGATCCGCCGCTCAGCATGCGCGAGCTGCTCGTCGTCATCCGCGCTGCGTGCGCGGCGCTCGCCGCGGCCCACGGGGTCGGCATCATCCATCGCGACGTCAAGCCGGCGAACATCTTCCTCCATCGCGACAGGCAGACCGGCCAGGTGCGTCCGAAGCTCCTCGACTTCGGCGTCAGCAAGTTCGCCTTCCTCGACGAGAGCAACACGCACACGGGCTCGTTGCTCGGCTCGCCGCGGTACATGAGCCCGGAGCAGTCGCGCTCCGCCACGCAGGCCGACCAGCGGTCCGATGTCTGGTCGATCGGCGTCATCCTCTTCGAGGGGCTCATCGGATCGTATCCCCACGACGGCGACAGCTTTTCCAACCTCGTGGTGGCGATCGCCACCACCCCCCCCCGCTCGGCGCAGAGCGCCGTCCCCTCCGCCGACCGCGCGCTGACCACGCTGATCGACGACTGCTTGCGAACGCGCGATCAGCGCATCACGTCGTGCGAGGTGCTCGGCGCGCGCATCGACGACATCCTTGCGACGCGCGACCTTGACAACGTCCCGTGCGCCCGCGGCAAGAGCAAGAAGAGCGTGAGCCGCCCGAGTGATTTCGTCATCCAAGCGATGGAGCCGCAAGCCTCCGGCGGCAGGTCGCGGTCGATGCTCGCCATGCAGCGCGTTGTCGACGAGCCGTCGACCCATCCGACGTCCACGCATTCGCACGGCCGCGACGGAGGTGATGCGACGTCCCTGTTCGTCGACCCCGGGTCGGCCGCCACCCGACTTCACACGCCGCCCCCAGCTCCGCTCGCGGGGGCGGGACCTTCGTCGATCCTCGGCCCCGTACCATCGCGAACGATGGCGGCGCCGCCTGGCGGGCCCCTCGGCGAGGCGCTCTCCGCTCGAGCGCGCGGGGAGGCCAGCGCTGGGGATCACGCCGGTGGCCCGCCCAGGCGTCCGGGGTTGCCGGGCGGCGCACAGACACGCGTATCGCTGCCGAGCCGCCCCCTGCGCCCGCCCCCTCCGTCGCCGGGGCATTACCAGGAGGCGACGCTGATTCACACGCGGGTGCCCCAGGGCCGAGAATCGAGCCGCGATGCGCCTCCCGGCCCGCCGGTGCTTCGCACGACCGTCCCCATGAACGCCGGGTTGGTCGCGCCGCCGCTTTCGCCTCCGCCCCAGCGGGGGTTCGCGCCGACGTTTGAAATGGGGGAGAGCGCTGCGACCCAGCTCATTTCGTACCCGCAGCAGGGTGGGCTAGCTCCGAGCTCCCTCGGCTTGGTGACGGAGCCTCGCGATCAGCTGGTGGAGAGCGTGTCGACCTCCAACGTCGAGCGCTACCGCCCCGGTGCCACCCCGCAAAGCGCACCGCCTCCGAACGACGTCGAGACGACCGCGTCCCGAGACCGCAATCGTCGCGCGGGCCTCCTCATCGTCTTCGGGGGTGCGTCGGTCGTCGCGCTGGCCTTCATCGTCATCCTCCTCATGGGGCGCCTGCAGGGCTCGGGGCCGGCGAGCGCTGCCGACGGTGGCAACCCGACGGACAAGGTGGCTCGACCGGCGATCGAGCCTGCACCTCCGGCCGCGGCGGACCCCGCCCCCGACGTGTCGCCAGTCCCGCCGCCTTCCGCCGATGCCGCGGCGGAGGCTTCCGCCGATACCCTCCCAGGTCCCAGCCCCGGCTCCAGCGCCGCACCCGCGACGAGCGCTTCGGCGAACGCCCCGGCCTCGGCGCCGCCTGCCGCATCCAGCGCGCCTCCGGCCTGGGCGCCGCCGCCCGGCGCCGGCTCGAACCGGCCCTATCCGCCGCCCGGACGGATGCCGCAGAAGAAGGACTGCTCGAAGGATCCGATCGGCTGTCTCGATCCGCAGCTCCGCTGAAACCGCCGATGCCAACCGCAAGGCCGAAGGCTGCGGTGGTGGCACCGCCACCTCAGCTGAACTCGAGCTGGACGCTCGACCACGACAGGCCCGAGCCGACGACCACCAGCGCGCAGACATCGCCCGGCCGAAAGTCGTCCCACCGCTGCGAGACCACGACAGGCGCGCCTGCCGCGGCCTGGTTTCCGTATTCGACGATGTTGTGGAAGTGCCGCTCCTCCGGGATCTCGCAGCGCTTGGTGACGGCCTGCAGCATCGTCAGATTCGCTTGGTGCCCCACGTAAATGAAACGCCCCGCGAGATCGGTCGGAACACGCCCCTGAATCTGCCGGCACAGCTCGGTCATCGTCTTGATCGCGAACTTCTGAACCGCCGCGCCGTTCTGACGAAAGTGCCCGACGCGCGGGATGACGACCTCGTCGGCCCCGGCCGGGTTGCCGCCGAACATCGTGAAGGTGCTCCTCACCTTCGACGGCACCTTGGTCGAGACGACCGCGGCCGCGGTCGCGTCGCCGAAGAGGATGGCCGACGATCGATCGGTGAAATCGGTGACCCGCGTCGTGTTCTCGGGGATGACCAGCAGCACGTATTCGGGCAGACCTGCGCCCATCATGTCGGTGAAGTGCGCCATCGCGCCGAACGTCGAGCAGGCCGACGAGAGATCGAACGCGGGCACGTCGATGCCGAGCTCCTTGGCGATGCACGACGCCTCGGACGGGATGCAGGTGTCGGGCGAGCAATCACCGGCGATCACCATTCCGATGTCCGCGGGGGAGATGCCCGCGCGCTCGATCGCCATCAGCGCGGCGCGTCGACCGGTCTGGGCGTTGGTGTAAATCCGCGCCTCTTGCGCGGCGCGCAGGTCGGCGTTCTTCGTTGCGCGCAAGTAATCGAGCGGGAGCACGGTGCGGCGGTTCCTGATGCCGACACGCGACACGATCCACGCGTCGTTGGTCCCGATGTCGAGTGACTCCAGGAACGCATTGTCGATCTCGTTTTCGGGGTGAAAATGGCCGAATCCGTGAAAGTGAAGCATCTTGTCGCCTCGTAACACGAGCGGCGAGGCGACCGCGAGCACCCGGGCGCGCGTGTGACGGGATCCGGACAAACCGCGGCCGGCTGGGCCGCGTGGTGACGCGTCGCGACAACCGAAGTAGCTTCGCGCAGCAGGCGCGCTGGCCCGCGCCACGCGTCCAAACTGCCCCATCGAGCAAGCCCTTTGGGGTTCGCTCGCCATCGAAAGCCATGTCGCGCGAACACTCCTTCGCAGCCTCCATCCCGGTCGTCTCGGCGAGCGAGCTTCGCCTCCGGCTCGAGCAGATCCGGCTCTCTGTCGCCGGCCCCACGGCGCTCGCCTTCGATGCCGACGGCACGTTGTGGTCGGGCGACGTCGGATTCGATCTGTTCAAGGCCGCGCTCGCGGCCCGTGCGCTTCGACCCGCAGCACGTGAAGCGCTGGCCGACGAGGCGCACGCCGCCGGTCTCTTCGTGGGCGACGCGGAGGACGCGAACGAGATCGCGTTGCGTTTGTTTGCCGCGTGGGCGGCCGGCGACGTGAGCGACGAGCGCGCTTTTCGAATGATGGCGTGGGCGTTCGCGGGGCATGGTGAGGACGAGATGCTGGCGTTCGCCGAGGCGGCGCAGCTCGCCTCGGGGCTCGCTGCCCGTTTGCATGGACCTGTCCGCGAGATCATCTCGTGGGCGCATGAAGCTGACATCGAGGTATGGGTCGTCAGCGCGTCGCCCCGAGCCGCCGTGGTCGCGGGCGCCCGGCTCTTCGACATCGATCCGAAGCGCGTCATCGGCGTCACGCCGCTCGCCTCCGGCGGGGTGCTGACGACCGAGCTTTCCGAGCCGATCTCCTACGACGCGGGAAAGCCGCTCGCTCTCTCCGCCGCCGCCCCCGCCGTGACGGTGCTGGCGGCGTTCGGCGACACCGCCTCCGACGTGCCGCTTTTTCTGGCTTCGCGCCAACCTGTTGCCGTCGGTCCCAACGCGCGGCTGCGCGCCGCGTCGGCGAGCGTCCACGGCATCGTCGAGCTGGCGCTCGCCGGCGAGACGGCGCCATGAGCGATCTCGTCATCGAGGGTCTGACCCGTACCTTCGAGGGCGCCGCACGGCCCGCGCTCGCCGACTTCGATCTCCATGTCGAGGAAGGCGAGTCGGTCGTCCTGGTCGGCCCTTCTGGATGTGGCAAGTCCACGCTTCTGCGGGCCATCGCCGGCCTCGACACCGAGGCGCGCGGACGCATCGTGCTCGGTGGTCGAGATCTCTCGGGCGTGCCGCCTCAGGACCGCGATGTCGCAATGGTGTTCCAGGGCTATGCGCTTTACCCGCACCGCACGGCGCGCCAGAACGTCTCGTTCCCGCTCGAGATGCGGGGCATGGCTCGAGCCGAGCGCGACCGGCGTGTCGACGAGGTCGCCGAGCTCCTCGGCATCGGCGTGCTGCTCGGGCGCTATCCGTCGCAGCTGTCGGGCGGCGAGCGCCAGCGCGTCGCGATCGCCCGCGCCCTGGTTCGTCGTCCCAAGCTCTTCCTCTTCGACGAGCCGCTCGCCAACCTCGACGCGGCGCTGCGCGCCGAGCTGCGCGTCGAGCTGGCCGCGCTTGTCCACCGTCTCTCGGTCACCGCGCTCTTCGTGACCCACGACCAGGCCGAGGCGATGACGATGGGAGATCGCATCGCCGTCCTGTCGTTGGGGCGCTTGCAGCAGGTCGGTACGCCCCGATCGATGTACGAGCGCCCACGCAGCCGCTTCGTCGCAACCTTCTTGGGGACGCCTCCGATGAACGTGATGCGGACGCGCGTCGCGTCGGGCAGCGCCGAGCTCGGGGGGGCCCGGATCGCGGCGCCGCCCGAGGTCGGCGACGGCGAGATCGACCTGGCGTTTCGCCCGGAGAGGGCGCGCCTCGGGGACGCTGCCACGGGCGACGAGGCTCGCTTCGCCGGCAAGGTCGCCTTCCTCGAGTTCCTGGGCGACGAGACGATCGTCCACCTTGCGCTCGGCGAGGCGAGCGTTCGGGTTCGGGTCGCCGGCTTCGCCGAGGTCCAGCGCGGCGACGACGCCTTCGTGTGCGTCGCACGCGAGCACCTGGCCTGGTACGACGCAGCGACCGGCCTCCTGGCCGGCGACGCGGGCGATGCCGCGCCCGGCACGCCAGCGCAGGCTTGGTGATGAAGGTCTCGCGCCGGCCCTTGCTCGCGGGCCTCGCGGCCGCGTTGGGGTCTGCGGCGTGCGGCCCCGTGCACGACGGCCCCGACGCGACGCTCTGGTACGCCTATGGAGGCAAGAACCGCGAGGTGCTGCTGGAGCTGGTCTCGCGGTTTCACGCGACCCAGGGCGAGCACCGCATCCTGCCCACCTATCAGGGTGACTACTTCGAGCTGCTGGCCAAGCTGCGCACGGCTTCCCATGCCGGCGTCGTTCCGGCGGTGACCCACGTCGTCGGCGAGGTCCTGCCGTACCTGGCGGAGGCGTCGGCCCTCGTGCCGCTCTCCGAGCTCGGCCTGGGCGATGTCGAAGCCGGCGTCGTCCCGGCGCTCGCGCAGCGCGGGACGTTCACGGCTGGCGGCGACCGACCGCTCTACGGGCTGCCCTTCAATCGCTCCACCCCCATTGCATACTTCAATGGTGAGATGCTGATCGAGCTGGGTGCCAAGCCCCCCCAGACCTGGGAAGAGCTGGTGAGCTTCGCCGTTGCCGCGTCCCGGGGCGAACGGGACGCGCGTCGCTATGGCTTCGGCTGCCCGATCGATTGGTGGTTCTGGGTCGCGCTCGCCGGGCAGGCGGGCGGCTCCCTCGTCGACGAAGCTGGAACCATCACCCTGGCCGGTGACGCCGGCGAAGAGGCGCTTCGCCTGTGGCAGCGGCTGGTCCACGAAGAGCGCGCCATGCGACCTCCTCCGGGCCGGGACTACAACGCGTGGCAAGCCGTCAATGCAGACTTTCTGGCCAAGCGCACGGCCATGATCTGGACCAGCACCGCCTTCCTTAGATACCTCGAACAGAACGCGAAGTTCCCCGTCGTCGCCGCCGCCCTGCCGGCGCACGTGAAGCGAGCGGTTCCCACCGGCGGGACCTTCTTCGTCGTTCCGCGGGGCGCGCCGCCGAAGATGCGGCCTGCTGCGGCGGCATTTCTCCGATTCATGGCCGCCCCCGCGCAGGCCAACCATTTCGCAACCAAGAC
>Ga0105046_10008746_pt1 | contig 15882 bp, 13 predicted proteins | sample MAT03_FD_78385 | JGI IMG/M metagenome (GOLD analysis project Ga0105046, IMG submission 78385) | Freshwater microbial communities from Lake Fryxell liftoff mats and glacier meltwater in Antarctica - MAT-03 (megahit assembly) | ecosystem: Environmental > Aquatic > Freshwater > Ice > Liftoff...
CTTCCAGTGGCCAGTCGCTCGTGGTTCGGGTTGTTTCAACATCGAGTGTTCGCGACGGAAGCGGTAGTTCGATTCGCGTGCAAATTGGAGGCAGAAACCATTTTCGATTGGCCGTCGCAGGTGGCGGGTATTTGACATCCAATCAGCCAGAGCATATGTTTTACGTGCCACAGGGCGAATCAATTGAAGATCTGGAGGTCATTTGGCGAAATGGCAAGTCGCAGCGCTGGAACAATGTACCAGCATTTGGTGAAATCGTACTGGTCGAGGATACTCCCCAATGGATTCTGATACAGCACCAACGGCTGGATTAGTGATCCATTTTTTTTTGGGAACTCACATGATCTGAGAAATCTGATGGTGAAACCTGGGAAAATTTATAAATTTCCTAGCAACAGGATGACACTTCTTGTTGACAATCGAGCGAAAAGTCGAGAACTTCTACGTATAGAATTGGTAAAGGTGTGATTTTCACTCCTAAGCACTTGTGTCGTTGACAATACTTCCTTTTTTGTTTGGAGAATTTGACATGCGAAAACGTGGTTTTACTCTTATTGAACTCTTGGTGGTGATTGCGATTATTGCAATCCTCATCGCGTTGTTGCTGCCCGCTGTGCAACAAGCGCGCGAAGCTGCTCGCAGAACACAATGCAAGAACAATCTGAAGCAGATTGGATTGGCATTGCACAATTACCATGACGTTTACAACACCCTTCCAATCGGTGCTGTTGGCACGCAGGTTGGTGGCTGGGGATTGTCTTGGTGGATGCGAATTCTGCCGTACATGGAAGCTGGCAATGCTTATAGCCAGATCAACTTTAGCGGAGTACATCCTGGCTGGGCTTCTGCTTCAGCCGGTGCAGAAGGCAACGCGAACGGATTGGTTATGCAACAGGCCCGTATTTCCGGATTCAACTGTCCATCCAGTCCAATGTTGGCCGCCCGTGGTGCTGGTTCGCAGGTCATCTCGAATCCATCGTACTATGGAATATCGGGGTCGACTGACGGGAATGGATACACAAATCCAGCAGGCTTCCAGAAGACATGCTGCGATTGTTGTGGCGGTCAGCAGGCAACGGGGCTGATTTCTTCTGTAGGTGCGTTGGTGCCGGTCCGGGCAATTGGTTTCAAAGACATGACCGATGGAACCTCCAACCTCATGTGTGTGGGTGAAGCTTCAAATTTCATCTTATCTGCTCCACTTCCCGGTGGCACGCGGACTGTTCAGGTGAATGGCACACACGGCATCATGATGGGAACACCAACCCTCACTGCCGTTGAAAGTGCCGGGAATAACTATCCACGAGTCTTCAATTTGACTACGGTCCGTTATCCACCAAACGCTCCTGTTGTTAACAATGATGCGAATTGGCCAGGTGTTGGCGATAACTTCGGAAGTAATAATCCGTTGAATTCTGCCCATACTGGTGGTGTCCAAATCCTGTTAGGAGATGGCTCGGCAAGGTTCCTGAGTGACAACATCGATATGTTGACACTGCGTCGGCTTTCCGCAAGAAATGACGGACAGGTCTTGGGCGAATTCTGATTGAATCTAGTTCATTTAGTCCTTGAATTGCGCGGAGGCTGAATCAGTTTAGCCTCCTGTTTTCTCACCGTAATTTTCCGCTTTGGAACTTATTTTCAATTTGAGATTGGAATGGTTGGTATGCGTTTCTTGACTTCTTTCACACTCCTGATGTTGACTTGCTTACTGCCAGGATGCGGTGGCCCAACAGGCCCGGTGGGATCACAATCGCAGGTTAGTGGTACTGTGACGAACGATGGTAAGCCAGTAACCCTAGATAGCCAAGTTGTCTTCTACAACAGCGAGAAAGGTCTGACTCTCGCAGGCACTCTGGATTCGCTGGGAAAATATTCACTGACGCCAGCAGATCCTAAGGTTGGTGTGCCCTCCGGTCGCTACCAAGTCTGCATCAAGCCCCCAGTAGCTGCCGTAATTCAGATGGATCCGTCTTCTCCTGAGTATGCTAAAATGATGCAGGGGGGTGACAGTGGAACTCCGGCTTCGACAGCTATTGATATCCCCGAAAAATTCAGTGATGTAAAAACGAGTGGACTCGTCTTCGAAGTTAAAGAAGGTCCAAACACCTATGATTTCGATCTGTCGAAGTTATAAGGCGTTCCAGAGTTCAATCTGACGAAGCCTTTGTCAACCGAGCCCGGTTCTTAAGAAGAACCGGGCTTTTGTTTTTGGACAAACAGTCATTGCAGATTCCCACAAGTCAACAGATCCTCTACCTCCTGATAAATTCCTGATTTTATGGCAACAGAATCTATGCCCCATGAAACAAATAACCTGGATTCTTTACCTCCAGTAAAGTCTGCAAGAACAGGGAGCGTGATTGCTCGTCTAGCCTTCGCTGCGTTCAGTGGGGTTTTAGGAGCCTTGCTTTCATGGAAAGTGATTGCGGTGATTGGCGAGGTTGTTGTGTTGCCGACAGATCTTGCCGGATTGGGCTTTGGGTCAGTACCTTCACCAGAAGATCAGGCTCGGCTTGTATCTGCCACTTTGAATATGAATATTAAGAATGCAGCAATATGGATGGGGGCCGTGGGTGCGATCTTCGGCGCAGCATTTAGTCTGGTAGTGTGTGCTGCACGAAGAACTGGAATATCAATTATTCGAATGATGTTCGTAACTACTGTTTCTGGGGCATTGTTTGGAACAATCGCTGGTGCCGTAGGAATCTGGATTCAGATGATCGCGCGGCAAAACATGGAACCTGGCGCAACCAGCTCTCCGGAACAAATCATATTGTTTATGCACAGCACAATATGGCTGATCTGTGGGCTTGGAATTGGACTTGGAATTGCACTCGGAGGCCCCATGTCCTGGCGAACTCGTCTGGAATCCACTATTGTCATCGGACTCGTTGGAATGGTTGGCGGATGCCTGTTTCCAATTGTGGCGGGCATTTTTTTTCCGGCTGTCAACAGCACTGGGCCGATCCCTCTCGTTGACCCATCGGCTGGTCGAATTCTCTGGTTGACGCTGCCTGCAGTTTTCATGGGGCTGGCAATAGGAAAGAATAGTTAAATGATATTCTTGCTCGACAATTACGACTCATTTACGTTCAATCTCGTTCAACGCATTGGTGAGATCGATCCGGCAGCGGAAATTCGTGTGGAACGAAACGATCAGATTTCCATTGAACAGATCGAAGAACTCAAGCCGGAACGGATCATCATTTCCCCAGGACCTTGCTCGCCGGCCGAGGCTGGATTGTCACGCGATTTGATCTCACACTTTGGCCCGAAGATTCCCGTGCTGGGTGTGTGTCTGGGACATCAGTGTCTGGCAGACGTCTACGGGGCGAAAGTCGTGCGAGCGGATCGGATGATGCACGGTAAAACGTCGATGATCTCGCATACTGGCCAAGGCGTGTTTGAAAATCTGCCGAATCCCTTTCAGGCGACTCGCTATCACAGCTTGATTGTGCCAAAAGAGACGGTGCCGGATTGCCTGGAAGTCACGGCATGGGTGAATGACGACGGCCAGTCATTCGAAGTCATGGGCCTGCAACATAAAGAGTTTCCAGTTCACGGTGTGCAATTCCATCCGGAGAGTTTTTTGACTGAACACGGCTATGACCTGCTCAGGAATTTTCTGCGGATTTAGACAATCAGCGAAATCCATTTCGTCATATAAACCATCGCGATCACAATGACCCAGGCGATGGCAAATCCTGCAATGCCGCGTCCTGTTGGTTTTGGAATCTGAAAACCATACAGAGCCCACACGTGTTCCAGGCCATCTTCGTCCGCAGGGATAAAACGCTGCACAGTTGGCACTTCATTCGGATCCACACGCGTGCGAATGACGCTGTAGAAATACTCCAGCAGATCGTCAGGTTCATGATCCGTCATTAGTGTCGCGACCACGCCCGCAAACAGGCCCGACGAAAGTATGCAGACGATCTTCCAGGCATCCAGCATTACCAGGCCGTTCGCCGTTTCGTAGAACATCAGGTCCTTAAACATTGGAATCGTGCGGTAAACTTCTTCAGGCCAGTATCCGCAAATGATGGCCACAAACGACGCGACCAATGTCGTCGTCCAGACGGAGGCCGTATTCCAGCGAGTCCAGAAGAATCCCATCCACATGCTGATGCCGACTATCGCTGGCGTCTTGATCACAAGTCTTAACACGTCGGTGACATCCGCAAATGTTGTTTGCAACAGCAACGCTATCGCCACCACAACCGGAGCCACGGCGCGGGCGATCCAAACGTAATGGATAGGCGGTCTGCCGGGTTGCAGTTGTTGCTTGCACAAGTATTCCGCAAATAAAGCCGTAGCCGAAATCAACTGAGTTCCGCAGTGACTTACGGCCGCGCTGAGCACGAGCACTGCGACCAGACCCAAAACTCCCGGCCCGATGCTGCCCAAGACGTCTCGAGCAATTCTGCCAAATAAATCCTCTGAAAATGCCAGATTCGCCTGCTGGACCGCAAGAATTTGTTCGGCTGGCAAACTGGTAATCTCACCTTGTGCGGCAACGGTTAATTGGTTCAAGAGCACGTTGTCGCTGGTATTGGCTTCGTTTCGTAACGGACTGGACGGCCCGAGATACCAAGCGATGGCCGCCAGCGCGGTCAGTGTCCAAATGACGGCCATACCACGCTTCAGAAGATTGCCGAAAGTAAATCCAATGCGTGCGCCCATCTCGGATCGGCTGGAACCTGTAATACTCATGATATGAGGCTGGACAATGATTCCCGTCAATGCTGCGACCGAAAGAGTGAATAGATAAAACGGGGTGAACTGTTCATTGCCACTGTGATGCGCGGCATCGGAGCTGGCCACGAAATCGAACATCCCAGACTTTAGGCTGTCCACCTTGTGAAGTTCTCCAAAGCCGCCAATGCGATGGAAAATCATCGGCAACAAAACCAGCGAAAGCAATACCGAGAGTACACCGTGCATCACGTCGATCAGAATTGCCGCTCTCAAGCCACCCACACTGCTGCAGATAATCAACACAGCAGCCAGACCTATGGCGATCAACTCATCACGTTTCACAAGCTTCCATGAGATTAACGGCGGGCGTTCATCCGATGGCGGCTCAAACATCACTTCGACGTCAACCATGGGCAGATGCAGGTCCAGTCGTTGTGCGACGTCCGTAAAATACGGATCGGTGACAGTTCCCAGCAGCCTCGCGCTGCTGAAAAGGACTCCCGCCATGAGAACGATCGCAATCACAATGCCATACACGGAATACAAAGCCGCCGTGCTTGGCCCGAAACGCAACGCGAAAAAGTCGGCAGTCGTGACGACGCGCAATCGACGCAACAGCGGTGCCAGAACCCAGTAGAACGGCGTGATGGGAAGCCATAGAAACTGCCACCACAGCCCCGCGAGACCGTTTCGCCATGTGCCCGCCATCACGGACGACGGCGAATCGCTGCTGGTCCCGGAACCAAATGCAAACAGCAACGTCGTAAAGAATTGCGAACGTCTGCCGCCGGTAAAGTATTCTTCCGGAGACCTCGCGCGAAGCGCTGCGATAACCGTCAACGCGATTATCGCCACGAAAAAACCAATGAGTAGTATCCAGTCCGTTGTTGTCATTTGGCAGGTATTGTATAGCCTATCGAGCTGTGGGCAATGGAAGGCAATGACAGCTTTTTAGCGCCGATGGCAAACTGCCGCCGGGATTCTATACTGTAAGCAGTGAGGAATGATGCCTTCAACGGCGATCGTTCGCGTGTCCCTCCTAACGTGGCAAGGGCGAGAATGGATTGGGGATCGAAAACGGTCTGCCAGTTGCGATTCAGTCCCGGCAGGGACGAGAACTCCATGCCGGTGACGATAGTCACCGGTCACATTTCCCTTTTAGATTTCAGAGTCCCAGCGGGACGACAGCAACTTTCGCGACGTTCGCTATCGTCCCTCGCGGGACTTTGGGATCATCTGCGACGGTATCCGTCGGCTATCGCCGACGGCATCGAGCCTCCTTCCCTGCCGGAACTGAATCGCATCGCCAGCTTTGGTTTTGCCAGTATTTTTAGCTGTTAAAATCCTCAACCGCGTTGCTCCTCACCTTTGCAGGCTGTTGATTTAATGTATTTTTACAACCCGAAACGTAACTGAGGGATTGAGTTTTCATTGTTCGGCTGAGTGCCCGCGAATCCCTCGCTGACGCGTCGGGTTGTGATAATTCCCATTCTTTTCCTCTTGATACTGAACGATGCCGAATTCAACTCTATTTTCTTTATACAACGGTATTCACGCAACGGTGATGGGGCTGGGACGATTCGGCGGAGGCGTCGCGGCCACGCGATTTTTGGCACAACACGGGGCCAACGTAACTGTCACCGATCTGCGAAATGCGGAGAGTCTCCACGATTCTCTTGCTGCACTTCAGGACATTCCTCTGACACGACTGGTGCTCGGCGTGCACCCGGAAGACGTTCTTGACGATTGCCAATTGCTGATTGTGAATCCAGCGGTGCCACCCGATCATCCGTTAGTGGCATTGGCGAGATCTCGCCGCATTGAAGTCACGACCGAGATCGAATTATTCCTGCGTCATAATCCAGCGTCTGTTATCGCGGTCACAGGCAGTAATGGAAAATCGACAACCACGGCACTGATTCATCATTTGCTGACGCATGCGTATCCCGATTTTGAAGGCCGAATCTGGCTCGGCGGCAACATCGGAATCAGCTTGCTCGATCAACTGGAAACGATTCAAAAACAAGACATCGTGGTTCTGGAACTCAGCAGTTTTCAACTCAATCTGCTGGCGGATAAACGCTTCCGGCCAAACATTGCCGTGCTGACAAATTATTCACCCAATCATCTGGACTGGCACGGATCAGAAGCGAACTACCGAAAAGCCAAACAATCGATCTTCGATGCTCAGACGTCGGACGACGCTGCCGTTTTCCCAGACGACACCGATTCGCATGACGGATCGACTGCCACTCCATGGCGGATTCGTGCTGGTGGTATGAGGTTTGGTTTAATCGATCACGGCGATGATGGATCGTTCCTTGAAGGCGGAACATTGATCCTGCGAAGTCAATCGCTTGAGGACGCTATTCGACTCACGGTACCGCTCCAGTTGCCGGGGCGTCACAATCAACTCAACATTGCTGCCGCCGCCTGCGCTGCATGGCTGGCAGGTGCAGACTCAACAAAGTTTTCGAATGCGTTGCAATCTTTTCGCCCGTTGCCGCATCGGCTGCAATTGGTTGTGGAAAGATCCGGGCGACAATTCTGGAACGATTCCATCGCCACAACGCCTGAATCCGCAATTATGGCGCTGCACGTTTTTCCCGGACGCATTATTCTGCTCGCCGGCGGGTACGACAAAGGTCAGAACCTCGCGCAATTTGCAGCGGAGATTGGGCGAAAGGCATCCGCAGTGATTCTCATGGGACAAACGGCGGGCAAGCTTCATGAATTACTAACCAACGGCACGAATGATCTGCAAATCAGAATTGCGACCGACTTTCGGGAGGCGTTTCGGTGTGCGGTTGCGTTCAGCCAGCAAGGCGATATCGTTCTGCTTTCTCCGGGCTGTGCAAGCTACGGATGGTTTCAGGATTTTCGGGAACGCGGAGACCTCTTCTCCGCCTTGGCAAGGGATTGGAGCCCGGACACATGACACGACAAACATTCAATATCACAACGTGCATCGCGATGCTCTGTGTGGCATCTTCCATCGGCTGCGGAAAGACGGAGAAACCGTCAACAATGACCGCCGCTGATCAGGCACGACGTGCGGCGAAGAACGATTCAACAACTCTGCGAGTCGATCAGAAGGCTCTTCGTCAGCAGCTTGGTGCCAATGAAATGGCAAAGTTTCTGGTGGAAGGAAATGATATTGTCGAAGCAAATCTATTCCGTTCCGGACTACGTTCCGTCGAACCACTCAAAGGTCTGCCACTGCGAGGCCTGGATCTTGGCTTCACTTACGTCTCCGATTTGACGCCGCTCACTGGCATGCCGCTGGAAAGCCTGATCCTGGAGAATACTCCGGTCGCTGATCTTTCGCCGTTAAAGGGAATGCCGCTAAAGGTTTTGAAAATTCAAAACACCAAAGTGACTGATTTCAGTTTCCTTGAAGGCATGAAACTGACTCACTTTAACGTCTTAAACGTGCCCTACAACGATCTGAATTCACTGCGGGACATGCCGCTGGATACATTGTGGCTCACCGGTTCCAAAGTGACTGATCTTGGACCATTGTCGGGCACAAAGCTCGTGAGTCTTGACGTGGCTGAAACGGAAGTCAGTGATCTGACGCCTCTGGGATCAATTTCGTCACTCAAACGGATCAATATCGCGAAGAGTTCAGTGTCAGACTTAAGTCCTCTCGCTGGACTGAGCCTTGAACGCATAGTGCTGTCGCCTGAACGCATTCGCACGGGGATTGAGGCGATTCGCAATATGAAAAGTCTTGTCTATATTCAGACGGAAATTGAACAGAACCTGGAAGCGGGCGAATTCTGGAAACGCTACGACCTTGGGATCTGGGACGATGTAACGACGCAGGAGAAATTGTGAGTCAGCAAGTCGTTCGCCAAATTGTCAGCAACGTGGAATCTGCCGTTCTCGGAAAACCCACAGCCGTGCGATTGTCGGTTGTCACTTTGCTGGCGGGTGGTCACATACTTCTGGAAGATGCTCCCGGACTGGGGAAGACTTCGCTGGCCCGTGCCCTTGCGAAATCGCTTGGCTGCGGCTTCACGCGAATGCAGTTCACGCCGGATTTGCTTCCCAGTGATATCCTTGGCGGCAATATCTACCGTCCCGGAACAGGGGATTTTGAATTTCGGCCAGGTCCGATCTTCACGAACGTCCTGCTTGCCGACGAAATCAATCGCACGACTCCCAGAACTCAAAGTGCGTTATTGGAGGCGATGAGCGAACGACAAGTGTCCATCGAAGGCACGACACACAAACTTCCGGATCCGTTTCTGGTGATCGCGACGCAGAATCCGTTTGAATTTGAGGGCACTTATCCGCTGCCGGAGAATCAACTGGATCGTTTTATGATGTGCCTGAGTCTCGGCTATCCCGATCGAAAGTCCGAACTTGAGATTCTGAATCGTCACCGCGATGGTCAGCCTGTGGATGCTTTAACGGCGGCCGCGACGCCGGATCAGGTTCTCAATCTGCAGCGACAGGTTCAGGCCATTAAGTTTGATGCATCACTGGCAGAGTATCTGCTGCAGATTGTTGAAAAGACGCGAGCCAACAACGAACTCACACTTGGCGTCAGCACGCGTGGCGCGCTGACGTGGTACAGGGCGGCTCAGGCCATGGCGTTGGTCGCGGATCGTGATTATGTGATCCCGGATGACATTAAGGAGACTGCAATCCCCGTGCTGGCTCATCGTGTCGTTTGCCGAGGTGCTATGCGAGAAGGTCATCGTCAACGGGCTTCGCAGATTTTGCGTATGGTCATGGATGGAATTGCGGTGCCGTCATGACTGTTCAAAAATCAGACACTGCGTCGATCGCCATCATCACAGCCATTATCATCGTCGATCATGGCTCTCGCCGCGCTGCAAGCAACGAGATGCTGCATCGCGCTGCGGACAGGTTCGCTGTGGATTCAAAGTATCCGATCGTTGAGCCCGCTCATATGGAACTGGCGGAACCTTCGATCGCGGCTGCTTTTGATCGATGCGTTCAACGCGGCGCAAAGCGTGTGATCGTGTTTCCGTATTTTCTTTCACCTGGCCGACACTGGACCGAAGATATTCCGGCTCTGGTGACCGCCGCTGCAACGAAACATGCGGGAATCGAATGGCTGGTCACAGCCCCGTTTGGCTTGCATCCGGACATGAACGCCATCATCACGGACCGCATTGAACGCTGCCTGCACAACGCATCTGCGACCCATGATCATCAGTCTGCGCCAGGCTGCGATGTCTGTGCAGGCACCGCTGGGTGTGAGTTCAACAGACTCTCTACAAGCCATTTGTAAGCACCCATTCACGAGTGCTTACCCAATTCCGTACTTGCGGCACTTGCTGAAAAATGTGCTGCGAGGAAGATTAAGCCGCCGGGCGGCGAGAGCTTTGTTGCCTCCCGCAATTCGCAGAGCTTCTCGCAGTTGCTGGTCTTCGGTGTCAGAAGATTCGGAGTCTCCGGCTGTTGACGAAATGCCTTCACCATCTGTCGACCTGCGAGCCACACTTCTGACAGGCATCACTTTCGAGGTTGAAATCGACGGTCGTGGCGGCCGCAACGCATGTGAAACGATGCGATCACTGCCGGTTTGAAATTCGTCCGGCAGATCTGCCATTGTGATCATTTCGCTGTCTGCCATAACCACAGCACGTTCGATGACGTTTTCGAGTTCACGAATATTGCCAGGCCATGCATGAGCTTCGATAGCGGCCAAGGCATCAGAATCGATCTGACGGATTTGTTTTTTTGTCTTCTGTGCGGAACGACTCAGAAAATAGAAGACAAGTTCAGCCAGATCTTCCGGACGCTCTCGCAGCGGCGGCAGTGTCAGAGCAACAACGTTCAGACGATAAAACAAATCTGCGCGAAATTGACCACGGGCGATCATGTCTTCCAGATTGCGATTTGTCGCCGCGATGACACGCACATCGATATGAATCGTCTTATCGCTTCCGACCGCTTCAAAACAACGTTCCTGCAGGACTCGCAGCAATTTCACCTGGGTTTCGGCTGAGATTTCTCCAATTTCGTCCAGAAACAGCGTCCCTTTATCTGCTGCCAGAAAACGTCCCTGTTTGTCGATATGAGCGCCCGTGAAAGCTCCTTTGACGTGTCCGAACAATTCACTTTCGAGCAGCGAAGTTGACAATGCTGCGCAGTTGACGCAAACAAGATTTTCCTTCGCACGGTCGCTATTGCGATGAATGACTCGGGCGAGAAGTTCTTTTCCTGTACCGCTTTCGCCACGAATCAAGACCGTCGATGAACTACGAGACACTTTCTTGACTTGTGACAGAACGTTCAACAATGCAGTGCTGGTGCCACGAATCCCTTCGCGATCAAAGTCCTGTTCAGACGCGAGGACCGGTGCCTGTCCAGCATCGCGCTGCAAAGATGTGAGTTCAGCTCGCAGCGCCGCCATCTGCCGCTGCTGCTCGGCGATGCGGTCCATCTTCATCTTCAATTCAGCGTCCAACTGAGACATTGTCTGATTTGCGCGAGAACTATGCAGCGCCAAAACGCTCATTTGCGCGATCGCATGCAGAAACGCTATGTCTTCAGCTGTGTAGGCTCCACCAGATCGCCGACGTCCCAAAATAATCAGGCCATGCAGACCGCCTTCCCCTTCCATCAAACACAGCAGTTCCGATTTCAGTTCATGCAGCAATCGCTGCACGGACGACATCGCTTCCTGATTGGTTTGGGGAATCCGCCGGATGACAGTTTCCCCGGACGTAAATTCGGGAACCTGCTCAGGCTTCAATTGTGCCGGGGCCAGCGTAGTGGCTTTTGTGCCGATCAGGCGAAAATTGCCATGCCCGTCGCGGACGAACATCATTGCTGATGCCGCATCCATCACGTCCTGACATGTCTTCAGAGTGATCTCGGCCATGCCGGACGGCTCCGTCAGGTACGCCGCCGACCGATTCAATTGCTGCATTGCGCGGTCGAGCTGATATTTTTCACTGAAGAAACGACGATCGACGACGGTCTGCAAACGATCACGCACCCAAAGCGTAATTCCAGCCGCCAGCAGCAGGATCAGGAACAGTGAGATCTGCTGCGTCGTTGATGAATTCAAGGGCAGGCTATAGGAATGAGCCGCCACTCCACCGAGCGCCAGCAGTGTCGCAAAGCCGCCAGAAACAAGTAATGACATCAGGATGTATCGACGCCCTTTATCTTCCGGATCTTCTGCCAGCATCAGTCGATGACGAAACATGCCATGCGAATACGCGGCCATAAACAACATGCTGGCGACGAACATCGGAATCTGCCCACGGCCCAGCGCAAACTCAACCCTTTGAAAACCAGCCAGATAGATTGTGTAGCCAATCGGGATCATGGAAAGCAGCGCCGCCCCCAGAATTGAATTGGTTTGCTCACGCTCACGCGATTCCTTGATCGTAAACCAGCCGTTTATCAGTTTCAGAACGATGATAAAAAAATAGATACAGGCCAGAACGATTGAAGCAAATATCGTCGTTCGAAGGACATGCAGTAATTCAGTGGAATGCCTGACAAGATCGAATCCCGTCGCGCTGCCGCGAAATACGATTTGCGTCAAAACGGCCAGTTTCTGCAGCACGTTTATCTCGCCGCTCGCCGCGCTACCATTCAGACTCCAACTGCTCCAATAGATGACGATCAGCAGAGCGGTAGAAATTATTGCAGGGCTCAGGACACCCAGTTGAACCAGAAATTTCCGCGTGCGAAGAAACTCAGGTTCCCGTGGAAAAACAAGAAAGAAGTTCAGCACCAGAGCCGGCAGCGTTGCAGCGCAAAGAATGAACGGAATGTTCAGCAACGGGCTGCTTGCCAGAACCCACCAATGAAACCCCCCCACAAACGCGCCCATGGACGCACAGCACATCAGGCAGAAATTCTGAGAGACAACATCAAAGGGCCGATACCAATAGGACGTCAGAGCCACTGCCAGAATCGACAACTGGCAAGCAAACCAAAAAATGGTAATCGACACCTCGCTCACGGCGATTGGACGCACCGACACGTAGATGCGATTTTCCAGTAACGGCTTGGAAGACCGTACATTTCGGTAGACAACTTCCACAAGCCGTTCGGCTGGCCGCGAGGGATCTCGATTATTTACCTCCACCAACGGCGGAACCTTCAATTCCGCCGGATCAGATCCAGGTACCAACTGTCCGCCCGGAGGTATCTTGGCGAAACGCAAACTCCCCATCGCAGACATGAAATCAAGAAACGTCTCAATCTCCTGACCGTTCAGTCGCACCAGTTGATCACCAGGACTTGGCCGCGGACCGGTCACTCCTTCGTCACCAGCAATCCACTGCTGAATCTCGATTCCGCCGTTTTTATTTGGTTCGTTATTAGGGAGCAGGCAACGGATGCCAATGTCTGGAAAAGTCGCCACATACCACAACACAGCAACGCAATAAACGACAATCAAACCGGTCAGGGTTCCCACAACGCCCCGTAAGTCGCGTTTTGTAGTTTGCGGATTTGTGAGAAAGAACGTCACTATGTCATTGCCTGTAAAAATCAGCATCGGCGCACTCTTCGGCGCTCAGTTTCGGCGGATTCTACCCGTTGAGCGCCGACGATTCAATCAATTCGCCCCAACTCAGCGCCGAACTAGGTCACATGGTTCGGCGCTGTATACCGGCCAAAACTGCATATTTACTGGCCTTTGTCGTTGATGAGGTATTCTCTGGATTTTTTTAATGAATGGCACGACGTGTGCATATCGCTTTTCTCACCCAGCCGCCCTTTGGCACGGTAAATTGGCAAGTGTTGAACGAAGAATACACTCGCTGCAAGAAGACGACCCAGATTCTCGCAGCATTCCCCAGTTCTCTTCATCGTTCTGTCCCCGCACATTGTCTACCGTCCAGAGGGCTTTTTCATGCGCGGTACTCGTGATTTGCCGAACATAAATGGTTCGCCGGTGACATTGTAACGCTGTTGCATGGCGATGTTCATGATCAGGCCGATACCTGCGTATGTGGAAATCAAACTGCTGCCGCCGTAGCTGCAGAGTGGTAACGTGGTGCCGGTGATCGGTAATAGTCCGACGGTCATGCCGGCGTTCAGAATGGTCTGAATTGCGATCAGAGTCATGATACCGACGCATACAAGTCGGCCAAATGGTTCACGAGTCTGGCGCGCGACCTGCAGTCCTTTCCAGATCAGTACGCAGTACAGAACCAATAACCCGGCGCTGACTGGGAAGCCAAAACGCTCACTGATCATAACGAAGATAAAGTCAGTGCGGGACGCCGGAAGTTGCCAGGCGGTGAGATCATCGACAGGCCTTTCCTGCTGACTGCGACTGCCCCAGAATCCTCCGAGTGCCAGGACTTGTTTGGATTGATGCAGATGAAACCCGTCACCTGCTGGAGCAGAACCGCCGTCTTGCTGTGTGAAGACAGAGACGATGCGAGACTGTTGCTCGGCGCTCATCTGAATCCACAGCAGTGGCAGGCAGATGAGCCCCAGCAACGCGGCGGCGGCAAGGTGTTTGGTTTTAGCGCCGGCGGCAAACAGCATCGCGTACAAGACTGGCAAAAATAGCAGCGATGTGTCCAAATCGGGTTCGCGGATGATGAGCAGCATCGGGAAAAATGCCATCAGCAGAGGTGGCAAAAGTCCTACGATCGTTCTTTGACTTGATCGAAACCTCAGATAGGCCGCCAGCGCCATGATATAGGCAAGACGCGCGGGCTCGCTGGCCTGGAAGTCAAACAGCCCCAATGGAATCCATCGCCTTGATCCGTTGATGGGGGGCATAAACAGCGTGATGGCGAGAAGCACCAATGACAACACAAACAGCCACGGACTCAGTTGACTCAACAGTCGATACGGTATCAACATCACCGCCAGCATTGTGAGCAGTGCCATGAAGAACCAGATCATCTGTTTTTCAACAAGCTGTGTGCGGCCGTACAATTCGTCGGCGCGCACCAGACCGCAGAGTCCCAGCGCCGTAATGGCGACGCAGACCAGCAGAATCGTCCATGGCATTTTCCGAAGCCACGAGGACACGCGTGGGTTGAACTCCATTTGCAATTGTTCAGCAGTAAATCAAACTACGGCTGCAGAATGTGTTTGCCTTCTTCGAACTGCTTGTGACAGGCGTTGCAGTTGTTCAACATTGTTTTGTAGGCGGCCGTTGCGGCTTCGAAGTTCTTTTCTTTGGCAGCTTTGTACAACGCGGCCCCATCAGTCTTTGCGGCAGTTGCGTGTTTGGTCCAATCATCGCCATGAGCATCGGGTTTGCGGACGAACAGCAGATTGCAGCTTTCAGCAAGGATAAGTGAATCGGATTTCAGCGCCCTCCAGCCTTTGTTGTCCGCAGGCGCGGCGGCCATTGTGGCTTTCAGTCGCAGATAGGTCGGCTGAAAAACGTATTCCATGAATTCGTGCATACTGTCCTCCACCGGTGCCGCTTCATCGACTGTGATTACAGGGGAATAGGCCTGGACGTCGCTGGTGCGTGAATACACGAATGCAATTGCTGCGACTGCAATAAAAGCTGCGCAGAGTGAACTGGCGAATTTCATAACGTGTGTTTCCCTGGTTGTCTTTGATGGAATTCAAACCGAGTGTTATGTTACACAAACGGTGCAGAAGCAGATAGATCGATGGCTGGAGGACCTGTACTTCGCGCGGTCAGAAATGAGGCTGTCTGTAGTCTTGCGATTGTCCCCTGTTCCCCCGCATTCGATTTGCCATCATTACAAATTTCCCACGGGGGAGAGGGCTGGCAGGCTAGCCGCCCATTTTCGATTGGGGTTTCGGAGAATTGATAGACTTGTTACCCGTTCGTCATGTCTGACGCTTCACCACCACAAATCGATCCGCGGGATCTGACGATCGCTGAGCCAGGAAATCGGATCGCCGAACTGTCGAAACTTGTTGCTGAGGTCACCCAAGATAATCAGCAACTCAGAGAAGAAAACAAACAATTCAAGGAGCGAATCGAGCGACTGGAAGCCTTGCTGGTAACCAGGCTCGACGCCAAGTCTTCGAAAAGGCCTGTCTTCACGGAAAACTACAGTCTCGAACGCAACAAACTGCTCGACCCCAACAAACCTGGTCACAAAGACTCCGACAAAAAGCCGCGAAAAAAATCCACCGGTCGAAAGCCACGCGAAGCCAAAGAACATCTCGTCAGTGATACGATTGCCGTCTTTCCGGAAGGCGTTGATCGCGACAAGTGCA
>Ga0105046_10008747_pt1 | contig 15881 bp, 12 predicted proteins | sample MAT03_FD_78385 | JGI IMG/M metagenome (GOLD analysis project Ga0105046, IMG submission 78385) | Freshwater microbial communities from Lake Fryxell liftoff mats and glacier meltwater in Antarctica - MAT-03 (megahit assembly) | ecosystem: Environmental > Aquatic > Freshwater > Ice > Liftoff...
ACCGAGTAGCTGAGGCCGATCAGCGTCGCCGTCGCCGCGAGGAGGACCGCGTCGACCTCGCTCGCCGACAGCTCGAGCAGGGAGCGGGCGCCGTCCTTGCCGCGGAAGCAACGCGGCGTGACCTCGATCGAGCTCGATGCTTCGAAGCGACAGGTCGGCGACAGCTGGCCGAGGAGGTGCGCGAAGAAAGAGGCCTGTTCGCCGCCGGCGGCCAGCTCGCGCAGCACGCGTACGACCGAGGCGTACTTGCGGGGGTCGGAGGTGGGTCGCAGCGTCTTCTGCTCGAAGGCGGAGAGGCCCACGCCGACGCCGTGAAGCGGGATCGACCGCGTCGCCGGGAAATACTCCAGCTTGCCCGACGCATGGCCATGCTCGTAACGCCGCAGCACCGCAACGATGCCCTCCTCGTCCGGGTCGGGGGCGCCCGGAGCGAAGCTCGATTCGGTCTCGGCAACGCGCTCCGACAGACCGCCGTGCGCCGCTTCGAGATCGTCGAGGTGCCAGCGAATGGTGACCTTGGCCGAAGTCTGCCCGGGCCGGATCCAGCCCGTCGGGCTCGGCACTGCGGCGTAGGGGGCCACCAGCTCCTTCGCTGCAAAGATCGCTTCGAGCAGACGCGTCTTGCCGCTGGCCGATGCCCCGCTCACGACCACCAGTCGGTGAGGCGCGCCGGTGCGCGCGTCCGACAGATCCCAGGTGCCATCGGGGACGCCACGAATGCCCCGTCATGCAACACGACCGATCCTCACGACTTGCCTCTCGCGTGCTGCATGATCGAACGCCGCCGCTTCATTCGCCGCCACCCGCCGGGCCGAGCGACCCGGTGAGCACCGCGGTCGCAAGCGCCTCCTCGCCCGGGTTCACCAGGATCTTCGCGGCCTGCAGGATGACCCCATCGGGGCCGATGTAGAGCGTCGAGGAGCCGACGGTGATCACCGTCGCCTGGTCGCTGACGATGGTGTGCACCGCCGCCTGGGACGTGAAATTCTTTGCCGTACCGAGCATTCGCTGGCCGCCCGCGAAGGAAGCGACGCTTCCCAGGACTTGCTGGATCGCGTCGCCTTGCACTGTCTGGGTCGCCTTGCCCATCACGGTGGAGCTCTGGTTGCCAGTGATGTGCTCGCGATCGTTGCGCTCGATCGTGATCTTGCGATCCTCGTTACTTTGCCGCAGCCCCAGCGCCTGTTGCACCTTGGCGCTCGACGCACGCGGGCTCGACACCGGCCGGAAGGGCTCGCTCGTGGCGACCGCTTCGCAGGTCAGCGATGGCGGCGACTGGCTCTGCGCACGCAGCATCGTGCGGGTGACGAGCAGATCACCCATGGCCTCGGCGCGCGGATGTCCGCCGATGCCGAGCACCATCCCGGGCGCGAGGTCCCCGGCGTTGGTCGCGAACGTGATGCGCGGCGAGCGCGCGATCTCCTGCGCGAGGCGGGAGGCGCGCAGCTGCGTCGCATGCGCGCTGCCCTCCGCCGGCTTGGCGACGAAGGGCAAAACACCCTCGCGGCGCGTGGCGCGCTCCGGCGCGTCGGTGATCACCATGCGCGAAACGCCCTCGACGGTCCGGAAGAAGAAGGTGAGCCCTTCGCCTTCGAGCATCCGGCTGACGAACGCGAAATCGCTCTCCTGACTCTGCACGCGAACCTCGCGGGTCTTCAGCTCGAGGCCGACCTCGACGATCGGGCTTTCTGCCCCATCGGCGAGGATCGTCAGCGCCGCCTCGAGATCGCTCTTGTGCTGAAAGACGCGGGAGCTGGTGCGCTGGGTGAGCAGCCACGCACGCGGGACGATCGAGATCGCATAGGTCGAGCGATCGTCATCGTCCGCGTCGAGCTGATGGATCTCGGAGACGATCCCTGTCCATGCGCGCCTGGCGCGGTCGATCCGGAACGCCACTGGGCGACCGATGATCGTCTCGAAGTCGACTGCGCCGTCGTCGCAGAGCGCGACCACCCGGATCGAGAACAGCGCGCAGAGCCCGTCATCGATGGTGACCTCGCGAACGTCGAACCGATCGGCCGTGCCGACGTCGACGAAGAGATCGTGGGAATGCGGGGCCTTCGCCGTCATGAAGGACCCGCATGGTGCAACCAACGGGCCTCCCCAAGCGAGGCTTCTCCGCCGAAAGCTGGCGCCGCTTCCGACGTGCTTCGTCGTCCCCACCCATGGATCGTCGGCGTCATGCTGCCCGCGCCGAGGCGCGTCACTTCGGCTTGCGGAACAGAAGCACGAAGCGATCGCTCGTCCCGCGCTTGTCGGCGGCGGCGCCCGGCGAGGCGCTCCAGTCCATCGTGTCGGAAGGGTTGCGCAGGAAAGCTCCGCTCCTGTCCAGGACGAAGCCGGCCTTCTCGATGTCGGCGCGGAGCCGCGATTCCTCGATGCGGTGGAGCGTCTGGACCTGCGTCTCGCCGGTGCCGGCCTTGCCCGCGTGATCGACGATGGCGTACGTGCCGCCCGGCTTGAGCGCCTTGAACACCGCGGCGTTCATCTTCTGGCGGTCGACCTTCATCCAGTAGAGGTCGTGGTAGAAAAGCACCACGAACACCGCGTCGAGATCCTTCGCTTCCGCGGGGAGCGGATCCTCGAACTCGCGGTCGGCGCGCTTCACGTTCTTCATTGCGTCGCGCTTGAGCCGCTCGCTCCACGGCTTCTCCGCGAACTTCTGGAGGATGAGCGGAGTGTTTTGACCCCAAACGATCCCGGTCGGGCCGACCGCGCGCGCCAGCAGCTCCGAGGTGTAGCCGCCACCGGCGCCGAGCTCGGCGACCTTCATCCCTTCGCGGACGTCGAAGAACGCGAGCAGGTCGGCCGGCTTGCGCCCGTGATCCAGCAGCTTGTCCTCCGGCAGGCGATCCGCGGCGTCGACCACGGCGCGCAGGCGCGGCGAGACCTCGACGCTGGTTTCGCTCGGCGCGTCGGTCGGCTTCGGCCTCGGCGTGATCGCCGGGGCGGGAGGAATGTCGGTGGGACCCCCAGGCTCAGGCGTGTTGCTGCAAGCACCGAGGACTGCGATCGCGACGGCGGCGGTAGCCCGAACGGTGATGGAGGCAACGGACGAGACGCGCATCAACCAGGTTCTTTCTCGGGAGGCGACGGTGCGGCAGCGAGCGCCGCGACGGAGGGAGCACCCGCGCCGGGGCCGGCCCCAACGGGCTCCAGCGACGATGCGAGCGGAGCGGCTTCCACGGTGCTGGCCCCGAGCGGAGCGACCGCGACGAGGCTTCCTTCGTCCGGCGCGGCCTCGATCTTCGGGCCGGGAGGCGGCGCCGAGAGCGGGGGAAACCGCAATGCGGGTGCCGAGGCAGGAGGTTCGGCGACCGGCGCGTCCAGGATGGCCACGCCCAGCTCGGAGGGCAGGGGCTGCGCCTCTACCGTGGCCTCCGGCTCGACCGACACCGGCGCGTTCGTCAGCTTCCGCGTCCGCTCGAAGAACGCGCGCAGCGACACATGTGAGCTCTTCGATCGGCCCGCCGCGATCGCCAGGATTTCCTCGCGAATCGCCGTGTTGATAGGCGTCGCGATGCCGACGTCCTGCCCGCGCGAAGAGACCTCGCCGTTGAGGAAGTCGACCGCCGGCGCCCGTCCGCGCTCGATCGCGGCCAGCATGCTCGAGCGCAGGCGGCGATAGCGGGCGCCGACCGCGAGCAGCAGCGCATGCTTGGCGACGAGACCAGCCGAGCCGGTGGCGACGCGCTCGGTCGGGGTGAGCGCGATCCAGTCGAGGTCCAGCGTGCCGGAGACCTTCTCCAGCTTGATGGCGTAGGCACGCGCGACAAGGACCACCTCGGTCATGATCTCGAGCGCGAGGCGCCGCACATGGCGGCTGCGCATCAAGACGCCGAGGCGATCGCCCCCCAGCGTGCCCAGCGAGGAGATCGCGCAGTTGATAGCGAGCTTGGACCAGCGCGCGCCGCGCAGGTTCGCGGTCATGGCGACTGGGCCGACCGCCTCGAGCGCGCGCGCCAGCACGTCGAGGCGCGGATCGGCCGAGCCGTCGAGCTTGCCGATGGCGAAGCCGCCTCCGCTCGTCCGATCGTAGACGCCAGGGTCGACCATGCTCGCGCCCCACGCGACGATCGCGCCGATGGTGCGGTCTGCGCCGGCGATCTTGGCGACGCGCTCCTCGCAGAGGCCGTTCTGGAAGCACACCATCACGCCCTCGTTGGAGAGGAAGGCGATCGCGTTGCGCGCCGCATCCTCCACCTGGGGAGGTTGGGTGCAGAGCAGGACGAAGTCGAACTTGGCGCCGCCGCGGGGCAAGCTGGTCACCGCGTGACCGCGCACTTGGCCAGGTGCGGAGTCGCCGCGCACCACGAAGCCGTTCGCGTTGATCGCGTCCGCAATGATCGGGTTCTTGGTGAGCGCGACGACGTCGTGACCCTGCTCGAACAAGTGGGCAGCGACGATGCCGCCGATCCCGCCGCAGCCCACCACCAGGAATCGCGGACCGCCGCCGGGCCCAACCGAAGGTGCAGGCGACGAGCTCATCGGGCTCGTTTTTACAACGGATTCGCGGCGGCCTCGCGGGTCTTTTACGAGGCGGCTGGGTCCTTGGCGCCCTTCGCCGGCTCGGGCTCGGCTTCGCTACCGGGCGGGATCTCCTCCTCCGGCCCCTTCTTCTTGAAGATGATCGAGGCGACGATGCCGGCGACCAGGACGCCGACGATGACGGCGAGCGAGATGAGCGCGGGGATGTGGATCCCGAAGCCCGCGATGATCATCTTCACCCCGACGAAGCCGAGGACGACCACCAGGCTGTGCTTCAGGAAGGCGAAGTTGTCGAGCAGGCTGGCCAGCGCGAAGTACAGCGATCGCAGCCCCATGATCGCGAACATGTTCGACGTGAAGACCAGGAACGGGTCCTGGGTGATGCCGAAGATCGCGGGGATCGAGTCGACGGCGAAGACGACGTCGGTGCCCTCGATGATGATCAGCACCAGGAAGAGCGGCGTCGCCATGCGCTTGCCGTTCACCGTGGTGAAGAAGCGGTTGCCGTCGATCTTGGGACTGATGGTGATGAACTTGCGGATGATCTTCACCATCCGGCTGTTCTCTGGGTCGAACTCCTCGTCGTCCTTGCTGAGCGCCATCTTGGCGGCGGTGATCACGAGGATTCCGCCGAAGACGTAGGTCATCCAGCTGAAGTTCCGGATCAGCGCGGCGCCCGCGAGGATCATCGCGACGCGCAGGACGATTGCCCCGAGGATGCCCCAGAACAGGATGCGGTGCTGGTACTGGCCCGGGACCTTGAAGAACCGGAAGAGCAGCGCGATAACGAAGATGTTGTCGAGCGAGAGGCTCAGCTCGACGACGTAGCCCGTGAAGTACTGGATCGCCGCCGTCTTGCCGTCGGCGGCGGCGCCCTCGTCGGTGCCGAGTCCGAAGAGGTGGATGTCGTAGCCGTAGTAGATGACGACGTTGAAGGCGCAGCTGACCACGAACCAGACGGCCGTCCACGTAAGGGCGCTCTTCGCGCTGACGGTCGAGTCCTTCTTGTGGAAGACGCCGAGATCCAGCGCCAGGAAGAACGCAATGAGCGCGAGAAAGCCGACCCAGGCGCCAAGGTGCATCGTCGGGAGTGGTTAGCCGGAAGGGAGCGGCCTGTCGAGCGCTGGTTCCGCCAAGGCGGCAGGGCTACGCGGGGAGCAACACCGGCAGCGCAGCGGGCAGGACGCGAACGGTGATGGGCAAGCGGCCCAGCGGCTCGCCGTCCACGTCGAGGCAAAAGAGCGCTCGATCGGCGCCCCCGAGCAGCTCGATCGTCAAACGATCGCAGCGAAAGTGCTCGACGCCGGGCTCGGTGAGGTGCCGGCCCGAATAGATGCGTCCCGACGCTCGCGCAAAGGACAGGAGGCTGGCTCCGCCGATGCTCACGACGTCGAGCTTGCCGTCGACGAGGCTCGCCATGGGCGCGACGTGCATCCCGCTGCCGAAGAACTGGCCATTGCAGATCGCCAGCATCCGCGAGTCGACCTCGAGCTCGCGCGTTTGCCCGGAAGGGTCGCGCGCCGTGATCGCGAGGCGCGCGAGCTGGCTGTCGACCATGGCGCGTGCGCTCGCCGCGAAATACGCGATCGTCCCGCCGAAGGCCTTGGTGGTCTGCGCCACGTAAGCGTCGACCAGGCCCCCCATCCCGACGGAAAGGATGTTCACGAAGTAGCCCTCGGCCTCGCGCCCGTCATGGGTCACGTAGGCGAAGTGGCCGACGTCGATCGGGCGAGCCACCCCGCTGGCGATGGTCGCGAGGTAGCGATCGAGCCGGTGCTCGATGCCCAGCGCCTTGCGGAAGTCACCGCCGGTGCCCTGGCCAACGATACCGAGGCTGGTGGCGGTGGCGCCCTGCTCGCGCGCTTGCATGAGGCCGTTGGCGACTTCGTGGATCGATCCGTCGCCCCCGACCGCGACGACCACCTCGCGTCCGGCCAGCGCAGCCTCGCGTGCGAGGTCGGTCGCATGGCGCGGCCTTTCGGTGGGCGAGACGTCGATGTCGCCGAGCGACTTGCGGGCGACGTCGAGCAAACCCTCGATCGCCCGACCGGTCTGACCTCCGCCGGCGCGCGGGTTGACGATGAAGAGCGGCTTCACGTGGGGCCTACTTCTTGGCCTTGGCCGGTTGCGCCGCGGCCTTGTCGTCGATCGCCTGCTTGAGCGAGGCGAGCGCGTCGTCGAGATCCTTCTTCAGGGTCTTCTGCTTCTCTTCGAAGGAGGCCAGTGCATCCTTCGCGGCCTGCTCGCTCGCGTCGATGGTGCCGCGCGATTTCTCGGCCAGCGCGACGCGTTCCTGCGACGACTTCTTTTCCTCTGCCGAGCGACCGGGCTCGGCCTGCAGCTTCTTCTCTTCCTCGACGAAGTCGCCCAACGTGGAGCGCACGCTGCTCGCCTCGGCGGCGAGCTCATCGAGGCGGTCGTGCTCGCGCACGATGCCGACGTTCACGCGCCAGCTGGCCTCGGCGACGCTGGCCGCCTGGTCCTCCACGGCGGCGACGTTGGCCTTGCCGATCTTGTCCTGGTTGCGCTCGATGATGATGAAGGCGTCGCCCCGCTCCCGGATGCGATCCTTGAAGCGATCCGCCACCGCGTCCTTCAGGCCGAGCGAGACCGCGCCGTACACGTCGGCGTTGCAGCCAGCTTGCTTGTTGGCGTACTGCGCGCTGCCGCCGACCTTCTTGACGATCTCCTCGCGCTCGTCGTCGAAGAAGCGCTGAACATATGCTTGCTGCTCGGCTTCGCGGTCGTAGCCGGCGCTCTTGCCGTCCTCGGCCGCCGCCGCGACGACGTCGCCCACGACCTTCCAATTCGGCTCCTTGAGCTGACCGGGGAAGGCGGCCCACTTGCCCATCGTCGCGCGCGCCGCGTCCTCGTGCTTGCTGGCGGCCGCTGTCGTCTTGGCAAGGTTGTCTGCATAGCGAATCGCGTAGGCCGGCTGTGAAGTCGAGTCGGCGACCTGCGGACCCTTGGAGTTCTTGTCGCTGCACCCAGTCCCGAAGACCGCGAGCGCGACGACGAGCCCTGCACGTAGAGCCAGGTTTCGCATGGGTCGCGGAGTAGAGCCGAGACGCGCGCGTCGGGTCAACGCGCCGCCCGCTCCGGACGTGCTCAAGTCGGTTACCTTGGACGACGTGTCGACATGGAGAATGGTTCCCGCGATCTCCCGTCGCGCTCGCTTCCGCGCGCTTGCGGCACTCGCGGCGTTCGCGATCGGCGCTGCCGCGTGCTCGTCGTCGAGCTCGAGCTCGGGCGACGGCGAAAGGCGTGGTGCCGGATCCGACGCACCCGCCAAGGGCGGCGCGCTGCTCTCGGCCAAGCTCAAGATCGAGGGTCGCCGCGGGTCCGATGTGCCGTCCTTTTCGATCAAGCCGAAGGACGACGGCGCCAAGCTGGTGGACGACCGCGACAAGGAGCTTGCGCGCTACAAGACCGATAAGAGCGGATTTCGCATCAAGGGACCGGACGATGTGGCCCTCGCCGAGATCGAGATCAAGGGCGAGGAGATCCGCGTCATCCGCGGAGGCACGGCGGTCTACGAGCTGAAGCGATACCCCGACGGCGACCTCAAGCTCAAAGACGTCGCCAAGACCGAGCTGTTTCACATCAAGAAGAAGGACGGCGCATCCTTCGAGATCGAGGACGGCAAGGGATCACGCGTCGCGAAGGTCGACGTGAACGCCGCCGGCAAGACCAAGGTGAAAGACGCTTCCGGCGCCGAGATCTGGGTCGGCAAGGACAAGGTCGGCGCCGCTGCGCTCGCGTGCCTCGCATTCGACGGCGTGGACCTTCCGATCCGCGTCGGCCTGCTCCTCGCCGTCGATCGGCTCCCTTGAACCCTCATCCTGAGGAAAGCTTTATCTACTGTTACGTATTGTTCTTCGATCAAAGATGAGGATTAGCGTATCGTAGGCATGGGTTCTGATGAGGAGCAACCTATGGATGCGCCTGCACGCGCGACGGCTCGGCGCGCGCTCGACCGAGCTGCCACCCTTGTTCGGCAAGCTCGGATCGAAGTTCCCCCCCGGGGCTGGATCCGGGCAGTGCGGGACGCGCTCGGGATGACGACGGTACAGCTCGCACGGCGCCTCGGCGTCGCGCAGTCCGCAGTCGTTCACCTCGAACAGAGCGAGGCTCATGGTGGCATCCGCCTCGACAGCCTCCGCCGGGCGGCGGCGGCGATGGGGTGTCGCGTCGTCTATTCGTTCGTACCCGACGAGTCTCTCGAGCGGACCGTGGAGGGGCAAGCTCGAGGCATGGCGATGCGGGAGCTTGCCTCCGCCGCGCACAGCATGCGGCTCGAAGCGCAAGGCGCGACCGACGGGGCACTCGAGCGCGTGATCGATGAACGCGCCGCGGAGCTCGTCGCGTCGCGACGGCTGTGGGAGTGACCCCGCTCGACGAGGATGAGCCGGATGGCGCGACCCCGATCACGCCCGAGGAGCGTGAAGGGCTCAAGCTGACCTGGATCACCACGCGGGGAGATCTCAACGAGGCGGAGCTCGCGGCCATCTCGGGGGCGGATGCATGGGCGATCCGCCGGCGTCCGCCTGCAGCGCTGCTTGTCGCCGAGACATTCTTGCTGAAGATGCACCAGCGGATGCTCGGAGCCGTCTGGAGGTGGGCGGGCAAGCTTCGGACGTCAGAGCGCAACCTCGGCGTCGCACACTGGCAGATCCGGATCGCACTTCGCGACCTGCTGCAGGATGTCCAGGCGATGGTGCTCGCGGAGTATGGCTTGCCACCAGACGAGATCGCCGTCCGGTTCCATCACCGCCTGGTGGCGATTCATCCGTTCGTGAACGGCAACGGCCGCCATGCGCGGCTCACGGCGGATCTCCTCGTCATCGCGCTCGGCCATCCGCGATTCACCTGGGGCAGCGGCCAGCTCGGCTCGCCCTCCGAGACGCGCCGCGCCTATGTCGGCGCGCTGCGCGCAGCAGACGCCGGCGACATGGGGCCGCTCTTGGTCTTCGCTCGGAGCTGATGGTCGAGCTGAAAGCGCAGCCCCGTCAGGCGCGCGGCCACACGACGCCGCGCGAGCGCAGATCCTCGATGGTGTCGGCGAGCGTCTCGACCGGATCGCGCGGCACCCAGCCGAGCTCGGTCCTGGCCTTGGTGGAGTCGACGTACCAGAAATAGCTCGCCATCTCGGCGCGCACGGCGTCGATCGAGGGGAGTGAGCGCACGGTCTCGCGCGCCTTGTCGAGCAGGCCCGCGCCGAGGCGCACAAGCCCGGGGCTGCGCACCGGGACGCGCAGCGCGGGGCCCTTCACGCCGGAGAGGCGCTCGAGCTTGTCGCAGAAGGACTGCATCGTGAGGTTCTGCGAGGCGACGAGGTAGCGGTGGCCCGCGCGCCCGAGGTCCCACGCGAGGACCATCGCGGCCGCCGCGTCACGCGCGTCGACAAACGAGATGCCGCCTCCCGGAACGACAGGCAGGCGACGCTCGAGAAAATCGGCGACGTCTCCGGTGGACGATCCGATGGCATCGCCCGGCCCCAGCAGCAGCGCCGGGTTCACGCAGACGACCTCGAAGTCGGGCTTGTTGCGCTCGAAGGCGGCGACCTCGGCGAAGAGCTTGGTGCGGTAGTACGGCCATCGCCCGATGAGATCCATCGGGGGAGGGAACTTCTCGTCGCGCACCTCGTCTCCGTCGTCGGTCACGCAGACCACGCCGCTGGTGCTCGCCATCACCACGCGCTTGATGCCCGCCGCGCGCGCTGCATCGAACGCTATCTTCGTCCCGTCGACGTGGATGCGCTGCAGCGCGGCGGCGTCCTTCGGATCGCGCGAGACGCGACCGGCGCAGTGAAAGAGCGCATCGCAACCTCGCGCTGCGTCCGCCACGTTCGACCCTTCGAGGAGATCGCCCCACGCGATGCGGACGCCCTTGTCCTCCAGCTCTTTTTTTCGAAGGCGCGAAGCCGCGTCGTCGCGCGCAAAGACGACGACCTCGGCGCCGCGTGCGAGCAGGGCGTCGACCAGATGGATGCCGAGGAAGCCGGTGGCGCCGGTGACGAGGGCTTTCATGAAAGGTCGAAGGCTTTCTGGAAGGTCATCAGGAGCGAGATGTCGTTCGATTTGACAAGCCCGGTCATGAACTCGAGCGGCGAGGGCGTGTAGGCGTCGCGGATGATCTTGGTGAAGATCTCCGGCGTCGTCTTGAGCACGCAGTCGGCCTGGCCGTTCTTGCCGGGCGACAGCTCACAGCGCTCCGCGTCGATGCGCATCGACCACTTGGAGTCATCGTCGGTGCCCAGCGTGAAGTAGAACGTGATCGATTTTTCGACGGTGCCCGCGACGAACTTCTGCTCGAGCTCCTTCATGAGGCGCACCACCGGATGCAGGGCGACGGGTGCGGCCACCTCGGCGCCGCCTTGCAGCGTCTTGAGGTCGAGGACCTTGCCGTCGCGTAGCGCCTTCACTGCGGCCTCGGCGAGCTGCGCGACCCTGCGGGCGGCGGCTGGAGGCTTCATCCCCGCGGTGAGACGGCGCAGATCCGCAATCTCGAGGGGCGGGCCGATGCGCGCCACCAGATCGCGCTTGGTCGGCAGGCGCGTGCCCTTGCGCATCGCCTCGTAGGTCCCGCCGATCCACACGGGGAGAACGTCGACGCCGTGGGTCATCGCCAGGTGAAAGGCGACCGGCTTGAACTCCTGGATGGTCCCGTCGACCGAGCGCGTGCCCTCCGGAAAGATGAGGACGGTGTCGCCCTTTTCGAGGTGATCGCTGGCGACGCGCATCCCCTGGCGCAGACCGGCCTTGCGATCGAACGGCGCCAGGTTGGTGAAGTTTTCGATGTAGGCCCGGCGGAAGCGGTCGCGCTTGAAGAAGTAGTCCTGCGCAGCGAGCGACACGAGGCCTTCGCCGTACGCGCCGAGGGCGTACTTCACGAAACCCATGTCCAGGTGGCTCGAGTGGTTCGCGATGACGATCGTATTGCGGTTGTGGGGGATGAACGCGCGCCCGCTGACCCGAGGTCGCATGACCCGCTCATAGAAGGCCATCTGACCGATGGTCAGGATCTTCTTGGCGTTGTCGCGCAGCGGCTCGGGGATGCGAATCGGCTCGTCTGCCGCCACCTCGATGCGGGTCGACTCGGCGCGGACCAGGCTGCTCGACGTCTCGGCCACCAGTGCCTCGAGATCGCCAACCGTCTCCGCCTTGGCGAGGAGCTCGCCGTCGATCGGCTTGCCCACCTGCGCCTCGAGGGCGGCGGCGAGCTCCAGGCCGAGCAGCGAGTCGATCGCGAGATCCCCGCGCAGGGTCGTGTCGGGGCGAAGGTCGCCGGCCTGCTTGTTGGCGATCGTTGCGATGGCGTGACGCACCGCCGAGATGCCGCCGGCGAGCCCGCCTTCGGGGGTTGCAGTGGCGCTGGCGAGCTTCTCCAGGACGGCGCGCACCTCGGGGCGACGCACCTTGCGTGTTGCCGTCCGCGGCAGGTCGGCGTCCCAGAAATGCAGCACGGTCGGTCGAGCCACCCGCGGAAGCTTCTCGAAGGCCGCCTTCAGCGCATCCATCGCCTTGGCGTGACGCTCGCTGCGGGTCTTCGCCGCGCCGTCTTCGTCGGCGCCGGCCGGCACCACGAGGCAGCCCACCTTCTCGCCCCCGTTGCCGTCGGGCAAGCCGACGACGCACAGCTCCTTGATGCCGGGGACGCCGGCGAGCAACTCCTCCACGTCGTCGGGGTAGACGTTCTCGCCGCTGGTGCCGACGATGACGTCCTTGTTGCGACCCACGACGGTGAGGCGGCCCTTGCTGTCGACGCGCCCGAGATCGCCGGTGTGCAGCCACCCCTCGGTGTCGAGTGCCATGCTCGTCGCCAGGGGGTTGTCGACGTAGCCCTTCATGACGCTGGGGCCGCGCGCGAGGATCTCGCCGACGCCGCGATCGTCGGCCTTGTCGATCTTCACCTCGACCCCAGGGACCGGCCTTCCGACCTGGCCGAGTGGCGACTTCATTGTGCCCTTGGAGACGCTGATGACCGGCGAGGCCTCGGTCAGGCCGTAGCCCTCCGACAGCGGCATGCCGAGGCCGGCGAACAGCTTCGCGGTGTCCTTGGGCAGCGCCGCGCCTCCGGAGATGAAGTGGCGGACGTTGCCGCCGAAGCGGTCGTGGATCTCTCCGAAGAAGAGTCGCCCCGCGTTGAGGCCGGTCGTCTTGCCGAGCAAGCGGTTGAGCTCGAGCGCCATGTCGAAGGCGCGGACGGCGAGCGGCCCCTTTTCGTTCACCTGCGTCAGGATGCGGCGCTCGAGCATCTGCCAGAGCGCGGGGACGCCTGCCATCGCGGTGATGCGACCCTTGGTGAAGCCCTCGTTGAGGCCGTCGGCGTTGAGCTCGCGCACGTACACGATGCGCGCGCCCAGCATCAGCGGCAGGAGCATCCCGCAGGTGAACTCGAAGGTGTGGTGCAGCGGCAGCACGCTGAGCACCCGGTCGCGCGTGCCGAGCGGGAAGATGGGGGCGAGCGCCGCGAGCAGGCTCGCGAAGTTCTTGTGGGTGAGCATCACGCCCTTGGGCTCGCCGGTCGTGCCGCTCGTGTAGATGAGGCTCGCCACGTCGTGCGGGTCGGGCTGGTGCCCCGGATCGCGCGCGGCGGCCGCCCTGACCTCGGCGTCGGAGAACTCCTCCAGGCTTGGCAGATCGATAACGGAGAGGTTGGGCAGTGCGGCGCGTACGGCCTTGCCGCCCTTCTGCTCGACGCCGTCGTCCCAGATGGCGATCTGCGCCGCGCTGGAGCGCACGACGTTGAGCATCTGCGGGCCCTCGAGCGCGGGATCGATCGGCACCGCGACCGCGCCGGCGCGCAGGATGCCGAAGTAGGCGATCGGCCAGGCGGGGCGGTTGCGCCCGGAGAGGACGACGCGATCGCCATGGCGCACGCCGCGGGCGCGCAGCTCCTCGGCGACCGCGAACGAGGCGCCCTGCAGGAAGCCGTACGTGAAGCGAGTCAGCCCATCGGGGTGCGCCTCGCTGAGCGCGAGCGAGTGGGCATGACGCTCGCCGACCTCGTCGAGGAGATCGCAGAGGTTGTCGTAGGCGCGGAGCGGCTTCACCTCACGGACGAGCTTGTCGTCGATGAGGGGGAAGACCCATTTTTCGAGGCCGGGGACGTGAATGTCGAAGATCCAATCGCGCCAGTCGATGCCGGCAGGGTCCCAGTAGAAGCGTTCGCGCTCCTCGGCGGACATGCGGGCGAGCGCGTCGCGCGTGTTCTTGCAGACGTAGATCCAGTTCGACTCGGCGACGAATGGCAGGAACAGGTCCATCACGTAGGCCGTCTTGCGCTCCGCCTTGGCGGCGCCGAGCAGGGCCTTCGAAGCCGGCTTGAACGCGAGAGCGAGTGGACCAAATGCTAGCTTGCCTACCACGTCGCCGGCGACCTGCAGGGCGCTAGCGAGCTTGTGCGACCCGTGCGCCTCGAACTCTTTCTTGGTGAGCGGCACGCTCTCGAAGTGTTGCGAGATGATGTCGAAGAGCTTGGTGCGCTTGCCCTCGAACACCATCTTGCGCTTGTAGAGCCCGCACAGCTCGATCCAGCGCGCGCAGGAGCATGGGTTCACGTCGCTGGTGCCCAGCTGGTAGACGGGCCGGTGACTGCCATCGAGCAGCTCGGCCAGCGCGGCGATCATGCCGCTGGCGCACATGTCGACCGGCACGACATCGAGGTTGATCTTGCTGTCGCCCGGGATCTGGATCTGGCCCCGCTGCGACATGAAGATGAACGGGCCGGTCGTGTTGATGCCCTCGTTCCATCCGGCGAAGGGGAACTACGTTGCGCTCTCGACGATGGCCGGGCGAACGATGGTGAAAGGGACGCCGCTCGCCGCGAGGATCTGCTCGCCGATGCTCTTGGTGTACGTGTAGATGTTCGTCCAGCCCCAGAACTTCGCGCGTTCCTGGCCGGCTTCGATGAGGACGCTCTCGACGTACTTGCGACGGACCTTGGCGAGCTCGTCGTCCAGGGCGCGACCGCGGCCGGGCTCGCCGTGCGCTTCGAGGTTCTTCTTCGCCTGATCGAGAAACGCACTCTGGCGAAAAGCGTCGTCGGCGCGGTGGCGAGCCTGCTTCACCAGATCCATGCACTCGGCGATCTCGCGCTCCGGATCCCAGTGCGAGCGATCGAGCGTGGCGTTGGGTGCGAACGTGCCGAGCGCCGTCTCCTGGACCGCCCGTGGGAACGGCAGGACGCGCGGATCGCTCTCGTCGATGAGTCCGGTGCGCTTGCCGGCGACGAAGCACGTGCTGGTGTGCATGACCGGAGCGCGTAGCGCCTTGGCCAGGGCGACGAGGTTCTGCACGCCGAAGGCGTTGACGTCGAGCGCCTCGTCGATCGGCGGGCTGAAATCCACGACGCCCGCCACGTTCACGACCCCGGCGATCTTCCCGGCTTCGCGCGTGACGATGTCGCCGTCGATCCCGAGCCGCGGGAGCACCACGTCGCCGGCGACCGGTGTGATCTTGTCGCGGAGGAACGCTTCGAAGCTTGCGCCCGGATACTTCTCGCGGAGCGGATCGAAGACCGGCGAGGTCACGATCTGCGACCAGAAGCGCTCCTCGGCCGACTGGTCCTTCTTGGGGCGCACCAGCAGGTAGAGGTGGCCGACCTCCGGGAAGTCGTGGAGCAACATGGCCACCCACACCTTGCCGAGGAAGCCGGTCCCGCCGACCACGATGAATCGCGCGTCGCGAAACAGGGCGCTCGGTACCAGCGGGCGGGCCGCTGTCTGGAGCTCGCCCGAATTGTGGTCTGTCCCGCAGGGGATTGCGGAATTATGGCTGGAAGCGGGGTAAGAAGCGGCCCCGTTCGTTGCGGTGAAGCTCTGCGACATGGATCCGCGAGGGACTTCGCAAGCGGCAGAGCGTGCGTCAAGTCGGGCGGCGACAAGCGTGCACACTCGCCTACCTCGTACCAAACGGCCCAATGGCCTCGTTTGCTCGGTCGGTCAGGCCCGAGTGCCGCGCGGCCGAAAGATACGAAGATGGATCGCGGGTTGGTTGCGACCTGCCTATCGATAGAAACCCGCGTTGGGGCTAGCTTACGTTCGCCGCAGTTCTCCGTTCCTGCGCGCGCCGAGGTCTTCATGCGCTTGTCGGTTCGATACGTCTCTTCTGCCCTTCTCCTCGCATCCGCCGTGTCCGCGTGCGGCGACGACGGCGGCTCCAGCACCGGCTCGGGCTCCGGCGGCGATGCCACGGCGTCCTCCGGCTCGAATGCGGGGCCCTCCTCGACGGGCACCACGACCGCGCCCTCTTCATCGAGCGGCGACGGCGGCAGCCCTTCGACCACGACCACCAGCGGCGACGGCGGCAACCCGTCGACCACCAGCGGTGATGGCGGCAACCCGTCGACCACCAGCGGTGATGGCGGCAACCCGTCGACCACCAGCGGTG
>Ga0105046_10008751_pt1 | contig 15876 bp, 14 predicted proteins | sample MAT03_FD_78385 | JGI IMG/M metagenome (GOLD analysis project Ga0105046, IMG submission 78385) | Freshwater microbial communities from Lake Fryxell liftoff mats and glacier meltwater in Antarctica - MAT-03 (megahit assembly) | ecosystem: Environmental > Aquatic > Freshwater > Ice > Liftoff...
GGATCTAACAGATCTCTTGCAAGTTAGGAGCAACTTCACAACAAGTTCGACCAGCGCTGGCATGGCGAGTGTTCACGATTTCAATCGAGACGGGGCGGTTGACTTGTCGGACATTTTGGCTGTCCGAAACAACTTCACAACATCCACAAGCTTCTTGCGATTCATAACTCCTACGGTCGGGGGAGGTGGTGGTGGTGGCGGAGAGGGCGAAGGAAGCCTGGATGTCATGCAATGGTTTGCTATGCCGAGCTCGCGGAGTTCCTTGCCGCTAGATCTCGAAACAGACGAACAGCACCCGAAAGGCAAGGGAATGGTGCATGTACCTGCCTACAGGTCAGCCACTGGTTCGGTCATTGATTCGGTTATTGATTCGAGTGCGTTGTCAGAAAGTGTCCGTAGGAACGATTCCAAGTTAACGCAACCTTCCGAAGACGCCATTTACGGGGAATTCGGCGAGTACAACCGGGGCTTAGACAAGTTTTTTGCAGATTTTGACGAGAATGAACTTTAGGCTTATTCAAAGCGAAAAACGAACCCTATTGGTTCTTACTTTTCAGGCGTAGGACAAAACCTCAGATATGACTCGCGCAGTCGGTGGTGCGAGTAGTTTCATGTCTGACGGAACGAGCAACTTTGCTTGATCATTTTTGTCGTTTCTTTCACGAAGCTTTCGGAGGCCATCGGTGCTAACAAGCGGCCTTTGATATGTCCCGGCCTCCTTTTTCCTATTCCTCGCCTCGAAACTCTTTTGCAATTCACTGCTCCATGTACTGAGGCACGTAGAGCAGTCCCGCAAATCGAAAACGCGAGTCAATGTATTTTTCGATGACGTAAAACGCGAAGTAGTAAGCCCGACAACAAGCCCAAATGGATACGAAAACGAGGACTACTTGCCTTGTATTGGAGAGCTCCAGGAGCAGCAACCCTAGCGACAAAAGACCGATAACGACAAACAGTCCCCCTTTGATCCAAAGCCACTTTTCGTTGCGAATATCTACCATTCGAATTCCTTCATTGTCGCCTTTCGCTCATTGTCGCCTTTCGCTCCGCGAAAGTGCAGCTCGTTAGCGCACTTTTGCGGAGCAAAAGGCGACAAAAACTCTAAACAATATCCCGGTCCGGGTAAATTAGTAGCCACACACATTTGACAGTCTATAGGATTCTGTCTCATAATTCACCCGTGATCGTCAGTTCAAGCTGGCAATCGAATTGGCCCTGTGTCGATTTGCATTGTCTCGCATGGGATACCCACGCGTAGTAAGTTATCTGAACCATACCGTGGTGAGGCCAAGTGCATCTACCGAAGCACAACCCCTCACCGCAGACCCGTTCTGTTGAACTGACGATCACTTTTCCTTCATTCTGTGTAGGTAACTCAGCCGATGGACCGTTTTCAATGCTTGGCAGCGATCTTGCTCGATACCCAATGGACCAGCGATTCTCTTGAAAAAGCCATAGTGCGATTTACCGTCCCGAGATCTAAGGCGAGGAAGCGATTATCCGCCGCAATATTGCTGGAGTTTGAAACCGCCCCTTCCCGAAGCGTTTTGGCATCGTACTTGGAGAAGCACAAACTTTGCAAAAAACTGAATTGGAGCAAAGCTGAGAGCTTTCGCCTTCATGATGTTGAACCGAACAGAATGAGGCGAGCCGTGGCCGCCCCATTTGCAGCTTCCATTCCGACTTTGCCAACAGTCGGACAATTTGCAGAATGGTGCGACGTTCCGCTTGGACTAGTCGACTGGCTGTCTCAACATCGGAAGGATCACTATCGTGTCAGCACGACCCCTAAGCGATCCGGGGGCCTACGCATCGTAGAAGCTCCAAGGGCGAGGCTGAAAGCCATACAAAGAAAGATCGCCACCGAGATACTGCAGACTATTCCGTGCCATTCCGCGGCCCATGGGTGGTTGGCGATTTCAATCGAACATGGATCGTCAGTGGCAGCTTCGTTCCCTTTATTGTCGCAAACACCTTCCCCAAGGTGCACCCACCTCGCCGGCGCTCGCAAACCTGATCGCTTATCGTTTGGATTGTAGATTGGCTGGACTGGCACGTAGCGTTGGCCTTAACTATACGCGGTACGCAGACGATCTCTTATTTTCCGGGTCCGAGAGCTTTGGTCGAGTTGCCAAAGCATTCGCAATCAATGTTGGTTCGATCGCGCTAGAGGAAGGGTTTCGGATCCAATTCCGTAAGACACGAATCATGCGGGCAGCAACGCGGCAGACGGCTGCCGGAATCGTCCTCAATCGATGCACCAATTTGAATCGGATCGAATACGACCGACTCAAGGCCACACTCTGCAATTGCGCTCGATTGGGACCCTCAACTCAAAACCGAAATCAGTTGGCCGAATTTGAAGCTCATTTGCGAGGCAGAGTCAACTGGGTTCGACAGCTCCATCCAGCTCGTGGCGAAAAACTGATTGCCATGTTCCTCGCAATCGATTGGTCGAAATAATGTGGCCATAATGGACACTTCCCGCTGATCGCCAGGATCTGGTTTTGAGGCTCCGCCTCGGTTGCGCGACAAACAGCCGTTTGCGAAAAATGTTTTGATGCGAGTTTTGTTCCTCGCAAATTTTGTAGGTCCATATCGACATAAAGTTGGCTACCGTCGGTTTCCAACCGGCGGGGCCATGTCTGACAGCTACGCCGTTCGAAACAAAAAAGAAAAATCGCAATCCGCTATTTGTCGCGCGGCCCGGGCGGAGCCTATCGAATTTGAAACAGTTTCCGCAATGCGGAAACCAAGGTGTCGCGTTGTTCGCTTTGAGCGACGTCTCGAATGGATTGCAACGGTGAATGCAACATTTTGTTGATCAATCGATCAAAAGCCGCTCCAATCTCGTCGTGCATTTCGGATGTCAAAGAAGCCATCGATTGCTTGCCAAGCAGTCGAGCTAATTCCGATTTCTTCATTGCTTCCGCTTGCTCTCGCAATGCCCGAATGGTGGCTCCCGAAGATCGATGGTTCCAATCCCCAAGCAACCGATCCGATTCCTCTCGAATGATTTTCTGTGCCTTAGGCAATTGCTGTTCGCGAAAGGATCGATTGCGATCGCAAACCGCTTCCAAATCATCGACAGAATAGAGATACACACCTGGCAATCGACCGATGGCGGCCTCAAAATCTCGAGGAACCGCTAGGTCGAGGATCAATAGTGTTCCTTTCTTGCGATGATGCGCGATCGGCCGAAACCGACTTTCCGACATGATGGGATGGGCAGCACCAGTAGTACTCACAACAAGATCTGCGTCCGTCAGAAGCCAATCGAGAGCTTCCCAAGGCATGGCTTTGATTGCAAATTTATCGGCAACCATTTGTGCTTTGTCGATCGAACGATTGACGATGGTGATTTTGGTCGCACCGGCACTTTTGAGATACTGCAACGTTTCCACGCCCATCTCACCACTACCAATAACAACGATCTGTTTGTCGTCGAAGCGTTCGAAGAATTCGGAAGCGATTTCGCTGACGGCGACACTTGGGACGCTGATGCGTCGGCGGTGAATTTCGGTTTCGTTGGTAACGCGTTTGGCGACTTGATTGGCGTGTTGAAAGGCAGCATGCATGGTAGGGCCAGTGTAGCCCCCCCGGGTTGCCCGTTCGTAAGCTTCGTGAACTTGGGCTGCGATTTGAGTTTCACCTATAACCAAGGAATCGATGCTGCTGGCCACAGAAAATAAGTGGTCGACGGCGGGTTTGGCGTCCAATTTCAAAAAATGCGGTTCGAATTCGCTTAACGGTTGATGATGAAAGCTGGTAACGAATTCCACCAGCTCCGCGGTCGAGGGCAATTCGATCTCCAATGCGCTCCCGACGTAGAGTTCAACTCGGTTGCATGTGTTGAGCAAAACGCATTCGCATTCAGGATACTTTTCCCGAAATGCCGTCAACGCTGTATTGCATTGCTCGTCCGTAAACGAAAGTCGTTCGCGGATCGCCAGCGGCATGGAATGGTGGCTACAGCCAATCATGCGAAACTTCACCCGACACCCCCGTTAACCCGTTCCGTCATGGGCAACTCGATGGACGGGGCTTGGATGTCTCTTCGCCCGTGCGGCGCACTAACCACCAAATAGAGAGCTATTCCAACGATCACAAACGAAAGGATATTCATCCACGCAGTGATGTGACCACGGCCTCGTTTGGCGAAATACCACTGAACGGCGGAAGCGACGGCAAGCCACACGAATAGTCCTCCCGAAAACACAATACCTCGATCGGTCCAGTTCACTTGACCGTCTTTGACCAAATTCATGATAACCCCGGAAATGACACCGAAGCCAATGCAGCCAGCACTGCAAAGAAGGCAAGTACTGCCAAAACTCTGCAAGTATTCTAGAGACGGCAATCGCAGCAACCCTTTCGTTGCCCGTCTGGCTTTGAGTCGCCCTTCCTGGATCAAGTACATGATGGCCATGGCGAACCCAAGCGAGACAAGCATTGTTCCCAAGGTCATCGCGATTCCGTGGACAATTCTCCAAAGGCTAGCCGTTGACACTTGGTTGAGCGGTTCGCTTGGAACGGAGATGGCGGCCCAAATGAGCGTCAAAAGCAACGGCAGAACGAACAAGCCAATCCAGCTTTCACTGCGTCTCCATAAGAGTGTCGCATACGCGATTGCCAACGCCCAAGCCGTGAGTATTCCCCAATCATGCCAGGAAAATGCCAAACGCCACGATTGATCGGACGCGGCTGTCAGGAAAATCCTGTCCAGCAAGTAAAGCGAATGAGTAAGAAGCCCAATGGCAGTCATCGCCACCAGAAACGTCATGAGCCACGATTTGCCCCTTGGAGACAAACCAACCCATCGGCCCATCTCAAGACAAAACACCAACGCATACGCGACCAAAAAACAAGTTGCGTTTGGCATCGACGGAAATCAAGCCTCTCTGGAAAGTCGCGACAAAACAAAAAACCTCGTCTGGGCAACGAGGCTTGCATTTATCTTAATTGCGAGGCGAACCAAGGCAAAGACGATCAATCTTCTTCGTCATCTTCTTCTTCCTCGTCATCGTCGTCATCATCGTCCCAGTCGTCATCATCATCCCAATCGTCGTCGTCTTCGTCATCCTCGTCGTCTTCATCCTCGTCGTCATCACTTACTTCTTCCCATTCATCTTCCTCGACAACTTCATCCTTCTTCTTGGATTTCTTGCCCTTTACGCCATCGTCCAGTTCGTCGTCTTCAACGTCGTCATCCAAATCATCGTCCTCTACGACTTCGTCGTCTTCTATTTCGTCGTCTTCTACTTCATCGTCCTCTACTTCATCGTCCTCATCTTCATCTTCCTCATCATCATCGTCGAAGTCATCGTCTTCCTCGTCGAATTCTTCTGCATCGACCATCACAATTGGAGTTTTGGTCCGCTCAATCGATCGACCATTCCAATTCATTAACTCGGACTTCAAAGATCCATGCAACTCGGTAGCCGCTAGCGTCATCTTCACAATGGACTCCTTACTTTTTTGAGCAGACGAAAATAGGGACGGGATATATCAGCACTTCATTTTGTACAATGGTACCAATCGAAATTCCGGTGACCACTACCAATGTGGTATCGGTGTGGAATTTGACAGGATTGGGAATCGAACGGAGCATGATTACTCAATGTTCCTGGTCGGTCAATGGTGGTCAGCTTAAGTCGGGTGGAAGGCACCGTTGAATTCGTCCGATTTTCCATCGAAATCTTGCGCTGGCTTGGGATTGCTCGCAAGTCTGGATGCAATTTCGGCTTCCGCCGTTCGAATCTTTTGGGCTCTTGGCAACGAATCCAAAGATTGTAGCCCAAAAAGCTGCAGGAAGCGCTTCGTCGTCCCATAAAGATACGGTCGTCCCAAATCCTCATGTCGGCCAGAAATTCGGACAAGATCGCGCTGCATCAGTTGGCGGAGCACCTCATCGCACCCGACGCCCCGGATTGCTTCGATTTCGGCGCGCGGAAGCGGTTGGCGATAAGCCACAATTGCCAAGGTTTCCAGCATTCCCTGACTGAGAAGCTCTTCGCCAGGAACATGGTCTAAGCGTCGAAGCCAGGATGCAAATTGTGGACGGGTCAATAACTGCATCCCACCAGCAATTTCCTCAATCCGGAACGCATGGCCATGCAAATCGTACTGTTCGTTAAGCCTTCGAGCCAACGTTCTCGCCTGAGTCGCGTCCGCCAAGCCTGCCAATACAGCGAGTCTCCTTGCTGACAACGGCTCCCTAGCAATCAAAAGAATGGCTTCCAGGATGCGGCACTTTACCTCAGACGATTGGTTGTCGAAATCAAGAGGACGTGTTTTTGGGGCGATTAACCCCTCTGCCAACTCAGATTTGCCAAGCGGCTGCTTCCAATCGCCCTGAGTAAAACGCCATTGTTGTCGCCAACCGACTCCAGATTTTTGATGGATCTGCGTTTTTCCGACGAGCGAACCGGTGGAAAGAATTTTTCTGAAAAGCGGCAAAGCCATGATTTAACGGTTCGTTCCAGAGGGTTGCGTTAGGCGAGCGGCAAATAATGACCTACCGTAGCTGAATTCGTGAGAATCTGGTTCGCCGCAGGATTGCTTCACGTATCTCGCCAAAAACGGTCGGCGACGATTATACTTATTTCCCGAGTGTCAAAAAAAATCTAATCCAATTTCGATTTCCGCTTTTTTGCTGCAAATAGAACTTTAGTTTCGCCATGTCTATATCGAAACCTGCCGCGCCCTCCGGGATCCGACGTCAAGGACACAAATGGATCATCGGACTGATTTGCCTGGTGCTTTTTGGGTTGGTAGGCTCCTTTTTCGTTTTGACGAGCTCCTCTATTTCGGGTGGAGAGTTCTGTCCGCAACTTTTTCAAAAACGTGAGTTCAGCTATCAACGCATACCCGGCACCAAAATTCGACTCAGCAAAACCAGTTTGTCGCCTTCTGTAAGTCCCTGCAGCAAAAACATTTTGACCCATCTCAACGCAGGGAATCAAATAGATTGGCATGTTTCCACCGTTCAATACGGAGCAGTCTCCCAAACCCTTGGTCCGAAAATTCTCCTCAGTTACTTGCAATCCACCAATGCGGATGGTGCGAGTGTTTGGGACGAATGGTCATTTAAGAACCCGCCTTACGCTGCAATTCTTTGGCCACTCGTTCAAGAAGCCGCAGTACAACAAATGTATTTTTGCATTCCTGAGATACTGCGTTCTGTCGACACCGAACTAAATGCGAAAGACTTCAAAAACAAGCTCCAAAGGGTTTGTACGCAGGCTGCTCAAACGAAACTCAAGGGTCTGGTAGAATCGGAAGCTACGAATAGCCTTAGAAAATGGGCTCTGTCGTTGACAGACGAGTTTTCGGAAGATCCTGAAATTCAGGCCTTGCGTTAACCAACAGTTAGTTGTTGTTGCGTCACGTTGGCTCGCATTTCTGTCCAACTCATTGGTATTTCGTTTACCGACTGAGTTTCAAGCAGTTCCTCACGATTCTTTTGGAACCAAGTGGTCACTAGGCCAATCGTTTCTTCGTACCGCAAAAATCCTGAACCAACCGAATCGCTGATCTCGTGCCATCGGGTTAACGCGGAACGAGCAGTTCGCCATTGCGAAGCGTTCTTCGGTAAACCGATCGCATGTTCGACGCCCCCTTTTCGTATCAAATACCAGATATCGCGACCGTCACAGCCCCGAACCGGGTAGATAAACGAGTACTGCTCGCGAGCCCGTTTGAAACTAGCCAAGCGATTTGAAAGCCATTTCAGGACTTTATGGTCGTCTCGCAAGCGGGCCGCATGCTCAAAATGTTGTCCAGCCGCTGCACGGTTCATTTGTTGCTCTACTTGTGCAAGTACTTCGACGGACGTTCCATTCAAAAAGCGAAGAGCCTTTTCCACTTGCTCGCCATATTTCAGCCGACTACAAGATCGCAGGCAGGGCGCAAGGCAAGTGCCGATTTCCTCTCGAACACATCCTGCCCGCAACTCCAAATCGAATAGTTGCAGTTGGTCAGAATACATCATCGGCGTCTTCTGATTGCAGTCTCGTAGCAAGTACAGACGGTTCAGTGTCTCGATAGCTCGATTGAGGTTCCCCATCCCATGAAATGGACCTTGGCAACTCGTCGCAGTTGGATCGAACTGCTTACTCAAATAGAAACGCTCGGCCGGAGGGTTCCCAATACAAACGAAGGCTTGCTGTTGGCGCTTCGGCATTCCTACGACGTTGAGCCTGGGTTGCCATCGTCGGATCAACATCTGTTCACGGAGCAACGCCCCGAAATCGCTTGGTTGCTTTTCCCAGACGATAGCCGTGGCAGCCTGGATGATCCGACCGGCCTTTTCGTCGGTGTTGTTGGGCATGAAGTAGCTGAGCAAACGATTTCGAAGCGACTTTGATTTTCCGACATAGATGAGACGGCCCGTGGCGTCCAACATCCCGTAGACCCCCGGTAGCTTTGGGACATTCCTTGACACCAGCCCGCGCAACGCGATCGTGCTTTCCGACTCGATACGACTAAGTGTTGCCCGGGGAAACGGCATCAGCGGATCTTCGCCGAAGTCCACAAATAATTCATGCCAATTTGCGTCCATGCTCACCTCCTAAAAACCAAATCTGCCAACAGCGGTCGCGCAATGCTGCGGCCTGCCTTTAACGAAACCCTGTCTCGGTAATGGCGGTATTATGTCGGTTCCGTCGGAATACTCCAATACCACTGAATTTAGCTTAGCAACCACAAAGCAGGTGCCCTCTACAGTTTTTGTTTCATTCAGGCTACAACATTGGGTTCAAAAAAACAAAACTAGCATTCCAAAAAGTCATTCGAACCGAGTCCTGCCATATGAAAATCATTTGTAATCGAGAGAAACTGCTTAATGCATTTCAAATCGCCGCCGGGATCGCTCCGACCCGCAGCCCAAAAGAAGTCCTAAACAATATCAAAATCGACGCCACCGAGAGCCGAGTTGTCTTGATGGCGACCGATTTGGAGGCCGGGATTCGCCTGGAGGTCGAAGACGTTCAAGTTCTCGCTCCGGGCCGGGCTTTGCTCAATGTCCAGCGAGTCGGCAATATCCTCCGCGAATCCAGCGACGAAACATTGACGATTGAGTCCACTGAGAACTCGCTTGATTTCATTGGCAGCCATTCGGAATTCCATCTGCCTAGGGCCAATCCTGACGAGTTCCCCAGCGTGGTCGAGTTCGCCGAAGATAGCTACTTTGAATTGCCCGCGCGTCTCTTCAAGGAATTAGTCAAACGGACCATCTTTGCGACCGATAACGAAAGCACTCGTTACCAGTTGGGTGGGGTACTATTCGAAATGGATGGCGAACAAATCACCACGGTTGCAACCGACGGTCGACGTTTGGCTAGCATGCACGGCACTGGCACTTCCATCGGCGGTTTCAAAAACTCCGGCATGTCTACCATCGTTCCGACAAAAACGTTGACACTCATGGATCGCTCTATCAGCGACAAAGACGAAATGGTCCACGTTGCCGCACGCAGCAATGACATTTTGATCCGAACAAACCGTTGCACCATCTACTCACGACTTGTCGAAGGCCGATATCCGAATTGGAGACAGGTCATTCCAAGCCGCGAAGGCAAAACGCGCATCGAAGGCTTGGTCGGACCCTTTCTCACCGCGATTCGCCAAGCGTCGATCGTCGCTGACCCCGAGAGCCGCGGTGTCGAATTTGTATTCGGAAACGGATCGCTCGTCGTTGCCGCACGCACCGCCGATATCGGCCAATCCCGAATCGAAATGCCCATTGCCTACACAGGTGAAGAAGTCAAGATTACCATGGACTATCGATTCGTCTTAGACTTCTTTAAAGCTCTCGATTTGGAAAAGAATTTTGCCATCGAAGTTAGGAGCAACGCCGAACCTGCAATGTTCACCACAGACGATGGCTATACGTACGTAGTCATGCCGATGGCTCGCACCTAGGATTCGTCAATGTCGCCTTTCGCTCCGCGAAAGTGCGTCCCGGCAACCCTCTTTCGCAGAGCGAAAGGCGACACTTTCTCAACTTCCCTTTCCTCTCACTTTCCCTTTCCTCTCAACAATACTATTCGGATTCAAAAATGACGATTTCGGCGTTCATGGAAAAGCACTATCGGCATTTCAATGCACGCGAAACGCTCGCTGCCGCCAAGGCTTACAAGAAGTTCGTAGACGACGAGCAGGGGACAATGATGGTTTCGTTGGCTGGCGCGATGAGCACTGCCGAGATGGGTATTTCACTGGCTGAAATGATTCGCAAGGGAAAGATTCACGCGATCTCGTGCACGGCTGCAAACCTTGAGGAGGACCTGTTCAACCTGTTTGCCCACGACGACTACAAAGTAATCGAAAACTGGCGAGCATTGAGTGTCGAGGACGAGGTTGCACTGAGAGATGCTGGGTACAACCGCGTCACCGATACTTGCATTCCTGAAACGGTCATGAAACACATGCAGAGCCGTTTGGTTAAATACTGGACCAAAGCGGCCGCAGAAGGCAAAAGCTATTTTCCATACGAGTATATGTTCATGCTGCTCGACGAGCCCGAGCTCAGATCGCACTATAAAATACCAGTGGAAAACTCCTGGATGATCGCTGCCAAACAGGCCGGTATTCCGGTCTTTTCACCCGGAATCGAAGACAGCACGCTCGGCAATATGTTTACCGCCCGCGTCATGGACGGCACCGTCGCTTCGCATCGTGCTCTCAAAAGTGGAACCCATCAGTTGCAGCGACTGGCAGAGTGGTATCGGACGTTCAGCAAGGATCGAGGCGTAGGCTTCTTTCAAATTGGTGGCGGAATCGCCGGCGACTTCGCGATCTGCGTTGTTCCAATGCTCATTCAGGATTTGGACGAAAACGAGACTCGTCGATGGGCTTATTATGCTCAAATCAGCGACTCAGAAACCAGCTACGGCGGCTATAGCGGCGCGGTTCCAAATGAAAAAATCACTTGGAATAAGTTGACGTCAGACACTCCCAAGTTCATGATCCATAGCGATGCAACTATCGTAGCACCACTTATTTTCGCCTATGTTTTAGGGCAATGACTGTGACGCCAACGTCGGTCCAACTATGGGAGCGAATCCATGCCGCTGGACTTGCAACTCCAGACGAATGCCGGAACTGGGCAATCGCAATCACCAAGTCCGCGCCGCCGGAGTCCTTGCTAGACCCAAGTAAATTGGCCGCAGAACTCATTCGCCTGGGCAAGATCACTTCCTTTCAAGCAAATGTGATGTTCGGCGAACTACCCATTCCGCTTGCAGTTGGGCCTTATCGTATCACCGAATCGTTAGAGTCACGACTCGGTTCGAACTGGTTGCAAGCAATAGACTCCAGTCGCCCCAAGCACCCTCCGCTTTGGTGTTTTCTGCTGACCCAACAGAATTTAGAACGCTCCGAACTTCAAAACTGGCCTCCGAGTTTCGGCTTAGCGGAAAAGCAAGTCGCCGTCACACACCCATCCCTCGACAAATGGCTTTTTTCCGAAATCGACAAGACGAGTTTCGTCAGCTTCTGCAACGTGCTCGAAGGACAGTCGTTGTCCTCACTTTTAATCAATCGACCGTTGAGTTGGTCCGAATCAGCTAGCATGATCGAGCAAATTGCATCGGGCCTTCAAAAGATGCACGAGTCCGGATTGGTGCATGGCCGCACTTGCTCCGATGCCATTTGGTGTGTCGACGACGGGGTCTTTGTGCTTCGTCGCGATCCTGTTTTCCCACCTGCAAACCCTTATTCCGCGAACTCGAACTCGGTTCTAACCAGTTCGCGGGATGCTCTCCTAGGCATCGCCGCACCAGAACTAACCCTTCCAAACGCAGTTCATTCCTTCCAAACCGATTTGTATGCGTTGGGGTGTGTTTGGTACCGTTCTCTAACACGTAATTCACCCTACGGCAATGAACTGAACGATACCGCTCAGTCTTGGGCCCTGGCCCATACTAAGACTGCAGCTAAACCGCTAACTTCAGCCGAATTGCCCGAACCCCTGCAACAATGCCTAGCGCATCTGTTGGCAAAAAACCCGGTCTCACGCTTTGCAATGGCCTCGGAGTTAATCAAGGCAATCGAGTTTGCCTTGGTGGAATCGGAAAAACTACCCCGTCCAACAACCATACCCAATCAAGCGATCGTCGAAAAGTCAGCCGCCGAAAAGTCAGCCGTCGTTCCATATGTACCTGTTCCCGCAAAACCGAATGGTGCCAAGCCCTCGGATTCCGTCCCAACAACTCGATCCAAGCCCGCTCCGGTTCCTGTTTCAATAGCGTCGAAAGAGCCCGTCAAGGCTTTGCCGGTCGCACAAGTCGCGGCCCAAACGCCTAAGGACACACTACCAAAGGAATCACTACCCGAGACGGCACCAACCAATACGGAGTCCGCCCGCGACGAAAGCCCCTCTTCTCCCGTTTACAAAAAGCAATCGTCAACTGTCGCCCCGGGAAAGAAAAACCCATCCGTTCCCAAGAAGAGTAGGGGAAAAAAGAAATCGAAGAAGAAGCCGGTATGGGTATTGCCTACTATGATTGGAGTTACCTGCTTGGTATTTGGCCTCGTCATCACGTTGCTCGTTCGAAATAGTGGTTCGTCCATCCAAGTCCCTGCGACGGGAGACTTGGCATCTTCGAATCCTTCTGTCGAGAATCGCAATGTTGCGACGGTTCCGGTGAATGGTCAAACAGCCGCGGTTCTTAACAACAGCGACATATCGAAGAAGCCAACGGAGTCGGTAAGCGAGTATTTTGCCGTTGAGTCCGACGATGGAAAGTTGCTTTGGGCACCCCCTCAGGCCGGTTCTCCCTATTCACTAGAAATGTTCCCAGCGGGCGTTGAAGCCATGGTGTTCGTCTCTGCCAATATGTGGCATCGGCGCGGAGACGCCAGCGATCTCGGCAAATGGTGGACCGAGTCTCAAACGGACTTAATCCAATTTCTATCCAAGCTTCCATTGTTGAATGACGATCGTATCGGATCGGTTGGCATTGGACTGTATCCAAGCAAGAAACCGGGCGTACCACAGGCTGCCTTTCGGATCTCGTTTTCGCAACCCGTTTCCATTGACTCCGTCATTTCTGCCTGCCCAGGTTATTCGTTGCAACTGATCGATCCGAAGAGCAAGAGCAAGACTGGTCTATGGAGCAATGAATCGGCATCCAACGCAATCGGGATTGCCATGGATGGCATGCAAACAGACGGGACCACGATGATCAAACGAGCGTTGGTTGGCCCGGAAGCGTTGATTGCAACGTTGCCGGAACTGAATGGTGGACCAGCCCCACTTCGCCGACAACTAGAGACCTTGCTTAAGACAACGGATAGCCGCGCAGACTTGACGCTGCTGTTTGCTCCAAGTTTTCTATTTGGTGACGGCCGCGAACTACTTTCCACCTTTCCGAAAGTGCAAGAGGTCCTCCGCGAATCGATTGACGAGTCGATGCAAGCTGTCGCATTCACAACCACAGTCAATTCTCGCTGGTACATGGAATTGCGAATGCTAAGCTCCGAAATTCGCGACGCTGGCAAGTTTGAGGCAACGCTGAAAGCGAGCATGTCAAGCGTCCCAGACGATTTTGAAAAAGTCTTAGCATCTGGCACAGGTTTGCATCCTTATTGGCGAGCATTAGGGCTCCGCTATCCGCAGATGATGCGTGCTCTCAACCGTTATGGACGTTTTGGATTGGAGGAAGGTCAAGTTGTTGCAAATGCTTATCTTCCAATTGATGCCCTAAACAATATTGTGATTGCGAGCTGGATGGCACTCCAGAATTACGCGACCGAGGCAGGGCCAACCGTCACGACATCCCGCCCACCAGCAACCAAGCCGCCAGCAAAATCGATGGAAGAAATCTTGGAATCGAAGATTACGATTGGGTTTGAACAGGAGTCGTTGGAGGCCGCCTTGCAGTTGATATCCGGTGAGATGAGTGACGCAGTATTGGCAGGATCACCACTATCCATGTCGATCAACGGAGCTGCATTTCAAAAAGAAGGCATCACTCGCAATCAATCGATTAGATCCTTTAAGCACAATGGCGTGGCACTTCGAATCGTACTGATGGACCTTGTCCGTCGCGCAAATCCAGTCACCACCGTTCAGTCGCCAACGGAACGCAATCAGAAAGTGGTTTGGCTGATACTCGATGATCCGGATCGACCTGGCCAAAAAAAGATCGAATTGACGACCCGTACTTGGTCGGAAGCCAATAAGGTTTTGCTACCCAAGGAATTTGTTGCGGAGTAGGGTCTTTCCTTACGAATTCCAGCGCACTTTCGTCGGAACGCTATATGCGCTCGCGCTCGCACAATCCTTACAACAGGATTCTCTTAACATAAAATTGCCGGACGGTTGCTGCAAAGTATTGGAAAGGATTTGCCGCCGACTAATCTGAGATCTATGAGCACCTTATCCAACCAAATCGTAAGAATGGCCGGTTTCAGCTTGGCAAGTGTTTCGTCTTTTTGCGTTGCATGGGCGCGATCGGATGAGCCTTCAAACACAAAACCGACGGCCAGTCAAGGAATTGCAGCGTCGTCGTGCGTCAGTCCGGTTCTACCCATCAAACGAGCCGTAAAACCCGCCAAGCCAGTTGCGATGGATTGGACAACATTGCCATCGACGTACACGCACGATCAACAAGGACAACGGGTCGACCAATATGCATTGGCGGTAGAGCCCCAATCGACGGAACGGCCTGATTTCGTGCGAAGTGGCTTTCGGCATACTCGCAGTACTCTGCAAGCGGGCTTTAGTTCCGACAATTACCATGTGACCGAACAATGGGGGCAACCGGTTCGCCCATACGGAGAGTGGCGATATCCGAATCGACCGTTTAGTGTTCCCTACGGTCAATGGGGCCCACAGTTGCCTCAGGTCGTGGTAGGCGGGAATCAGAATCAATGGAATGCATTTGGGCCAACGGGCTTCCCTCATGGAGCTCCAGTAAACGGAAACGGCAATGTTGGGCCAGGGATGAATGGCCCAGGTGGGATTGGGCCGAATCAACAGGGTGGAACGCCAGGTATGGGCAGTGGTCCAATGCAGCAACCACCGATAGGCAACGGATGGGGGAACGGACCAAGCTGGGGCCAGGGTGGTGGCTGGGGCCAAGGTGGTGGCTGGGGAGCTGGCGGGTTTAGTGTGGGTCCAGGAAACGTATTGCCGGCGGGGAAAGACGAGTATTATCCAGAAGCGCCCATTTACCATCCGATGTCAGGTGGCGGATTCCAGTCTCCGTATCGAAATTGAGTTGAGACGAAAAGCTGGGAGCTTGGTTCTAGGGAACTAAGGTGCCGCATCCAACAGATGTTCGGAAGTCTTGTTTAGAACATTCATCAGGCCAGTCGACTTATCGCGGAGTTGAATGTTCTCGGATGACAGCTCCACAATTTCAAACCGGAAGGCCGCGGTACCAAAAAGGTATCGGCCGATCATGGTTCGAATTTCTGACTTGCGTGGACCTGTAAAAATCCTCAATTCATTCCGAGACGCGTTCCATTCGAAGGCATCGAAATTGGATTTAGAGTCGTCCGCCCGCACGCGTCCAGAGCCGTCAGATCGAAAGTTCAGAACATTGCCAGATTCGCCAATCCAAGTACCAGTGAGTTTGGATTGGAGAGCAAAGTTGCTTGCCGATCGTTTTGAGATATACAAATAGGTTGAGGTAAGCGCAGGTAAGCGCCCACGCAACAACTAGGATCAGTCCCGCGACGAGCAGTTTTAATGGCAGCTTTCTTCCTCGAAGTTTTTTCACGATACGGATCCCGGACCGGCACGCGATAATTCCTGGTGCCAAAGACAGCGGTTTAAGAAGGATTGAATGAGCGTCGTGTTTTCATTGGTGTCTAGAATTCGCCACCCCTTTGCAATTGGCTATCCTTATGCTACACTTCTCA
>Ga0105046_10008752_pt1 | contig 15875 bp, 14 predicted proteins | sample MAT03_FD_78385 | JGI IMG/M metagenome (GOLD analysis project Ga0105046, IMG submission 78385) | Freshwater microbial communities from Lake Fryxell liftoff mats and glacier meltwater in Antarctica - MAT-03 (megahit assembly) | ecosystem: Environmental > Aquatic > Freshwater > Ice > Liftoff...
CCCTGAGTACTCGAAGGGCGTGATGGAGTACGATTCACCACGCCCTTCGGGTACTCAGGGGCGTGCCACCCGAAAATTTTGACGAACCACTAGTTGGCCTTAAGTGGAACAATGGAAACTTTTGACAATCGCTCACCGGTTGGCAACTCCTGCTTGCCGCATATATCGACAACCTGCATTAGCCGTTCGTAGCGCAAATCTTCGCCAACGCGGATGCTAACCGTATCGCTGCCAAGTTGTACTATATCCGCCAGTGCAGTTCGAAATGCGGGCAACAATTCCTCTACAGTTGGAGCCGAAATAACGCGTTGTCCAATCTCCAGTTTTTCGATTTCACCTTCCGGTGTCGAGTAGATTGTTATCGGAACCACTAGCCCTTCATCTACGACGTCAGTTGCACTTATCTGGTTGCTCGGGGCTTGCGTCACTGCTTTATCAGTCGGCAATCGCATCATGATTTGCGATTCGATCGGCGATGGCGTGAAAGTCAAAATGAAGAACGCGAGCAACTGAAACGCCATGTCCAGCATCGCGGCTACGTTCAGTTCCACGTCGTCATGCCCGCGTTTGTTCTTGTGGCCTCGTCGGTCTTTTCTTCGCATGTTATTGGGGCCCCGGCTGTTTTGCTTTACGCATGACCACGAAGACAAACTGCGAAAAACCTACGGACTTGCAAGTATCCATGACGTTATTGAGCACGCGGAACGTCAGATCTCTATCTGCGCGGACGACAACGGTAACCGAAGCGGGTTCCTCACCCTTTTTAGAGGTAATCTCGAAACCCTTTAACTCATTAACTAGAAAGTTCTTAAGTGAAAGCTGCGGCTTGCCTCGGGCGATCACGGTTCCGTCGTTGGTAATGTTCAGCACCAGCATGTCGCCTTGCAGTTCTTCATCAGCCGGGGCACTGGCGCCAACTACTGGCAATGAAACTTCTTTATTGAAATCGGTCGCGCGAAAATTGATCACCAACATGAAAAAGGTGATTAACTGGAACACCATATCCAAGATGGGCGTTAAGTTCGGTTCTGCGCGCATGGATGACATGGTTTTACAGAGCTCTCAACGGCGGACGGTGGCAATTAGATTCTAGGAGGACTTTAAGCATTCCGCTCGGGGCATTCCGCTCGGGGCAATGGTCCCAAGCTACGACGTAAGATTACTTTGCATCAGCTTTGCGTCGCATCAGGGTCGACGCGGAACGCAGTTGATCATCGGCAAGCGTCGTTGTTTCAATCGTGATCGTTGCAATTCTATTGCGGAAGAGCGAGTACAAGTAGATCGCAGGAATCGAGAGCAAGACTCCTTCAAAAGTTAGCACCAAAGCTTCTGAAATCGCTTCTGCAACCTTAGCTGCGTCAAGGCTCACTCCAGAAATCGCAATCGCGCTGAACGCTGTGATCATTCCTTTGAGTGTACCCAACAGACCGATCATCGGCCCCAACGTTCCGAGCACTGCCAAGATGCTAATATTGGCTTCCATTCGAGCATTCAGAGCTTCGGCGGTACGTTCTAGTTTGTCGCGAGCTTCGTCGAGTCCGAATCCGAGATCCGACAGGCCAGCGAATAGAATTTGACTGAAGTAAGAATCATCCTGGCTGACCGTTTCCATCAGTTGGTTAACATTCTTGTTTTCGATGGCCGATTGGCAAGCTGAAATAACTTCCGGTGGCGCAGCGACGGACATTCGTAAGACCAAGAAATTTTGAATCACAACGGTCACGAAATAGATCGAGACCAAAAACAGAATCAGGCCGATGATGCCCGATACTTTAGCAATCCAAAAAAGGAAATTGACGTCGTTAACAGCCTGCGGCGCGGCCGCCTCCTGCGCTATCACCGGGCAGCAATTGACCATAGCAACCGCCACTGCGAATAGTGTAAGTAAACGGACCCAACGCAAAACGTTGCCTTCCGAAAAGCTTAGCATGAGCAACCTGCTGACAAGTATGGGGATAGGTTGATGAGATAGTGCCGACTTCCGCAACATCTTCTAGCTTAACAGCCTACGAGTTGTTTGGGAATAGTTGAGCCATTGTTTCCTTTTGTTTCCTAATTGTCCGGGGATACTCCGAAGACCGATTAGTACGGTTGCGACGCTTGCAAGCTGGCAAAACTTCGAACTCATTTACTCTCCCTTCTTTGAAGATCCATCAACACAAGCGGCAATGACAATGTCCCCAGTCACGTTTAGCGACGTGCGACACATGTCCAGCAACCGGTCTACGCCCAGAATGATGCCGATTCCGGCTGGTGGAACTCCAACGCTTTGCAAAACGATAACCACCAGTGGCAACGATCCGCCTGGAACGCCTGCCGTGCCAACTCCAGCCAAGATCGAGAGCATAACGACGTAGGCTTGCTGGGCAATTGTCAATTCAATTCCGAATACTTGAGCGAGAAATAGGACCGTGATTCCTTCGTAAAGCGCCGTTCCGTTTTGGTTGGCGGTCGCGCCCACCGTCAGAACAAATCGCGAGACCTGAGGTGTGATTCCCAAGTTCTCTTCAGTGACTCGCAGCGCTGTCGGCAACGTTGCACTCGACGAAGAAGTCGCGAAAGCGGTCAGCACCGCGTCGCTGATACTGCGGAAGAATGCGATCGGCGAACGGCCCGCAATCGTCCAAAGCGCAATCGAATAAACCACAGCCGCTTGAAGCAACAGCCCAAGAACTACTGTGCCAACGTACCAAACGAGGCTCGCCAAAATGTCGAATCCGAACAACGCAACTAACGAAAACACCAAACCAGCCACGCCGTAAGGTGCCAGTCGCATTGAAAACTGAATAATCACCATCACCGAATCGTAAACACCTTCGAGCACCGAGACGAGCGTCGCGGTTCGGGGCCCGGCTACAGTCATCGCAACACCAAACACGAGCGCAAAAAACATCACCGCCAACATGCCTCCTCCTGGCGAACTGCCATCCATCGCACCGACCATCTCTTGAAGCGGATTTTTCGGGATGATGTCGAGCAAACTATCGCGCACCGACTTGGCATTGTCGGCGTTCGCTTTCGTCGCGGCCGCCTTGTCCTGAAATCGTTCGCTTAGTTCAAGTCGCGTGGCTTCCGGAATGCGTGAACCAGGGCGGATCGTGTTCGTCAGCGCCAAACCGATAATCACCGACGCACCCGAAAAAAGCAGCGTCAGCAAAAATGTTTTCAACCCCATCCGCCCGAGCTTACGAAGATCTCCGAGCTCCACGACCGCCAGCGACAAGGCTGTAAACACAAGCGGTACAACAGCCATCATGATCAACCGCAAGAAGATCTGCCCCATCGGCTCTGCGACGTTGGTTGAAAGCATATTCAGCGTGTAGTTCGGGTTGCCATCGGCATCTGGCGGTAACCAATATCTCGCAGTTCCACCGAGCACAACGCCAACGATCAAGCCTATAAGAATCCTCCAGTGAAGCGCCAATCCGCCCATCCCATGTCTCGAAACCTGTCCCGATTCATTCCCCGCGCGGTTGTTCCCATTCGATTCCATTTCCTTTGCATTGCCAGGCTCGACGGGATTAGGCGATGACATTGATGGCTTTCATGTATTTCACTAGTGACGATGCCGCGAATTCGAGATGATTTTACGCGATCAGCCAAGCACGCAACAGTCACCAGAAAGTTGTCCCGCTAGGGACAATCGACACTAGCGACACTTCTCGTTGTTCGCCACCGCAATTGGTTCTCGTTCCCTGGCTCTGCCTGGGAACGTCCTGTCTTCGAGGCTCTGCCTCGCTTTGATTCGCGAACCATGAACTAACGCTTATCGGAACGGCAGGCTGAGCCTGCAATTCAGAGGGTTCCAAGGCAGAGCCTTGGAACCAGATGTTGGCGTTGAATCCATAACCGGAAGCTAACGCTTGCGTCCACTTAATACTAAATCAAAACCGCACTAAAGGTTTACGGCTGATGCGCCAGTAATGGATCGAACAATCCTAAGCAACAGCCCTCTCAAAAAAGTGCTACCATTTGAGTTTTGGCAATCGCGCAGTCGAGTTGTCGCGGGCTGAAGATTCGAAGGATAGAGAAACACCATGAAAATTACCGCTATCGAGACTCTTGTTTGCAATGCCCGTATGCGAAATTGGATTTTCGTAAAAGTCCTAACAGATCAACCGGGTTTGTGGGGCTGGGGCGAAGCGACTTTGGAGTGGCATACGCGCGCCGTGGTCGGCGCCGTCGAGGATCTGCAAACGCTGCTAGTCGGCGAAGACCCTCGTCGCATTGAACACTTGTGGCAGATGATGTACCGCCAACATTTTTGGCACGGTAACGGCATCGTTCGAGGAACAGCGATCAGCGGAATCGACATTGCCCTATGGGATATTCTCGGCAAATCGCTGGGAGTGCCAATTCATCAACTTTGGGGAGGACCGGTCCGCGATTCGATTCGATTGTACTGCCATTTGGGTGGCGGCAAGATGGAGGATTTTTATGAAACGGATGTCACTGACGCAAAACGCTTTGGCGACCTCGCTTTGCAAGCTGTTGAAGAAGGCTTTACGGCCTTCAAGTCAATGGCGGTACCGTCGACCATGCCGATCGAAGGCAGCGCCCCGATTCGCTACGCCGAGCAATGTGTGAAAGCGATGCGCGATGCGGTTGGCCCCAATATTGACATCATGGTCGACTGCCACGCTCGACCCTCGCCGCGAATGGGAATCCAATTTGCCAAAGCCCTCGAGCCCTACGATCTCTACTTTTTCGAAGAACCCTGTTGGCCGGAATCGGTCGAAGATATCGCTCTGGTGCAACGCTCTGTTAAGACACCCATCGCAACCGGTGAACGATTGGTGACCCAACATGCCTTCCGAGAACTGCTCGAGCGCCGTGCTTGCTCGGTACTCCAGCCGGACATTACCCATTGCGGCGGGCTTTCGGAGGCTCGCCGTATCGCTGCGATGGCCGAAGCGTATCGCGTTGCATTGGCGCCCCATAATCCTCAAGGTCCCGTCAGCACCGCCGCGTCGCTCGAATTCGGCTTTGCAACGCCGAGCTATATTATCTGTGAAAGCGTACACAATGATGTTCCGTGGAGAAGCGATGTCGTCACGGAAGGGTTTACTGTCGAGCCCAAGGGGCGCATCGTAAAACCGAACACGCGTCCGGGGCTAGGCATTGAAATCAACGAAGTGGAATTGAAAAAGCATCCGTTCGAACAAGAGCTACTTCAGCGAGTCTTTTCCCGTGACGGAAGTGTAGGAGATTGGTAAAGCGAAATGGCTCAAACATTGTTGACTGGCGTTTTGCCTATTATTCAGACTCCCTTTGATGATCGATTGCAGATCGATTGGGAAACGCTGCGACATGAAGTCGATTGGGCTTTTGCAGAAGGCATCCACGGATTCGGAACGGGGATGGTCTCGGAAGTTCGAACACTTTCGCAGCACGAACGCAGCGAATACGCTAGAAATCTGGTCGAATACGCGAACTCTCGTGGCCCGGTGTTTATGTCCGTTACCGCCGAGAATCAGGCGGAATCTCTGCGGTTGGCAATCGACGCGGTAGGTGCCGGTTGCAATGCGGTCATGGCGGCTCCGCCATTGAATGAAACCTTGGATACGGACGGACTCTATGGCTATTTTGCTAACTTAGCCGAGTTGGTGGACATTCCGATCATCGTTCAAGATGCTTCGGGCTATCTGGGCGCCGCGATTCCACATAGCGTTTATCTACAGTTGCTCGATAGATTTGACACGCAAAAGATCGTCTTCAAACCCGAAGCGCCGCCCAACGGGCCGTGTATCTCGGCACTTCGCGATGCGACTAACGGACAAGCGAAAATATTTGAGGGCTCCGGTGGGGTTTACTTGATCGACAGTATGCGCCGCGGCGTCGAAGGCACGATGCCCGGGATGGAGATGGTCGATGCAATGGTTGCGATCTGGCGAGCCATGAAGCGCGGCGACGACGAGACCGCCTACCGCGTCCATCTTCCGTTGTGTGCGATTGTCGCATTGCAAATGCAAGCTGGATTAGATGGCTTTCTGGCTATCGAAAAACATGTGCTGCGCCGGCGTGGGTTGTTTCCGAACGAAAATCGCCGCGAACCGATTCGCTGGCGCATCGATCCTGAAACTGCGCAAGAAGTTGATCGCTTGTTCGATCGCTTGATGCGTGAGCTACAGACAGCGAGTTAAACCCCGACGATTCAATAACCTTTATCGGTCAACGGATTCCCCAATCCTATTCTGAAGCACTTATACTGCTTTCGCAAACGGAAAGAGACAAAACACGATCGAAAATCTCGTTTGATGGCTCTACCGTGTGCCACTGGCCCAGCCGGCCCAGCCAGTGTTAACTACTTCGTTTGCACTGGCTGGCCGGGGCAGGGCACACAGAACTCAGTCAAGAGTACTCGAAATCCGGTTTCTAACGAAACCAGCTACAAAACATCGCTGCGGAAGAACAAAACTCAATGAAGTACTATGTGCTCTTCATGCTGTGCCTAGCAGCCATCATCGCTTATATACAGCGGCTTGCGTTCTCAGTATGCGAAGAGCAAATTCGTCTCGACCTCGATCTGGACAAACCTCAGATCGGCCAAATCATTGCGGCTTGGCAGCTTGGTTACGCCCTAATGCAGCTTCCCAGTGGCTGGTTCGCTGACCGATTTGGAAGCCGCCGGTCGTTGGCGCTATTTATTGTGGCTTGGTCGGGAATGCTGGGAGCTGCAACCTGGTGTACGACCTATAACTCATTGATCGCGGTATGGGGCCTAATGGGGATGTCACAAGCTGGTATATTTCCATGCAGCACCAAATTGATTGGCGAACGATTTGGAGCGACGTTTCGGGCGACGGCTTCAGGATTCTTGGCGAGTTCAATGGCGCTGGGAATTGCCATAGCACCTTTGCTGACTACGCAGTTACTCAGTGCTGGGCTGCCATGGCAAACGATTTTTGGATGGTACGTGGTACCAGGCTGGATTTGGGCGAGCGTGTTCTTGTTTTCTACCTCCAGCAAGAATTCTATCGCGGCGCATCAACTACAAGCGAGTGCAAACGAGGTTGCGTTACCGGACGTACGATGGTTCGATTTTTTGTCAAATGTCTCAATGTGGTTGTTGTGCGCGCAGCAGTTCTTTCGAGCTGCGGCGATGATGTTCTTTCAGAGTTGGTTCCCAACCTTTCTGCGCGAGACTCGCGGCGTCGATCTAGCCGGCTCAGGCAAGTTAGCTTTCGTTGTTGGGGTGGGCGCACTGCTCGGTGGAATGTCGGGCGGTATTTTCTCTGACTGGCTGCTTAAGCGAACCGGAAAGCGAAGGCTTGCGCGGCAAGGAATCGCACTAATTGGGATGCTTTCCTGCGGCGTTCTGGTCGGCTTGTCCTACTTTATTTCGGATACTCGTATCGCAATTGGCTGCATCAGTATTGGCGCTTTCTTAGCGACTTTCGGAGGCGTTAGCGGTTACACAATGGCAATCGAATTCGGCGGTAGACACGTTGCCACCACTTTTAGCTTGATGAACATGTGTGGGAACATCGGCGCCGCTCTATTTCCACTGTTCGTTGGATACATCTCAGTAGGTTCCTTCGGCTGGTCGGGGGTTCTTTTTTTATCCGCTATCATTTTTGTGATTGACGCAGTCTGTTGGGCGTTACTCAATCCTACCCACACAATATCAGGTGAAAGCCTCGAGTATGAAAAATCTTGAATCGCCACAGAGTCGCTGTAGGGCCGCTGCAGGGCAGATCGACATCACGCCACCCATCGGAATTTATCATCGAATGTGGGGTGCGGCCAAGCATGACCGAGCCGCTGCGGTACATCGTCCGTTGCATGGGACGATGCTGTGGATCGTTCCACGAAGTGATGATCGAGCGCAATCTTCGGTGATCGTTGCACTCGATCACTGTATTTTGGACGCGGATGATCTCGCATTGATTCAAGCATCCGTAGCTGCATCACTTTTAATTGCTGCCGAGCAAGTCATCGTGTGTCTCAGTCATACGCATGCGGCGGGCCTGATGTCACGCACTCGCAGCGGGCTTCCAGGCGGCGATATGATCGGACCCTACTTAGATGGGTTGGTTCGCCAACTCGGCGAACTTGCGCTATCGCTCCGTGAGCGACTAATGGACGCGACCATCGTTTATGGTCACGGCCAATGCGATCTAGCTGCGGAAAGAGACTACTGGGACGCTGATCAAGGGCGGTTTGTTTGCGGTTTTAATCCAACAGGCGTTGCCGACGATCAGTTGGTTGTTGGCAAAGTCTCCGATGAGTCGGGAACGTGCCTTGCAACCATCGTCAACTATGCATGTCACCCAACCACATTGGCGTGGGACAACCAAGCGATCAGTCCCGACTACGTGGGGGCAATGCGTGCGATCGTTCAGTCGCATACCAATGCTCCCTGTTTGTTCTTGCAAGGCGCATCGGGGGATCTTGGACCACGCGAGGGTTTTGTAGGTGATACCGAAGTCGCTGATCGTAATGGACGTAAACTGGGATTCGCAGCCCTTGCAACCTTAGAGACTCTTCCACAGCCTGGCGTGAGTTTTGATTACGCTGGCGCGGTGGTCTCCGGTACTCAAATCGGTACCTGGAAATACAATACTGCGAGCGAAGATTGCCTGAGACGCTCGGAAGCATGGAAGCTAGACACCGTAATTGCGGAATTGCCTTACCGACATGATTTGCCGAGCATTGAAGAAACACGCGAGCAGTTGATCCATTGGAACGCGTGTGAAGACGCCGCAGCGGATAAGGGCGACGATGAACAGCGAGCCTTCTGCCGGGCGATGGCTGAGCAAATGGATCGACAAATTTGGCGTCAAGCATCGCTGCCACAGGGGAAATGTTTCCCGCTGAATATTCAAATGCTTCGCTGTGGAACAGCCCGTTGGTTGTTTGTTCCGGGTGAGCACTATCAAGTGCTTCAAACCACTCTGCGAAAAAGATTTCCAAACGAAGTCTGGATTGTCGGGACGATCTGCAACGGTTGGCAGCCTGGCTATGTACCTCCGGCTTGCAAGTATGGGTATGGGATCTATCAAGAGCAGATCGCCATTGTCGCAGCCGGCAGCGCAGAAATTGTAATTGAATCAGTCAGCCGATCGGTCACAAGCTAGATCGATGTAGCTGGTTTCGTAAGAAACCGGACGAGAGTAATAATTGCTTGTTGCAAGTTCGCAACACCTTGTTTTTTGAAAATGATGGTTCGAACTATGGAGCAGCCCGATTGTTGAGCGCCTTGCTGATCAATGCGGTTGAGAAAACGGCGAGCATCAAAAACATGATCGGAATCAAGAATTCGAAGAACTTGGGAGGTTCGGCTGATTCGGTTCGCAGGAGTTGCGATAGCGGGTGAAGCAAGGCGGCGACAACCCATTCTGCCGCTCGCCTTACGATACCGCCTCACACGAAGCGGTTGAGTTTGAACTACGAAAAATTGTACCTTAAACGCCGTTAAACGATCCTAAACGACTAGCTTCAGTCTGCCTGGTAGCGCTCGAATCTCCAGAGGAAGTACGCCGCCGGGGTCTCCATCCAACTGATAAGGAATCGCGTGTGAACCTGCTTCGTCACTGCTTTTCATCGTCACACTGGTTGCAACCGAATGCGAAAAGTCAGCCATGCGCTGGTGACTACCTAGCCACAATCGCGCTAGGTAACCGAAGCCTTTGACAATCCCAGGTTTTCGAAACGTACATACATCCAATTTACCGTCGAGCGGATCGGCTTGCGGACAGAATTTCAAATTCGCGGCATAGCGAGGCAAGTTAAATATGAACGTCCAAGCGGCATGTTGTTCTCGGATTGCCTGTACCAGTCCGTCGCTCTCAAGCAACTTTGCCAAAGGAAATCGATAGCGCGCAAGAGTCCGAAGGATCGGTTTTGTGTAAGACCAGCGATTAATGTGCCCTTTCCGATTTGCGTGCATATCTTCAACGACCGCTGCGTCAAACCCACAACTGGCCATGACCAAAAACATTTTGTTGTTCGCCAGCCCAACATCGAGCGCAATGGATCGGCTAGCAAGAAGTCTCTCTCGTGCGGCGGATATATCGCTGTTTAAACCGAGGTGCTTGGCCAGAAGGTTCTCCGTGCCAAGCGGAAAAATGAGTAACGGAATTTCGGCAGTGATTCGATTGGCTAGCGCAGCCGCGGTTCCGTCGCCACCGGCTGATACAACTGCCCGCAGGCGCCCGGCATTGTGCAACTCTGCAGCTTGGCACTCCACTTGATCGAGGTTGGTACAAATGTCGACTGCGAAGCTATCACCGACCAACGAGTCACGCAGACTGTCTAGCAACGCCTGGCGCGAAACAGCTCCCGATTTCGGATTCGCGGCAATTAGGATGTGTTGTGGCTGTGACATTCAATTGCGCTCAAGCATTCAAGCCACCGAAACGACGTTTGCGATTCGAAAATTCACGAATCGCCTCTTCAAGATGCTGCCGATCGAACTCTGGCCAAGCGATATCGGTGACCCAAATCTCGGAATAACTTATTTGCCATAGTAAGAAATTGCTGATTCGCATCTCGCCGCTGGTTCGAATAAGCAGATCTGGATCGGGCAAGCCTTTTGTGTAGAGTGTCTCGTCGATCGAATCTTCTGTAATGTCGTCGGGTTTCAAAGTGCCTGCAACGACTCGCTCTGCTAGCACGCGAAAACTATCGACCAACTCTGATCGAGCACCATAATTGATTGCAAGGCAGAGTGTCATTCCGGTATTGGAAGAGCAAGCTTCTATCGTGCCATCCATTTCAGATTGCACTTCGGCAGGCAAGCGCTCGCGGCGGCCAATGATCTTCAGTCGCAGATTGTTTTTAACCAGCGTTTCGCGCTCCGCGATCAAGTACTCGCGCAGCAACGCCATAAGAAACTCCAGTTCCTGCGCCGGTCGTTTCCAATTTTCGCTGCTGAGGCAGTAGAGCGTTAGGACTTCAACGCCAAGATCTCGGCAGGCTTCCATTATGCGGCGCACTGATTCAACACCGCGGAGGTGGCCTTCAATCCTCGGCAAGCCTTGTTGCTGAGCCCAACGGCCATTACCATCCATGATAATCGCAATGTGCTTTGGCTTGCGTTCCGATGAAACGTCCGGCGTCGGCTCAACCGATTGCGAAGGCAAGTTCACGTTTGGCCTCGTTATTAAAGTAAACTGAATCGGTTGCGTCCGGATTCTCACGAATCCAGCTTCATATCATGTCTAAGGATCGTTCGATCAATTATTTTCGCTTTTCGCTCCGCGAAAGGCGAAAACAATAACTTCATCTTTAGGCGAGCGGCAGAATGAGTTATACCCTCCCCTCGCTCGACCCTCCCGGAGGGAGGCTGAGTCACTCTCCCTCTGGGAGAGTCGGCCTGAAAGACCGGAGAGGGTTGCATCACTGGTAGTTTTCAATCTGCCGCTCGCCTTACTGGAAATCTTTTTCGTTTAACGGCTAGGCGTAGGCGAAGGTGACTCAGTGGAGAGGCGACTCCTCCGGCTTGCCGTTAAACGATTTATTTACATAGGACAGTTATTGATCGATCATTCCTAAGCGACCATCGCCATGAGACGTGCGCGATCTGCAAAAATTGTCTGCACTCGATCAGGACCAACCGAGACAATTTCTACAGGAACGCCGACCAATTGACTAATGCGAGCCAAATATTCGTGGGCTTTGGCTGGCAATTCTGCTAGTGATCGAGCACCGGTTACATCGATGTTCCAACCTGCGTGGGTTTCGTAAATGGGCTTCGCACGGCGCAATTTCGCTGCATCGCACGGGAATCGCTCGACGCGCTCGCCGTCAATATTATAGGCGACGCAGACGTTGATTGAATCAAAATGACTGAGCACATCCATCATCATCAGTGCCAGCGCATCGACGCCGCTCAGCCGAGCGGTGTAGCGGACTGCCACTGCATCAAACCAGCCGCAACGTCGCGGCCGGCCAGTTGTCGTACCATACTCACGCCCAATTTCGCGAATCTTCTCACCCGTAGCGCAGTGAAGTTCAGTTGGGAACGGTCCTCCGCCAACTCGCGTCGAATATGCCTTGGCAACGCCAATGACGCGACGAATCCATCGACTTGGTACTCCCGACCCGCTACAGATGCCAACGCCCGACGAATTGCTGCTGGTAACAAATGGATAGGTGCCGTGATCAATGTCGAGCAACGAGCCTTGAGCGCCTTCCATTAATAAGCGTTTTCCTGCGTCGAGTTCGTCAAGCAACACATTTGTAGTATCACCGATCAACGGCCCAAGTTGAGAAGCCCAGCGACGCGCGCGTTCGTTGATGTCTGCTGCATCAAGTTGCGCGGCGAGATCGCTTGCGCCCATGCCGACCAATAAACTCTTCTTAGCTTCCGCAATCGCAGTGATTCGGTCCGCCAAATCCGGTTGGAGTAAATCGATCATGCGAAAGGCAAAATTACGACCAACTTTATCGCGATAGCATGGGCCAATACCCCGCAGTGTCGTGCCAATATTTTCGCCTTGCACGACCAAACGATTCATGACTTGATCTTCGAGCAAATGCCATGGCATCACCAAATGAGCCCGCTCGCTGATCATCAGGTTGCTGCGCGGATCAATCCCCCGAGACTCCAGGCCATCCAGCTCCTTGAGCAACGTTGTCGGTTCAATCACTACGCCTGGTGTGATAAAGTTCCGAACGCCGGCGTGCAAAATGCCGCTTGGCACGTGATGTAGTTTGTAGACTTGATCACCACTGACAACGGTGTGTCCAGCGTTCGCTCCGCCTTGGTAGCGGACCACGCAATCATGGTCCGGTGCAAGCAGATCCACTAATTTCCCTTTGGCTTCATCACCCCATTGCAAACCAATCACGCATGCTGCAGGCACCGAAAATCTCCTCTGACAGTCTACCTCGCCCCCTCCAACTTCGATTATTTGGAGTTTTAGGCTGCGGGCAAACGCAGCAGTATCAGCCCCATCCGCGAAAGCGTCAAGTTCCTCTCGTCCATCAACGAACTGTATCAAAGCGTTTTGGATTGCCATTATCGAGGAATTTCCCCGGTACGCTCGCCACAACAGACATCTTAACTAACCGTTGCGTCTGAAGAGGATTGGAGATATTCGGCAGTTTTTGTCTGCACAGTAGTGGCGTACCGTTGCGTTGACGGTGTAAACTAAAACATATGACAACCCGGCGACAGGCTTACTTTGGTCGTCCATAGGTGGGGTTGTAGCGATTAGCATCAAAGGCCGAATTTCACGTTGGAATTGGTTCTGCGACGCAAGTTGTTAGGAATTAGTTTCTTCCCGAGAAACCCAAATAATGGCACTGTTAATCCTCCGAGTAACATTTATTTGTGTGGCCGCCGGAATTGCGACGCTGTTTTTCCGCGTCGGATTTATTGGCCCTTCGTATTTGCCGTACTTGGTTATTGCTGGACTGGTTTTGCTTTCACTTGGCGTGATTGCGATCGACATTTTCACGCCTCGCAAGCAAATCGAAGTCATTTCGGCTGTCTACTTCGGCCTGCTCGTTGGATTTTTACTGACCTACATCCTTTGGGTTGCACTCGCCCCGCTAATCCCCGATAGTCCCTATACGCCGCCGATACAGTTACTAATGGCGGCAGTACTTTGTTATGGCTGTACGAGCCTTCTGCTGCAAACCAAAGATGACTTCCGGTTTGTGATTCCCTATGTGGAGTTTTCGCGCGATCTCAAGGGAGTCCGCCCAATGGTGCTCGATACCAGCTCAATTATCGATGGCCGATTAGCTGAATTGGCGGACACAAATATTATCGATAGCCAAGTTGTAATGCCTTCGTTTGTGCTAGCGGAGTTGCAGGCAATTGCCGATAGCAATGATCGAATGCGCCGAGCTCGAGGTCGCCGTGGTCTCGATATTTTAAACAAGTTGCGAGCGCATCCAAAAGTTGATTTTCAGATTTATGATCGCGAATTGCCGGAATTTGCTGGGCAACCAGTCGACATGAAGTTGGTTATTCTGGCAAAACATCTCGATGGAAAGATCATTACTGGCGATTTTAATTTGAACAAAGTCGCCAAAGTGCACAATGTTCCCGTTATTAACTTGAACGAGATCGCTGCTTCGCTCCGCCCCCAATTCTTGCCTGGTGAAACCTTCGAAGTCCGCATCGTTAAAGCTGGCGAAGGCCCTGACCAGGGAATTGGTTATCTCGATGACGGCACCATGGTAGTTATCGAAGGTGGTCGTTACCGTATTAATGCCACCCTGGTCGTAGTGGTGACCAGCACTCTGCAAACTCAGGCTGGTCGGATGCTATTCGCCAAAGTCGAAGACGGCGTACGCAGCAACACGTAAGGACCGTGCGCTCGGGGTTATCACCGGCGTAAATCGAAGGAGCTTCCGTATAGGTGACATCTGTAAGACAGAAGGTTTCCAGAAAGGATCAATGCTTCAAATCAAAACAGCCGGAGTAGAAATCTTGATCCACATTGACAACCACCAATGCAAACCATATTGAACGCACACTTTATCTGGGAAGAGCCAATGTCAAACGACCATCGCACTCCAATGCATTAGACGAAAAATTTCACTACCAACCTCCATCCTTCGTTCGCACTGGCCGGGCCAGTGGCACCCAGTTTAAAACCGTCGAAACCCCAAAATCAAAGCTGGAAAAAGCGACGCTCGTACGCAACGTCAATTCAATTTGACATTTACAATTCGTTGCTTTCTTACCCCCAAAAGGTGAATAACCAAACTTACGAGTAGTTCGCGTTTACTTTCGTTGCGTTTTTTCCGGAAGTTGTTTTCGGCGGCATTCAATTTCATCGAATATCTTTTCGGCGGATGGCCGAGCTTCAAGTGGGATGTTCGCCATGTATTGCCGATCGCCGAGTTGATGGGCTTATACGGCAGCAAACCATGGCAGCAAGGTAACGTCCGCTCCCTCACTCTTGAGCAGCTCCACGAATTTCTCGCCGAACCCTAAATGCAATAACACCGCAGACGAACGAAACCAATCTCCTCTGGATCGAGTAACTCGGCAATCTTGGAACGCACCCCTAACATTTGCTCAATGAGCTCCAATTGGGCTCTACGTTCCAGCTCGACCGACTCAGGCAGGCCATCCATAGTTTGCGCCAAAGCGATCGCATAACTGATATTGCCGCGACTGAAGCTTTCGCGCCCCATCAATTCGCGGGCGCTGCGCATACGTTCTTTCGGTGTGTGATATTCTTCGAGAAAGCGCGCGAGACTTGATAGACTTGACCGCTGCCGCCCTATCGGCACCGGGCTTGGCTGTCTTGTTATCTGGCGATGTAAGTTGTGCAAAGATACAAGCAATGTTATACAGCGTTCCTGCTTCAAGTCCCGGCACATTGAGTGGTTCGACTAACTTTTGGGCACCTTCAAAGTCTTGAGTGCGGGCTTTAAAAAGAGCGACTTTCAGTTGCCGAGGTAAATTGTCCGAATCAAGCTCGAGCACGTGCTCGGCCAGCTTCAAGGCGCGCACGTAGGTTGCCTGCGAAGCAGTTAAGTCACCCTTACGGAGCTCAGCCGTTGCCAGTCCATAGAGCGTACCAGCCAGCTCGCGCCAACCAACGCGATCGCTAATACCGCCGAGCGAAAGCTGGTTGCCTGGATTGAATACGGCGGCATTGAAGAGTGTAGTCACAAAGGGACTATTGTCCGTCGGACGCGTTGTGACGAACTGGATATCGAACGCAAGACACCAATCGAATCCAGGTGGCATGGCTTTCGTTGATTGATTCGCATGAATCACTGAGCACGGAGTCAATAAGTTCGATAGCGAATATGCGACGACTCTGCCCACGCGCGCGAGTCGCGATTAAATCATTATGAGTCGATGATTCGGCGAAGGTTACCATGCACTCTATTGTAATGGATCGCCGAACCGACTTGCTATCGATTGCAAAGGTATTTGGCCGAGTTTTATCGCC
>Ga0105046_10008753_pt1 | contig 15875 bp, 12 predicted proteins | sample MAT03_FD_78385 | JGI IMG/M metagenome (GOLD analysis project Ga0105046, IMG submission 78385) | Freshwater microbial communities from Lake Fryxell liftoff mats and glacier meltwater in Antarctica - MAT-03 (megahit assembly) | ecosystem: Environmental > Aquatic > Freshwater > Ice > Liftoff...
GACTTTAGTCGGCTTCAAAAGGGTAGCCGGAGGCTTCAGCCTCTGGCGTCGAACGGGTAAGACATCAAAACGGGCTTAACTTGGTGGATATGGACGTAACTACTTAGACCCTATTTGAGGGAAGAAATGATGGCTGAGTAGTTACTCAAATTCTTTCTTACTCGGTTTTACGGTTGTGATGTCGAACAACATCTCAACCCCGTCAGGGTGTTTGATGTAGACATCCACCACGCGGTCACGGTCATCAGTTGAAGCGTTGGACGGTTGTATAGACCTGCGGACTCGCTCAACTTCGGACGCTTTATCGGCGCGCTGATTCATCAAGTCCGCGATTAATCCTTCGGTTTGGGTATCAATTGTCTTGCAGCGCTATAACCGGCTTTACGCGCAAGGATTAAGGCGATTTGCTCGTAAGCTGACAAGCCGAATGATGTGTAAAAAGAGTGTAGCATAGACGCTTGAAGGATGGTCGAACGGCTGAAAAACGCCTCAAAAAAAGGTGTGTATTCGCTCTCTTTAGTGATTTTTTGTAACTTACCTTCCACCATTTTAACGATTACGGCGAGAATTTCAGCGCGGGTAGCGTCGTCAATCATGCGATGTGCTTTTCGGTTGTTAACTGTCGAATGTGATATTCTAGCTTGGGTTTCTAGGTTTTAGCGAATTCTGGCAAACTCACCGCACCCCCTACGCCCCATAGACTGCTCTATCCCGCGTCGGCGCAGCAACGTATAATTACCCTAACCCATTTATAGTACGGTTGCCCCCTCACCGGCCTTGAGCGCTCCGCTTCGATTATTCTGCGGAAAGGGTGAAGGCGGGCGGCTGTCACGGAGATACCATGTCGATCGACTTCCTCTCGCGGATGTTGGGGATGAGCTTGTTTGCCATCCTCGGCGCACGTTTTGGCGTTGAATTATCCGATGCCACCCGACTATCTAGCCCCACCAGCACCCTGATTTTCGGGTTGTTGGGCGCACTGGTCGGCTTGATTTTAACCCCGTGGTTCACCGTTAGGCCGGTGCGCTCGCTCAGTCGGGCTGTCAACGACCTCAGCATCGAGGTTTTGGCAATTACCTTTGCGGGCGTCACGCTCGGTTTGTTGATTGGTTTGCTGTTGGCTTACCCGCTGTCATTGTTGGGCGGCTCTGCTGGGGCGCTACTGCCCGCCACTTCTTCAGTGATTGGCGCGTATATCCTCGGCACGACTTTTGCGCGCCGTAGCCGCGAAATGTGGGACGCTTTGGTGACGCGCGGCGGCAGCCAACGCGCCCGCTTATTGAGCTTGTCGGCGTCGCGCCAAGTCGTGGTTGATACGAGCGCCTTGATTGACGGGCGAATCGTCGGAATCGTCGAAAGCGGGTTTTTGAGCGGCACGATAATCGTCCCGCGCTTTGTGCTGTCAGAACTGCACCACATCGCCGATTCATCTGACGCACTCCGACGCAACCGTGGGCGGCGGGGGTTGAATAAATTGAACGATTTGCAGCGCTCAGACCGCGTGGTGGTCAAAATCATTGAGGATGATTTCGAGGACATCCCGCAGGTGGATGATAAACTGGTCGCGCTGGCGCAAAAGATAGAGGCGGCCATCGTCACCAACGATTACAATCTCAACAAGGTCGCCAGCGCGCAGGGCGTGGTCATCCTGAACGTCAATTTGTTGGCGAACGAGGTCAAGTCGGTCTACATCCCCGGCGAGGGTTTTCATCTGCACGTCATCCAAGAGGGCAACCAGTCCAATCAGGGCGTTGGCTACCTTGAGGACGGGACGATGGTGGTGGTCGAACACGGACGCCAGCACATGGACAGGACGATTCGGGTGGTGGTAACGCGCTTGATTAACCGCGATACTGGGCGCATCATCTTTGCCGTGCCAGAAGGCATGGAACGTAAGAATCTCGCCGATACCGGCGACGAGGGCGAAGACGTATCAACAACAGTATCCTAACCAATACTAAAGGAGGCATGATGGCGCTGAACATTTATAACGTTTTGGGGCGGCAAAAAACCGAGTTTCAGCCGATTGAACCCGGCACAGTGGGGATGTATGTCTGTGGCCCTACCGTGCAAGATTACGCGCACCTCGGCCACGGCAAAACGTATGTCTCATTTGACGTGATCGTGCGCTGGCTCCGCAAGTCGGGCTACAGCGTGCTATATGTGCAGAACATCACCGATGTCGGTCATTTGCTGGACACCGGCGAAGACCGAATCTTGAAAAAGGCGCGCCTGACCCAAGCGAGGCCGATGCAATTGGTCGATTTCTATACCCGCGAGTGGTATAAGGACATGGACGCGCTGGGCATTAACCGGCCAGACATCAACCCCCGTGCCAGCGCCCACGTCCCAGAGCAAATCAAGATGACTCAAACGCTCATCGACAAGGGTTTCGCCTACGAAGCCAATGGCAGCGTGTATTTTGACGTGACCAGTGCGTCGGAATATGGCAAACTCAGCAACCGTCGCATTGATATGCAAGAAGCGGGGACTCGTGAGGCTGTCCGCGATGAGAAGCGCCACGCCGAAGATTTCGCGCTGTGGAAGAACGCCCAACCGGAGCATATTTTACGCTGGGACAGCCCGTGGGGTGAGGGATTCCCCGGTTGGCACATCGAATGCTCGGCCATGGCGAAAAAATATCTGGGATCGACCTTTGATATTCACGGCGGCGGCGTCGATAATATTTTCCCACACAACGAGTCGGAAATCGTGCAGAGCGAATGCGCCAATGACGCCGAATTCGCCAAATATTGGATGCTGGTCGGCTCGCTGATGGTCCCCGATATGGACGGCATCCCGACCAAGATGAGCAAATCGTTGGGCAATTTCGTCACGCTGCGCGATGCGCTCTCCAAATACCGGCCAGAGGTCATCCGCACCTTTGTCCTCAGCGCACATTATTCCAGCCCTGTGACCTACAGCGAAGAGTCGATGCGGGGCGCACAAGGCGGCTGGGAACGGCTGAACAACGCGGTTTGGCTGGTGCGCGGCAAGCTGAATTCTGCCCCGGCGGGCGCGGCGGGAGAGGGATTTTTGCCTCGCTTAGAGCAAGCCCGCGCCGAGTTCGCCACTGCCATGGACGACGATTTCAACGCTCCGATTGCGTTATCTGTGCTGCAAGAACTCACCCGTGAGGTCAACACCTTGCTCAACAGCGACGCGGTGATTGGCGCGGACGTGCTGAAGGCCATCGACGCGGTATACAGCGATTTGGCCGGGGAGATTTTGGGGATTATTGCGCCCGCCCAGACCGGTAACAACGCCAGCGCCGAGCGCGAGGCCGGTTTGATTAAGCTGCTGATCGAAATGCGGAACAACGCCCGCAAGGCCAAAGATTTCGCGACCAGTGACCGTATCCGTGACGAATTGACCCGCCTCGGCGTTACGCTTGAGGACTCCCGCGACGGCACGCTCTGGAAAGTATAAGCGGCATGAGTCAGCCCCCCCGACCCCGCGCCCTAGGGCTACTCATGCTCAGTTCCGTCATCCTCGCGGTCATCATCGCATTTGACGTGACGCCGTGGGTACGGGGCGGGTTCGGGTGGCGCTGGACGTATCTGCCCGTAGAACCGTCCATCATCCCTTTCGCGCTGCTCATCGCGGGCTATTGTGCGCTGGGGGGCTGGTTGCTGCATCGGCGGGCGCGGGCGGGGGTGGTCTTAGCGGTGGCCTTCATCGCCGCCGCGCTCATCCCCGTCATGGCGGCTTCGTTGCGTGGTGACGCTTTATACGTGCTATTCGGGCGAATTTTCTCTGAAGTCGCGTCGTATCACATGGTTGGGGCGGCCTCGGTGGACTGGGGCGGCGGGGAATGGCGTGATTGGCCGGGCGTCATGGCACGCATCGGCTCACACGTCGCGACCAGCCCGCCCGGACTGCTACTGAGTTATGGCTTTGCCGCCGACCTCGCTGATAAAACCGGCCTCGCGCTCCCGCTTAGTCGCCCGCTCATTGCCGCCGTCTGTGCCGATTATAAACTCTACGATTTAACGCTCGCCGAGGTCGCCTCTGGGTGGTTTGGCGTGCTGTATCCGCTATGGGCGGCCTTTGCCGTCTTCCCACTTTATGCGCTCACTCGCCGAATCGGGGCCAGTCGCGCTGCCGTCGCCGCGCTGCTATGGCCGCTGATCCCGGGTCTGAGTGGATTCGCGACCTCCAACTCGACCTTGTTTCCGCTGTTCGCCTTGCTCATGATGCTGCCGTTGATCGGGCGCACCACGACGTGGCGAGCGGTGCTGAGCGGGGTGGTTTTGGGCGTAGCGACCTTCACCAACTTTGCGCTGCTGCCGCTGGCTGGGCTGGTCGGTTATTTCGTCCTCAGCCGTTGGGTCATCAGCGTGCCGCGCCCGTCTTTCAGTCAACCGCTCCGACTGGGGATCGCCTTCGGCATCGGGGCATTAATGCCGTGGCTGGTCTGGCTTGTGTTGACTGGCGACACCCCGCTGGACTTACTGCGGCAGTCGTTTGAGTATCACCTTGACCTTGACCGCCCGTATGCGTTCTGGATTTGGTTTCACGTCTGGGACTGGGCTTTATGGGGTGGCTTGGCGGTATTTGTCGTGGCGATCCTGACCGCCCGCCAACGTTGGCGCGAACGCGCCAGCGCGCCCGATGCCGCCGCTTTGACGATTGCGCTGGCGCTGACGGTGTTGACACTGACCATCAGCGGCATCACACGCGGCGAAAGTGGGCGGATTTGGTTATTTCTCGCCCCATTCGTGCTGGTCATCGCCTCGGCTACCGGCGGCTGGCGCTGGCGCGATATGGCGTTGGCACAAGGGGTTTTAACCCTCGCGCTGGTGTTTGCAATTGATGCGTTCAACGCGCCGGACGTGCCTCCGTTCGTCAGTTTACCTGCCGCATTGACTGACAGCGCGCCCATCGCAGTTTTTAGCGACGGCCAAACCCCGACCTTTTCGGTGTTGGGCTATCAGGCGGAAATCATGGATAATACGTTACGCCTCAGCCTAACCGTGGTCGGCCATACCCCCCCCACCGCGCCGCTATGGTTTGGGATGATCCCGGTCGCGTCAGACGGGACAACCACCCCGTCACAGCCGATTCAACCAGTGGACGCCAAAACCGGCCAGCGCCAACCAGCCACCTGTTGGACGGCGGCGCGGCGCGCTGAGGTCGTCTTAATCCAAACGCTGGACGCGCCTTTGACCGGCGCGGGGTATTACATCAGCTTGTCCGCCTATGGCTACCGCGCTAACGATGCCGCCCTGAGCGTGGATTCCACACAGGGGACGACAGCGCAACTCGGCCTCGGCCCATTTACACTCGCAACGCCTTAATCAAGGACGGATCATGATGGAATTCATCTACGGCCATTGGGCTGTTCACGAAAGTTTGAAAGCGCGCCGCCGTAAGGTTGAACACCTGTTGTTGGCGGAGCGGACTGACGAGCGCGATAAGAAAGTGGCTGAAGTTATCGAACTCGCCAAATTGGGCAATATCCCGATTCAGCGCGTGCAGCGCCGCATCCTTGACGACTTGTCGAACGAGGGCAATCATCAGGGCTTGGCGCTGCGCGTCTCGGACTATCCGTATGTAGACCTCGACGATACGTTGAAGGTCGGCAAGGAGCGCGGCGAACGCCCGTTTTTGCTGCTGCTGGATCACCTCGAAGACCCGCAAAATATCGGGACGCTGATGCGCGTGGCTGATGCCTGCGGCGTACATGGCATCATCATCCCAGAACGGCGTAGCGCGTCGATCACCCCATCCGTCGTGCGGGCGTCATCTGGCGCGGTGGAACATCTACGCATCGCACAGGTCGTCAACCTCGTCCAGACCATGAAGAAACTCAAAGAACAAGATGTGTGGTTGGTGGGGATGGATACCGGCGATAACGTGCCATTTTTTGACCCCGGCCAACTGAATATGTCGCTGGGGATCGTGATGGGCAGCGAGGGCAAGGGGATTACCAAACTGGTGCGCGACACCTGCGACTTGTTGATGAAATTACCGATGCGCGGCCACGTTGAGAGCTTGAATGTCGCCACGGCGGGCGCGGTGGCGCTGTATGGCGCGTGGCAAGCTCGCGGCTACGGCAAGTGAGTGAAGGAGCGAATTAGCCGCTAGATGACGGTGCTGTTGTTAAGGGGTCGGGTTCAAGTTAACGCTTAATTTGCCTGCACCTTAATCACACATCATCTCATTTCTATTCCTGTCTCCCCTAAGCACGCAGCTATAGGAAGGAAGTCGGGGGTATACCTGAAGGGGAGGGGGCAAAAAAAACCCCTCTTCATCGTCTATTCTTATTCTTAATAATAATTTTGGCTTAAATACGTATATACTGACATTAACGTTGACTGTGATGTTTTAGAAGGATAAGTCTTATGCACCGTAAAAATTGGATTGTGGGCGGGTTGCTCATCGTGGCAAACCTGTTGATCGGGATGTTTGCGTTCGCGCAGACTGATCCCTATCCGTTGCCGGGAACTTTGAATTTGCGCGACGGCTACGAACTGGTCGAGGGTGACATGGTGCTGCCAATTGAGGTAGCCCGTGGGCGCGCCACCTATGATGCATCATTATGGAGGGGCGGAGTTATCCCCTATCAATTCGCGTCTTATATTAGCACCACCAACCGTAATCTGATGCGTGCCGCGATGGACGAATGGGAGTCGGTGGCTTGGCTGACGTTTGTCCCGCGCACCACTCAATCAAATTACATCAACATCATTGAGGCAGGCGGCAACTGGTCGTATGTCGGAATGGTGGGCGGGGGTCAAGACCTCAGTATCTACAACTGGTCGTACAAATACATCATTGAACATGAGTTGGCGCACGCACTAGGGTACTGGCACGAGCAGAGCCGCCCGGATCGGGATAACTACGTCAGCATTCAGTGGCAAAATATCCCCGATAACGTAGAGCATAATTTTCAGGTTCATAGCGATGCCGGTACGGTCGGCAGTTATGATTTCGCCTCAGTCATGCACTATGACGCTTATGCGTTTTCGTCCAACGGTCAGCCCACCATCGTGGCTCAACCGGGCTACGAAGCTTATCAGGATTCAATGGGCAACCTCAGCTATCTGACCGATAGCGACAAGGCCGGAATGGCTTATCTGTACCCTGAAGTGACCGTTCTCGCGGGCGACACGGCTGCAACGGCCTTCATCGTTGACCCGTCGGGTTACAGCCTCAGCGTGGCGTCCGCGCCGTATGGCGAGTCGGCGGACGAGCCGCTCCCGACCTTGTGCGTGGGGACTGCCAATGTGACCGATACGATCTGGTTCAAAGTCCCGTCCAGCGTGACGGTGCGAAACCTTGTCCTGTCATCCAGCGGCTACGACACGGTGATGGCGGTCTACAGCGGGTCGCCAGAAAATATGGCGCTTGAGGCGTGTGTGGATTCGTATGCCTCAAGCGGCACAGAGATAATTGATATCGTGCTAGAGCCTACCTACGATTACTACCTTCAAGTGGGCGGATGGTCGGGGTCTTCGGGTACGCTGGACTTAAATGCCGCCCTTTTCAGATCGTTCATCAGCAACGGTAGCTTTGACTGGGGAGCAACATCGCCGTGGACGGTCAATTCTGCCCCCACGACGCGCAAGGATGACCGGGTGCGCTTCGCGTCGGGCATTGGTATGAATTACAGTTGGGGCATGACGCAGTTCAAAGGCGGTAGCGGCGAAAACAGCATCATCAAGCAAGTTCGCACCTCAGCCACTATTGCGGGCGGATGGACGTTCTTGGCAGGGGACGAATATCTGTATGGCGGCTATGTCCAATCCAGTTCTGCCAAGAATAACCTCGTCCTCAGGCTGACCGTCAAGTACGCCAATGGCACAAAGACCGTGAGCAAATTTAGCACCTTCGGCGTTCTCAGCGCATGGACATGGCGTGCAGGTGTGCTGACGCTCACCCGTTCAGATGTCGTCTCGATGACATTGGCGATGAACAACAAGAGTCTGGGCGGCCTGACAAAACTCGACAATATGATGGTGTTACTCAACAACAGCGCACGCGCCGATAGCCTCCGTAGTGGACGCCCCGCGCCGGATAAGCAAGCGCCAACCCTGACCACGCGGGAAGGCGTCATGCCATTGCCCGCCGTGCCGGGCGGCTTCCGAGGCGGCAACTAAGCAAGAGATACGCCCGCGCACATCGCAAAAAACACCGTCAGCCGCCGCAGAAATTTTATCTGGGGCGGCTGATAGCGTAATTTAAGTATTACCCATCCCTTGTCGTGTACTGTATCATAGGGCATAGATTGCAACGCACAGCGATACAAAAATCGCCCTGTACGAAAGGTTAATGCCATCATGGTCGAGGACATCCTCAAAGAAGCACGACAGAAGATGAAGGCCACCGTTGGGGTTTATGAGGGAGACCTCGCCGGTCTGCGCTCTAACCGCGCCTCAACCGGTCTGGTAGACCGACTGGAAATTGATTATTACGGCACGCCGACGGTTTTGAAGTCATTGGCGAGCATCAGCACGCCCGAACCGATGCAAATCCTGATCCGCCCATTCGACGCCACGATTGTTAAGGCCGTCGAAAAGGCCATCATGGAGGCCAATATCGGCGCCCGTCCGGCTGTGGACGGCGCACAAATTCGTATTAACATGCCGCAACTCACCCGTGAGCGCCGCTTGGAAATGATTAAGTTGCTGCACAAGCGCACCGAAGAGGCGCGCATCGCGCTCCGCAATATCCGCCGCAGCGCCATTGAAGACCTCAAGGACTATGAAGACATCGGCGAGATTTCCGAGGACGACCTCGAACGCGGCGAGTCCGAGGTGCAGAAAATTATCGAAGGTTTCATCACCCAAATCGAAGATATGACCAAGGCCAAAGAAAAAGAGATGATGGAAGTCTAGCGGCGAAGTGATGAGTCCTAAGTGATGAGTGCTGGGAAAAAATCGACTCGTCAGCCATTTTTCACCCGTATCCGCGCATTTTTTGATGATGTGCATACGGGTGGCTCAACGCATCACTCATCACTTTCAACGCAGGACTGAGGAGGCAAAAAATGGCGCTAAGCACCGTAAATCAAATCAACCCCACCCCGCACGCCGACCCGCGCCTGCCAGAGCGCATCCCACGTCATGTCGCGATTATTATGGACGGTAACGGGCGTTGGGCTGCGGCGCATGGCCTGCCGCGCTCGGAAGGCCACCGACGCGGCACTGAAAACCTCCGCAACCTGATTAAGACCGCCGTCGAGTTCGGGGTCGAAATTTTGACCGTCTACGCCTTCAGCACCGAGAACTGGGGACGCCCCCGTCGCGAGGTGAATCTGTTGCTGCGTATCTTGGAAATGGTCATTGACCGCGAACTGCGCGAATTGCACGCCAACGGAGTCCAAATCCGCCACATCGGGGAACTCAGCGGCATCCCCGAAAACATCCAGCGCAAGGTGATTAAAGCCTGTGAGCATACCAAAGGCAACACGCGCCTGATCTTGAATGTCGCGTTCAATTACGGCGGGCGCGATGAAATCGTCCATGCGGTACGCCGGATCGTTGAGGCCGGCATCCCCGCCGATCAAATCACCGAGGACGTCATCACGGCGCACCTGTACACAGCTGGCTTGCCCGACCCAGATTTAATCATCCGCACCAGCGGGGAACTGCGCGTCAGCAACTTCTTGATTTGGCAAGGCTCATACAGTGAATATTACGCCACGCCCGTTTATTGGCCGGATTTCAACCGTGAGGAATTTTTGGGCGCGATTTTGGACTATAACCGGCGCAAACGTCGCTTTGGCCTGACCGACGCGCAACGGGCGAGCGAGGACGAGTCGGGCGACGAGGACTAGGCCTCCCGCGCTTTATGCCCGTCGCAAATTCTCGGTCAATAACCGCTTGAGCAATGCTTCATCTCCAGCGGGCGTCCGCAACTGTCCCACCAAATCACCCCAGCCGTACAGTTTCAATACCGCCTCATCCAGTGCGTCGTGCAGTTCGGCGAGCCGAGGAGCGAACGTGCGTGCCTCCGGTTGTAGCGCAGACATCTTCACCGGAATCCCATTCAGCGAGTCGCGGTAAGCGGTCAGCGCGTTATACAGGTTAGTGAGCGTGCGCCCGTTTTTGCCTTTGACCTCACCACCGTTCCCGTTCAGGTCGTGGGTATTGAGCCACGCATCGCGCTCGGCGTGTAGGGTTGCGGCGGCAAGGGAAACCTCACCCCCCAGCGGCGGGGGACTCGAAACAACCGGAAAAGGAAACGTTTCAAATGTCGTGGTCGGGGTATAGCGCGGGTCATTGCCCTTGCCCAGCCATGTGCCGAGTCGTAGTGACCAAAGTTCGTGGATATACGAGTGCAGCACGCCAAAAAAATACTCGTCATCGCGGGCGAAAACCAATGTCCCTTGATTACAAACGACATTGGGCAGCGTCCAGACGAAAATACGATGTTTAGACACGGCAGGTGTGACGATAAAACGTGCTTTACCCGCCAAGGCCTTACGCATCCCCGGCCTTGCTTCCGCGTACTGCCACCATTTTTCGGCATACGCGGCGCGTCGGTTCTGAGACCTTATCGGATAGACATTGGTTTCAACGTAGGCGAATGGCGCTTCATACCCTTTCGCCTCGTCAAGCGACATCAAGCCAAAGTCAATCGTCCATTCTTTTCTAGCCCGCTGAACGATGTCCACGGCACTCAGGACGGGCAACACCACATCAGCATTGGGTTTTCCTGAAGCATTGACAGCGGCTAACATCGTTAACGCGAGTTCTTCTGAAATATCGAACGGCGCTTTAGGTGATGGCCCCATAAAGCATAATTCGGTGTTTTCCAGCAGATTTTTCGCCCGTGTGATGTCCACGCTCGCGGTCAAATCAGAGTTGATGACATCCACCGGCAGACCGTCCAGCATTCGCTGTTCATCAACCTGCGCGGCAAACCCAGTGATCGAAATCCGCACCGCCGCGCCCGCCAACACCCACGGGTTATCGCTCCACGCCATGAAAATGTCGCCGGTCTGTTTGATGCGGTCAAGCACGACCCGGTTTGCGCCGCCGCGTATCGAATTGGTCGAAATCAGGCCGACCCGCTGAGTTTTTCCAGCTTCAACTTGCGCCCGCGCCTTCTCATGCCAATAGGTCACGAGGTCAGCAAAGGCGGGTATGCGCCCCTCATATAGCTTGAACAAATCATCGACATAGCCGCCCAATTCTGACCGAATTTTATTCCCGCCCAAAAACGGGGGATTACCGACAATCACGCGGGCGGGCGGCCATTCCGGTTCGTAGGGTGCGCCGTCGGCGTCATAGCGCAAAATCGCGTCGGCATTCAAAATGCGCTGCGGTTGCCCCGGCTCTAACCGTTCGTCAATCACCGGCGTGCCGATGTTCGCCATCAGATTCGCCTTGAGGCCGCGCCGTTCGCGCCGATAACGCGACTGGAGGTAGCCGATCCAAACCACGACGTGCGCCAACTCCGACGCAAAAGTGTTGAGTTCAATCCCCAGCAATTGTCGCGGCGTCACCACATCGCGCACCGGCAGTCGCAGCGGTTTGAAATGCGCGTGGACGTCATGTTCCAAGTCTTTGAGCGCCAACAGGCTGACGTATAAAAAGTTGCCAGAGCCACAGGCCGGGTCTAAGACGGTGGTGGACGCCAACTCCCCCAGCATCGCCTCATACAGCGCGTTCAGCTTGGTTTTGGACTCGGCTTGCTGACGCGGCAAGTCGCTGGCGAAGCCCGTCCATAGCTCGCGGGTCTGTGATAAGACTTCCGTCCAGCGGCGGCGGAGCGGACTCATCAGCACCGGCTCAATCACCAAGCGGATGTCGGATTCGGTGGTATAGTGCGCGCCCAACTGCGCCCGCTTGGACGGGTCAAGTGCGCGCTCGAACAGCGTGCCGAAGATGCTGGGTTCGACCTCTTGCCAGTCGCGCAGATTAACCGTGAACAAGATGTGGCGCACGTCATAGGTGGTCTTGAGGTCGAGGATGATGTCATCTGGGCGTTCTTCAAACAACCCGCCGTTGAAATACGGGATGCGCTGCATGTAAAAATCACGGCGGTTGCCCGCCATCGTCTCAAACAGCATTTGGATGATTTCTGGGAACGAGTCTGGGTCGTTTTTGGCCTGCTCAAAAATATATTCGAGGACTTTTTGGCCGCGCATGACCGGCAGCAAGTCGATGTCCTCTGCGAACATGGCGAACACCAGCTTGGTCAAGAAACGCGCCACTTGCATCGGCTGATAGGTGGCGACCTCGCCGTCTTTGACCGAGGCCAAAATCACGGCCAAATCGCTGAAATGACCGGCCAGTTTTTCGGTGATGATTTCGCGCTTGTTGATCTCGCCCAATCGTTCGCGGTAGAACCATTCCGGGTCGGTTAGGACACGGCGCAACAGGTCGCGCCCGTATTCCGTCAATAACCCATCGTTCAGGACAATCCACGGGGTATGGTCGATGTTCGGCCACTGCGGAAAAATCCGATACTCCAACAGGTCACAGACCACCAACAGCGGCGGGAAATTCAGGCTGGCCGAGTAACTTTGAAGTTGGGAGTAGGCCGCGTCGAGGTCTTTTTGCTTGGTCTTATATTCCCACGCGAAACGCCCCTTGTACCACACGTCCGCCCGCCCCGCCCCGCCGCCGTCTTTGATGACGTGTTCCTCAAACGTGAAAAACTTGCCATCCGGGTCGGCCTCCGTCGGGGTTTGCACGTCGAGCAGATGGCACAATTCGTTGAAGTGACTCTGGGCGGATTGCTGCTCACGCAGATTAGCCCGCGCCCAGCGGTCTACAAAATCTTCAGCACTCATTGACATGACCCGTCCCCCAAAAGATTTCTAGCGTGACCGATGATAGACCTCTATCTCCGCAAGCGCTGCGCCAAGACGATCACGACAGCCGTGACGCCCGCCCATGCTTGTGCGCCGAATCCGCCGTTGCTGATGGCTGGCGCGTTTTCGGTCAGCGGGATCGGGACAAAAGTCAGCGCGAATACGACCAGCGTGCCAATCGCCAGCCAGCGGTGCTTGGCGCTTAAGGGCGTGATGTTGTCCAATGGGACGGCGTGGATTCGCCCGAAAAAGAGCAGCAGCATGAAGATGAACAGCAAACCGCCGTTGGTCAGCACCGATAAAAAGCCGATGAGCGCGACGACGGGGACGTAAAGTTGCTTGGCGCGTTCGCCAATCAACGAATACATGACGTGGCCGCCGTCCAATTGTCCCAGTGGGATCAGGTTCAAACCGGTGACGAACAAGCCGATCCAGCCCGCCCATGCGATGCTGTTCACCAAGACATCCGACTGCGGGGTGGGCAAAAATTGGCCGAAGGTCAGAAATTTTGCCAGCGCGTATAGGATCGAATTGCCCTCGGTCAGGCCGCCGGGCGTGATCGCGCCGACCTGACTGGTGGCGAGGCCAAACAGCAGAATCGGCACGGCAAAAATCAACCCAGCCAACGGCCCCGCCGCCCCGACTTCTAGCAAGATTTTGCGATTCCGCATCGGCTCGCGCAGTTGGATGAACGCGCCGAAAGTGCCGAATCCGTTAAACGGAAATGGGATGAAAAACGGCAAGCTGGCCGCGTGCTTGCGCCGCCGCGCCGCGAAATAATGCCCCAACTCATGCGCCCCCAAAATGGTCAGGATCGAGAGCGCATACGGGATGCCGAGATACAAGTAGTAATACCATTCGCCTTGATTGACCCGCGCCAACAACTGCCCGTATTCAAACGGGGTCAGGCTTGAGGGGTCGGCGGCCAGTTCGTTGATGCCGAGCATACTGCCGACGTACAAGACGCTCAACAGCGTGGCGACCAGTAAAATCACGTTCCACGTCCAGCCGGTTTTGCTGGGGGTGTTGCGCCCTTCGACAATATAGACGAATTGCACGCCTTTATCTTCACGAAAAATCGGCGTCAGCCCCATTGGGATGAGCAAGCCGTCCAATTGGTCATAGGCCACTTCGGAGTCGAGCGTCAGGTGTCCATCAAAACGCACCAACAGCCGCGCATCAGGAATCATCAGGACGATGGCGCCGCCTTGCACATCTTCCGTTTGCAACATAGACGGGTCGTGTTCGGTTTGCACGGTCATGACCATCGCAATCAGGGCGCGCAGGGTTTCTAGGCGCTCATCCTGTGGCGACTGTGAGGCGATCTCATCCACCGCCGGGGCGGGCTGGCGGTCATGCAGGGTCGAGGCGGTTTCGTTGAACATGGATGCTCCGAGATTCTATACGTGATGCGTGGAAAATGATGCGTGATGAGAAGCAAGGGACATGGTGGTGGGCGCACCGTTGCGCTTTTATTGCAACGGAGTCAAGATTTGCCATTGGCTACCGTTGGGCAACAGTTGAATCACCGTGCCGTCGCCGGTGGTGAGGAAAACATCTTCGCGCCCCGCGAATGACTCCTCACGGGTGGGGGCGGTCTGCGAGAAACCCTCATAACGCAGTTCTGGCGCCAGCCCGCTGCCGAGCCGATTGCGTACCGTGTCTAGGCCGCGCCACAGATAACCCAGTCGGGCGGACGGCTGTAGCAAGCCCGTCCCGGCAAAGGCTTGGTCAAAGGCCGGATCGCGTTCGGGGTGTATGGCCGGATTATAGCGATTCTCGTGCAGACTCCAGCGCGGGGTGCTGCCATCGTTATACAGCACGTAAATCTGGTCGTCATCCTCCAGATAGAACATCCGCCCGCGCTCAAACGGCTGTTCGATGATGGCGGTTTGATCCGCCTCGCGAATCGGGCAAGAATCAGGTGATGGGGCGAAAAACCACAGGATAGGGCATTCCAACGGCACAATTAGGCGTTGAATCGCCTCGCCTCCGCCCGCCCCAATCGCCAATTCATAGCCGACTTGGACGCGCTCACGGGCGCTCAGGGTGATGGTTTGGCTGCCATACGGCTCGACGTTGTAGACCAGCGTGCGCTGACCCGTGGCATCGAGCCGATAGATGACGGCCTCGGTCACGTTGCGGGTAGACCAAAACAGCGTGAATGTCCCGCCGGGGCTGGCGAATTCGGGCGAAGCGCGGAAAAATTCGATAATCGGCGCGTTAGGGTTTGCGGGGCGCGTGGGCTGGCCGACGGCCTTGTCCGGCGTTCGCGTGAACCCCAACAGCGGGGTTGGCGACGGGCCGCCGGTCACCTCTGGGGTTGGGGTGACGGCGGGGGTCGGGCTTGCCGGGGGCAACGCGGAGGCGGTAATAACCAGCATCGGGGTAAGCGTTGGGCGATCCGTTGGGATGATAGGCTGCGCTGTCGGACTGCACGCGGTCAGCAGCAACAGCACGCTCGCAGGTAAAGCCCAACGCCAAGACCGCCACTTGAAGGACGAAAACGATAACAAGCCAAATCACTCCCCACGCCACCGGCTGGGTGGCGCTCCATAGGATTAGATTAAGTGATTCTATCACGGTCATCACCCCGGTGGCGACGATCAAAGCCCACGCCGCCCCACTGATGCGCCGAATCAACCTGTCCCGCGTCTGTCGATTGGCGCGATACGCCCAGACCGTCACGAGTCCGCCGCCGAAAGCCAGCGCCATGCTGTCGAAACGGGCGGCGCTGCGCGGGTCTTGGATGTCGGCGGTCTTCATCAGGGTCAAAAGCGCCAGAGTCAGCGCGAACAGCGACGGGAAAGCTCCGGTCAAAATCGAACGGGCGTGGTGCAGCGCGATATAGCCGCCGCACAGGGCGGCCAATACTATCAGGCCGCTGGTGATCAGGGCGGTCAATACCAAAATTTGGAGGGTGTGTTGAAACAGAGTCATGATGGTTTTTTTAAGATTTTCAGACGAAACATATAGCCCCATTATGAACCATCTCTGCCTATACAGAATCGCCCACATTTTGGGGGATTGCGCTAAAATAGTGCAACCTAACACCTCTTAATACACACAAGCCAAGTTGAATCACGCGCTATACTCTAAGAAA
>Ga0105046_10008755_pt1 | contig 15874 bp, 12 predicted proteins | sample MAT03_FD_78385 | JGI IMG/M metagenome (GOLD analysis project Ga0105046, IMG submission 78385) | Freshwater microbial communities from Lake Fryxell liftoff mats and glacier meltwater in Antarctica - MAT-03 (megahit assembly) | ecosystem: Environmental > Aquatic > Freshwater > Ice > Liftoff...
GGTGGCTGGCCGGCTCGGTTCGATGCCCCGCGCGGGGTGATCTCGTTACACTGCGCGACCCCTTTCTTGCATTTAAGTGAGCCCAAGCCGCATGCAGTCCATTGCGTCCCGCATCGCCATCGATATCAAAGCAAAGCCCGAGCAGGTCGACGCCACCATTGCGCTGCTGGATGGCGGCGCCACGGTGCCGTTCATCGCGCGCTACCGCAAAGAGGCCACCGGCGGGCTAGACGACACCCAGTTGCGCCTGCTGGAAGAGCGCCTTGGCTATCTGCGCGAGCTGGAGGAGCGCCGCGAAGCCATCCTGCGCAGCATTGATGAGCAGGGCAAACTGAGCGAGGCCTTGCGCGCCGATCTGCTTGCCGCTGACACCAAGGCGCGGCTTGAGGACCTGTATCTGCCGTACAAGCAAAAGCGCCGAACCCGCGCCGAAATCGCGCGCGAAAGCGGGCTTGAGCCTTTGGCCTTTGGCCTGCTTGAGGATTCAAACCTGGCCCCCGAGCAATTTGCGCTGCAGTTTATTGATGCCGAGCGCAACGTGGTGGATCTGAAAGCCGCGCTCGACGGCGCCCGCGCAATCGTGATCGAAAAATTCTCCGAAGACCCCACCTTGGTTGGCGAGCTGCGTGAGTGGCTTTGGAGCAACGGCCAGATCGGTGCGCAAGTTATGCCGGGCAAAGAAAAATCGGGCGCCAAGTTTCAGGACTATTTCAACCACGCCGAAGCGCTGGCCAAGGTGCCGTCGCACCGGCTGCTGGCTCTGCTGCGCGCGCGCAACGAAGGCATCGTTGACTTGCGCTTGGACCCAGCGCTTACGCCGCTCAAGTTTGGATTTGTGCCCGATCAGGCGCTGCTGGATGCGGCAAATCGCTATGCCGAAGGCCGCATCGCGGCGCACTTTGGGCTTGCGCACAGCAATCGCCCGGCCGATGCATTTGTGCACGATTGCGTTCGCCAAGCTTGGCGTTTCAAGCTCCATGTGCACCTGACCATTGACTTGATCGGACGTGCGCGCGAAGCAGCCGAAGCCGAAGCCATTCGGGTTTTTAGCGCCAACTTGAAGGACCTGATGTTGGCCGCGCCGGTTGGGCAAAAAGTGGTGCTTGGGCTTGATCCTGGCTTGCGCACGGGCTGTAAGCTGGCGGTGGTTGATGCCACCGGCAAAGTGGTCTTGACCGCCACGATTTATCCGCATCAGCCGCACAACAAGTTCGACGACAGCATTAGTCAGCTGGCGCAAGCGGTCGCGAAGTTTTCGGTTGATCTGATTGCCATCGGCAACGGCACCGCATCGCGTGAAACCGATGAATTGGTTGCTGCGCTGAGCAAACGCCACCCCGAGCTCAAAGTGGCCAAAGTGCTGGTCAGCGAAGCCGGGGCTTCGGTGTATTCGGCCTCGGCGGTGGCGGCGAAAGAGTTTCCCGATCTGGATGTGTCGCTGCGCGGTGCGGTGTCGATTGCGCGGCGTTTGCAGGATCCGCTGGCGGAGCTGGTCAAGATTGATCCCAAGGCGATTGGGGTTGGCCAGTATCAGCACGACGTCAACCAGATCAAGCTGGGCCAGGCCTTGGACGCACGCGTCGAAGACTGCGTGAATGCCGTGGGTGTGGACCTCAACACCGCCTCCAGCGCCTTGCTTTCGCGGGTGGCTGGATTGGGTGTTGGCGTTGCCGAAAACATCGTCAAATTCCGCGATGCCAACGGTGCCTTTGCGAGCCGTCAAGCGATCCTTAAGGTGCCGCGCTTGGGGCCCAAGGCGTTTGAGCAGGCCGCTGGATTTCTGCGCATTGGCAGTGGCGAGAACCCGCTGGACGCGTCCTCGGTGCATCCCGAGGCTTATCCGGTGGTCGAACGCATCATCAGCGCGTGTGGCCGCGAGATCAGTGCCTTGATCGGCGACAGCGCGTTTTTGCGCGGGCTCAAGCCCGAGCAGTTCACCGACGAGCGTTTTGGCTTGCCCACGGTGAAGGACATCCTGCGCGAGCTGGAAAAGCCCGGGCGCGATCCGCGCGGCGAGTTCAAGGCGGTGCGCTTTCAGGAGGGCGTCACCGAGATCAAGGACCTGAAGGTTGGAATGGTGCTGGAGGGCGTGGTTTCGAACGTCGCCAACTTTGGCGCGTTTGTCGACTTGGGCGTGCATCAGGACGGCTTGGTCCACGTCTCAGCGCTCGGCCACAAGTTCGTCAAGGACCCGCGCGACGTGGTCAAGGCGGGTCAGATCGTGAAGGTCAAAGTGCTCGAAATCGACGTTGCCCGCAAGCGCATTGCGCTGACCATGCGCTTGGATGAACCCGTCGAGGCCAAGCCTGAACGCAGCAAAGATGCGTCCGCGCGGAACGAAAGGCCGCCTGCGCGGAACGAAAGGCCACCAGCACGCGCGCCGGCGGCAGCGCCCAAACCAGCGGCAGCACCGTTCAACAACGCGTTTGCGGATGCTCTTTTGAAGGCCAAGGAAAAGCGCTGAGATTTAGGTGTAGCGCGCCTCAATGGCGTAGTCGGCCAGCGCTTCAAGGTACTCAGCTAGGGTGAGCAGGCCCATGCACGGCAGCGCGCCGCGCTGGGAGAGTTCGCCGTTTTTGAGTTTGCGCGCCAGCACCACCGCCGCGGTGGCCGGTATTTGCGGGCCGTCGCCGTTGAGCGCATCGATTTCGAGCCGCCGGGTTTGCGCGATGCCTTGCGCGTTAAGGCCGGTGACTGTGACGTGCATCGCGCCCAAGTTGCTGCCAAACGGGAGCAGAAGCTCGCTCATCGATTTTAACGGCGCGGCGAAGCGCTGCATATCCGGCGCCCAGCCGATGCGGACCAAAGTTCCAAGCAGCGCAAGCCCGTGGTGGAGGACCTTTAATTCAAGGCCGGCGCGAAAGCGCACGCTGCTGACGGAAGGGTAGCGCTCTGGAAACAGCTCAAGATCAGGCACATCGCAGTTGGCCAAATGGCGCTCACCGATCGGTTCGGCATAGCGCTCGCGCACGCCATCGCCCCAGCCGTAGCGCACTTGCCAGCGGCCTTCGTGCCATATTTTGTGGGGCTTGCCGACGTAACTCAGAATCGAGCGCACGGTGGCCAGCCCGCGCGGCGTTTGGTTGCCGGGGGTGATGCCGGTCGAAATCGTGTGGATCTCACGCCACCCCAAGGTCAGCGCATCAACCGCTGCGGCGTTGAGAGCGGGCACGCTGCTGGCGCCGCTGGTAACCAGCACGCCGCGCTCGCGCGCCAGTTGATCAAGCGTATTGATGCCGCAAACAAAATCCCGGCCATCGGCTAGATCAACGTAGTGCACGCCGCAGGCAATCGCCGCGCGCGCCACCGCGTAGTCGGCGCCTTGGAACGGGCCGGCGCAGTGGATCAGTAAATCAACCGCTTGCGCGCGCAGCTGCGCTGCAAAATCCAAAGCGCGCGAGTCGATGGCCACAGACGCTTGCCACTCGTTAGCAGGAGGTGGCTCTCGGCGGCCGCCTGCGATCACGAAAAAAGCCGGGTCTCGGCTCAATTCGCGCGCGACTCTTTGCCCAAAGATTCCGCCTGCGCCGAGGATCAAGACGCGCATCGGCTCACTCGCGCCAGAACGCGGGCGTCAGCAAAATCAGCAGGGTGAACAGCTCCAAGCGCCCCAGCAGCATCGCGAGCGTGCATACCCACGTCGCAAAATCATTGAATCCGGCAAAACTTGTGCTGACGCCGCCAAGCCCGGGACCAACGTTTCCCAGGGTGACGATTGCGGCCGTGCCGGCGGTGAGTATGTCCACGCCCGTTGCCGCAATCAGCGCGGCAATTCCAAGCAGGCTCAAAACGTAGGCGAAAAAGAACACCGCGATGGACTCAAGCACCCGGTTTTCGACGACGTTGTCGTCGAGCGCCACCACAAAGTGGCCTTTGGGATGAACCAGGCGCTTGAACTCGCGCGCCAGCATCTGCCACAGCGCGATCACCCGAATGACCTTGATGCCGCCGGTCGTGGAGCCGGCGCATGCCCCAACGATGCCCACGATCATCAGCAGCATTCCGGCCAGCGGCGGCCAAAACCCGATATCGGCGGTGACAAAGCCGGTGGTCGTCATCAACGACACGACTTGGAACGTCGCGGCACGCAGTGAGGTCAAAAACCCGCTGTAGTCGCCCTGATATCCATCCACCCACCACAGGCAAAGCGTGACCAGCAAAGACGCCAGCAGCGCGATCGACAAAAAGCTGCGCAGCTCGATATCGGCGTAGTACGGTTTGAAGCTGGCATTGCGCCAAACCAGAAAATGCAGCCCAAAATTGATCCCGCCGGCAATCATGAACACAATCGCGATCAGCTCGATGGTGAGCGAATTCCAGTGCGAGTAACTTGCATCGTGGGTGGAAAATCCGGCCGTGGCCAGGGTCGAAAAAGCATGCCCAACCGCGTCGAACAGACTCATCCCGGCCAACCAATACGCGGCTGCACACATCGCGGTTAGCCCGGCGTAGATCAGCCACAGCGACTTTGCCGTTTCGGCGACGCGCGGCGTCATTTTCGAGTCTTTCATTGGGCCTGAGGATTCGGCCTTGATCAGCTGGGTGCCGCCGATCCGGAGCAGGGGCAAAATCGCAATCGCCAAAACAACGATGCCCATGCCGCCCAGCCAGCACAGCGCCTGGCGATGGAAAAGCACGCCCTTTGGCAGTTGGTCGAGGCCGGAAATTACGGTTGCGCCCGTGGTGGTAAGGCCGGACATGGTTTCGAACATGGCGTCGGTGAAGCTCAATCCCGGCGCCGGCGACAGCACCAGCGGCAGCGCGCCGCCAAAACACGCCACGATCCAGCACACCGACACCACCAGAAAACCCTCGCGGATACGCAACTCGTGGCGCACGTGGCGAACCGGCCACCACAGCGCAAAACCCACCACCGCTAGGAGCAAACCCGATTCGATAAAGGGTAAGTGGTTGCCATCGCGATAGAACAAAGACACCAGCAATGAGGGGACCATCATCAGGCTGATGAAACCAATCAAGGCACCGATAATGCGGATCAGCGAGCGCCGCCGTAACGCGCTGATTTCTAGCCCATCGACCCGTTCGCGCAGGCTCACTAGACAAAGGCCGCCGACACTTGGAACAGCTGTTCGATCGTGCGCAGATGGCGCTTATCGTTGACAAAAAGCACCACGTGATCGTCGGATTCGACCTTGATGTTGTGGTGCGCGATCAACACTTTCTCGCCGCGCACAATGCCGCCGATGGTGGTTCCCGGCGGCAGTTCGATCTCCTCAATGGTGCGCCCAACCACTTTGGACGAACGCCGATCGCCGTGCGCGATCACTTCAATCGCTTCGGCCGCGCCGCGCCGCAGTGAGTGCACGCGCACCACGTGTCCGCGCCGCACATAGGTCAACAGCGCGCCCAAGGTAACCTGCTGCGGCGATACCGCCACATCAATCACATTGGTTTCAACCAAGTCGGCGTACGCCGGCCGATTGATCAAGGAAAGCACCCGGTTGGCGCCCATGCGCTTGGCCAGCATTGCCGACAGCACGTTGGCTTCGTCGTCATTGGTGAGCGCGCAGAAGACATCGGTTTGGTCGATGTTTTCCTCGCGCAGCAAATCTTCATCGGCGGCATCCCCGACCAGCACGATCGCGCGCTCCAGCTGTTCGGCAATCACCCGCGCGCGATCTCGCGAGCGTTCGATCACCTTGACGTAGCAGTCTTCTTCAAGCGATTTGGCGAGGTTAAGGCCAATGTTGCCGCCGCCGGCTAAAATCACCCGGCGCACCGGGCCTTCGACCCGTCTGAGTTCGCCAATCGCGGCTTTGATATCGCGCTTGGCCGCAAAGAAAAACACCACATCGTCTACTTCGATCCGGGTGTCGCCAGTGGGCTCAATCGGTCGGCCCCTGCGAAAGATCGAGACCGCGCGGGTATCAACGCCGGCCGGCAGATGGTTGCGCAGGGTTTTGAGTTCATGCCCAACCAGCGGTGCATCCGGGTAGGCGCGCACCGCGACCATTTGTGCGCGGCCGCCGGCAAAGTCGAGAATCTGCAGCGCGCCTGGGTACTCGATTAGGCGGCGGACATGCTGCACCACCAGCTGCTCGGGGCTGATCAAGACATCAATCGCGCGGTTGTCGCCGGTAAAAAGCTGGGGGTAGTTCAAATATTCCTGCGCGCGCACCCGGGCGATCTTGAGCGGGGTTTTGAAAATCGTATAGGCGACCTGGCAGGCGACCATGTTGATCTCGTCAGCCGACGTCACCGCAATCAGCATATCGGCGTCTTCCGCGCCGGCGCGGGAAAGCACGTCCGGGTGAGATGCGTTGCCGACCACGCCGCGCAGATCGAACTTGTCCTGCAGCTCGCGCAGCTTGACTGCGTCCAGATCGACGATGGTCACATCGTTACGCTCGCGGGCCAAGCTGGCCGCCACGGAACCGCCGACCTGTCCGCAGCCCAAGATCACGATTTTCATTCTTCTGCCTTCGCCTCAATGCCGAGCGATTTGAGCTTGCGATAAAGGTGGGTGCGTTCGAGCCCGACCGCCTTGGCCAAGCGCGCCATGCTGCCGTCGGTGCGCTTGATCTGTTTCAGCAGGTACTGCTTTTCAAACTGTTCGCGCGCCTCGCGCAGCGGCAGGCTTAAGTCGACTTCCGCTGCCCCGACGACTGCGCTTGGGCGGCTTGCACCGAGCATCGCTTCGATTTCTTCAATGCTGACCTCCGCTGCACCGCCCAAAATCATCACCCGCTGGACCAGATTGCGCAGCTCGCGCACGTTGCCCGGCCAGCTGTGCTGGCGCAGCCGGTTTTGCACCGAAATCGGAAATTCGCGGAAAGCCAGCTTGTCGCGCGCGCTGAAAAAATCCGCGAAATGCTTGAGCAGATCAGAGACGTCTTCAGGCCGTTCGCTCAACGATGGCACCTTAAGCGGCACCACATTGAGCAGATAGTAGAGATCCTGGCGCAGCCGCCCTTGGGTGACGGCGAGGCTTAAGTCATGGCAGCTTGCGGCGATCACGCGAAGATCGATGGTCACCGCTTGGGTACCGTTAAGGCGCAGAAAAGAGCGCCGGTCAATCGCTGCACACAGACGCATTTGCAGCTCGTCGGTTAAATCCAGCAGCTCGTCGATAAAGAGCACGCCGCCGTGGGCGGATTCAAGCAGGCCGTGCCGAACATTGCTGCCGTCTTCGCAGCCGAAGAGCTCGCGCGATGCGTTCTCGCGCGCGATCGCGCCCGCGTCGACTTCAACAAACGGACGCTCTGCGCGCGCGCTTCGCGCATGCAGATAGCGTGCAAACGTCTCTTTGCCCGATCCCGGCTCGCCGCCGATCAACACCGCGGTGTCGTGCGCCGCAATCCGCTCGATCTGTGCCTTGAGCGCCACCGTCAGCTTGGACGTGCCAACCGGATCGATCGGATCCGGCAGGCGTTTGCGCAGTTTGGAGTTTTCCTGTTTGAGCCGGTCGGCCTCCAGCGCGCGCTGCACGGTGAGCAGCAGTTTGGCCAAGGACAGCGGCTTTTCGATGAAATCGTAGGCGCCGAGTCGGGTTGCTTCCACCGCGGTTTCGACATTGCCGTGCCCCGACATCATGATCACCGGGAAGGCGAGGCCTGCGTGCGACCATTCGCGCAGCAGGCTGATGCCGTCGGTGCCTGGCATCCAGATGTCGAGCAAGACCAGGTCCGGTTTACTTGCGCGGCGCTTGAGCCTTGCTTGCTCGGCTGAATCTGCCTGATCCACCTCGTAGCCTTCATCGGCAAGAATTTCTGCGACCAGCGCCCGAATCTCGGGTTCGTCGTCAACGATCAGGATATTCAACTTCGACATTGACGAGATTCTAGGCCATTGCCGGCGGCGAGGGTTGCGCTGGCCGGCTTGCGCCTCGGCCTGCAAACTAGTCCAGGCGGTAGCCCGAGTGAATGGCCACCAAGCCTGCACTTAAGTTGCGCACGCTGACGCGCTCGAATCCGGCGGCTTCAAAACGCTGCGCGAGTTCGGCTTGATTGGGATGTTTTCGAATCGATTCGGCAAGATAGCGGTAGCTTTCGGAATCGTTCGCAATCCATTTGCCCAGCCGCGGAAGCACCTGAAACGAATAGGCGTCATACGCCGGCCGCAGGGAGGCGATTTTCAGCTCGGAAAACTCAAGCACCAGGGCGCGCCCGCCAAGCTTGAGAACGCGGCGCATCTCGCGCAGGGCGAGGTCTTTGTCGGTGACGTTGCGCAAGCCAAACGCAATCGTGACCAAGTCAAAGGTTTCATCCTGAAACGGCAGCGCTTCGGCGTTGGCTAAACTGAAGTCCAGGCCCTTGAACAGCCCGCGATCAAGCAGGCGCCGACGCCCGACGCCGAGCATGGCCTCGTTGATATCGGTGAGCACCACTTGCCCGCGTTCACCAACCAAAGGCAGCGCCAATGCCGCGATGTCGCCGGTGCCGCCGGCCAGATCAAGCACCTTCATGCCCGGTCGCAAGCCGGCGGTAGACAGGAAATAGCGCTTCCAGAGCCGATGCAGGCCCATCGACATCAGATCATTCATGACGTCATAGCTTTCGGCCACCGACTTGAAAACCGCGCCGACCAGCTTCTTCTTTTCCGCAACGGGAACGTCTTTAAATCCGAAATGGGTGGTTGTCATCTGCGGATTGTACCGATCGGAAACCCTGATCCGGGGCGCTTTTGCACTAACTGCTAGAGTTCGCGCCCTGTTTCTTTAAATCGAGAGTGGCTTTTAGTGGCCTTGATCCGCGTTGTGCTGGCCGAAGACCAAGCGATGGTGCGCGGGGCCTTGAGCGCTTTGCTCAAACTCGAAGGCGATATCGACATCGTGGCCGAAGTGGGCGATGGCGCCAGCGCACTCGCTGCAGTCGCAGAACACGCCCCCGATATCCTGCTGACTGATATTGAAATGCCGCTGCTCAGCGGGCTTGATGTGGCCATGCGGTTGCGCGCTGAACAATCGCCCGTGCGCGTGGTGATCCTGACCACTTTCGCGCGCTCGGGCTATCTCAAGCGTGCGCTCAAAGCAGGCGTGCGCGGCTATCTGCTGAAAGAATCACCGGCGTCCAAGCTTGCCGATTCGCTGCGTCTGGTCGCGTCTGGCGCGCGCGCGGTTGATCCCGAATTGGCGCTGGAGGCGGCATACGATGACGATCCCTTGAGCGACCGCGAGCGCCAGGTTTTGAAGCTGGCAGGCGAAGGCATGGCCGCCAACGAGATCGCCGAGCGCCTGCATCTTTCCCACGGCACGGTGCGCAACTATCTTTCCGAGGCGATCTCGAAACTTAATGTGAGCAACCGCATCGAGGCCTATCGCCACGCACGCAACAAAGGCTGGCTATGAAGCGAAGCGATTTCTATTACGAACTTCCTGCCGATCTGATCGCCAAGGTCCCGCTGCCTGAGCGCAGCGACAGCCGCATGCTGCACCTCAACGGCAGCAACGGCCGCTTTGACGATCGATTGTTTATCGACCTGCTTGGCTTGCTTGAACCCGGCGATCTGCTGGTGTTCAACAACACCCGGGTTTTGCCCGCGCGCCTGTATGGGCGCAAAAGCAGCGGTGGGCGCATTGAATTTCTGATCGAGCGCGTGCTCGGCACGTTTGAGGCGCACGCCCACGCGCGCGCCAGCAAGGGCCTCAAGGCCGGCGCCTGGGTCGATCTTGATGGCGGCGATCGCGTGCAGTGCACCGGCCGCGCCGACGATCTTTTCGCGCTCAAGTTTGAACAGCCATTGGCGGAGGTGCTGGAACGCTGCGGCCACATGCCGCTGCCGCCCTACATCGATCGCGAAGACGACGCGCAGGATCGCGAGCGCTACCAAACCGTTTACGCAGACCGCGCGGGCGCCGTCGCGGCCCCAACTGCGGGGCTACATTTCGATCAACCACTGCTTGATCGGCTGGCAGAAAAAGGGGTGGAGTTTGGGTTCGTCACCCTGCACGTGGGCGCCGGCACCTTTCAACCGGTGCGCAGCGAAAACTTAAGCGATCACCCCATGCATGCGGAGTGGATGGAGGTGTCTCAAGAGCTTAGCGCGCAGGTTGAGAAAGCCCGCGCTGCGGGGAAAAGGGTGATCGCGGTGGGCACCACCTCGGTGCGTTCGCTTGAGTCCGCGGCGGTTGGTCCAGGAAAGATCGCGCCCTACTGCGGCGACACCCGGATCTTTATCTATCCCGGCTATACCTTTCGGGTGGTCGATGCCTTGATCACCAACTTTCACCTGCCTGAATCCACGCTTTTGATGCTGGTGTCGGCATTTTGCGGGCGCGAGAACATTCTGGCGGCCTATCGCCATGCGGTTGACCTGCGCTACCGCTTTTTTTCCTATGGAGACGCCATGTTTTTGGAACCCATCGAGGGCGCACTGTGGCGCTGAGTTTTGCCGTATCCAAGCAAGATGGATTGGCCCGCCGCGGCCAGCTTGTATTTGCCCGCGGCACCGTTGAAACACCGGCGTTTATGCCGGTCGGCACCTACGGCACGGTGAAAGCGATGACGCCGGAGGAACTGCGTGAAACCGGTGCGGAAATTATCTTGGGCAACACCTTTCACCTGATGCTGCGGCCCGGGACCGAGGTGATCCGCGCGCACGGCGACCTGCATGATTTCATGCACTGGTCGGGCCCAATCCTGACCGATTCCGGCGGGTTTCAGGTGTTCTCGCTCGCCAATCTGCGCAAGCTGACCGAAGAAGGCTGCGAGTTTGCGTCGCCCATCGACGGCTCCAAAGTGTTCCTAAGCCCGGAACGCTCGATGGAAGTGCAGCGCGCGCTCGGCGCGGACATCGTGATGATCTTCGATGAATGCCCGCCCGGCGACGCCATCTGGCATGAAGCAAAGCGCGCGATGGAGTTAAGTTTGCGCTGGGGCGCGCGCTCCAAGATTGCGCACGCGGACAATCCCGCGGCGCTGTTCGGCATTGTCCAGGGCGGCGTGTATCCGGATCTGCGCGAGGCCTCTGCGATGGGTCTGCGCGAAATTGGTTTTGATGGTTACGCGGTGGGCGGCTTGGCGGTTGGTGAATCCAAGCAAGAGCGCGAGCTGACGCTGGACGCCACGATTAAATTCTTGCCGGAGGATCGACCGCGTTATTTGATGGGTGTGGGCAAGCCGGAAGACATCGTCGAAGCAGTCAGGCGCGGCATCGACATGTTCGATTGCGTGATGCCCACCCGCAACGCGCGCAATGCGCATTTGTTCACCCGCTTTGGCGTGCTCAATCTGCGCAATGCGCGCTTTAAAAGCGACACCCGACCGATTGATTCGGCGTGTGGCTGCTATGGGTGTAAAAACTACTCGCGCGCCTACCTCCATCACCTAGACAAGAGCAATGAAATCCTCGGCGCGCGCCTAAATACGATCCACAATCTGTACTACTACCAGGAACTGATGCGCGGCCTGCGCGACGCGATTGCAGCCGCTCGTCTGGACGCATTTATCAGCGATTTCTACGCGCGTCTTGGCGCCGGAGAACCTTAAATGCACCTAACTGCCATCTACGCCGCGCTGTCTGCCATCCTGATTTTGATCCTGGCTTTGCGCGTGGTCGCCTTTCGCCGCGCACACAGGGTCGGCATTGGTCTTGCCGGCCATCACGATTTAGAGCGGCGCGTTCGGGTCCACGCCAACGCGATTGAATACGTGCCGATCGCGCTGATTTTGCTCGCCTGTCTTGAGTCAACCGGCGGCCCTGCGTGGTCGATTCACGTCTTTGGCGGCGGTTTGCTGCTGGCTCGCACGGCGCATGCATACGGCTTGAACAAGACCGTGCGTTCTAGCCCCGGTCGTTTTCTTGGAACCCTCGGCAGCTGGCTGGTGATCGCGGGGCTTGCGATCACGCTGCTGCTGCGGGCATTGCTCGGATTTTGAGCGATCAGTCGAACGTGTCGGCCATCACGATATCGGCGTTGCGCAATACGCTTTCCTGAACAGCATTCAGTAGCTGCGCATCTGCCCAACCAGCGTGCCCTGTATTTCAACGCGCTGCGCGGCGTAGCGCTGCGTGGGCCAAGCCGAGTTTTCGGCGTGCAGCCAAATCTCAGCGCCCTTGCGCTCGAAGCGCTTGAGGGTGGTTTCATGGCCATCAATTAAGGCAACCACAATCGCCCCGCGGCGCGGCTCGCTGGTGGGCTCGATCACCACCCAGTCGCCGTCCAAAATGCCGGCGTCGATCATGGAATCACCGCGCACCTTGAGCACATAGCCTTCACCGCGCGGCGCCAGCTGCACGGGCACATCGATGGCTTGCTCATCCGCCAAGGCCTCAATCGGGCGACCAGCCGCAATGCGCCCCAGCACCTTGAGCCTGCGCACCTGCGGACGCTCGGGATCTGCACGCAGGCGCAGGCCGCGCTGTTTGCCCTCGAGCGGTTCGACTAGGCCTGCTTCAATCAGCGCAGTGACCTGTTTGTGCAGTGAGCCGCGCGAAGTCAGGCCGAGGTCGGTGCACGCCTGCTGGATAGACACAGGCGGCAGCGCGCTGGCGTGGCGACGGGTCAGGTATTCGAGCAGGCTGGCTTGGCGGCGGGTCAGTGCGGTGGTCACGGTGCAATCCTCTTGTTGGTTCTCTGTTGGTTCTATACGATCCGACATCATAGAGAACCTAAGGGAAACATCATGCCACTATCCCGCTTCAAGCCGCTGGCTGCAAGCCCAAAGGATCCACTTGAGATTTTGAGCGATTTGCTCAAGCGCAAATACGCCGCGCGCATCACCGGTGAACGCGTGGAATCGGCCAGCGCCGGGCGCTTTGAGCGGATGCCGGATGATCTGGACCCAAGGCTCATCCAGGCGCTGCGCGCGCGCGGCATCGACATGCTTTATTCGCACCAGGCGCAAGCGCTCGACGGCGCCCGCAAGGGTCGCGACCAGGTGCTGATGACGCCCACGGCTTCAGGCAAATCGCTTTGCTACAACCTGCCGGTGCTGGAAGCCGTGCTCGCGCGGCGCAGCAAGGCGCTGTATCTGTTTCCAACCAAGGCGCTGGCGCAGGACCAGGTTGCCGAGCTCAATGAAATTAACCAGGCCGGCGAGTTGGGGGTCAAGGTTTACACCTTTGACGGCGACACCCCGTCGGACGCGCGGCGCGCGGTGCGCACCCGCGGCGATATCGTGGTCAGCAATCCCGACATGCTGCATCAGGCGATCCTGCCGCACCACAGCAAATGGGCGCAGTTTTTCGAAGCCCTTGAATACGTCGTGATCGACGAGGTTCACGTTTACCGCGGCGTGTTTGGGTCGCATATGGCCAACGTCTGGCGGCGGCTTGAGCGGGTGTTCAGGTTTTATGGGGTCCGCCCGCGCCTGATTGCCTGTTCGGCCACGATTGGCAACCCCAAGGAGCACGTCAGTGCGTTGACTGGCCGTTCGCTGCACGCCATCACCGAAAGCGGTGCGCCGCAGGGCGAGCGCAGGGTGCTGCTGTGGAATCCGCCGGTGATCAATGCGGACTTGGGCATTCGCGCATCGGCGCGCTCGCAGTCGACCCGGATCGCGCGGCATGCAATCAAGCGCGGGCTCAAGACGATTGTGTTTGCGCAGTCGCGTTTGCTGGTGGAGGTGATCACCAAGTACCTCAAAGATGTCTTTGACGCCGATCCGCGCAAGCCCGAGCGCATTGGCGGCTATCGCGGCGGCTACCTGCCGCTGGAGCGCCGGCGCATCGAAAAAGCCCTGCGCGCGGGTGCGCTTGACGCAGTAGTTAGCACCTCGGCCCTTGAGCTCGGGGTGGATATCGGTTCACTGGATGTGGCGATTTTGAACGGCTATCCGGGCTCGATCGCTGCGCTGCGGCAGCGTCTGGGGCGGGCAGGGCGCCGCCAGCGCGCCTCACTTGGGGTGATGGTTGCGGGCTCTGATGCGCTGGATCAGTTTTTGGTGCGCACGCCTGAACTGCTCTTCGATGCGCCGATTGAGCGCGCGCGCATCGCGCCTGATCAGCTGTTGATTCTGTTTGATCACCTTCGCTGCGCTGCCTTTGAGCTGCCTTTCAGTGAGGGCGAAGGATTTGGTGGGGCCAACACCCAAGAACTGTTGGCGGTGCTGGCGGAGCGCAACGTGGTCCATTTCGACCAGGGCCAATGGCACTGGATCGAGGACAGCTATCCTGCAGGTTCTGTCAGCCTGCGCAGCGTCGCCGACGGCAATTTCGTGGTGGTGGATGCAACCGATGGCGGCAAAAAGATCATCGCCGAAGTTGATTTTTCAAGCGCCGCATTGACCCTCTACGAAGGCGCAATCTATCTGATTCAAGCCGAGCCCTGGCAGGTCGAAAAACTGGATTGGCCGGGTCGAAAAGCCTATCTGAAGCGCACCCAGGTCGATTACTACACCGACGCCATCGACTACACCAAACTCAAAGAGTTAAGCCGCTTCACCACGCTCATGCAGGGCCAAGGCCACTGCGGACACGGCGAAGTGCACGTGGTCAGGCGCGTGACGGGCTACAAGAAAATCCGCTACTACACGCACGAAAACATCGGCTACGGGCCGATCACCCTGCCTGATCAGGAGCTGCACACGACGGCAATCTGGTGGCGGCTGCCGCATTCACTGTTGGAAAGCGCTTTTCCGTCGCGGCATGCGGCATTGGAGGGTTTTCTCGGCGCCGCGTACGCGCTGCACGCGATTGCAACGCTGCGCGCGATGGCCGAATCACGCGATCTCTCCAAAGCAGTCGGCAGCGCCGACGGTGAATGGTTTGTCCCGCTCACGCGTGAGGCCAAAGCCGATTCGGCGGCGACGCTCAGCACGCTCAAAAGCGCGGTTTTCTCGCCGACGGTTTTTCTCTACGACAATTATCCCGGCGGGGTCGGCTTAAGCGAGCCTTTGTTTGCGGAGCGCGCCGCGATTGTCGCTGACGCTTGGGGCTTGGTTGCTGGCTGCGCCTGCGTGCACGGCTGTCCGGCCTGCGTTGGGCCGATCCTGCACGCCGACGAAAGCGCGGTTTTATCGATGAAAGCGAGCGCGCTGGTGGTGCTCAAACTCTTGGCCGATGCAGCGCCTGCGGCGCACGAGCGCGTCCATTGAGCATGCTCACCCAGCAGCTGGCGCGGCTTAAGGCCCAAAGCGGTGGCGCAGAACGCTTAAGCGCGCTGCGAGAGCCCATTCCCGCCCCAATGGTGCCGATCAGCAGCAGTTCGCCGTCGAATTGGCGTGAGCTGCTTGGGCGCTTGCGTCCCGCAGCGACGGCGATCAAGCCTGCTCCTGGCAGCCATGGATCCACCGTACCCAGCCTCGCTTTATTGGGCATGCAGGAGGTCGCGCCCGGCATTGGCTTGATTGAGTCGCGACGGCCCGTCTTGCTGCGCGCCAGCGATGCAGATCTCGCGAGCGTGCTTGGCGCAGACGCTAAGTGGTCGCGTTTGCTCGCGTTTGATCTTGAAACCAGCGGTCTCGGCCAAGCCGCCGGCGTTCGTGCATTCATGATCGGCTATGCCACGATCGACGGCGACAGCGTTTTGATCCGGCAGTGGCTGCTGCTTAAGCCCGGCAGCGAAGCCGAACTCCTGCGCCGCGCGCTTTTAAGCTTGACTCAAAACGCGCAGCTGCTGAGCTACAACGGACGCGCGTTCGACTGGCCTTTGCTGCGCGAACGCTTTCGGCTGGTCTTGCGCCAGGCGCTTGAAATTCCCGGCCTGCATGCCGATTTGCTGCATCTGGTGCGCAAGCGCTACCGCCTCAAGTGGCCGGACTGCAGGCTCAAGACCACCGAGCAGCAGCTGCTTGGCCTGTCGCGGGAAAATGACCTGCCGGGTTCAGAGGCGCCGGCCGCTTGGTCGAGCTTTCTGCGCACGGGTCAGGAAACCAACCTTGCGCGGATAGCACAGCACAACGCAGACGATCTTTTCTCCCTGCATTTGATCGCAGACCAACTCGCAATAGACGAACCGTCACGGGTCGCCTCA
>Ga0105046_10008756_pt1 | contig 15873 bp, 8 predicted proteins | sample MAT03_FD_78385 | JGI IMG/M metagenome (GOLD analysis project Ga0105046, IMG submission 78385) | Freshwater microbial communities from Lake Fryxell liftoff mats and glacier meltwater in Antarctica - MAT-03 (megahit assembly) | ecosystem: Environmental > Aquatic > Freshwater > Ice > Liftoff...
TCTTAAATCATAAATCATACATCTTAAATCATAAATCATACATCTTAAATCATACATCTTAAATCATAAATCATACATCTTAAATCATAAATCATACATCTTAAATCATACATATAATATGGCTCTTCAAGCAGGCATCGTGGGATTACCCAATGTAGGAAAATCTACTTTATTTAATGCAGTAAGCAATAGTGCCAAGGCACAGGCAAGTAATTACCGCTTTTGCACAATAGAACCCAATACAGGATTGGTAAATGTACCGGACCCAAGATTAGACAAACTGGAAGAACTGGTAAAACCCATTCGTGTGGTACCTACCCAGATAGAAATTGTAGACATTGCAGGCCTTGTACGTGGTGCCAGCAAGGGCGAAGGATTGGGCAATAAATTCCTGGCTAATATCAGGGAAGTAGATGCCATTATCCAGGTGATCCGCTGTTTTGAAGATGAAAATATCTTAAGAGATGAGGGCCCTATCAATCCCGTTGGCGATAAAGAAATTATTGAAACAGAACTACAATTAAAAGATCTTGAAAGCATAGATAAAAAAATAAACCGCAGCGAAAAACTGGCTAAAACCGGTGATGCCAAATTAAAAGCTGAATATGAAATAATGCTTCGCTGCAAAGAACACCTGGAAAAAGGTAAAAATATTATCACACTTGGTTTGACTAAAGATGAAAAAGCCGCAGTGGCAGATTTATTTTTATTGACCGACAAACCGGTTTTGTATGTAGCCAATGTAGATGAAGCCAGCATGCACACGGGTAATAAATTTTCGGATGCATTGATAGAAGCGGTAAAAAATGAAGGCAATGAAGTGATTGTAATGACCAATGCAATTGAGGCGCAAATTGCTGAGTTGGAAAACCCAGAAGACAAGGCAATGTTTATGGAAGAATACAAAATGACTGAACCTGCTTTGGATCGTTTGATACACACAACTTATAAACTGCTTAACCTTTCTACCTATTTCACTGCCGGTGTGCAGGAAGTAAGGGCCTGGACAATTCACCATGGCTGGAAAGCGCCACAGGCAGCCAGCGTTATTCATACTGATTTTGAAAAAGGATTTATAAAAGCAGAAGTAATAGCGTATGATGATTTTGTGCAGTACGAATCTGAAGCTGCCTGCAGAGAAAACGGCAGGTTAAGAATAGAAGGAAAAGAATATGTGGTAAAAGATGGAGATGTGATGCATTTTAGGTTTAATATTTAAGATAGATCAAGGCTAATTTTGTATTTATTAATGCAATTTGCAGATAAAGTAAATAGTGTTTATAAAGTAATCCTTATTACAACTTATAATAAAATAAAGAGGCATCCAATTGGGAGCCTCTTTATTTTATCAATGTATTTACTTTATGGGATTGTGTATTTAGTTTCAATCTTAATATCCATCGTGCTGATGCTCCATAGGAGCATCAGCTTTGTAGCTACAAACAAACGGAGTTTATGGCCCGCAGTTAGGTATTAGCGTGTATTAAGTTCGCATCCTAATCTACAACTTGCATTTGCTCCGTAGGAGCAACAGCTTTGTAGCTACAAACAAACGGACTTTCTCATTGCTCCTTAGGAGCAACAGCTTGCATACAATTACCTAAAAGATGTATTGCTCCTACGGAGCAAATTGAACCGCAACATTATTTATCTACAAAGCTTTAGCCCCTAAGGGGCTATTAAACATTTGAGAAATAATTACATATTCTTATTACTTTATTATATTTTTTTCTTTGTATACGAATGCTAAAGAAATTTAGTTGTATAAATAAATTGTAATAATCAGGCCCTTCAACATACAGAAAACGGCTTCCGATTGGAAGCCGCTTTTTGTATGTACTTTATAAACTTTTTTTTACTAAAATATAATTTCTCTTACTGTGGTAATAACACCTGGTTAATCTTATGCAATACGCCATTTAAAAAATGCTGATCGCTTGTTCCGGATGGATCGGGAATAAGCGGAGATACATTGATAATAAGATTGGCAGCAGTAGCATTTGCTGCGCCTTTAACGGTAGCAGCACTAACAAATGGAACACCAAATGTAGCAGTAAGCGCTATACCCGGATGAGCAGCAATAGCACCATTTAGTAATGTTGGATAAGAGGTAGTAACTGTAGGAAAATTATTGGTAAAGGCCCGGGATCCTAAAACATGGTATACCACAATACCTTTTACAGTTTGTGCACTTAACACACTGTAAAGCGCCGGATTACTGAATACTGCCGGGGTACTAGCCAATGCAGTAGCCGTAGCCAATGTGGCGGCACCGGCTGGAGATCCCAATGCAACCAGGCCCTGGTAAATAGCACCTGTGAGTGTTGCCTGAAATGCCGCATCTGTAGGTGCAAAAACAGTAAGGTTTGCACCAATATTTAATAATACACCCCGTAAAAATCCCGGTGCTGTAGTACCACTATCCGCACGGATAATGGCCGCTTTTAAATATGTTAATTCAGGATCAGTATCAATCCTGTTCCACAGATAACGGCTTGGTGGAGTTGTAACAACTGCAGTATGATGTATTACGCCATTGGAGGCTGCAATATTAATTGATGATGTTAAAGGACCATTATTTAACCATGCACCATTTCTGGTACTGGGAAAAGTGGTTAATCTTAAAAAAGGACTAAGAGAAGGAGCCGGATTTAAGATAGATGGAAATTGAAAATTGGGGAAGGTTGCGGGAATAGCAGATGTAACCAATTTTTGAGGACAGATATTATATCCAACAATGCCTGCTGCGCTTGATGCCGGTAGTAAGCTGCTGATAAAATTAGAATGAATGGCATCAGGGGCAGCCACTGGTATGGCTCCACCTGAAGCAGCATTTACAAATTGACGAACCGCAACATTGTCTGGCACAAACATCGTGTAAGTATTGGCAGTATTGCTGATAGTTGCCAACATTCCGCCCCGTATAATCATTCGATAATAAAGACTATCTGTGGGTGTAGCTGCTAATGTTTGAGCAAGACTAAGACCAGTAGGCACTACCGGTGCAGGACCAATTATTTCTTCCGGGGCTTTATTGCAGGCAGACAAAACCGTCATTACAGATGCCATAATGATACTGCCGGTTTTAAATTTATTTTTTATTGAGTTCATTTTTCAAAAATTTAGTATGAATAATATTCACCTGGTTTATAATTAATAAATATTATAACCAAAACTTACATAGTACAATCCACCTACAAAAGAGTTACCAACAGCATTATAATAGTATTGGTTCAAAAGGTTGTTTGCTCCAAACTTAAGGATCGATTTTGTAGAAGGCAGTTTGTAACTGATCTGCGCATCTACTGTTTGCACGGCTGGTAAAGTACCGTTGGCCAAATCGCCCTGGAAATAGAAAGCATCCTGCCACCTGTAAGCAACGTTAAAGCCCATACGCTTGGCTTTACCAAAACCAGCGTTTCCTATAGAAGCATTCAGTTTATATTGTGGAGAGTTAAAAGATGTAATCAACCCCAAAGGAATATCGGTAAGATTATCTGAAGCAAAGTTCACACTCAGGGAAAAATTGGCCGGTAACCTGTAGTCAAATCCTAAACCAAAACCATAGGTTTTAATTTTTTCTGTAGAGTTGATTGGAACGGAATATATCTGGCCGGTATCTGCATCTGCCTGTGCTATAGGATTGCCACTCTTGGACTGTGTTACAATTACACGTCCTGTAAAATCAGTATAGTTTCCATAATAACCATACATATCAATCAGTAATTTAGAATTCATCAACAATCCTTTATATCCAAGTTCAAATGAAGATAATGCTTCAGGCTTTTGAGCCGGAAAATTCCATTTTACCTGTTGTCCGTTCTTCAATGCATCTCTTACATAAGCAGGATTTGTATCAAACTTATAATGTTTAATAAAATCATTGTTGCCTCCTATAAGTTTATAAGATACAAGATCCAGGTTTATCCATTGTTGTTGGGTAGATGGAAAACGATAAGCCGTTTGATAGGATAAACGGATATTATTATTCTCCGCTACTTTATACAAAGCGGTTACTCTTGGAGTAACACGTCCATCAAAATTTTCATTTTTATCAAACCTGCCCGATGCACTTAACTTTAGTTTGGCAGTAATATCTCTGGAAGCCTGGACAAAAGCACCAAATTCTTTAATACTTATAGGCCCGGTAGAATCGGCAAACAAAGTTCCCTGGGAGTTTAAAGAATATTTTCTAAAATTAGCTCCAATCAAAATATCAGCAAATGATTTAGTATACTCACTTAAGTTATAACTTCCATCAACGCTGTACAAGTCAGTTCTGTCAAGCAATCCTCCACCTTTTGGAGCAGGTATTTTACGATATTTATCGTAACCTGATGTAAATGCAGCAGTACCTATTGCCGGCCTGCCCACATCTGCTGCAGCTCTAGCTCCATTATGTGCATCTTTATCAGTCAATCCATTTAGTTTACCAACTACATAAGCCTGGCCATATTGTGCAAACCATCCGGTAGAACCCGGACTTGGTTTCCAGCTCTCATTAAAATTTTGAGTGGTTGCTGCAAGGTTAAAAGATTCTCCTGCATTTTCCTGGGTAGTATAACCACGAAGCATCCAGTTTTTATTCAATAGTTCAATTTTGTATTGTCCCATTTTAAAGTCCTTGATGGAATACCTGGAAGCACCGGTATAGATGGTATTACCAGTACCCCAATAACCAGCGAGGATAGCTTCTGTATTGGAAGAAAGTTTATAATGAAATGAACCTCCCAATTTAAAATTAATGGTATTGGGATTCATTAACTCCTGTTCAGTATATCCTGTGCGGGATACTTTGATAGGATTGGTCATTAATGTAGATATGAAGGGAGCCAGGAATGGCGCTGCTGCTGCCACACCCTGCAATACCGGGCGAATGTCGCCGGTAGTTTCATCACCATAAACATTCACACCATCATAGTTAGGATCAGACTGTCTGTTACCAGCCACCATTACGCCATTAGAGCGGTCATAGTTTCTGTAATCCGTTCCTATCCAGTCTTTAGCCTGTATTAATTCTGAAGTGATTTTAAATGCAAATTTCTCAGATATTTTTTTACCCCATCTTAAAGCCCAGTTATAATAGGGCGACGTAGGCCTTTCGCTTTCATCAGTATGCATTAAACCGGTTTTAACCACAAAAGAAATACCCTGGTATTTAAACGGATTCTTGCTGGTCATCAACATCGTACCATTCATACCACCCGGGCCATATAAGGCCGAAGATGCACCGGATAACAATTCGATATTATCAATATCCAGTTCATTTAAACCAATAATGGCACCAACAGAAAAATTCAAACCTGGTGCCTGGTTATCCATTCCATCTACCAACTGGTTAAAACGAACATTACCACTACCGCCAAAACCACGGGTAGTGGGACTTTTAAAAGTTAAAGAAGAAGTAGTAATATCCACTCCTTTTAAAGTAGACACTACATCATAAAAATTGGCAGAAGGTGCATTACGCAATGCTGCTGCACTTACCCTTTCTATTGAAACGGGCGATTCCATAATTTTTTCAGGGACCCTTGAGGCAGATACAATTACTTCCTGGCCAAGGTCATTGTTAGGAATCAATCCTATTTTTAAATTACTGACAGAACTGTTTACCGTTAGTTCCTGAAGGGCAAACCCTACAGAAGTAAAGACTAATGTTACAGGAACACTTCTGGTAATAATAGTAAAGTTTCCTTTGTCATCGGTAAAAGTTCCTTCTTCAGTTCCTTTAATGGAAACAGAAACAGCCGAGGAGTTTTCCTGTGTAGCGCTGTTTTTTACATTACCGCTGATGGTTACATTTTGAGCAAAAGCAACAATTGAAAAGATGTTTGCGAGCAAAAAAGTAACCAAAAAGCTTGTGATTTTTCTCATATAGCATTATTTTGGTTAAGGTAAATATTCGGCAAAATAAGGATAGTTATTATCTATAAAAATTTTATTTTTAAACTGCCTGTTTAAAAATACAACAAGCTTGTAAAACTTATCTCGGCGACACACACTATTTTTGCCATATGTCAGCATATCAATTTCCCGATCAAACAAATTTTTACAGCGGTAAAGTAAGAGACGTTTACAGCATTGGCCAGCATTTATTGGTGATGATTGCCAGCAATCGTATTTCTGCCTTTGATGTTATTCTCCCCTGCCCCATTCCTTTTAAAGGACAGGTATTAAATGAAATAGCTGCATATATGTTGAATGCCTGCAGTGATATTTGTCCCCACTGGTTGCTAAGCACACCTGCACCCACTGCCAGTATTGGTAAAAGATGTGAGCCTTTTAAAATTGAAATGGTAGTAAGAGGAAACCTTACAGGGCATGCATGGCGAACCTACAATGCGGGCCTTCGTTCTTTATGCGGCGTTTTACTTCCCGAAGGCTTAAAAGAAAATGATTTTTTTTCTGCTCCGGTTATTACCCCAAGCACCAAAGCCTCTTTAGGGCATGATGAAGACATTAGCAAAGAAGAAATTATAAAACAGGGACTGGCTACAAAAGATGAATGGCAGGTATTGGAAAAATATGCATTGCAGTTATTTGAAAGAGGAAAACAAATAGCTGCCAAACGTGGACTTATTTTAGTAGATACCAAATATGAGTTTGGAAAAATAGGAGATGTAATTATTTTGATGGATGAAATACATACACCCGATTCATCCCGTTATTTTTATGCTGATGGCTTTGAACAAAGACAATCCCTGGGTGAAAAACAAAAACAACTCAGCAAGGAATTTGTAAGGGAATGGCTTATTGCCAACAACTTTATGGGCAAAGAAGGACAAACCGTTCCCGAAATGACAGACGAATGGATACAAACTATCAGCAACCGCTACATAGAATTATATGAAAACATTATTGGCGAAAAATTTGTTCCCAAACCCATGAGTGAAGAAGCAGTATTTGAAAAAATAAATACTGCGTTGCTGGAAATAAAAAAAGGATAAAAAAATGCGGCAAAGAAAATTGTAGTTTTCATTGCCGCATTCAAATGCTTTTTAAGCAGGGTTTACATAATAAGATACACCATTTAGCTTAATGCCTGCCACAACCACAACCTTCCTGCAGACTTTCATCATGCCATGGAAAACTGTCTGCATTTTTGCCCTGTTCCCAGTAAAATTTTGGGCGGGGTTTGTTATAGTTGCCGGTTTCGTTCATTTGTTCTGCATCATACAGGCGGCCATTAATCATCGTATAGCGTATGCTTTCTGTATTACGGATATCATCCAGCGGATTTTTATCCATAATGAGCAGGTCGGCCAGTTTACCTGCCTGCAGGGAACCAATCCATTTATCAAAACCAAGGCTCTGTGCAGGATTAATGGTAGCAGTTTTCAGCGCCTGCATATTGCTCATACCGCCCTGCTGCATCATCCATATTTCCCAATGGGCACCAAGACCCTGTAACTGTCCGTGTGCACCCATATTTACAGTTACACCTTCGTCTGCCAGTTTTTTTAAAGACCTGGAAGTAAGAATATATCCATTTTCATATTCTTCTTCGGGAGCCATGGTTCTGTGCCTGCTGCGGGTATCTATCACATCCCTGGGCGTAAAACGCAGGAGCCTTTCTTTTTCCCACACATTGCTGTGCTGGTACCAGTAATATTCACCACTTAAGCCTGCATAGTTTACAATCAGTGTAGGAGTATAAGCCGTCTTACTGTTTTTCCAGAGTTGTATTACATCATTAAACAAAGGAGCCACCGGCATATTGTGTTCTATCGTTGTGTGGCCATCCAGTATCATACTTACGTTATGGTAAAAGAAAGAACCACCTTCGGGCACTACTTCCATTTTTAATTCACGGGCTGCCTGTATAATCATTTGCCTTTGCTCCCGGCGGGGCTGGTTATAACTTTTTACAGAAAAAGCACCATAAGCTTTTGTTCTTCTTAATGCCCCACGTGCATCTTCCAGTGAATTTACCACTGCTTTAATATCACCATCGGCGCCATACAAAATAGTGCCGGTACTAAAAATTCGTGGGCCAATAACCTGGCCTGTTTTTACCAGTTCACTCAGCCCAAAAACAAATTCACTGTTGGCAGATGGATCGTGCATTGTAGTAACACCATAAGCAAGATTGGCATAATAGGGCCATTGTTTTTGAGGAATCAGTCCATTGCGAAAATGATTGCCATGGGCATGCGCATCTATAAATCCAGGCATAATGGTTTTGCCGCTGCAATTTATTTGCAGGGCACCGGCAGGTATGGCTACCTCGCCGGTTTTCCCCACTGCTTTTATAATATTGGACTCTATTACCATTGTTCCATTTTCTATGACTTCATTACCATTCATGGTAATGATTTTTGCATTGGTAAAAACAATTGTGCCATCAGGTTTATCGGTTTTTAATTGCAGGCCGATATCAATCCCCTTCTCGGGTGCTTTAAAAATAGAATCTGCAATGCCGGCAATAAATTCAAATCTTTCATTTATCGGGATACTAAAATACTGGTTGCCCAATGTGTACAACAGCTTTTTATTATCTGCACTCCAGTGAAGGTTGGTACCGGCATCTTTGGAAACAACTTTTACAGGAAAATCTTTTGTACCGCTGCCAAGGTCAATCGTTATGCCTGTTTTAGGAAAGCTGGCTATATACACATTATATAAGTCAATAAAGGCAATCCATTTTTCATCGGGCGATACTGTAAACTGGCTGCCATAAGTACTTTTTAGGTGAATACGTTCATCTCTTCCATCCGGTTGATTACTGGCATATGTTCTGTTCATGCCGCCGCCCAATTGATAATAAATCCGGTCGCTGCTCTTATTAAAGCGGGGCATATCTCCCCTGTCTGTTACAAAATTTTCATTGTTGCCGTCTGCCATCATAGAATAAATTCCAGGTTTTGATGTAAATCCGGAACCCATAGTATTGTTGCCGCCTTCTTTTCTAAAAACGATCCATTTTCCATCAGGAGAAAAAGAGGGTTGACGGTAAATACCTTTTGCCGTAGTTATTTTTACCGGCTTTGCATTGGCCTGCATGCTTAATTTATAAATGGCACCGCTAGCTGAATCATTCCATGTTACAAACAAAATATTTTTGCCATCAGCAGAAAAAGAAGGCTCCGATTCAAAACCGGCAAGGCGATAAGCAGCATCAATACTATTAATCAATCTTTCTGGTTTGCCATTGGGCAATGTTTTTTTATATAGATAACCTGCTGCATTAAACAACAGTATTTTACCATCCGGTGAAGTAATGGCATTTCGTATTACATTGGCTGTAAACGTTGTTGGATTAAGCTCCTGTTGAAAACGGGGCACATCATAAATGCGTTGTTTTACGTTGCAGCTAAAGGGAATCTCTGTGGCTTTGTTGGCGCTATTAACATCTACTTTCAAAATCTTTCCGTTGCTCCAGATTATGATGTGTTTATCATCGGGTGTAAATGAATAACCGGTATACGATCCAAAAACCGTCCACGCTTCCTGTTGGTCTTTGCTCAGGTTATCATATATGGGCCATTCTTCAGATGTAGCCAGATCTCTTATATACAATACTGTTTTTGTTCTTACCCGTTTTATAAATGCCAGCCATTTTCCATCATGCGAAATCTCAGGGCGTACAGCACCACCGGGGCCACCGGTTACCGTTTCGTTGGTTCCCTTTTCCCTGTCAAAACGTTTGATAGCAAATATCTGATTGTTGGGATCTTTGTTGTATTCAAACCCACCACCCGGGTACATATCTTCGCTGTAATATACATACCGCCCGTCGGGAGAAAACACGGGTTCATTCACATCCTGCTGATCATTTTTTCTAACAGTTAATTGCAGACCGTTACCTCCGCTGGTATGATACATCCACATTTCGCCTGCTCCCAGTGAGCGGGTGCTGGTAAAATGTTTACGGGCTACAATGTATTCTCCATCCGGGCTCCATGAAGCATTATTTAATAAACGAAAACTTTCTTTGGTTACCTGGCTGGCTTTACTGCCATCCCGGTTCATCACCCATATATTATCGCCACCACCTGTATCGGAAGTAAATAATATTTTGTTGCCATCGGGGCTAAAGCGTGGCTGTACTTCAAATGAATGGCCGCCTCTAAGTACGGCAGCAGTACCACCGGTTGCAGGCATGGTATAAATATCTCCCAGCAAATCAAACACAATTTCTTTACCATCAGGAGAAATATCTACGTTCATCCAGGTACCTTCTGTGCTGGTAAAATTTACTTCTTTATAATTTCCTTCGGGATTATTTACATCCCACTTTTTAGATTCTTTATTATCCTGGGCTGAGAGTGCCCCAAAAGCAAAACAAATTGCCAACAGGAGAAACTGTTTTTTTAAAATCATGCTGAGTTTTTAATTTTATCCGAAAGTAATAAATACCTGCTAAGGAAATTTTTTATTGTTTTGGATGGCGTTGGTTAAATAAAAAAGCCCGTCAGTATTTTTTACTGACGGGCATATGCTTTTTTATCATTTATTGTTTTCCAAATTCACCATCACCGGTAATGGTCACTTCTTCACTAAGGCTGGTAGCAGGAAATTTTGGGCCGATGCCAAAATCGCTGCGTTTAATAGTACCTGTTATACGAAGCCCTGCAATTTTCTTCTGATTTCTTGGATTGGTAAAAGTTCCTCTTAATTCTAATTGAAGCGTTACAGGCTTGGTAATGCCATGCATGGTTAAATCGCCGGAAACTTCATATTTATTATTGGCCACTTTTTTTATTCCATTACTTTTAAAACTAATCTCCGGGTGGGTAGCTACATCAAAGAAATCAGCACTTCTTAAATGCTCATCACGTGCATTTATACCAGTATTTATAGAAGCTGCTTTTGCTTTAAGTTCTACAACTGCATCACTAAAATCTTCTTTGTCTGAAAGTACCAGAACTTCAAAATCGGAAAATGTACCGGAAACAGTATTGATATCATAATGGGTTATATCAAATTTTAATTGAGAATGTGCCTTGTCTGATTTCCAGGTGGTTTGAGCATAGCCCGCAATACCCAGCATTATAAGCACTGCAGACAATAAAAAAAATTTCATGTAATTTTTTTAAAGTGAAATTGTATTATAATACAATGAGATGAAGTTATATATAAATACTTATTTATTGAGAATGAAAATCTTGGAAAACTAATTTTTTTGTTTTTCGTAAAACAATAAATATGTGCATAAAAAAGTGCAAAACCAGTGGAAAAACTATGTCCAAAATATTTGCAAAACGGGCATCTGAGTTTATATATTTACAGTACAATTCAGAAGGCAAAAAGACGTAACAGTTTCAAGCAAACTGAAAAGTAAAAAAGCATCGGGTTAGTAAGTGTACAGGCTATTGCAGGTATAAAGATTAACTTGGTGCTTTTCTTGTTTTTATTTTCTATTCCGGGGTCAACCGGATTAATAACAAAAAAGAAGCCCGTAAGCTTCTTTTTTATTTTATATACCCTATTTACTTTACAAACTTCCTCAACTCCCTACTCCACCTTTAACCCCCAGTCTCTTCCTTTTTCGGTAGCAGGTAATCCATCCTTAATCCAATTGGCAGGTTTAGCCCCTTTTAAATAATAATCAAAAAACTGGCTTAACCTTACAGAAAGATCTTTCCGGTTTTTACGCTCTACCAGGTTATGATCTTCACCATTATATTGCAGCATCCAAACTTTTTTATTCAGGCGTTTTAAAGCAGTAAACATTTCTATACCCTGGTACCATGGCACAGAGCCATCTGCATCATTATGCATGAGCAATAAAGGGGTATTTATTTTATCTGCTGCAAAGAGTGGAGAATTTTTTAAATACAAATCAGGACGCTGCCACAAAGTAGCACCAATACGGCTCTGTGTTTTTTCGTATTGAAACTGCCTGTTAATACCGGCACCCCAACGGATACCGCCATAAGCACTGGTCATATTAGCCACCGGTGCACCTGCCCCTGCTGCACGAAACATATTGGTTTTGGTAACAAGGTAAGCTACCTGGTAGCCACCCCAACTTTGGCCCTGTATCCCCATATTGGCAGCATCTACCCATGGCATGGTTGCCAAATATTTTGCGGCACTTACTACACTGTTGTAAGCGCTTTGCCCCGGCTCGCCAGTTTTATAATAAATATTGGGATCAAAAACCAGGTATCCATTACTTACAAAATAAGGAATATTGATGGTGGATGCACTGGGAGCCGGTGCCCGGTAATTATACAAACCATCGGAGTTGCGTTCGTAAAAATAAAAGATAACCGGGTATTTCTTTTTGGGATCAAAATTTTGTGGTTTATACAAAATCCCCTCACTCATTTTACCATCAAACATTTTCCAATGTACAAGTTCTGAAGTAAGCCAATTATAATCACTTTGTTGTGCTGCAATATTAGTTACCGCTATGGCATCCGAAGGAGTACTTCCGTAAAACAATTCAGAAGCTGCAGGTGTAGAACGCTGAACAAGGTATTGCCCGGCGCTTTTAGCTTTTAGCAACGGGCCATTGGCGTATGCACCCGTACCCTGTTTTACAGGATCGCTGATAACATCAATTTTCTTTAAATAATAACCAGCCTGTTTGTTTAACTTATTTTGCCCAGCCAGTAATATATTTTCCCCTGGCTCTAAGAATCTTTTTTCCGGATCAAGCCTTATATAATCAAATGCTGTTTTATTTTTGCGGCCAAAACCATTGGTAATATTTTTCGGCTCTTCTTTACCGTTAGGGTCTACCTGCCAGATATCAAATTCATCATTTACCAAAAAATACTCATCCGCACTTACCCAACCTGTACTTCCGGCTGCCCTCGGAAAATCAGGCACATCATTTTCTGTATCATACAACGGAACTTTTATTTTTTCTGTAATGTTTTTAATGGTTCCATTGGCAACATTATAAGTAAAATAATGTTTTAATTCCGGGTTGTACCAATAAACATAATTACCCCTTGGCGAAGCCATATAATTTCCAAAGCTGTTGTTTTTAATTTGAGTGCGGGCTGCAGTATTGGTATTAATAATGTAAGCAACAGACTTTGTTCTTCCTTCCCACTGCAGAGATGACCGGAATCCTTTTGTGCTCTGAGCAAGCACCCAGTCTGCATTTCCTTCATCTACCAGCAAAATATTTTCTGCATCTTCTGTACCGAGTTGCACTATTTCATTGCTGCCGGGTTTGGTTACTGCCATATAACTTCTGCGCATTTCCTGTTGCAGTTGTTTGAGTTGCTGCGGCTGCAGGTAGTCATCATTGTAATGCCATATATCCAGGCGGGCCAGTTCAAAATCTACCAGGGTTGTGTCTTTTGCAGGCTGAATAGGAGCCGTACCAAAAAATAATTTCTGTCCGTCTTTACTAAACAGGGGAGTTGCATTTTCGCTAACGGTGCTGCCTATTTTCATACCCACCGAATTTTTATGTGCAATCACTACTGCACTATCTGTGTTTAATTTGTAGTACCATAATTTATAATATTTCTGTAATGATTTGCTACTGCTATCCCGTTCTGCTACAAAAGCAAGTTGATTACCATTCTCGTCAAAAACAAAATTCTTTGCATCGTTCATAGCTTTCATTACCGTATCAGTTACACCAGTAGTTAAATGATACATTAAAACCAAAGCCTTGCTGTTGCTATCCTTACTGTTTTTGGTTATTTCAATTAACAGTTGCTTCCCTTTTTCATCAAACAGGTATTCGCTCACCATTTTAAATGATCGTATGGCACCCGTATTTAAATTTCTCACAAACAGATCTGTTCCTTCTGCCGCAGCAGTTGCCCCGGGAACATCATCCCCTTCGGCGTCGGTAATCTCTTCTGCAGCTTGTGTATCATCTGCTTTTTTATAAATTTCCTTCACGGCTTTTTTAGCAGCAGCTATTACTTCTTCTTTATCAATCTTTCCTTTTACAGAATCCAATGATTTTCTAATAAGAGAATCTGCCAGTTTGGTCAGCATATCTATCCTGGCTTTTAAGCTATCGGGCACCGGTTTCTTTTTGGCACTGGTATCCAGCAATGTTTTTTCCATTTGGTAAGCTATCCACCCACTGCCTTTTTCCGGCGTTTTATAAGATTTTATCCTGCTGATTTTAATCATACTATCCTGCCCCAACATGATTATCACAAGGGAGTCTTTGGGCATTTCATCGGTCTTTTTCTTTTTAATTTTAGCCTGGCGGGTATCCTGGTAAGCAGGTTTTATTTTAAAAATGGCATAACGGCTATCCTCGGTTATAACAGCATTGTAGCCTCTTGGAATAATTTTTTTGTATCCTGTTTTAGTATTCTGAATGAGCATCTCTGCATCTCCTTCCTGCGGCGTGATGGCATAAACAATATAATTACCATCATTACTGATATATCTTTCCCCTACAGATTTCCAGCCATCATATACATCATGCGAAAGCGGTTTTTTTATTTGTGCCGTTAACAGATTAGCAGCCAGGAGAAACAGGGGCAATAAAATTCTTACCATTGATAGTTAATTAATTTGAATGCTAAAGTTATTGGAAACTACAACATTCCTCCAATGATTTTTGAAAATTACTGTACGGGCGGAAGTTTGGTTTTATTTTTTTCTATTATATGAAGTGCCCATAATGAAATAATGAGCCACATAATTCCCAAGGCAAAACCTGCTATCACATCGGTGGCATAATGTACCCTTAAATAAATGCGGCTGATGCCCACCATAATAATAATTGATAGCAATAGCAGGATGATAATCGTTTTTAATATTGCATTTTTAATTTTTCTATTAACCAGAAAAATAAGCAAACCAAAAAATGTAAAACTCATAAAAGCATGGCCACTTGGGAAACTAAGCCCTGATACTTCATGCAATAGCGGGCTAAGCGGCCTGGCACGGTTGAATAATATTTTTAACCCAAACATGATTAACAGGCTGGAGAATGCAACCGCAAATGTTTTAATGGCAAACCAGGTATCCTTTCTTATAAAATAGGAATAGGCAATTAACAGCAGGTTTGCCGGCACCAGAAAATAATGAGATCCCATCAAGGTAAACCCCTGCATAAATAAAGTAGTTTGATCAAAAGTATGCCTGTTTAAAAAAAGAAATACACTTTGATCAATCACATCTGTTTTGAGTATAAAAACTTCTTTGATAAGAAATACTATTAAAAACGCCGAGGAAAAAAATGCTGCCATTAAAATGATCAACTCAATGCTAAGGAGTTTTAGCTTATTAACAACAGTACCTACATTGCGTTGAATATTCTTTTTCATCCATTATATTTTTAATGCAAACAACTCAATACCGGATGCTTTACCCTTAAGATCAATAATCCCCAGGCTTTCGCTTTGCCATTCTTTGAGATTACCGATTTCTATAAAATCTTTAGAAACAATAAATTTTTGATTGAGTTCATTACACGCACTGCGGATACGGGCAGTTGTATTCATGGTATCGCCACTCATTGCAAGGTCTTTTTTGATGACTCCAATTTCGCCTACTGTTACGTCTCCTACATGTATCCCTACCCTAAATTCCGGAACCAGTGTGAACAAGCGGCGAAATTCCTCCCCGTTTTTTTGAATATTTTTGCGGCATTCTATTACTGCTGACATACAATTTTTTGCATTGGCTTTGGAATATGGCCAGGAAACCACAATTTCATCCCCCACGTATTGATAAATAATGCCACCATGTTCTATTAATGCCATGGAAAGATGTAAAATAAATTCCCGTATAAAAAGAAAATACTGCTGATGACCCAATTTTTCTGCAATAGGTGTAGAATCTTTCAGATCGATAAACATGACGATACGGTTCTCAATTTTTGGTTTTATATACTTACCAGCCATAATATCTAAAAACACACCGGGAGAATATTTATCATTGATCTCCAGGTATAACTGCGTAACTGCAAACAATACGATCCAGTAA
>Ga0105046_10008757_pt1 | contig 15873 bp, 7 predicted proteins | sample MAT03_FD_78385 | JGI IMG/M metagenome (GOLD analysis project Ga0105046, IMG submission 78385) | Freshwater microbial communities from Lake Fryxell liftoff mats and glacier meltwater in Antarctica - MAT-03 (megahit assembly) | ecosystem: Environmental > Aquatic > Freshwater > Ice > Liftoff...
GCCCGTCTCAACGTCGAACAGCCGGATCGAGCCATCTAGGCTACAGGTGGCGACGCGGTCGTTACTGGGACTGAAGATCGTTCGAGGGACCAAGTTCAAATTCCCTTCGAGCGTGTGTTTCGGCCGGGCCGTTGCGGCATCCCAGACGATGACGCGGCTTGAGGCGCCCGACGTGACTACCCATTTGCCGTTCGACGAATAGCGGACCGAGTTGACGTGATGCTCGTGAACCTTGCGGACACTCACCGCTTCGCCTTTGTCGATATTCCAGAAGCGAACGCTGGAGTCGTCGCTGCCGCTGACCAATCGATTCGCGTCCGTCGGGTCGAATGCCAGCGATTGCACGGTGTCCTCGTGCCCTTTCAGAACATCGACCGGTTTTATACGGTTAAGATCGTGAATACGAATGACACCGTCGTGGTGCCCCGTGGCAACCGACTTGCCGTCGTGAGAGAATGCCGCCGAGGAAATCGCCGAACCTTCAGGGCTCTTCAGATCCAGCGGGCAGTCGGTCTCCGCATCGACCGCGTTGAATTCGACTGTCCCGCCGCCGGTGACCATGGCCACGAGTTTGCCGTCGGGGGAGAAATGAACATCTCGCGGAAGATTGTTTTCCGTGTAGCGCCGATTGATCATGCGGACGGTCTTCCAGGTCGCCGTATCGATCAAGACAACATGGCCGCTCAACAGGGCGACGGCGGCCAGGCGACGATCGGGGGAAATCGCCAAACGCCACGCGCCGCCTGCGGGGAGTTCGACCTGACGGCGATCAGGATCGACATGGGCATCCCAGATTTTGACATCACCGGTTGTGCTGGTGGCCGTTAACTTTAACTGTTTGCCGGGTGCGAAGGCCACGTTGATAAAGCTGGCGCCGCTGCCGCGAAACGTGCGTGCTTCGTGACCGGCCGCGACCTGGTAGTAGTGAATCAGGGAATCGTTTCCTCCCGCCGCGAGATAGTCGCCATCGGGCGAGAAGGCGAGGGCGTTCATGACTTCGGAACTGCCTTTGAACGATCGCAATTCCTGACCCGATCGTGTATCGACGATAAGAACTACGCCGTTGGACATCGACAATGCCGTCGTGCGACCGGTAGGAGGCTCAACGGCAATCCGCACGGCTGCCGCGTTCTGGAAGCGAAACGGCGGAAGCGCCTTGCCCGTTGGGAGATCCCAACGGTAGACCGCCGTACCGCTGACGCAACCCAACAACGTCTTGCCATCGGGCGTGAAGTCGAAGTTCATCAGGGTGCCGTGATGCCCTTCGAGCCGATTCAGAATCCTGTCGCTGCCGGTCTTCCAGACGAAGATCTCGCCACCCGCCTGATTGTCGCGGGGGTTCATCGCCGCGGATACGATGGTCTCGCCATCGGGGGCGAATCGAGCGTTGAAGACCTGTTCCGAATGCTTTTTAAACTCGAAGGTCGTCTCGCCCGATTCCACATTATGAATCATGACTGTTTTGTCGTCGCTGGCGCTGACGAGGAGCTTGCCTGTCTTGTTGAAATCGACCGACGAGACGTAAGTTCGATGCGAAGTGATCCGATGTTCGATTTCGCCGGAGGTGACCGACCGGATCAGAATGTGGCTGCCGAGAGCGGTGGCGATGCGTGTGCCGTCCCGGCTGGCCGCGATGGGGCCGCTGCTTGCATCCGGAAGATTGAAGAGTTCCGACCTGGTCAGGCGGTCGAGGTAGCCCCATTCGAAGCCGCGCGGATCGCGCCGGCCGGGTTCGATGGTGCGATAACGATCGAGAATCTGTTGGGCGCGCGCGATCTGCCCCTTCTCCCAATCGCGATGGGCGATCACCATGTCCGAGTCATACGCTTCCGCGTTCTTGAGTTCAGCGAGGCGTTGGGCCGCTTCCCGTTCGATTGTCTCGCGGCGCAGGGCGTCGTCCTTTTCCCGGTTCGCCTCCAGCGCCTTGGTTTTTCGAGATTGGCGATCCGTTCCTGCTCGCGGAAGTAGCCGGCGTTGCGCTCGGCCCGTACCGCGAAGTAAGTCGCCACGCCGGCGCCGATCAGGAGAACCGCGCCGACGGCCGCCATCAAGCTGGCAGCCAGGGGATTGCGCCGGCCCCAGAGTCGAGCTTGAACCACCGGACCGATCGACCGAGCCGTGATCGGCCGGCCTTCGAGAAACCGAGCAAGATCGTTCGCCAGATCGGCGGCTCGGGTGTAGCGATGGCGCGGGTCCTTTCGCAGGCACTTGAGGCAGATCGTCTCCAGATCGCGGGGAATCACCGGTTGCAGTCGGCGCGGCGCAATTGGATCGTGGAGAAGCACCTGATGAATAATCTCCGCCTGGCTGCCGGTGAAGGGCGGCCGACCGGTGAGCATCTCATAGAGGATAATGCCCATCGCGTAGAGGTCGATCGAACCGCCCGCTTGATCCGCCTGGCCGATGGTGAATAATTCGGGCGCCATGTAAGGCGGCGTGCCGGCCGTGAAGCCCGTGGCAGTCAGCCGGTTCTCTTCATTCAGATGCCGGGCCAGGCCGAAGTCCGCCACTTTCAGTTGATTGGGATCGACCGTCCCATCCTTGATGTGGAGTAAGATGTTCGACGGCTTCAAATCGCGATGAATGATGTTCTGATCATGGGCATGCTGGATGGCGCGGGCGAGCGTCTCGACGATCTCGGCGGCGAAGCGCACGTCGCACGGCTTGCGGTCAATGTGTTGGTGAAGTGTGCCGCCATCGACGAACTCAAGCGAGAAATACGGTCGGCCTTCGCAGGCGCCGACCTCGAAAATCTGCACGATGTTGGGATGGCGCAAGCGGGCGACGGCCGCGGCTTCGCGGTGAAAGCGTTCGCTGGCCTCGCCGCCGGCATCCATTCCCGCCTGGATCATTTTGAGGGCGACAATCCGGTCCAGGCCGATCTGCCGGGCCTTCCAGACTACGCCCATGCCGCCGCGGCCGAGGATGCCGAGAATTTCGTAGCCCAAGGGAGCAACCGAATCGCCGCGAGAGAAGGATGAATTTGGAGCGACCATGGTCGAGACGTGGAAGGGCAACCGAGTGGGGGGAGCGGAACCGGCCTGTGGCGGCGGTCGCAAACGGCGAGTCGGCAGTTCGCGATCAAGATCGGATATCGACATGGCCTATTCTCCCTTACGGGTCGGGTCAGGTTCGACCGTCACATTGATCGATTGTTCCGAAATGGGGACGAAGTCATTCCCTTGCCAACCGTGTTGCAGCCGCACACGGTAGGCGCCTGGCTTCAGATAGCGGAACGACACGGGAAAGTCGCCTTCCGGCGTGTCGTCGGCCTTGAGCCCTTCTACGGGGAAGAACGAATGCTTGCCGATTTGAGCCGTGCGTACGGGGTCGGGCACGCCATTGACTAACTCCAACGCGCTGACCCGCAACACGGTGCGATGAGGAGTATGGAGCAACTTGGCGGGCGGCACGGGCCATGCCTTCCCGGTGACGTTGGCCAGTTTGTAGTGAAGCGACAAATCACTGCCGCTCACGGGCTTGCCTTCAAGCCGAAATGAGTCGATCCGGCAGGCGACCGCGGCGGCTCGCAACAATTCGCGATCGGTCACGGCCCCCGCTTCCCACACGCGAATTGTTTGATCAGGCGAGGTCGACAGAATGCGCCGGCCATCGTCGGAGAAGATCGCTCCCGTCACGTCGCGCGTGTGCCCACGAAGGGTGAGCGTTTCCTGGCCGGTACGGAGATCCCAGAGCTTCATTGTCAAGTCAGCACTGCCGGAAAGAAGGCGGTCTCCTTCCGGGCTGAACACGAGGCTGCGGATCGCTCCGGTGTGTCCTTCGAGTTTGTACTCGATTCGACCGCTCGTAAAGTTCCAGACGCGGACAACCAGATCGTCGCCGGCCGTAGCCAGCCACTGACCGTCGCGTGAGAACGCCGCAACGCGGGACGGAAGCGCGTTCTCGGAATAGTCGCGATACGACGAGAGATCGTCCAGTAGGTAGAGGCGAGGAGCAACGTCGACCCCCAGCACCAACAAATGATTGGGATAGCCGGGACGAAACAACACGTCGGACGCCCCCCGTCCCGAAATCTTCCAGGTTACGGGCGTCTCTTGCTTAACGAGCGAGTGAACCTGAATCGTTCCATCGCGATGCATTGTCGCCAACCGCTTGCTGTCCTGGCGGTAGGCGATTCTGCGGACGCCTTGAGCGAGGCCGGGCAATTCGAACAGGGTGGGCTGTTTGGCTTCCAGGTCCCAGGAATAGACCGCGGATGCTTCGTCGTCTTTCAAGTCCGCGCGAACGAAGGTGAGCGATCTTCCGTCCGGAGCAAGGGCGGAACTGGAAATCGGACCGCGGCCGTCCATCCGGAAGTCAGCCGTAGCGAGGGATTTGCCCTGCCTGCTATCCCAGACGCCGACGAAACCGGGGCCGCCCGCGACGGCCACTCTCCATTGATCGGGAAGAAGATGGATATTCGTCAGCGGCCCCCAACGACTTTGAATCACGAAATGCTCCGGATCTTCCGCGGTATTCCAACTGAGAATGGTCTGATCCATCCCCGCGGAATAGACGAAAGGCGTGCCGGGAGCCCAGGCGACGTCGACCAGCGCCTGGGTGTGGCCCCGGTAGGTGCGCCGTTCCTCGCCGGTGGAGGCATCCCAGATTTTCAGGAGTTGATCGCTACCCGCGGAGGCCAAGGTGCGCCCGTCCTCGTGAAACGCGAGCGCGTGGACCCAATTGACGTGGCCGTGCAGCCGGCGTACTTCCTTCCAAGTTTCATGATTCCAAAGGAGGATCTCGCCGCGCGAGGTTCCTGCCGCCAACAGCGACCCTTTCGGTGCGAAGGTGACCGAGCGGGCCGCCACTCCGCTGGGCAAGGGCAGCGTGTGGATCAGTTTGCCCGAGCTTGAATCCCAAACGCGGACCGCGCCGTCCGCGCCCGCCGTGGCGATCCGGTTGCCATCCGGTGAATAAGCCAGATCGTGGACCGAAGCGTCGTGGCCCGCCGTGATTGCCTTCTCACCCGTGGCCACGTCCCAGACAACAAGTTGACCGGGCTTGTTAACGCGACTTTCATCTGCCAACACGGCCGCGACGAATCCGCCCCCCGGCGCAAAGCGCAAGCCGAGCGATCCGACCTCGCCGGTCGATATTGTCCGCAGAAGTTTGTAAGTCTGGGCATCCCAGATCTTGATGGTTTTGTCATGGCTGGAGGTAGCGATGCGCTTACCCGTGGGATCAAAAGCCACACGCTCGATGAGATGCTGGTGCGCCGTCCGGGGATCTTGGCCCAGAGCGGTGATGCGCTTGGGACTACCGGTCAGGTCCCAGATCTCGCAGACGTTGCGGAACGCCCAGATAATGCGCTTGCCGTCGGGAGAAATGGCCACGCTGCGGCAACCGTCCGGCACGAAGAACTGAACCCCGTAGGATGTGTTCAGGCGAGTGAGATAGTGCCATTCGAAGCCGCGATAGTCCGGCTGGTCGTGGCGGGCCGGTTCCTGGGCGGCGAGTATACGCCGGCTGATGGCGACCTGGCCGACTTCCCAGGCGCGAAACGCCTGCAGCATCTGGGAGTCGTACAATTCGCGGGCACGCGACTGTTCGCGTTCAACCGCTTCACGCTTGAGTCGTTCTTCTTCCTGCCGGGCGTCGGACGCCTGCTGGAGCGCTTTCTTTAGCTTTAATTGCCCATCAATGACTTCCTGATGCGAAAGAGAAAGTTCAAGGTGGGCCTGTTCGACGATCTTCTTTTCGTCGCGCAGTTCGTTTGCCGCCTGCCGGGCTTCGCGTTCGTTCTGCTCAGCTCGGCGAGCCTGACCGGCCGCCTCGTAGGCGAAGTACGAGGCAACACCTGCCCCGGCTATCAGCACGAACGTCGTGAGCAGGATCAGAGATGCCACGGCCGGGTTCCGCCGACACCATCGCTGCGCTAAACCGAAGATGCCAATCGGCCGGGCCTTGATCAGCACGCCATTGCGGTAACGGTCCAAATCGTCCGCGAGATCCTCCGCCCTCGTGTACCGGCGTGCCGGTTCCTTCTCCAGACACTTCAAACAGATCGTTTCCAGATCGCGAGGCGTCTTCGGTTGCAGATGCCGGATCGGCACCGGTTCCTGGCGCAGAACGTGATTCAAGATCTCGGCCGGCGTGCTGCCCTGAAAAGGCGGGTGGCCAGTGAGCATCTCGTAAAGGATGACGCCGAGGGAATAAATGTCCGTTGCCGGGCCGATGCTGCCGGGCCGATGCGTAATCTGTTCCGGCGACATGTACTGTGGAGTGCCGGCAATCAAGCCGCTCGAGGAGAGCGCCAGCGAGCGGTCGAGACGTTTCGCCAGGCCGAAATCCGTGATCTTGGGAACTTGAGTCTGTTTCAGAGCCAGATTCGATGAGGCGTCGCCTTGCGGCGTATTGAATTCCGAATTCCGAATTCCGCATTCCGCATTTCCAAGAAGAATGTTGCCGGGCTTTAGATCGCGATGGATGATATTCCGCTGGTGGGTCGCATCAATGGCACGGGCGAGGGTTTCTGTCAACTCGGCCGCGAATGTAGCCGATTGCGGCTGATTGTTGATTAGTTTTGACAGCGTGCCGCCTTCAATGTACTCCATCGAGTAAAAGGGCGTGCCATTGTGCTCGCCGATCTCGAGCACCTGCACGATATTGGGGTGATGTAACTCCGCAATGGCCTCCGCTTCCTGCCGGAAGCGGGCCAGGTCGTCCTCGTCGGCTTGCGCGCCGGCCAGGATCATCTTGAGCGCGACGACCCGGTTCAAGGCAACGTGCCGCGCTTTATAGACAACGCCCATACCGCCGCGGCCGAGCACGCCGAGGACATCATAACCCGGCACCTGTGTATCCCAAGTTGGCCCGCCAGCGGCAGGAAGTACTCCTTGGATAAGAGTGTTCCCGGGGTCGTCCAACATCTTCACGAGATACGGCCGTTCTTGATGAGTCGGCTCGTCCGCTTCCTGATGTTTGGAACGTTCGAAGATTTCACCCACCCGATCCGCCAGCTCGGGGAAGCGAATGGAATATTCTTCGGGGGTCGGTTCGTTGCCGTTGAGCCGCCGAAGGGCGACTTCACACGAGATGAGCTCTATCCAGTCATCGGGCAGCGCATCGGCTTGGTCCAGAAGTGAACGACACTGTTCGACGGTCAAAGGAGCGTCAGTAAACCAAGATCGGCGAATTTCGATGCGTAGAACGGAAACGAGATCGTCGCGGGAGAGTCCCGGAGCAATCGTCGCCGTCCCATTATTAAATATTGACGAACGAAGGACTTGCGTCACGCCGGAAGGCGAGACGTCGCGTTGAAAACGGGTGATCATTTGGCTCGACGACATTGACGGTACTCCGTCGTCTCAGGCCGACCAGAGGGGGGAATTCCCGCATGAAGAGTCAAATTCAGGCGGGAGTTGAAATACTATAGAACAGTTTACGCTCCTGTTGCGTGAAAGCGGAAGAAAAGCCGGACGATGGTTGTCAACGATTTCGCTATTCCCGAGCCGCTTTTAGCCAAAAGCGGGCAGGCATCATTGCGGGAAACGACGCATCATGCGCCAATTCGGTTACCTCGCCATTTGGCTGAGCGCGGCTAACACGTTCGAACGTGCCATGCCATTCGCCCCGCCATACACCTAATATAAAAGTTGTCGTCTCGCTTCACGAGGATCTGCATGTCTTCCCTGTTTCAGATAGTCAGCGACTTCGAACCGGCGGGCGACCAGCCCAAGGCGATCGAGCAACTCGTCTCCGGCTTCCAGGACGGCAAGCGCTTCCAGACCTTGCTCGGCGCGACCGGCACCGGCAAGACGTTTACCGCCGCTCACGTCATCGCCAAGCTCAATAAGCCCGCGCTCGTGCTCGCTCACAACAAAACGCTCGCGGCCCAGCTCTACAAGGAGTTCAAGGGCTTCTTCCCCCACAACGCGGTCAACTACTTCGTCAGCTATTACGACTACTACCAGCCCGAAGCGTACATTCCCCAGCGCGACATCTACATCGAAAAAGATTCCGCGATCAACGAGAACATCGATCGCCTGCGCCTGGCGGCAACGAGCGCTCTCGTCAGCCGCCCGGATGTCATCATCGTCGCCAGTGTCTCCTGCATCTACGGCCTTGGTTCGCCCAGCGATTACAAGCGGATGATGATTCATCTGACGAAGGGTGAGACCGTCGACCGCGACAACATTCTCTTGAAACTGGTCGACATCCAGTACAAGCGCAACGACGTCGCCTTCGAGCGCGGCAAGTTCCGCGTCCGGGGCGACACCATCGAAGTCTGGCCCGCTTCCGAAGAATACGCGATGCGCATCGAACTCTTCGGCGACGAGGTCGACAAGTTGTCGAACATCAACCCGCTCTCGGGTGAGACGCTTCAGGTGCTCGATCAACTCTTCCTCTACCCGGCCAAGCACTTCGTCACGCCGGAAGAACGCACGCGGGCGGCCATCGAAGGAATCGAACTCGAATTGCAAAGCCGTCTCGAGCAGTTCAAGACGGAAGGCAAGCTTCTGGAACTCGAACGACTGCGTGCACGCTGCCGGTACGATCTCGACATGCTGCGCGAGGTGGGTTACTGCTCGGGCATCGAGAACTACGCCCGCTGGTTCTCCGGTCGACTGCCAGGTGAGGCGCCCTACACGCTCATCGATTTCTTCCCGGAAGATTTTCTCTGCATCGTGGACGAATCGCACGTCTCACTGCCGCAGGTGCGCGGCATGCACGCTGGCGACACCAGCCGCAAGAAGACACTCGTGGAGCATGGCTTCCGCTTGCCGAGTGCCATGGACAACCGCCCCCTGCGCTACGAGGAATGGGAAGGCCGGCTGAAGCAGGCACTCTTCATGTCGGCCACGCCCGGCACAATTGAACTTGAACGGACCGGCGGCGAGATCGTCGAGCAGGTCATCCGTCCGACGGGGATCGTCGACCCGATTATCCACGTGAAGCCGGCCCGAGGGCAGATCCCCGACTTGGTCAAGGAGATCAAGATCCGGGCGGATCGTAAGGAACGTGTGCTCGTCACGGCCTTGACGAAGCGGATGTCGGAGGATCTTTCGAACTTCCTTCGCGAATCGGGCATTCGTTGCAAATGGCTGCATTCGGAACTCGACGCCATCGAGCGCATCCAGGTGCTCCGCGAGTTGCGTGAAGGCGGTTTCGACGTCCTCGTTGGCGTCAATTTGTTGCGTGAAGGTCTCGACCTTCCGGAAGTTTCGCTGGTGGCGATTCTCGATGCGGACAAGGAAGGTTTCTTGCGCAGCGGCACGTCGCTCATCCAGACCATCGGTCGGGCGGCACGTAACGTGAATGCCGAAGTGATCCTCTATGCCGATCACGTGACTGATTCGATGCAGCGGGCGATGTCGGAAACAAATCGACGGCGTGAGATCCAGATCGCTTATAACGAAGAGCATGGCATCACGCCGCGAACGGTCTACTCGGCCATCAAGAGCGGGATCGAAGACGAGGTGGCCGCCCACCAGTTGGCCCAGGAAGCGGCCGGCATCGCCGAGAAGGACTATGTGACGGCGGAATATCTGGAAGAACTCCAGGCCGAGATGTTGCAGGCTGCTCAGGATCTGAACTTCGAGCGAGCCGCGGAACTGCGTGACCGCATCGCCAAGCTGAAGGGCGAAACCGTCGCCACGCCACAGACGAAGAAGAAGCGCGGCGGGAAAAAGCGGCGGGTGTGATCGAATCGATTTGATGGAGAGGAACTGACGATGCCAAGCCTCGCGATCGACTTTTGCGGCGTGAAGGCCCCGAATCCGTTCTGGCTGGCGTCGGCGCCGCCGGCGAATTCCGAGTATCAGGTGAAGCGGGCCTTCGATGCCGGCTGGGGCGGCGCGGTCTGGAAAACTCTCGGCCACGAGCCCATCGTCAATGTCTCCTCGCGGTATGGCGGAATTGATTACGACGGTCGCAAGTTACTCGGTTTAAACAACATCGAGCTCATCTCGGATCGCACACTGGACGATAACCTGCGCGAGATCAGCAGCGTCAAGAAAGCGTTCCCCCATCATGCCCTGTTCGTCTCGTTGATGGTTGAGTCGAAGCGGGAGTCGTGGCACGACATCACCAAACGCACCCAGGAAGCTGGGGCTGACGGCATCGAATTGAACTTCGGCTGCCCGCATGGCATGAGCGAACGCGGCATGGGCGCGGCCGTCGGCCAGGTGCCCGAATACGCGTGCATGATTACCGAATGGGTCAAGGAAGTCTCAACCATCCCCGTGATGGTGAAGCTGACGCCGAACGTCAGCGACGTGACCGTAATCGGTCGCGCGGCCGTCAAAGCGAAGGCCGACGCCCTCTCACTCATCAACACCATCAACAGCGTGATGGGAGTCGACCTCGACACCTTCGCCCCGAGGCCTGCCGTGCGCGGCCTAGGCAGCCATGGCGGGTATTGCGGCCCGGCCGTGAAGCCGATCGCGCTGAACATGGTCTCGTCTCTCGCCGCCGACCCGGCGGTCACGATCCCCATCAGCGGTATCGGCGGCATCCAGGCCTGGCAGGACGCCGTCGAGTTCCTCCTCCTGGGCGCCCGCAGTGTGCAGGTCTGCACCGCCGTCATGCACTATGGCTTCCGCATTGTCGAGCATCTAATCAGCGGACTCGAAAACTGGATGCGCGAGAAGAAATTCAAGACAATCAACGACTTCGTCGGCAAGTCGGTCCCGCGCATCAAGCACTGGGGCGATCTCGACCTCAACTACAAGGTCGTGGCCGAGATCGATCAGAAGAAATGCATCAACTGCGGCTTATGTTACATCGCCTGCGAGGACGGCGCTCATCAATCGATCCGCTGGGACAAAGTCCCCATGGGCGAATACGCGAAAGCCAGCGGCAAGACGCTCATCCGTTCCGGCGGCGTCGAGGTGCTACCCGGCGCGGGCGGCGACGTGGTCAACCGTTTCACCATCAAGCAAGACACCTGCGTCGGCTGCAATATGTGCAGTCTCGTCTGCCCGGTTTCGGGTTGCATCACCATGAAGGAAATCGACACCGGCAAGTCGTCGATGAGTTGGAACGAGTACCAGAAACTGCTTGCTGACGGGAAGATCGAGAAGATTCAGCCGCCGGAGCACGTGTAGTTTGACGGGCCGGCTTGAAGTCTCTCCCGTTTTCGAACTCCCCGCCACGCTCGCCGCACGTATCCTGTCTGCATACCTCAGTGGGAGAAATCACGATGAAGCTGTCACGCATTCTAATCTGCCTGGTCGCCGTTTGCGGCCTGACGAGCCTGGCCCTCATCTCGCAAGATGCGGCCCCGGTCTCGGCCAAGATGGTCGATGCCGCCGAGAAGTTCCTGGCCTCGCTCAACGACGAGCAGCGGAAGAAGGCGACCTTCGACTTCGACGACAAGCACCGTGTCGAGTGGTTCTTTACCCCCCAGCAAAACAACGAAACGAAGAAGTACACCCGCAAGGGCCTGCCGTTCGAGGACCTGAACGACGATCAAAAGAAACTCGCGCTCGAATTGCTGAAGAGCGGCACGAGTCCGGTCGGCTTTAATCAGGCGACCACGATCATGAGCCTTGAAAACGTTCTGAAGGAGACCGAGCCGCCGAAGAAGAACGGCATGGTCCGCAATACCAATTGGTACTTCGTCAGCTTCTTCGGCTCACCGACGAAGACCGGCAAGTGGGGCTGGCGTTTCGAAGGGCACCATCTCTCGATCAATTTCGTGCTTGATCGCGGCCAGATCGCTTCGATCACCCCTTACATGTTCGGCGCCAACCCGGCCGAGGTGAAAGAAGGCCCCAAGAAGGGGCAACGCGCTTTGCCCGAGATCGAAGATCATGCACGGGAGCTGATCAAGTCGTTAAACGGCGTTCAATTGAAAGACGCCAAGCGAGCCGAGGGCGACCTGAAGGAAGTGGCCGAGAACACGAAAGCCGCGACTCCCGGCACGCCGGTCGGCATCCCGGTTACCCGTCTCGACGAGAAGCAGAAAGAGATTCTGCTGAAACTGATGAAGGCCTACACCGACCGCATGCCGGAGAACGTCGGCATGGCCGAGTTCAACGCCGCCAAGCAGGCCGGTTTTGACAAGATTTTTTTCGCGTACTCCGGCGACCCGACGCCTGGCAAACCGTATATGTACCGCATCCACGGCCCGTCGTTCCTTGTCGAGTTCCTGAACGTCCAGGCCGACGGCTCCGGCAACCCGGCCAACCACATCCATAGCGCCTGGCGGCACCTGCCCAGCGACTTTGGGCTGTGAGAAAGACGGATGGGGAGTCTTCTTTGGCTTCGAAGGCGACTCCCGATACCTTTTTCACTGTTTCGTGACCATTTTTTCATCAAACACAGTCTGGTAAAGGCGATAGCCACTTGTTAAAATTCATTTGAAGCGATCCCGACCTCTCCAATCGCTACGCGCATCATCCCCAGATGATGGACAAATTTAAATGTAGTCGGACTCCTCCCTGAGTTTCGGCGCTCCCTCCTCATTAGTTCCCGACGCAAGCGCGTACCGGACGAGTCCGATTTTGGAGAAGTTCCTCTTGAGCATTTATCGATTTCGAGTGCCACTTCGTTCAGTTATTGCGCCGGGGATCGTTGCGGCAGTGTAACTCGTTGCGGCGCCGACCGCTCACGGACAGTCAACATGGAATGTCGCCAGCGGCAATTGGAACTCGGCTGGGAACTGGCTGAACGGCATTCCCAATGACGTTGGGGCGACCGCCCAATACACGGGCTCGGTCTCCGCCACGACCACAGTCGATGCAATCGAAACCGTTGGCACGCTGACCCTCGGCGGTTCGTCCAATGTCTCGTGGACGATTGCCGCCAGCTCTGCGCTGACGTTCAACCAGGACACTGCTGGTTCTGGGCTTGCCACGATCAGCAATACGAATACCAGCACCGGCACGAACAACGCCTTGATTCTGTCCACTGGCTCGTATGTTCTCGCGGATAATTTGACCATCAGCAACACCAATGCGTCGAACTCCAATACCACCGGCTCGGTTCAGATCATTGGCACCCTCTCCGGCGCCGGCAACATCACGATCAATAACGCCGTCTCGGTCCTCTCGCAAACGGGATCGATCCGGTTTCAGACGGCACCAATTCATTCACCGGAACCGTCCTCCTGCAGGCTGGAACGACGACTTTTAACGTAGCAGCGGCGTTAGGCAATGTCGCGGGCAATACCGTTACGCTTGGCGCGAGTAGCTTCGGCAGCGCCGCCTTGCTTTCGACGGCGGGCGTCACTCTCCCCAACAACATCTTGGTGGCCGCAGGTTCGACGGGCACGCTCACGCTCGGGACGACAAGCGTTTCTGCGTTCACAGCCTACTCGGGCACCATCACGCTCAATGGCAATTTAACCATTTCGGCCGTGAACACCTCGGTAACCACCGGCATGACGATCGGGGGAGCCATTTCCGGCACTGGTGGTTTGACCAAAGTCGGGTCAGGCTTCGCACAGCTCAGTGGAACGAATAGCTACAACGGCAATACAACGATCACTGAAGGTTCGCTCCAGATGGCCAATTCGAGCCCGATCGGAAGCGTCGGCAACATTATCTTCAACGGCGGCACGCTCCGTTATTCCTCCACCAATGTTACGGACTACTCCGCGCGAATCGGCGACACCGCCTCCGCCGTTTCGATTGACACCAATGGCCAGAACGTGACCTTCGCGTCGGCCATCGGCAGCGGCAAGACCGGCGGCTTGACGAAGCCCGGAACCGGTACGCTGACGTTGAGCGGCAGCACTTCTTATTCTGGTGGAACGACGATCGCCCTGGGTACTCTCGCCCTGGGAAGCAGTGGCGCCATCGGGGCGAGCGGCAGCATCAACTTTGCCGGCGGCACGCTCCGGTTCTCCGCCAGCAACACGACCGATTACTCGTCCCGCTTCGCTGATACCGCCTCCGCCGTTTCGATCGACACCAACGGCCAACCAGTCACCTTTGCCTCGACCCTGGGCAGCGGGAAAACGGGCGGCTTGACGAAACTGGGCGCCGGCACGCTGACTTTAAGCGTTGGCAATTCCTACATCGGTCCAACAACGATCTCCGCCGGTACGCTTAGTTTCGTCAGCGGCGCGCTCGGAACTGCTGGCAACATCACCGTGAGTGGCGGCACGTTGCAGTGGAACGGCAGCAATACGCAAGATATATCGAGCCGGCTCGTTTTGGTTAACGCAACGACGGCCAGCTTCGACACGAACGGCAATAAAGTTACCTTAGCCACTGCCTTCGGCGTAGGGACCACGGGACTCTTGACGAAAACCGGCGCCGGCACGCTGACCCTGTCCGGCGTCAACACGTACACCGGCGCCACGACGGTGAACGTCGGAACGCTTCTGTTGGATCTGACGACGAATAATGCGGGCGTGCTGAGCAGTACTTCCGCCTTATCTCTGGGCGGCGGCACGCTCAGTGTTCTGGGCAGGCCGGGCGCATTTCTTTCGACCCAGACGCTTGGCAACCTGACATTGACGGCAAACACGGCCAGCACCATCGTCATAGACCCCAACGGAGGCACCAGCACCAGACTGACGCTGGGCAGCACTTGGACGATTGGCGCGGGTGCGAGCTTGTTAATCGACCTATCCGCGGCCGGCACTGCCTTCCTGACATCCAACCCCGGTAACATCACCCAAGCGGGGATCTTGGTCAAAGATGCGTCGGCCACGGGGTTGGCCATGGTAAGTGGCGGTAATGTCGTACGCATCACGGGCACGGTATTGGCCGCCACCAATTCGACCGCGAGCACCACGACCATCAACTTCACCACCACGCCGACGGATACCGACTACGCGGCTGGCGTCTTGACACTAACGAATGCTGCCACCCACGCGACCAACTCGTTGCAAATTGCATCCGGCGGCGGAGGCACGCTCGATCTCGGCACCAACGCCATGACTTTCACCACCGGCGCGCTGCTGATGACCGGCGCCGGCAATTTCACCATCCAGAACGGTCAAGTTGGAGCATCGAACGCCGCGTTGTCGATCAACCAGTCGGGGACCGGATCCCTGACTATTACCAGTCCCTTCAGCGGTGGGACTGGAAGCTTGAACAAGTTCGGCTCCGGCACGTTGATTTTGACCGGCGGCAGCACGTTTACGGGCGCCACGGCCGTCAATGCCGGCATTCTTCAAATCGGTAGTGCCGGTTCACCGAATTCGGGCTCGTATGCCGGGACGATCCTCATCAGCGGCACCCTCCAATACAGTTCCAGCGCGGCTCAAGCTCTTGACGGCGCCATCAGCGGATCCGGCAGTTTGATCAAGGATACCGCACTCAGCACGCTAACGCTGAGTGTCGCGAACACCTTCACCGGCGTGTTGACCGTGGCAGCGGGCACGCTAAACGTCGGCCATGCGACAGCAATCACCACATCCAGTTCGATCACCCTGGGCGATGCATCAGGCGTCTCCACCATTGCGGCCACGCTGGAAGGCGCTGCCACTTACACCTACACTAAACCCATCAACGTCGTCGGCGTCAATCAGGTCAACACGATTCTGGACACCAGCGGCATTCAGTCATACAGCGGCGCTATAACGCTTACTAATGCGAATCTCAGCCTCGTCAATATACCCGGCGCCGCTCAAATCTATTCTGGCGGCATCACGGGCGCCGGCAACCTGACCATCAGTAACAATGGCTCTGGCACCATCACGTTATCAGGCACCACGGTGAATATCACCGGCACGATCACCAGCAATGGGACCGGCACCGGCTCGGCGACGATTGGCGCGGTCATTGGCTCCAATGTCACAGGAATCATAAAAGACGGCATTCGCACACTGACCCTCACGGGCTCCAGTGCATACACGGGTACGACGTTAATTAATGCCGGCGTCATTAATATTCAGAACGCGAATGCGCTGGGAAATGTTTCCGGATCGACCACCGTCGCCAGTGGGACCGCCCTGCAAATTCAGGGCGA